>Ga0068851_10000478_pt1 | contig 17645 bp, 13 predicted proteins | sample KBSCornC12_FD_66588 | JGI IMG/M metagenome (GOLD analysis project Ga0068851, IMG submission 66588) | Corn rhizosphere microbial communities from Kellogg Biological Station, Michigan, USA - KBS Corn C1-2 | ecosystem: Host-associated > Plants > Roots > Rhizosphere > Soil ...
GGTCTGGGCGCAGGAGCTCGACCTGATGCAGGAGACCCTCTTGGAGCGCCTCAGGGCGGAGGTCGGCGACAAGGCTCCGCAGACGTTGCGTTTCCGTGTCGACTCAGCGCGCTTTTAGGCACTGTTTTTCCACGATTTGCAGGGTAATTTTACTTTCGGCGCGCCTTATCCACGGCCTCGAACTGGTATTCTTATGGCAACTTGCATTTACGCCCCGACCAACCGTGGAGCGAGTCTCCGGGCGTCGGGGCTTTGTATGTCTGAGTGTCAATCGGAAGGGACTCTTTGCCTGAGAAAAAAGCCAGCGGCGACTCCTATGGCGCCAAGGACATCACCGTCCTCGAGGGGCTGGAAGCGGTTCGCAAACGCCCCGGCATGTACATCGGCTCGACGGGCCCGCGTGGGCTCCACCATCTCGTCTACGAGATCGTCGACAACTCGGTCGACGAGGCCCTCGCCGGTCACTGCGACAGCGTCCGCGTCGTCCTCCATCCGGATAACGCCTGCACGGTCGAAGACGACGGCCGCGGCATTCCGGTCGAGACGATGGAGAAAGAGGGGAGGCCGGCCGCCGAGGTCGTGCTGACCGTTCTCCACGCCGGCGGCAAGTTCGGGGACGGGGGCGGCTACAAGGTCTCCGGTGGCCTGCACGGCGTCGGCGTCTCAGTCGTCAACGCCCTCTCCGAGCGGCTGCACCTGGAGATCAGCCGCGACGGCTACGTCTGGTCACAGGACTACGAGCGCGGCAAGCCGCAGACCGACCTGACCAAGGGCGAGACGACTAAGGACCACGGCACCAAGATCACCTTCCTGCCGGACCTCGAAATCTTCGAGGAGATCGGGTTCGACTTCGAGACCCTCGCCGAGCGCCTGCGGGAGACCGCGTTCCTCACCCGCGGCCTGAAAATCGAACTGGTCGACGAGCGCGGCGAGACCAACAGCGTCACCTTCCAGTACGAGGGCGGGATCGAGGACTTCGTCCGTCACCTCAACGCCAACAAGGAGACGCTGAACCGCAAGCCGATCTACTTCGAGGGCAGCAAAGAGGACGGCGAAGTGGAGATCGCGATGCAGTGGAACGCCTCCTACCAGGAGTCGATCTTCAGCTTCGCCAACAACATCAATACCCACGAGGGCGGCACCCACATGTCCGGGTTCCGGGCGGCGCTAACCCGCACGCTCAACGCCTATGCCCGCAACAAAGGCCTGCTGAAAGAGAAAGACGACAACCTCGCCGGCGAGGACGTGCGCGAGGGTCTGACCGCGGTGATCTCGGTCAAGCTCCACGACCCGCAGTTCGAGGGCCAGACCAAGACCAAACTCGGCAACCCGCCGATCAAAGGCCTGGTCGAGGAGGTCGTCAACCGCAAGCTGGCCGAGTTCCTCGAGGAGAACCCGCCGGAGGCGCGGCGGATCATCAGCAAGACGATTGACGCCGCCCGCGCTCGTGCCGCGGCGCGCAAAGCCCGCGATCTGACCCGCAAGTCGGCGCTGGAGAACTCGACCCTGCCGGGCAAGCTCGCCGATTGCACGGTCAAGGACCCGAGCCTGGCCGAGATCTTCGTGGTCGAGGGCGACTCGGCCGGCGGCTCCGCCAAGCAGGCGCGCGACCGCAACACGCAGGCGGTGCTGCCGCTGCGCGGCAAGATCATCAACGTCGAGAAGAGCCGGATCGACAAGGTCCTGGCTAACAACGAGATCCAGGCGCTGATCACCGCGATCGGGACCGGTGTCCACGACGAGTTCGACATCGAGGGCGCCCGCTACCACAAGATCGTGATGGCGACCGACGCCGACGTCGACGGCGCCCACATCCGCACCTTGGTGCTCACCTTCCTCTACCGACAGATGCGGGAGCTGATCGAGGCGGGCTACGTCTACATCGCCAAGCCGCCGCTCTACCGGGTCAAACAGGGCAACCAGGAGACCTACCTAGAGCGCGAGTCCGAACTCGAAGAGCTGCTGCTGCGCGACAAGATCGAGGAGTTCGAGCTGCTCGACGCGAGCGGCGAGAAGCGCAAGCTCACCGCCAGCCGCTGGCAGGCCTATATCCGGCGCTCGAAAGAGTACGAGGGCTGGGGCTCGTCGCTGCAGGCGGACTTCGGCCACGAAGTGGTCCGCTTCCTCGAGGAGTCGAGCCTGCTCGACGAGCAGGTGACGACGGTCGCCGCCGCGCGCGACCTGCTGCAGGGAGGCGGCGACCCGCGCGAGCCGTTCGAGACCGAGGTGCTGGAAAGCAGCGACGATCTCGTCGTCGTCAAGGCCGTCGAGCGTAAGAGCGGCCTGGCCCGCACCCACCGCCTTCCCGCGGCGCTTTTCGAGCACCACGACTACCGCAAGTTCGCCGAGGTCCACGCGGCTCTACTGAAACAGGTCGGCCGCCCGCCCTTCGAGGTCAGCCGCGGCGAGCGGCGCAATGTGGCGCTCTCCTTCGAGGCTCTGCGCGGAGCGGTGCTAGAGCTCGCCCGCCAGGGCGTTCAGCTGACCCGGTTCAAGGGCCTGGGCGAGATGAACGCCAAACAGCTGCGCGAGACGACGATGGACCCGGCCTCACGGACCCTGGCGCGGGTCACGCTCGAAGACGCGACCGCCGCCGACACGATCTTCTCGATGCTGATGGGCGATCAGGTCGCCCCGCGCCGTGACTTCATCGAGACCCACGCGAAAGAGGTGAAGTTCCTTGACGTTTGATCGGGACCAACGCGAGCGGGTGAGCGGCTGATGGCGCTCGACGCACTGACCGGCAACATCGAGGAGCGCGGCCTCGAGCAGGAGATGCGCTCGTCGTACCTCGATTACGCGATGAGCGTGATCGTCGGCCGGGCGCTGCCAGACGTCCGCGACGGGCTGAAGCCGGTGCACCGCCGGGTGCTCTACGCGATGCACGACATCGGCCTGCAGCCGACCCGGCCCTACCGCAAGTGCGCCTTCATCGTCGGCGAGGTAATGGGCAAGTACCACCCGCACGGCGACTCGGCGATCTACGACACCCTGGTGCGGATGGCGCAGGACTTCTCACTGCGCTACATGCTCGTTGACGGCCAGGGCAACTTCGGCTCGATCGACGACGATCCCGCGGCGGCTATGCGGTACTGCGTCAGCGGCGACACCCGCGTGGCCACGCCGAGGGGCACGGTCCGGATCGATTCGATTGCCGAGGACGTGAAGCCGGATTCCGAGGTCGATCTCGACATCGAGGTGCTCGATCGTCTCGGCCGCCCGGTTCACGCCAGCAAGCTCTTCCACTCGGGCGAGCATCCGACTCTGCGCCTGCGCACCTCCCAGGGACACGAGCTGACCGGGACCCATAACCACCCTGTCCTCTGCTTGGTCGACATGGCCGGGGTCCCGCTCCTGCTCTGGAAGCTGCTGGAGGAGATCCAGCCTGGCGACCGCGTTCTCATCTCGCGGACTGAGCAGGCGGCCGGAGAGCTGACCGAAGCAGAAGAGCAGCTCGCCCTGCTTGCCGGAGCTTTTGTCGCTGAGGGATGGGTCAGCGCGACCCGGGCTGGCTTCAACAATGTCGACCGCGACTTCTTCGATGCGGTACTGACTGCCTACGACAATTTGGTCGGCGGGTCGAGGTATGTGTACTCGCGGAAGATCAAGTCAGGCAGCCTTCTGCATGAGCTGGACGTGCAAAACCTCCAGCAGTTCAAGGCCTCACCTCTCGCCGAGCTTCGAGGTGTCGCTCGCGAGAAGATCGTGCCTGAGTTCGTCTGGCGCTCGAGTAGTGCCTTCAAGCGGCAGTTCCTCCGCTCGCTCTTCACCGGCGACGGCTCGTCGTCGCTGCTGCCCCGCAACACCATCCAGGTCTCTTACTCGACCTACAGCGAGCAGCTGGCGCGCGACGTTCAGATCCTTCTTCTCGAGGCGGGAGTCGTTTCACGGATCTGCCGCTACGCGAAGGGTGAGTACAAGGTTGTTATCAGCAACCGCCGAGACGCTCGCATCTTCGAGCGAAACGTCGGCTTCCTCGGTGCCAAGCAGAAGAAGCTTAGTGCCCATCTGAGGCAGGTCCCCGAGGTCAGCCGAGCGCTCAGCAGGGATCACGTTCCGTACATGGCGGAGTACATCCGAGATGAGACCGAGGCAGACTCTGACAGCGCCTGGCTGAGCCGTCACAACATCGATCGGATCGAGCGTTGGGAGCAGGGGGGCACCGCGATCATGGAGCGGATCGAGTCGCAGGAGGTACGCGACGTCGTTGCTCCGCTCGTTACTGGCGACTACTTCTACGCCGAAGTCGAGTCGGTGGTGGACGCCGGCGTCCAGGCCGTCTACTCGCTTCGAGTCGACAGCGAAGACCACTCCTTCCTGACCAACGGCTTCGTCAGCCACAACACCGAGGCGCGCCTCGGCCGTCTCGCGACGGAGATGCTGCGCGACATCGACGCCGACACCGTCGACTTCGGACCCAACTACGACGAATCGACGCAGGAGCCGCTGGTCCTGCCGTCGCGCTTCCCGAACCTGCTCGTCAATGGCACCTCCGGGATCGCGGTCGGGATGGCGACCAATATCCCGCCCCACAATCTGCGCGAGGTTGCCGCCGCGGTCGCCGCCTACATCGACGATCCCGAGATCGACCTCCCCGGCCTGATGGAGCACATCAAAGGCCCGGACTTCCCTGGCGGCGGCATGATGAGCATGGAGGGGATCCGCGACGCCTACGCCTCGGGACGCGGCAGCATCCGCGTCCGGGCCCGCGCTCACGTCGAGCCGCTGAAGGGGGGCAAGGAGGCGATCGTCGTCACCGAGCTCCCGTTCATGGTCAAGAAGGGCGGCGAAGGCGGCCTGATGACCAAGATCGCCGACCTCGCCCGCGACAAGAAACTCGAGGGCATCTCCGACCTCCGCGACGAGAGCGACGAACGCTCCGGGATGCGGCTGGTCATCGAGCTCAAACGCGGCGGCCCGCCGGCCAAAGTCGTCCTCAACAACCTCTACAAAAAAACCGCGATGCAGTCGACGTTCGGGGCGAACATGGTCGCCCTGGTCGACGGGGTTCCGCGCACGCTCAGCCTGCTCGAGCTGATCGAGCACTACGTCGAACACCAGCGCGAGGTCGTCACCCGCCGCACCCAGTACGAACTGCGCCGCGCGGAGGCCCGCGCCCACATTCTCGAGGGCCTGCTGGTCGCGCTCGACAACCTCGACGCGGTGATCAAACTGATCCGCGCCTCGAACGACCCCGACGCTGCCCGCGACGGGCTGATAGAGAAATTCGAGCTCTCGCGCGAGCAGTCGCAGGCGATCCTCGACATGCGCCTGCAGCGACTGACTGCGCTTGAGGCCGACAAGGTCCGCGCCGAGCACGCCGACCTGATGGAGCGGATCGGCGAGCTGCGCGCGATCCTCGGCGACGAAGCCCGGGTGATGTCCCTGGTCAAGGACGAGCTGGTGGAAATCGTCGAGGCCTACGGGGACGAACGCCGCACCGAACTCGTGCACTTCGAGGGCGACGTCGGGATCGAGGACATGATCGCCGACCAGCAGATGGTGATCTCGCTGACCGCCTCCGGCTACGTCAAGCGCCTGCCGCTGGCCACCTACCGCCAGCAGCATCGCGGTGGCGTCGGGGTGATGGGGATGAACCTCAAAGAGGACGACTACATCGCCCACCTCCACATCAGCTCGACCCACGACTTCCTGCTCTTCTTCACCAACCGCGGCAAGGTCTACCGGCTCAAGGTCTACGAGCTTCCGGAGGGCTCGCGCAACGCCAAAGGCAGCTCGCTGCGCAACCTGCTGCCGCTGCGCGAGGGGGAGAAGGTGATGGCGGTGATCCCGACCCGGGACTTCAAGGAGAACAAGTACCTCGCCTTCGCGACCGCCAAAGGGCTGGTGAAGAAAACCAAATTCCTCGCCTACAACACCCCGATCCGCGCCGACGGGATCATCGCGATCAAGGTCCGTGACGGCGACGAGCTGGTCCAGGTGCGGCTGACCTCGGGCGAAGACGACATCCTCATGGTCTCCCACTCCGGCCACGCCTCCCGCTTCTCGGAGAAACACGTGCGCGAGATGGGCCGCGACACCAGCGGCGTCAAAGGCATGAACGTCTCCGGCAAGGACAACCGGGTGCTGGCAATGGACATCGCCCGCAACGACACCGAACTCTTCGTCGTCACCGAGAACGGCTACGGCAAGCGCACGGCGGTCTCCGAGTACCCGGTCAAGGGCCGCGGCACGAAAGGCGTCCTCACCGCGAAGCTGACCGAGAAGAAGGGCGGCCTCGCCGGCGCCCTGATCGTCAGCGAGCACCAGGAGCTTCTCTTCATCTCCCAGAACGGCATGGTCCAGCGCACCTCCGCCGCCGGCATCTCCCAGATGGGCCGCGCCACCCAGGGCGTCAAGGTGATGAACATCAAGGACGACGACCGCGTCAGCGCCGTCGCCCTGGTGGTCGAGTCCGAAGAATCAGACGCCGCGGCGGTCGCCGAGGACGACGGCCAAGACGAGCTGGTCGAGGCGTCGCCTGACGGCGCTGGCGCCTAGAACGGGATTTCGAGCAGCGCTTCGAAGCTAGAGCCCGTCAGGGGGAAGCGCGGGGCACCGGGGAAGTTGACCGAGAGGTTGCCGGTCCAGCTGGTGCTCCCGTCGGGCCCGGCGCGGTAATGGCCGGTCCCGTGGAACGGGCCCGGCGGTGAGAGGGCCGCGCGAGTAATGGATTCGTTGACGCGGAAGCCTTTCGGGGCCTTGGCCGTCGCAAATCGAATGATCGCCAGTTTGCCGTGAGTCTCTTCGTGCGAGGCGAGGAAGATCGTCCGAGTCTTGCTTTTCAGGCTGAGGAGGTCGGTGGTCGTGACGCCCTCGCGGGCGCTGGTAAACAGCACTGAGACCGGTTCGAAGAGGGATTCGATCAGCTTTTCGATCTGGGCCTGCGTGAGGTGGTGACGCCGGCAGCGGCCCGCGGGAGTCACGATCGACCCCTCCGCCCGGTGCAGGTCGAGCGACACGTAGCCGTCCTCTCCCTTGAAGTCGAGGTGCCCCACGTAGGAACCGCGATGCTGGGACAGTCGCTCCCCGAAGCGACAGATCGACTTGACGCCGTCGCCCCTGCGGGGAGGCCGGTAGCGCATCGAGATCTTGCCGAGGTTGCCGAAGGTCGCCTGCAGCCGGTGCGGCGTGGCTACGCCGCGAGCAAGATAGGCGCTTGCCGAAAGGCGCCCGTCGCTTTTGCGCAGGACCTCGAGGACCACGGCACTGCCGAAGGTGAAGACCCTGACCTCGTAGTGATGACCGGCGTTCACCGTGAAACCGGAGCGGAAAGTTGGCGCCGGGGGAACGGGCTTGCCGACTTCGGTCAGGAGCCGTGGGGGAAGAAGCGCAGGCAGCAGCCCCGGTATCTCGGCCGCGCGCGCGTTGCTGGCGACGAGCAGCGAAGCCAGGAGAGCGAGGATCGCGACGCGCTTTCTCATTTCACCTTCGCCGCCCGGCCGTAGAGCCTCGCGACTTCGTTGCCGAAGTAGGCGCCGAAATCGGGTGAGGTGTCGTCGAAGTAGCCGTAGTCGGTGACGCCGTTCAGGGTTTCGCCGTCGATGATCCAGCCGCCGCCGGAGGCGCCGCCGGTGACTTCGCAGTTGACGGCGAGGTTGAGGGGCCCCGGGAAGAAGAAAGAGTTGGGGTCGTGACCGATGAACGGAGCCGCCGGGCAGATCCGCTGGGTTTCCCCGTCGAACGGTTCTTCCGCCGGATAACCGTGCACGGCAAAGGTCTGCTTCGGCTTCAGGTTCCAGGCGATGCCGGCGCCGCCGACAGCTTCCTCGAGCGTTTCTCCGCGCTGGTTGCGGCCGACCACGGCAGCACCGACGTCGAAGTTCTCGCTGCCGCTCCTGCGCCACTGCCTGGTCGTGTCCAGCCACCGGGCCGGAAACGCCCCGAAGGGCCGCTGCCCGTACCGGTAGGCGGGGATGAAGGTCCACCGGTCCTTCTCCCAACGCCCGTACTTACCGCCGCTGTTGACGCAGTGCCCCGCGGTGAAGACGACGCTCTGGTTGCCCGAGTGCACGGCAGTTCCCGAACAGCGTCCGTAACCGAAGATGCCCAGGGAGACGAAGATCGCGCCGTGAATGCGGAACCCCGGAGCGGTCGGGTCGGCGACCTGTTCGAAATCAGCCCCGAAGTCGGCGCGCCGCGGCGCCACCCCGGCAATGCGCCGAGGCGCCCCGCGCTCCCCACCGCCCTTTTGTGGGAGGGCGGTGGAGGGGCTGGTCGTCACCTCGAGCGGCTTCGCCGCCCGGATCCGCCCGGCGCTCCAGAACTGGCTGGCTTCACCGGCCGAGGTCGCCGGCACCCGTACGCCGCTCGCCGCCGCCCCGGCTGGGACGACACATAGCACCAAGAAAAAAAGAAGCGGCGCCATTCGCGCCCCCGCTCGCCCCCGCGTCATTGACTGAAGTCTACTTGCGTACTAAGGACGCGACCAGCTAAGCCGCCGCCGGCAGGTACTGCTCCCAGGCCGAGGGGATCTTCGGGCTGGCGACCTGGATGAAGACCGTGGGCGGCGGAGCCTTGGGGATCGTCGCGGGGTGCATTTCGATCTCGCGGGGGAGTCGGTTGCCCTTGCGGCGGTTGCAGGGCGGGCAGGCGGCGACGATGTTCTCCCAGACGGATTCGCCGCCGCGGGAGCGGGGGATGACGTGGTCGACGGTGAGGCCGGATTTGGTCGAGCCGCAGTACTGGCAGGTCCAGGAGTCGCGGGCGAGGACGGCGCGGCGGGTGATCTTGCGGCGGTGGGCCTCGCGTGGGATCCGCACGTAGTTGACGAGGCGGATCACGTCGGGGCGCTCCATCGTCATCCGCTCCGAGTGGAGCGCGGCACCGTCCCGTCGCTCGAGCAGTTCCGCCTTCTCCTTCAGGAGTAGGACAGCGGCTCGCCTCAACGTACAGACGTTGATCGGCTCATACGTCGCGTTGAGTACCAGGACCCTGGCCATTGGTTGGGGGAAATTGTAGGGCGCGCGGAGCTCGGAGCTCGTTGCAGGTGCTACGACGGCGATCTCAGCCGACCGGATAGGTCCCGAGGATCCGGACCGATTCGGCCTTCGTGCGCAGTTGCGCGATCGCCTCGGCGACGATCGAGTCCGTCTCTTTGCCCTCCAGGTCGCAGAAGAACATGTAGCGCCCCAGGCCGCGCCGCAGGGGCCGCGACTCGATCCGCGTCAGGTTGATCCCCCGGCTCGAGAACTCGCCCAGCGCGTCGACCAGCGCCCCCGGATGGTCCGCGCCCAGCTCGGAGAAGACCAGCGAGGTCTTCCACGGGCCCGCACCGACCGGCTCGGTCCCTTGCGGCGCGATCCAGATGAAGCGGGTGACGTTGTCGTCCTGGTCCTCGACCCCCTCCAGCAGCAGCTCACAGCCGTAGAGCTCGGCTGAAGCCCGCGCCCCGAGCGCGGCCCAGGGCCGGGGCGACTCGCTCACCATCCGCACTGCCGCCGCGGTGCTGCTGACGCTGCGAAGTTCCACTTCAGGCAGCCGCTCGCGCAGGAAGCGGTCGCACTGCGCCAGCGCCTGCGGGTGCGAGAGCACCGCCTCGACGTCCTCCACCTGCACTCCCTCGCGGGCGATCAGGTGGACCCGCACGCGGTAGTCGTGCTCACCAACGATCGTTACCCGTTTGACCTCGAAGGCGAGCGGGTCGAGGGTGCGCCGGACCGAGCCCTCGATCGAGTTCTCGATCGGAACCAATGCCCGGTCCGCTTCGCCGCGCTCGACAGCCATGATCGCGTCGTGGATCGTCGGCGTCCGCAGCCGCTCGAACTCTCCCCCAGGCATCGTTTCGCCCAGAGCATCCTCCGTAAACGTCCCAGCCGGTCCGAGATAAGCGATCTTCATCTCGCGGATCAAAGCAGAGGGTCGAGTCGAGGGTCCGGGGGTGACCCCGTACGGACACTCAGCCGAAGGCGTCCGGTAGGGGTCACCCCCGGACCCCCACCTATTCGACGAGCAGCGTGTAGGTCGCTTCGTTGTTTTCGGTGACCTGCTCGCCGGCCACCGGTTCGGCTTCGACTTCGAGGGTCACTTCGCCTTTCGGCGTCGGGGTGAGCGGGATCGTCGCGGTGCCTTCTTCGCCGGCGCCGAGTTCGTCGATTTCGCCCTGCAGCGTGTTGCCTTCGACCGTGACCGAGACCGTGACCCCGTTCTCGGTCGATTCGCCCTGGTTCTGCACGGTCACTTCGACTTCTACGCCTTCTTCGCCAGCAATCGTGGTCGCCCCGCCTTCGACCAGTTCGGAGCCGTTGACGCTGGTGCCGATCAGCCCGAGCCCGTGCACACCCTGGGTCGCCCCGCCGCTGTTGCCGCTGATCGCCCCGAGCGCGTCGCTGACGGTGCTTTCTTCCAGCCACTTTTCGTCTGGCAGGACCGTGCTCTCGGGCACGTCGCTGTCGGTGATCCCGTTGTTGGCCAGGACCCCGTCGATTTCGGGGCGGACCACCTGTTCGTAGACGACGTCGGAGGCGAGCAGCTTCTGCATCTGTTTGGCGATCGCCCCCATCGCCTTCTCGGCCCCGGCGTCGCCGAGAGCGGTGGGCATCTTTTCGGCGATCTGGTCCATTGCGCCGGCGCGCAGCTCGTAGACGAGCTCAAGATTGCTCTGCGCCCGCTTCATGTCGCCCGGCGCGCCCAGGCTTTCGACGCGGGCGCGGTAGCTGTCGATGGCGCTGCGGTCGGCGTCCACGCCGGCGACGAAATCGGTTACCGAGGCATTTCCGGGGTCTTCCAGTTTTTTGAAGAAGTCCGTGGTCGTCTGTTCGGTTTCTTCGACGATCTGGGTGACGTTGCGGGAGTAGTCGCTGAGCTCGCGGTTGGCGCGGGCGTCGAGGCAGCCCTTGATCCCGAGCACGATCAGGATCAGCAGGATCAAGGCGCCGCCGAGGGCAAGCCCGCGCCGCAGCATGATCTGCTGGCGTTCAGGGCGACGTTTGGGGCGCTCGCGCCGGGGCGGGCGTCGTGAGGCGAAGTCCTCCACGGAGCCGAGAGTATGAACATTGCGCAGGCCGCTGCGCCAGGAGCCCCCGCAAATGGTGGGGTTTTCCCACCCAACAGAGAGGAGAGCGGCCTGCATCGGCGAAGGGGATGCAGCGATGGTCGGCTCGCTCGTGCTCAACCGCTTTCTGATCGAGCGCCGCATCGGTAGCGGCGGCTTCGGCGTCGTCTACGAGGCTTGGGACGGGCGGTTGGAGCGCCCGGTCGCGGTGAAGGCGATCGAGCAGCGCGGCGAGGCTGGCCGGCGCGTACTCCGCGAGGCCCAGGCCGCGGCCCGCCTCAACCATCCCGGCATCGTCACCCTCTACGAGCTGGGGGAGGAGGACGGCAACGCGCTCCTCGTCACCGAGCTGGTCGAGGGCTCGACCCTGGCCCGCCTCTCCCACAACGGCGAGCTCTCCGACCGTGAGATCGGTGAGATCGGCGCCGATCTCTGCGAGGCGCTCGACCATGCCCACTCGCGCGGCGTCGTCCACCGCGACATCAAGCCGCAGAACGTGCAGGTAATCGAGGACTCCGAGCCGCGAGCGAAGCTGATGGACTTCGGCGTCGCCCACCTGGCGGGCGATTCGCCCCTGACCGCCGCCGGCGACGTGGTCGGCACCCTCGCCTACATGGCGCCCGAGCAGGCGGAGGGGAAGCCGGCCGGCCCCGAGGCCGACGTCTACTCGCTCGCCCTCACCCTGTACGAGTGCTGGAGCGGCGAGAACCCGCACCGCCGTTCCACGCCCGCCGCCACCGCCCGCGCGATCGGCGGCCGCGCCCGCCGCCTGCGCCGGCTTCGCCCCGACCTGCCGCGCGAGTTGGCCGAGACGGTCGACGCCTGCCTGGCGGCGCGGCCCAACCACCGTCCCTCGTTGGAGGAGCTGGGAACCGCGATCGAGGATTCGCTCGACGAGCTGGCCGACCACGCACCGGCTGCGCACGGTCACCTCGTCACCCGGGTCGGCGCGCTGGCCGCCGCCGCGACCCTCGGCGGCTTCCTCGCCCTCCACGGAGCGGCGCTCCCTTAGCTGCCGCCAGGGTTCGATCCCTAGGATTCCGCCATCGGCGTTCTACGCAGTCTCGAGTCGAAAATCGAAGGCCTCGTCGAGGGGGTGTTCAGCCGCGCCTTCAGCTCGGAGGTGCAGCCGGTCGAACTCGCCCGCAAACTGGCGAAGGAAATGGACGCGCACAAGACCGCCTCGGTCCAGCGCGTCTACGTGCCCAATGAGTACACGGTCTTCCTCTCGCGCCAGGACCGCGGCAAGCTCGAAGGCTACGAGCGCTCCCTGGAGCAAGAGCTCTCCGGCTACCTGCTCGAGCACGCGCGCCGGCGCGGCTACGACCTGCTGACCCGGCCCCAGGTCGACTTCGAGACCGACAACCGGCTGCGACTCGGCGAGTTCGGGATCCAGGCGCGGCTGGTGAAGCCGCCAGCGCACGAGGGCGAGCCGCCCGAGCAGGGCGAAGAGGGGCACACGATGGTCTACTCGGCGGTGCGCGAGCGCGACCGCAACCGGCCGAAAAGGCCCGAGCAGGCGGTCGGCGCCCTGGTCTCGACCCGCGCGGTCGTCACCCTGACCGACCGCCGCTACGTGCTTGACGGCCCGCGGGCGACGATCGGGCGCTCGAAGTCGGTCGAGTGCGTGCTCTCCGACCCCAACGTCAGCCGCCGCCACGCCGAGCTGCGGCGCGACGAGAGCGGCGACTGGCAGATCGCCGACCTCGGCTCCACCAACGGGATCAAGGTCAACGGCCGCCGCGTTCCCTCGACCCGTCTCAGCCCGGGCGACCAGGTCACCGTCGGCACCACTACCTTCACCTTCGACATCGAGCAGTAGCGGCGGCTGCCGCTCTCATTAAGGTGCTGGTCGCGTGGAATACGACCCCGTAAGCGTCGCCCTCAAGTTCGGCTTCCTCGCCGTCCTCTACCTCTTCGTGCTCGTGATCGCGCGCAGCGCCTTCAAGGACCTGCGCCGAACTGTCGCCCCGGCTCCCGACGCGACCGGCTTCCACGCCGCGCCCGCCTACGCCGAGGCCCCCCGCGGGCCCGACGGCTGGCTCGTCGTCGAGCGCGGCGGCGGCCTCGAACACGGTCGGCGCCTCGACCTGATCGGCGGTCTGTCGATCGGCCGCTCGAAAGAGGCCGACGTGCGAATCGAGGACCGCTACGCCTCCAGCCTCCACGCCCGCGTCTTCTCGCGCGAGGGGAGGTTCTACGTGGAGGACATGAACTCGACCAACGGCACCCTGCTCAACGGCGCCACCCTGCAAGGGGAGGCGGAGCTGATCGACGGCGACAGCGTCCAAATCGGCGACACGGTCTTCAAGCTGGAGGTCGGATAGCGGTGAGCCTGCGGATCGCCGAGGAAGCAGTGCGCACCGACACCGGGCGGCAGCGCAACGCCAACGAGGACTCGTACTTCATCGACGCGCCGCTGTTCGTCGTCGCCGACGGGATGGGCGGGGCGCAGGCGGGCGAGGTCGCCTCGAAAGCGGCGGCGGAGTCGTTCGCCCAGGGTCTGCCGGAGGCGCCGCCCGAGCGGGCGCTGGAGGAGACGATCGAGGGGGCGAACCGGACGATCCACGAGCTCGCCCGCAAGGACCCGAGCCTGGCCGGGATGGGGACGACCACCACCGCGGCGATCGTCGACCTCGAAGCCGAAGAGGTGGCGCTCGGCCACGTCGGCGACAGCCGCGCCTACCGCCTGCGGGGCGGAAAGTTCGAGCAGCTGACCCGCGACCACTCGCTGGTCGAGGAGATGCGGCGCAAAGGGCAGCTCACCGACGCCCAGGCCGAGGACCACCCGCAGCGCTCGATCATCACCCGCGCGCTCGGTCCCGAACCGGAGGTCCAGGTCGACGTGCAGACCGTCCCCGCCCAGCCCGGCGACGTCTTCCTGATCTGCTCGGACGGGCTGACGACCATGCTCGACGACGAGAAGATTGGCCACGTTCTTGGCCGCGCCACCTCGCTGCAGAGCGCGGTGCGGGCGCTGATCGACGAAGCCAACCGGGCCGGTGGTCGCGACAACATCACCGTCGTCGCCTTCCGCCTCGAGGACACCGCGGCGCCGGCCCTTGGCAACCCTGGCACCGGCCCCGACGAAGGGGCGACCCTGATCGGCTCCGAGGCCGAGGAGGCGGGCCTGACCGCGACCGAGGTGCGCCGCCGTGCCGCCGGCGAGGCCGCCCGCAAGCGCCGCGAGGAGGTGGAGGCGCGCCCGCGCCGCCGCGGCCTGCGCCGGGCGCTGAAGGGGCTTGCCGTCGTCCTCATGATCGCCGCCGTCGGCTTTGCCGCCTGGTACGGCAACCGTCAGATCTGGTTCCTCGGCACCGACGGCGCCGGCCGCGTCGCCCTCTACCGCGGCGCCCCCTACGAACTGCCTTTCGGGATCAAGCTCTACAGCGAGCGTTACTCCAGCCCGATCCAGACGCAATCGCTGCCGGGTCGGCGCCAGGATGCGGTCACCGGCCACGACCTGCGCTCCCGCGACGACGCGGTCTCGCTGCTGGAAGAAATCGAAAAGAACAAGGGGCTTCGTTGACGGCGGCCCGGAACCGGGAGCTCCTCGCCCTGGTTCCCGTCGCGGTGCTGCTGACCGCCGGCTTCGCCGGCGTCTTCGCCCAGGAGAACGCGCAGCTCGGCAACCTCAGCCTCATCTACGGCGCCTACTTCCTGGCGATCTGCATCGCCACTCACATCTTCCTGCGGATCCGCCTCCCCAACGCCGACCCCTACCTCTTCCCGCTGATGGCGACCCTGACCGCGTTCGGCTTCGTGATGATCTACCGGATCGACGAAACCCTGGCCCGCGACCAGGCCAACTGGTTCGTGCTGGGGCTGATCCTCTTCGCGCTGACGGTCTACTTCCTGCGCGACTACGAGGTGCTGGAGCGCTACCGGTACACGATCGCGATTGGTGGCCTGCTGGTGCTTCTGGCGCCGCGGCTGCCGGGGATCGGCCAGCAGGTCAACGGCGCCTACCTCGGGGTCAAGATCGGCCCGCTCGCCTTCCAGCCGGCCGAGTTCACCAAGCTCGCGATCGTCGTCTTCCTCGCCAGCTACCTGCGCGAGCACCGCGAGGTGATGATCGTCGGCGCGCGGCGCGTGCTCGGGGTGACGCTGCCGCCGCTGAAGCACTTCGGCCCGATGCTGGTGGTCTGGGGGGCCTCGATGTTCATGCTCGTCTTCATCCGCGACCTCGGCAGCTCGCTGATGTTCTTCGCCGCCTTCCTCGCCCTGCTCTACGTGGCGACCGGGCGCTTCTCCTTCGTCGTGATCGGGATGGTGATGTTCTTCCTCGGCGCCTGGTTCTTCGCCGCCACTGTGCCGCACGTCCACGACCGGGTCGAGATCTGGCTCCACCCCTACAACGAACCGCAGGGCAACGGCTACCAGATCCTGCAGTCGATTTTCGCCCAGGCCGACGGCGGGCTCTTCGGCAAAGGGTTCGGCCAGTCGCTGCTGATCATCCCCGGCAGCCACCCGCCGGCGCAGCTGCTGCCGGCAGCGGAAACCGACACGATCTACTCCCTGATCGTCAACGAGCTCGGCCTCTTCGGCGCCTGCGGGGTGATCCTCGTCTACCTGCTGATCACGGCGCGTGGCTTCAAGGTCGCGCTGTTGGCGAGCGACGGCTTCTCGAAGTTGCTCGCCACCGGCCTCACCGCGGTCTTCGCGATCCAGGCCTTCGTGATCATCGGCGGCGTGACTCGAGTGATCCCGCTGACCGGCGTCACCCTGCCCTTCATCAGCTACGGCGGCAGCTCGATCGTCGCCAACTTCGTCCTGCTGGCGCTGCTGCTGTTAATCAGCGACCGGGCCCGGCGCGAGGCGGCTGAACCGGCCGGGCGAATGGCCGCCCTGGGGTCGCCGGCGTGAACCGGCAGATCGTCAAACTCTTCGCCTTCATCGTCGTCCTCTTCGGCGTCCTGGTCGGCTTCACGTCCTACTGGTCGGTCTTCGACGCCAAGGCGCTGAAGGAAAAGGAAGTGAACAGGCGGCCCCTGCTGGAGGCGCAGCAGATCCGCCGCGGGCGGATCCTCGCTGCCGACGGGACCGTGATCGCGAAGTCGATTGGCAAGGGCAAGGGGGCGGAAAAGCGCTATGTGCGGCGTTATCCGGAAGGTTCCCTCTTCGGCCACCCGATCGGGTACAGCTTCGTGAGCCAGGGCGATTCCGAGTTCGAGCGGTTCCACAACGAAGAACTGGTCGGCGAAGAATCGGAATTCAGCTCGATCCTCGACCAGATCCTCGGCCACGCCCAGGAAGGCAACGACATCGTCACCAACCTCGACACCGAAGCCCAGCGCGTTGCTCTCGCCGACTTGGAGGAAGCCGGGTTCGGGGCGGTGGTCGCGATCGAACCGAGCACCGGCGAGATCAAGGCGATGGTCTCCAACGCGCCGTACGACCCCAACCGGGTGCCCTACGAACTGAAGAAGCTGAACCTCAACACGATCGAAACGCCGCTGCTGAACCGAGCGACCCAGGGGCTCTACCCGCCGGGCTCGACCTTCAAGGTCGTGACCGCGGCGGCGGGACTGGAAAGCGGGGTGATCACCCCGGAAACGACGATCAACGCCCCCGGCTCGCTGGAAGTTGAAGGGACGCCGCTGCAGAACGACTTCAACGAGGACTTCGGCCCGATCTCCCTCGACACGGCGCTGACCAACTCGGTCAACACCTGGTTTGGCCAGCTCGGCCAGCAGGTCGGCCAGGACCAGCTGTTCGAGACGATGGAAAAGTTCGGCTTCAACTCGACGCCGGCGATCGACCTGCCGAATCAGGGCCCGGAAAGCGAGGTCGCCCAAAGCGGCATCTACGAAGAAGAACACCTCCTGCACCGCAACGACCCCGTCGACCTCGCCCGCGTCGCGATCGGCCAGGAGCGGCTGTTGGCGACGCCGCTGCAGATGGCCGAGGTCGCGGCGGCGATCGCCAACGGCGGCAAGCTGATGAAGCCGCAGATCTGGAACCGGGTGATCGACCCCGACGGGCGCGTCGTCGACAAGCTCGACCCCTCCGTCTACAGCGAAGCGGTCAGCGCCCAGACCGCGGAAGAGCTGACGACGGCGATGGAAGGGGTGGTCAGCGAAGGGACCGGGACCAACGCGGCAATCTCCGGCGTCCCGGTTGCCGGCAAGACCGGCACCGCGGAAACGCCGGGGAACGAAGCCTGCGGCGGCGGCGAAAACGAGAACCAGGCCTGGTTCATGGGCTTCGCCCCAGCCGACGAACCGAAGATCGCGATCGCGGCCTCGGTCGAGTGCACCGAACAGTTCGGCAACGACGTCGCCGCCCCGATCTTCCGCGACGTCGCCGAAACGATCCTGAATGGCGAATGAGGAGGAGCGTTGGCTGAGGTAACCGAGGGCAGCATCGTCGACAAGCGCTACCGGGTGCTGCGCCGGCTCGGCAGCGGCGGCATGGCCGACGTCTGGCTCGCCGAGGACGCGCACCTGCAGCGGCAGGTGGCGCTGAAGGTCCTGCACAGCCGCTTCCTCCAGGACCAGCAGTTCGTCGAGCGCTTCCAGCGTGAGGCCGAGCACGCCGCCGGGCTGCAGCACCCGAACATCGTCGCCGTCTTCGACCGCGGCCAGGACGCCGGCGTCAACTACATCGCGATGCGCTACGTCGAGGGGCCGACGCTGAAGGAGCTGATCGA
>Ga0068851_10000479_pt1 | contig 17620 bp, 28 predicted proteins | sample KBSCornC12_FD_66588 | JGI IMG/M metagenome (GOLD analysis project Ga0068851, IMG submission 66588) | Corn rhizosphere microbial communities from Kellogg Biological Station, Michigan, USA - KBS Corn C1-2 | ecosystem: Host-associated > Plants > Roots > Rhizosphere > Soil ...
GGCGACGGCCGGTGGCACAGCGATCAACACGGCAACGACCGGGACCGGGACGCATTCGATCACATGGCTGTATTCATCGCTGACCTCCACGGCGCAGTGGCAGTTCGCGCAGTTCGGTAATCTGGTCTTCGCAACGCAGGCCAATGTGGTCTTGCAGGTGTTCGACCTATCAACCGCATCGGCCTTCAGCGATTGCGCCGGCTCTCCGCCGCAGGCCGCCTATATCGCGGTTGTCGGGCGCTTCCTTGTGCTGTCGGGGCTCCTCTCGACGCCGTACCGCATTCAGTGGTCCGGACTGAATGCAACAACCACATGGACGAGCGGGACCAATTCGAGCGACTATCAGGACTTTCCTGACGGCGGCATTGTTCGCGGCGTGGCCGGCGGGGAATCCGGGGTCATCTTCCAGGATCAGGCGATCCGGCGCATGTCCTACGTGCCGGGCTCGCCGATCATCTTCCAGATCGACCGCATCACGCAGGACAAGGGGCTGTTCGCGCCGTTATCCCTCATTCGCGCCGGCGAGGTCATCTTTTTCTACGCGGGGCAGGGATTTCACAAGATCGTGCCGGGCGGGGTGCCTGAGCAGATTGGGCGGGAGAAGGTCGATCGCACGTTTCTGGTCGATCTCGACAAGGGCAATCTGCAGCTCTTCATGGGCGCGGCCGACCCGCGAACCTCGCGGGTGTATTGGGCCTACAAGTCGGTTTCCGGCACCGTTGGGACCTACGACAAGCTGCTCGGATATGACTACCTTCTTGACCGCTGGTTTCCGATATCAGCGACAGGAGAATATCTCCTTGGCATCTCGCAGACCGGCCTGACGCTGGAGAACCTTGACAGCATTTCGTCATCGATCGACGCATTGACGCTCTCGCTGGATTCCTACGCAACCGCCGTCCAACCCCAGATCGCTCAGTTCAACTCTTCGCATGTGCTCGGGTTCTTCTCGGGGGACAACCTTGAGGCCACGCTGGAGAGCGCCGAGCAGGGCGACGACGAAACCAGGGTCACTGTCAAGGGCTTCCGCCCCATCACGGATTCGGCGACGGTTTACGGCTCGATCACCTATCGGGATACGCAGGCATTGGCATCGACGCTTGGCACGGAAACCCTGATGAGTTCGCGGACCGGCCGCTGCGACATGACGCGCGACACCAGGTATGTGCGGTTCAAGACCCGGATTCCGGCCGGGACGACATGGAGTTTCGTCGCGGGCGTTGTCCCTGACGTCGATGGAGGTGGCAAGCTGTGACCGTCTTCGTCCCGGCACTCACCGAAACCGATCTGAAAAAGGTCATCATGGCCCTGCAACAACTCGCGGCTGGACGCTCGAACGCAACCGGGACGGTGACGCTCACGGCCAACGCCGCAACTACGACGGTGACGCCGACGCAAACCGGTTCGATCGCGGTCGGCTCCACGCCGATCCTGACCGCAACGACTGCCAACGCAGCAGCCGAGGTTGGCAACGGCACGATTTACGCCAGCACGGTCGCAAACGGCTCATTCACGCTCACCCACGCCAACAACGCGCAGGTCGATCGCACGTTTCGATATGCGATCCTTGGTTGATCTGGTGTGCGTGGACCCGGAACGCGTTCATGCGATCTGGTCCCAGGCAAGAGACGGCATCAGGTCAGCGATTGAGAAAACCGGCTTGAGTGATTTCGAGGACATCGAGCGCGACGTCCTGAAGGGCAACCAACTGCTGTGGCTCGCATGGAACGGCGAGGCGATCGAGGCCGTAGCGACCACGCACCTTGTTCTCGTTGGCGGACGGAAGATTTGCGTCCTGACCGCATGCGCCGGGCAGGATCGTGACAGGTGGTTGCCGCTGCTGGCCCATATCGAGGGCTACGCCAAGAACGAAGGATGCGAGGCCATGCGGATATTCGGACGGCGCGGATGGCAGCGGGTGCTTGACGGCTATCACGTCGAGAACGTGGTTCTAGAGAAGGAATTGATCTGATGGGCGGCGAGAGCAAAACCAGCCAGACGCAGAGCAGCACCACGGCGCCGTGGGAACAGGCCCAGCCTGTCCTTTCCGGCATCCTCGGCCAGCTCGGGACCGGGCTGAACAACACCGGCCTGACCGGCAAGGAATCCGGCGCGCTCAGCCAACTCGAGCAGAACGCTGGGCAGGCTGGCCAGTTCGCGCCGCAGATCAAGCAATTCGCAACGGACCTGTTCAATGGCGGCGGCGCCAACAATCAGGCCGGCGCGGTGAACGCGAACTATCAGCGCTATGTCGATCAGACCAACCCGCTGGCGAGCAACACGAACTATGACCCGCGCAGCACGCCGGGGTTCAGTGACGCGCTATCGACCACCATCGCCGACATTACCAATGGGACCAACGGCACCTTTGCCGCCGCGGGGCGGGATTTCTCCGGTGCGAACTCGATGGCGCTCGGCCGCGGTATCCTGCAAGGCGTCGCCCCGACCATCGCTGCGCAGTACAATCAGAACGTCCAGAACCAGCAGGGCGCGGCCGGCAACCTCTATCAGGCCGGCAACACCAATGCGGGCATCCTGAGCGGCATGCAGCAGCAGTCCCTCGCCAACAGGGGGCAGGGCGTCGCCGCGGCAGGTGCGGCGAACGAGGCGGCCAACGCCCCGGCCAACGCCATCCTGCAGGCCGAGGCACAGCGCCGCGGCATCCCGGTGCAAGCGCTGGGGCTGCTGGCCCAGATCGGCATTCCGATCGCGGGGCTTGGCTCGCAGTCCACAGGCCAATCGCAGGGCACGCAGCAGATGAGCGGTGCGCAGCAGTTCGCGACGATTACGGGCGGCATCGGAAACCTGATGCCGAAAAATCCCATGACTTTCAACTTCTGAGGGCGAAATGGGCCTGTTGGACGCGATTTTCGGCGATAGCGGCGGCGGTCTCCTCGGCGGCTTGCCGCGTGAGTGGCAGTATCAGAATCCGCCGTCACAGGGGTTCGGAGGGCCGATCTTTGCTGGCCAGCCGCAGCAGCCTCTGACTCCGACCGAGCAGGCATTGATGGGACTGGTCCAGCCCGGCGCACCAGCAGGCTATCAGCCGGGCATCCCTGGTGCAGCACCAGCACCAGCACCAGCGCCCGTTCAGCCGAGCGCACCAGCCCCGCAAGCTTCCCCCATGCAGATCGGTGGCTATCAGATGCCGCGCATGGGCAATCCCGATCTGTACCAGCCGCAGCAGGTCGAAACACCGCCAGCGGCTCAGCCGGCGCAGGGGCGGATGCAGGCTCCTCCTGCCGTCCAAGCCGCGTTCATGTCGCCCCCAACTCAAAGCGGGTTCGGCGGTGCGGCGCGGGGTGCGCTCGCCAACCTGCAGAACGGCCCGCTCGGCCTGATCGCTGGTGCGCTCGCGGGCGGCCTTGGCATGGGTCAGGGTTCGCCGCAGGACATCGCGCGGCAGAACCAGCAGGCTCAATATCAGGCCTTCATTGGGGCTGGTCTGTCGCCGCAAAACGCCATGCTTGCGGTGCTCAACCCGGAGGCTGGCAAGACGCTCATCAATGAGGCGCTGACCAACAAGCAGGAATACGGCGTTATCAGTGACGACCCTCTTGCCGGCAAGAAGTACGGCTTCATCAACAAGTATGACCAGACCATCAACGGCCGCCCCATCGGTTCGCAGGACGCAACATCCCAGATGATGGGGCTCGACGGCCTGCAGCGCGCTCAGCAAGCGGGCGTCACGGGTGACCAGCTTTACGAATATCTGCCGAAATCCATGGCGCCGGTGGTCAAAGCCATGATCGAGGGCCGCCAGCCGCTGCCGTCCACCACCGCCATGCGCAGCCCGGCAACGTTGGCGCTGATCGACGCGGCGCATTCGATTGACCCGAACTTCGACGCCACGGTTTGGAAGTCCCGGAACGAGGCGGGTCCGGACTGGACCAAGGGCAAAAGCTCCGAAATGGTCCGGTCGGCCAACCAGACCCTCGCGCACGTCGGCTCCCTGATGGACGCGATGGATGATCTCAAGAACACGAGATATCCGATCGTGAACGCCATCGGCAATACGGTCAGCGAGCAGATGGGGGCAGGCGAGCAGGGTTCTTTCCGGACCAACGCGCATGCTGTCGCCGAGGAAATGTCGAAGGTCTTCAAGGGAGCGAACCTATCGGACTCGGAAATTCGCCACTGGGAGCAAAACCTATCCGAGAACATGTCGCCGGCGCAGCAGCGGGCCCAGATCGCCAAGCTCTCCGAACTCCTCCACGGCTCGCTTGAAGCTCTCCAGGAAAAGCGCTTGACCGCGATGGGCCCGGCCATGGCCGCAAAGCAAGGGCCATTGATCAAGGAGAAGGGCCAGCAGGTCTTAGAGCGGATCGATAAGTGGCTGAAGGCAGAGCCGGGCGAGACTGCACCGAAGGCCGCGGCACCGGCCGCGCTTCCTGCCGGCTGGGACTATAAGGGTTCCCGCTGATGCCAGTCTTTGATTTCACGGGCCCAGACGGCAAGGTCCATTCGATCGAAGGCCCGGAAGGCGCGACGCCTGCGCAGGCGTTTCAGATCCTTCAACAGCATTTGGCGGCGAGTGCGCCCGTTGAGCCCGTCACGACGGATGCCGTGGTGCGCTCCGCCGCGTCTGGCGTGCCAATCATCGGGCCGCTGCTGAACAAAGCCAATGCGGCTACAAATGCGGCCTTGGCGCCAGCGCTCAATCCGCTTTTTGACAAGGAAAACCAGCTCCAGGGCGATACCTTCGCAGAGCGCTATGCGAAGTCGCTGGAGATGCAGAACGCAGGCGACAACAAGTTTTCAGCACAACACCCCTATGTCGACATGGGGGCGAAGTTTGCCGGCGGCGCAGCAGCGATGGCGCCGCTACTCGCTGCTGCCCCCGGCATCATGGGCGTGACAGGCGGGCTCGGCACCAGGGTTGCGGCCGGCGGTGCTTCGAACGCGGCGATCGGTGGGGCAGATGCCGCATTGCGCGGCGACAGCCCGATTACCGGCGCATTGGTCGGAGGTGCGCTTGGTGCCGGCTTCCCGGCCGCTGGCGCGATCGCGCATGGCGTCTCCGCTCCGATCTTCGCCAATGTCGCGGCGCGGGTAAACCCGGAGCGCTACGGCACGGCGCAGGTTGCTCGAGCAATCCAGGAAAGCGGGCTGACGCCTGCCCAGATTGAAGCCTCGGTGCAGCAGGCCGCCCGTGAGGGTCAGGGCGTGTTCAACGTCGCTGACGCCATGGGCAACGCCGGACAGGAGATGCTAGGCACGTCTGCTCGTGGGGCAGGACCAGCCCGAACCGCGGTCGTCAATGCGCTAGAGGGCCGTCAGGGCACCCAAGGCCGGCGGATTTCGAACGCACTCGCGGAGGGCTTTCAAGCCCCGGAAACAGCCGCGCAGACTGAGGCGCGGATGACAGCGGCGCGCGGGGCGCAAGCAGATGCGGATTTCGGAGCGGTGCGCGGCGGGTCGGCACCAGTGGATGTTGTCGCACCGATCAATCATCTTGACCGGCTCATCGGCACGCAGCCCGGACAGGTCTTGACGGCGGCCAATGACAGCATCGAGGCGGCGCTGACCCCGTTCCGGCAGCGGCTGGCGCGCGTCAATCCGGATGATTTCGAGGCGGTGCAGCGCATCCGCGGCGACATGGCCGATGCGGCAGAGGCGGCGCGCCGCGGAGGTCAGGGCAACCGGGCGCGACTGATCGGCGGTGCGGTGCGCCAGCTCGATACTGCCATGGAGGCCGCCAGCCCCGGTTACCGCGCGGCCAACCAAAGATTTGCGCAGTCCTCCCGCAACATCGAGGCGGTGCAGACCGGCCGACAGGCGGCCACCCGTGGGCGTACCGAGGACACCATTCCGGCTTTTCAGGCGCTCCAGCCTGAGGGCCAGCAGGCTTTCCGATCCGGCTATGTGGATCCCCTCATCGCCAATGCGCAGGGAGCAGCGTTCGGAGCCAACAAAGCGCGGCCGCTCATCAACGACGCGTTTCAGGCCGAGGCGGCTGCAATGAATCCTGCCCCACCGGCACCGGCTGGCGCAACCGGAACGGCCACCATAAATGGTCAGCAATACTACCTCATAAACGGCCGAATATCGCATCAGCCCGTTCTCCCATCAAGAAACGATCTTCTGCAGCGTCGGATCGGCCGCGAACAGACGATGTTCGACACAAGAGCGACGGCGCTCGGTGGCTCGGCGACTGCGAAAAACCTCGCACAGGATGCCGCGCTTGGCGTCAGCCCGCATCTTGTCGGCCAGATCCTTACCGGCAACTGGCATGGCGCGGTGCGGAGCGTGCTGTCCGCTGGTCACAATGCATGGACCGGGAATACCCCGCAGGTGCGTCAGCGCGTGGCAGACATTCTGCTGCAGAACGGCGCGACAATGACCCCGGGCCAGCTCCGCAACGCTGTGCAGAGCACGGTTGCCCGCATCGCCTACGTCAACAATATAGCCCGGAACGTGCAGCGTGGAGCCTCCGGTGGGGCGTTGGCGGCCATTCCTGACAACCGCGAACAACGTCGTGCGCGGCGCTAGTGCGTGAGCCAGTAGACCACGGCGAATGCAGCCGCCCATGAGACGCCATAGGCGAGGGGCGGGGCCAGCTTATACAGCCATCCCTCATACGGGTTTGAATCCATGGGCTTGATCGACTCCATCATTGGCGCCGAGAGCGGCGGAAATGCGAGCACTCCAAATCCGCCGGCAGCTGCTGCGCCGGCGGACAATGGCCTATCCGCCTTCAATTTCTTTGTTCGACAAGGTTTGGCGCCGCATCAGGCCGCCGGCATCGTCGGAAATCTGCAGGGCGAATCCGGCCAAAATCTCAATCCTGCAGCGGTAAACAAAGGGGATGGCCGCGACGGTAGCGACTCCATCGGCATCGGTCAATGGAACGGCAGCCGGGCGCAGGCGCTGCGGGACTATGCCGCTTCCAAGAATGTGCCGTGGACCGATTTGTCGACGCAGCTCGAGTTCTTGCACCGGGAATTGCAGGGACCGGAGAGTACGGCCTACCAGCGCCTGACCGCTGCCAAAACGCCTGAAGAGGCCGGGCAGGCCATGCTGGCCTACGAGCGTCCGAAGGATTGGAACAGGCCTGGCGCGCATCCGGAGCGGGCGCAATACGCGGCAAAGGCCTTCGCAGCCTATGGTGGGCAGCAGCCACAGGCTACACCAGCGCCCACTCAAGCCGCGCCGTTCGCGCCGCAGCCGACAGCCGCCCCAATCTTCGCCCAAGCCGCTCCAGCGCCACAGCAGGCGCCGCAGCAGCAGGCCGCTCCAGGCATGCCGACGCCTGCCTATGCAGCGCCAGACATGCAGATGCCGCCGATTTTCGCCAGCCCACGCCCGCGCGTCGATCTCTCCAAACTGAGGCAGGCTTTCAAGCCGCCGCAATTCTCCAGAGGATAACAGATGGCTTTTTGGTCATGGTCGCGGACGGCCGGCAGCAACGCGACTGCTGATAGCACGATCAATTGGGCCGAAGGACAAGCTCCGTCATCGGTCAACGATTCCTCACGTGCGATGATGGCGCGCACCGCGGAGTATCGCGACGATATCTCGGGCGCGATCGTCACGGGTGGAACATCGACGGCCTATACGGTTACCTCATACGAAGTCTTCGATACGTTGGCGCACATGGCCAACCAGATGATCGCCTTCACGCCGCACACGACGAACGGCGCGACGGTGACGCTCAACGTGGACGGCCTCGGAGCGAAGCCGCTGCGGACCTCCACGGGCGTTGAACTTCTCGCCGGCACGTTGATTGCTGGAACGCCATACGTGGCGACCTATAATAACTCGGATGCGGTCTGGTATCTGCGCGGGTTTTTCGGCAATCCCTACAACGTGCCGCTTGGCGGGGGCATGCTGTTTATCGGGACGACGGCGCCGAACTCGGCATTCGTGTTCCCCTACGGACAGGCGATCAACCGGACGACATATGCAACGCTGTTCGCGCTGACCAGCACAGCCTTTGGTGTGGGTGATGGCTCGACGACGTTCAACCTTCCTGATCTTCGCGGGCGCACTGTTGCAGGCAAGGACGACATGGGCGGGAGCGCGGCGAGCCGACTGACGGCGAGTTGGTTCGGAACGAGCGCGGCGGTCCTCGGCGCTGTTGGCGGAACGGAAAGCAAGGCCCTTTCGTCGACCAACCAGATTCCGCAGTTTATCCCGGCCGGAACGGTCACGCTCAATTCGCTGGCGTTCAATGCTGCAAATATCGCCTCGGCGAGCGGCGGCGGTACGGGCAACATCACGACGGGCGGCTTCGCGGCGACCGGAGCGCTTAATCTGAACTCTCCAACGTCGTCGCTGACGTTTGCCGGAACGGCAGTCGGCTCGGCGTCGCCATCGTCCTTCGCGATCTGCCAGCCAACTATCGTCTGCAACTACATCGTCAGGGTCATCTAGTCGCGCTCGCCGTCGTGATAGTCGCCTCGGATAGGGGACGGCGGTGCGGTCTTGCCGCGCTCTGCATCGTGATAATCGCCACGGACGGGCGGGGGCTTGTCCGTCTCATTCTCTGATTTTCGTTCCATAATCTTGCGTCCTTTGCAATCCCGCCAAGGTAGCAAGCCGCCAACCGGCAATCAAGAACCTATCCGACACCATCCCGGTGCCGGGCATCACAAGGATACCCCATGAGCATTACAAGTGACGGCAGCAAGACACTGACGACCGTCGCGCAGGTCGACGTAAAATCCGCATGGCTGAGCAAGATCAATTGGACGCAGGCAATCGGCATTCTCGCGTCCGTGATTACGGTGGTCTCTGGCAACAAATACGAGATCCCGGTTTCCACGCAGCTCGATATCGTCGCCGCGATTCAGGGCATTCAGGGCGTTGCCTCGTGGGTTTTCAAGACATGGTTCAGCAAGACCATCACGCCGGCGGCAGCCGCCGGGACCGATGTCCAGACCAAGGAGGTCATGAAGTGAAGCGGATATTCCTCGCCATCATCGTATCTCTGTCGCTCGCCGGCTGTGCGAGCATGCAGGCCATCACCGATGGCCTGTCGCTGGTCACCGCCTCTGTTACCAATCCAGTGACCCCGATCAAGGAAGCCCAGATTGAACTCGCTCTCAACTCTGCGGTGAAAGTTCTGCTCACGTATAAGCGGGCCTGTGCCGCAGGCGGCGCCGATGTGAACTGTCGGGACAATATCCGGCAGATCCAAGTCTACACGCGACAGATCAAGCCCATGGTCGCGCAACTCCGCACCTTTGTCGACAACAACGATCAGGTCAGCGCCATCGACGCCTACAATGAGTTGAAAACACTTTACACCAACATGAAGGCAGCGGCGGCCAGCCTCGGTGTCAGCCTCGGGAGCGCAGCATGAATCAGCAAATCTTTGTCCTGATCGAGAAGGGCCTTACCCTAATCCCGATCCTTATCGAGTCCGGAATCAGCATCACGTCCACCGTTAAGCACCTTCTGGCGCTGAACAAGGCCGCCGCTTCCGGCGGCAAGATTGCCCCGGAAGAGTTGGCCAAAATCCGGGCTGACTTCGACGCCGATCTCGACGACTTCAACAAGCCGCTGCCATGAGCGGGGAAAGCCCGACCGGCCGCGGTTACACGCAGGGTTCGGACTCCTACAGCGCGTATGACGTGGAGTGGGACATCCGCGAGCGGCGGCGCATGGCGGCGGAAAAGACGAAACCCGTCTGCACCTGCAGCGGATCGCCCTTCGGTATGGACGTTGATCGCTGTCCGATCCACGGGATCGGCTGCACGTGATTAGGAAACGGAAGTGTTCTTGAAGTCGTAGCGTAGCAGGCAGGCCGAACCACCGTTTGCCGACGATGGTCCGGCCCTAACCACAAACCAACCCGGAGAGGGGTCAATCCATGGCTGCAAAAAATACAACCATAGGTAAATCAACCCGTGATGTTCAAAATTGCACAGTTGCCGGTCACGTTTGATGTCATCCCACCACGGGAAATTTTCCCCGGAGAATATGACGGATGTCCAGGAGGCATTCTGGATAGGGATGACGGATCAGAGGGTTGCAAACCTCTGGGACGCCGCCGAGTTCATCGCAGACCTCTCGCCCGAGGCAAAGGAGTGGCTTCGGCACGCCAACAAGGCGAAGATCGAAGAACTGGAATCCACCCTTCAATTCATCAACAACGCAAATATTGTTCGCAAATTTCTCATGATCGCCGGCGCAACGATCTTCGGCGCGATCATCGCGGTATCTCAGGCTTGGGAGTGGCTCTCGAAGTTCTTCCTCGTGAAGGTCAAATAGGTGAACTGGCTGTACTCGCTGGTTGCCTTCCTGGCGGTAGTCGGCGCGATCTCTGCATCGGTGTGGTGGACCGATGGTAGAAAAAATACCACCGATCGACCCGACTAAAAACGTCCTCGATCTGGTCCGGGCCGAGAGTGCGCACCGGGACTCTTTGCGGGATGCCGACAACAGGTTTCAGAACGCAATGCGGGAGGCCGAGACCCGCCGTCTCAATGAGCTGGCAGCGCAGAAACTGACATTCGATTTCGAGATGTCACGGGTACTGCGCGCCAATCAGGACGCGACCGCCACGTTGATTTCAACATCCCTGCAGGAGGTCAAGAACGACCTCTCCGAACGGATGTCAAAGCAGGAGCAATTCCGCTGGGAGAGCGGCGGCAAGCAACAGGGCATAGGGTCGCTTGCAGCGACGGCCTTCAGCGTCATCAGTCTAGCCATCGCCCTCGGATCTCTGGGTTTTATGGTCGCGAGGCACCAATGAAACTCATCGGTGGATGTTCTGAACCGGACAACAGAAGCGGCATAACCAAGGCGCTGGTCACGATCTACACGAGCGGTCACCCGCTGTATGTGTGGGTCAACGTGCTTAAGGAGCATATCGATTTCGACTGGAATAAGCCCGTCGAAGTCATCATCAGGAACGTGGAGGAATAGACCATGGGCTTTTTTGAAGCACTCATTCGAGCACTGATCTATCTGTGCTGCATCGCGCTCGGGTTCTTCCTGTGCGTCTGGGTCTTGGGAATGCTTGGCATCGCCTTGCCGATGATGGTGCTGACCATCCTGAAGGTGATCTTCGTGCTGATAGCCATCCTTGTTCTGGTGCGGCTGTTCATGCCCTTCGCTGGGACATGGTTCCCGCCGAGGGCATGAGGCGGGACTCATGAGACATATCTTCAACGTCACGCTGTTCTCGATCGTGCTGCTCGGCCTGACCATCTCAACCGGGCATTCGATCGTAGAACACTGGCCATGGTGAGCGTGGTGAAATGGCTCATGATCCTGACCGCGATAGCGGTGTATCCGTTCTATCGGCTGTGGATTGCCGGCGGGGCGGTCTGCGATGCGAGGGAGAGGAAACGCTTACGGCTGTCCGATAAGCCAAAGGTATTGTAACCCAAGCGTGATAAATCCGAGTATGGCCAACCACCACATGATCGCGATCGGATGAAGCGCGTTGTCAAGTAACTCGTCCTTATCGATCTCGGCTGGCTCAGTGGATCGCTTTGATGGTTGTTTCTCGTCAAAGTACCAGTCAATGAATATTGGCCATGCGATCAGGAATCCGATCAGTCCCATTTCTATGCTCCTCCATGTTTTCATCAAGTATGAACTAGGTCTGCTGATTGACGCCCCATTCCTTTTCCTGCGCATCGTTTGCATCGGTTATTGCCTTGATCAAACGAGCCTTTTGATCATCCGTCAATTCCGCGCTCGCCAGAAAGGCCCGATTCACGTACTCAATGGTGATGCCATCGATTTCAAGTTTGTGTCGATAGCAATACGGAGCATCAAAGAGATGCTTCCCGGTACTCGCAAGCCGGACATGCCGCGTGTTTATCTTGGTGGTCATTCGACTTTCCTTTATGGGTTGCCGGCGGGGCGATCTGCGACGCGAGGGATCGAAGGTGGCGAGCTTCATGCCGGGGAGCATGACTTAATTCTGGTGCCGTCTTTCCGGCTGTCACCGACCCGCCTTGATCCGCGACTACCCGCCTTGTACTTCGGCGGCTACGCAAGGGAGCGTGGAGCCTTTCGGCCTCTGGTACAAACCCTGTCTCTAATAGCTTATGACGGCAAACCTCGGCGTCGCCTGATCATCTCCGCCTCAGCCAAAACGGCGTCATCGTGCTCACGCTGACGTTTGGCCTTGATCTCGCGTATCTCAGCCGGACTGCGGCGGCGGGAACCTAAGCCGAACGAGCCATTGCATCCGACGCCGCGGCATTTTCCTCTGTCGCCTCCGCACGAGGTGCATGGACGGGATGTGACGATGGTTTCGAACTCGTCTTCGTCATATAGGATGTGCATCAGTCTTTCCCTTGCTCACCGTTAGCGCCATTCTTCATCGCGTTGTCGCCTGATCGTAACCTCTGCCGGTTCATCCGCAGCCATGGTTCCGCGACAGCACCAATATGATCCATCGGCATCACGCCAAAGCTCGAGACAACGACATCTAACGCCGTCCGGAAGACGTCGGTAATTGTCCGGCCTCATATTGCCTTGCGTCATCGTAACCGCCGAATCGTTGTAGCCTCGGGATGGTCGAATGCACTCTGCACAATGTTCTTGATCTCTCGCTCAACGATGCGGCCGAGGTCAAGCAGCTCGTCATAGGACATTTCTTTCAGAAAATCGCCCTGCATCCCGATCGCGGCAATCATCTCGTCGGCCCAGATGCGGAGCTGTTCCTCGTGGCAGACGATCTCCGCGGCAGAGGCTGGATTGAGAATGACGGTTGCGCTCATGGGCTTACCTGAATGTGATGATAGCGCTGCTAAATCTGTGCCATGCAATGCGCGCACACTTTGATTTGCGGCGCTCCGTAATCGTCGTTGACAGCCTCGCAGGTGCATAGCCTCGGATCAATCCTGTCTCGGCATCCGGAGCAATAGTTTGATCCAACCCCGTTCGCCTCCAACCGCCACATTGGCTGGCCGCCGCAGTTTTCGGAATCGCACCGCCCGAGCCGCGCGTCACCTCTTAGCCTAAACCACGTCATGTTTTCCCAATCTGCTGAATAATGCGCGTATTCCAGAGCGCCATTGCGGCCTTGTGATCTGTGTGGATCGACGGTCCAAGCGTTCCGCATTCATTGCATCGGACGGCAGGCCAATGATTATATTCAGGGCCAGCCTCCAATTCCACGTTCGTCTCTCCGCAAAATGGGCAAGGTCTCAAATACATCGCAATCTACCTACACAGGAACATGATTGCGCAGACGGAGAGGGAGACGATTGGGCCAGTAAGCAGAATCGCCCATAGCATTCGAGCTGAAACTTGCATGTTCACGGTTCCTGTCTAAAAACGCAAATCGCGGAGAGGCGCAGCGCTCAGATCGCGCGATAAAGCTTCGGCATTTCTTCGCGACCAATTGCCCTGCTCGAACTCTGGCAAGTGGCCAAAATCGTGATTTTTCAGCAGCCTGACAAGTAGATTGGACAAGACCAATTGCTCGTCTATGGATAACTTTTCCTGCATCTCTGTTTCCCCTGACGACGCGTTAAAGTGCTTTTTGGCGGGCGACGTATGCCTTCACCAATCCGCGATGGGTGTCATCCGATAGAATCAACCCATAGTCCATCATTCGGCATCGCCAGCCATGCCAGAACGCTCGGCCGCGATTCGGTCCCGGCTCTGGGTCGCCTCTCTCGGCAGAAGCATATCCCTCAACAATTTGAGCCTCGTCCAGACTATCGAGATCGTCCAGAGTTGATACCGGCGCAAAGTTCATGTATTCCTCGATTGCTGATGCGATGAAAAACAGCGGCTCGCCCTAGTGGTTCTGCGGATCGTGGACGTAAGGTAGCATTCGCACGAGGTCTTTCCTCAGAAGCAGCCCCTGCGGGGGCTGTTTTCGTTATCTTGCCGTCACCGTCAAAACGGTATGTCGTCGTCGCTTTTACTGATCTCGAAATTGCGGCCTACTCGCCATTCGTAAAAGCGATGGGCCAGATTGCGTATCGGCTGGAACAGATCGCGCCACCACTGCCGGCGGTTCTCGCGCTCAATATTCACGTCGGAATTGGCAAGGAACTCGATCTCGGCGTTGACCTGATCTTCGCTGGCTGGCCAGTGGTGGCCGCAGATGCAGCGGCATTCCCAATCGAGGGTATCGATCTCGTAATCCTCATGGTCGCATTCCGGGCCATCGTCGTCAGGCGACGCCAGCTTCCAGTCGTCGTAACTGTCTTTCCAGCTATCATCCGTCCATGCCATCCGAATCTCCTCACCGCCTATTGCCGTTTCCCCGATCAGCCGGTAGCTATGCGGCGCCTTGAAGCTGGCGGCGAATGGTATCGATGCTAGCCGCCTTGCGCTCTTGGGCTGCCGCTGCTTCCGCAGCCTTGCGCTCATCACGAGCCCGCACCCGAGCGTCCACAGCGGATTGTAGATCGCTGAAATACTTCTCGATCACGTCCCTAGCAAAGGCGAAATCAGGCTGCAGGCCGGCAATCTTGCCCATTTCATTGAAATGGTAGATTGATGAGTACCAGATTGATCCCCTCCAGACCGGGAGCCACTCCTTGTCGACGAGGGCAACGATCGTCATCTGACAGCCGGTGCTGTGGTCGCTGTACCAAAGCTTGAATGGAGCGGGCAGGAGTTCGGTGGCCAAGTCACGGCCGGCAGCCTGCATCAATCTAACTCGCTCAGACATTTTACCTCTCCTGACATCTGAAGCGCTGCGCGGCTTCGTGCGGTTCATTCCCAACTCGGTGACTGGCGCGTCCCTTGAAATCATTCAGTTCTAAATTAACCCTTCCGTAGGGGAAAACTCCAGATTACAGAGTAAAATCAATGGCCGCGTCAGTCATGGTCAGTCAGCTAGTTTCCGGCTTGTTCCGATGCTTCATCCGGGCGATTTGGACGGTCTCGATCTTGTCCTCGGCGCCGCGGCTGTAGCGCTGGGTCATCGAGATATTGGAGTGGGTCGCGGCGTGCCGGACGTGCTCCAGATCCGCCCCGGCGTCCGTGGCTTCGCTGATCGCGCCGGCCCTGCTGTCCATGTTACGGACCGTCTTGGGCACACCGCAGGCGTCCGCAACCTTCCTCCACCACCGCCGGAACTCGCTGTTGGTCCAGGGCAGCTTGTCCCATTCGGAGACCACGATCGGGCCGCTGGCCGGACGCTCGCCGAGGATGGCCAGTTCCTCAAGCACCATGGGGGCGTTCTGAAGGTTGATTGTGATCAACTTCTGACGCTTGCTGGTCACGTGCCGGATGGTCATGTTCTGGTCGATCTCTTCCCAGCGAATCCCGCGCAGCCACTTCATGCCCTCGTGCTGCACGTCGGATATCCCCGGCTCCTTTAGAGGTATCCACTCACCTATAACGTCTTTCTGCCGAAGCATGCATTCGAACTGGAATGCCTGGGCGAGGGCGATCGAGGGGCGCTCCATCTCGTGGGCCTTGGCGCGGATGGCGACCGCCTGGGCGGCCGTCAGGCGCTCCGTGCGGGCCTTGGGCATGGCAAACCGCATCTTGCTCAGGATGCCAGACAGGCGCCCGCAATCGTCGTCCTCCAGGAGAGTAGCCCCGAAGCTAAACAGCGTCCTGAGCATTCCGATCTTGGCGTGAGCGATGGCGATCTTGCCGCCGGCGGTCCAGTCTTCGTGCAGGCGACTGAAGAATCGGCCCTTCAGATCGACCAAAAGCTTGTCGCCGTGCTCGGCCTCGATCAGGGACATCAGCGTGTCGTAGTGGACGCGGCTGTTGTAGCGGATCTTGCGGTACGGCGAATCCGGATCGGTCTTGTAGGCACGCATCAGGGACCGTAGGGTGCCATCGTAGGGCCCGACCTCAGGCAGTCCGCCGCGGGACCAGACCAGCATCTCTTGCTGCAGCTCGTTGCATCGGTCGGCGATCACGTCCCATTCTTCCTTCGTCGGCTCGTCGGTGCCGGTCCAGAGCTTGACGGACTTGGTGCCGAACCCGCGCTTGACCAGATCCGTGCGTGCCTGCCAGCGGGCTTCCCATTTCGTGCCGCGCTGTCGCCAGACGAGACCTGGTGCATTCCGGACCCTCAGGGGCTTAGTCATGGCTGCTTCTCCTGGCCGAGGCGTCCACCTTAAGCCCGTTCGTGCGGTCGAGGTAAGCCTTCACAGCCGGCCAATAGCGCCGGTTTCCCCACAAAGCTTTCTTCTGCGGGAAGCCCGAACCGCGGTCCCGATCGAGCGCGTGCAGGGCAGCCCGTGCGATCTTCTCCGGCACGCCCATGCGCCGGATCAACTCCGCGTCTGTGACGTACAGAGTATCGCGGGTGTCGTGGTCGAGCGTGTCGGTCATGGGGTCAATCGGCCGTGATGGCGTCGCGCTTGAGGATACTATCGATCATCCACTCGTACCCGCAGAACTTGCCGCTGGCTTTCTCGCGAGGGGCGGCCTCCCGAACACGTACCGCTGCAACCCATCCGTCGCCAAAGCTGTAAGTATAGCGCGGCTTGAGGCCCTCGAATTTGGATTCGGCCAGCGTTCTCGCCACGGTGTACTGGTTGCCTTCGCCGCTCCACTTCCCATTCCACGAGTTGTTCGACGGCATCGAAAGTTCAAAGATCACACGCTTGCTCATGTCGTCCTGTTCCTTATCAGTTCGTTAGCGCTGTCGAATTTTTCAGATCTCGGTATCGCTTCAGCAGCGAAGCGTACCTCTTTCGCGCAGTATCACTGCCGAGCCATTTGCGGCGCATCTCGACGATTTCCCACGTCTCGCGGCACGACCTGCGCTGGTTGTGAATGCGCGCTTCAAGTTTCAAACGCTCTGCCCTCATCCGCTCGATCGTATCAGCAGCGTCGGAACACAATTTATCGTCCCTGTCCCGAAGGCAGGCGAGCATGTGGTCCGTTTCGCTGCGTATCATCTTCATGTGCCTTTGCCCGAGGTTAGAGATGTTTCGGCGTCCTGCTTGTCCGCAAGCTCAATGTGCTTGACGAGAACGGCATCGATGTCGCGGAACACTTCCAGCAGCATCCTGTGCTCACGCGCGAACTGTCCGTCTGTCTTGAGCAGCGCCAGCGAACTTTCAACGCGACCGATGCGGGCCTTGTTGTCTGAGAGGTATCCGCGCATCGACGGCCCCCAGGTGATTCCATTGTACTTCATGGCTTTTCCTATCCGATGGTTACGGTTCAACTTTGTAGTGGAAGGTGTTCACGCTGATCTTCATCGGGCACCAGCGCAGCCCAAGGCTGACGCCAATGGCCAAGGCCGCGCCGCAAGCACCGATGGCAAACGCGGCGCCGGTTAGTATCAGCAATGCCTCGACAGGGTTGTAGTTCATCCGATGCTTCCTTTAACCAGTGGTTATGGCTTAGCTTTTGCGGCGTACTCAGCGGCGATCAATTCGCATGCTTTCTGCGTCCCAAGAGCGCAGTCAATCCGATACCAGCCGCTCTGCGCCCAAAACCAAAAGAACAGCATCATAATTCCCATTGCGAAATTCACTTCGAATTTTCTCATCGGCCTTCATCGTCTAGTACTATGGGTGAGTTTCAGGCCCGCCGCCTCAAGCGCATTGATCAGTTCGGCAGGAGTGCGATGGCCGATGCCAAACGACGGCATGAAACTCCTGATTTTCCAGATCAAATCTGTGCGTCTAGGACTATCAATCCCGTGCTCCATCATGGAGCGTGCTGCCTCTGCGACCATTTTTTCTTTAATCATTGCGGTTCCAACTCG
>Ga0068851_10000482_pt1 | contig 17567 bp, 13 predicted proteins | sample KBSCornC12_FD_66588 | JGI IMG/M metagenome (GOLD analysis project Ga0068851, IMG submission 66588) | Corn rhizosphere microbial communities from Kellogg Biological Station, Michigan, USA - KBS Corn C1-2 | ecosystem: Host-associated > Plants > Roots > Rhizosphere > Soil ...
CCCGTCCGCGGAAAGGGCTGAGCCCACCTGACATTTGTCTTGCGACAAAACTCGATCTTCTTTTGGCCCGCGTGCGGACACGGGCGTTAACGAAAGGAGATCAACATGTCTCGTCTTCCCAATCGCCCGTCGCTCGTTCAACTCCGCAAACAAGCCAAGGAATTGCTCCAACGCTTACGCAACGGCGATCCGTCTGCCATCAACCGCCTGCGCCAGTACAAACCAAACGTTTCCAATCCAATCCTCGCTGATGCCCAGTTCGTCCTCGCCCGCGAGTACGGTTTCGAGAGTTGGCCCAAGCTCGTGCAACACGTGCAATCACCAGAACTCGAACAACACCGCCGGATCGCGGAAGATCTTGTTGCCGTCTACAACTCAGCCGACGTCGCAGCGGCCACGCGGCTCAACGATCTCTTCCACAGCACGCTCAACATCGAACAGATCCGCGATTTCATCCGCGATAAGCTTTTCAATGTTCCCGAGACGCAACGACGTATCGACAACTTCACGCTGGCCGATGCACAACTTCTCGTCGCACAACTCTACGGCTTCCAGGACTGGAACGAGTTAGCAAAATCAACCAACGAACCCGCCGCTGATCTACACTCGGCACCGTTCGTCTTGAGCTCCAAACCGCCTTTCTACCGCATCGATTGGACCAACAATAGCATCGAACCCCGCCAGCCGATGTCAAGAAAAGATTGGGAAGACGTTTGTGCCCTCATCCGAGACTTGGGAATTACCGGTGTCAACTCCGGCAGTCTGATCGGTGACGACGATCTCGAAATCATCTCGAAACTGGACCAAATCACGTCGCTCAACCTCAACGGATCGAAGCGTCTGACGGACAAAGGGCTCCAGTATCTCGCTCGTATGCCGCAGTTGCGAGAATTGATCCTGGACGGTCAGATCACGGACGAAGGTCTCGAGGCGCTGAACCACTTGCGCGAACTACGTGTATTCCAGATGTTTTGGCAACGCAACATCACTGACCAGGGAATCGCGAATCTAAGGTTCTGCGATCAACTGGAGGAAGTCGATCTGTTGGGCTGTAACGCGGGCGACGGCGCAATCGCCGCGCTGGCGGGAAACCGTAAACTACGTCGCTTCAAAACCGGCCGGAACGTAAGCGACGACGGCCTCGCTATGTTGCACCAGTTGCCCGCTTTCAAGACGGCGCAACCGGAAGAACCGAAGTTCGGATTGATGTCGTTTAGCACTGAGCCCACGAATCTCCTGATCGATGGACCATTCACGCGGAAAGGTCTGAACAACCTGCGTGGACTCGATGGACTCTTCGGTTTGAGTTTCTTCTGGCACACGTCGGTTTTGCGTGGTGACGATCTACAGGTTCTCGATGGCTTAGCAAATCTGGTTTACCTTGGCTGTCAGGATCAACTCTGCGACGACGACGCGATGCGACACATTGGCGCGCTTCCGAAGCTTCGCATGCTGATGGGCCAGGGCACCGTCGCTACTGATGAGGGCTTCGAATCTCTCAGTCGATCTAAAACAATTGAATACTTCTGGGGGCGTGAGTGTCCGAACTTCAAAAGTCGCGGGTTTGTGGCGCTGTCGCGGATGCCTGCGTTGAAAGGCCTGGCTGTGAGTTGCAAGTTCGTCGATGATGCAGCGCTGGCGAGTTTGCCGGACTTCCCCGTGCTGAGAGAGTTGATGCCGATGGACGTCGCCGACGATGGTTTTCGTCACATTGGACGCAGTCAGCATTTAGAGTCGTTGATTCTGATGTATTGCCGCGACACGACAGACGTCGCGACGAGTCACATCACACGGATGCCAGGTTTGAAGAAGTATCACGCGGGTTACACGCTGATTACCGATGCGAGCCTCGAAATGTTGAGTCGGATTGAGTCGCTCGAGGAGCTCTCATTCGAAGGATGTAAGTTCATCACCGACGCCGGCATTCCCTTTCTAACCACTCTGCCCCGTCTGCGCGAGATCTCGATCGGCGGTTGTCCGAAGGTGACGCGATCGGGAGTGAAAGGATTTGCGAGCGGTGTGCGAGTGAATTACGACCCTCGATGATCATGCCGCGAAGACGAGTGCGATCCCCTGGATTATCACGCCGGCAAGTAGTCCGACAATGTACCGCTGCCATCGCATGCTGTTTCTCAGGCTGATCAGTGTCGCCAGGCCGAGTGGTACGAAAATCACACTTCCTGAGATCACACCTGCGTCGTAGGCACCGTAGACCAGGCTTCTGATAACGTGTGAAAGGCCGTTCAAGAACACTGTCGCACCCAAACACACCGACATGAAGTGAGGAAATCCGAATCTCTGCGCGAGAAAAATGCCGCCGGTCATCAGCAACAACACGGCCGTGCTTAGGACCAGAAAGACGTTTAGCGACACGTTGATGCCGGGCACAACACCGACGCCCCTGACCTCTTCGACGATATGCAAGAGGTACGCGAGTGGAAAAAACCAGAGCCACCCTTCGAACTTTGCGAAGCTCAGCCGCATCTGATCCAATATGACAGATATTTATCGTTATATCATTGCTGCAATCGCGATATGCCTCTTGTTCTTTGCAACTTCATGTAATGAGAGCTCACCGCGCGCATCACTCACAGCAGACAGCGCGTCCGCCGCGGCAGACGTCACCAGCGCGGATCAACTCTATGCTCAACGAGCAGATCTGTTGCAACTGCGCCGCGGTATTGTTTCCTTACGACAAGCGCTGACCAAAGATCCCGGAAGCTATGACGCAGCATGGAAACTGTCGAAGTTCAATTACTATCTCGCAACCCACAGTGATGACTCGAAGGAGCGCGACACCGCGTTTCGGGATGGTATTGCGGCAGGAAAAGCCGCGGTTCAATTGCAGAATGAAAAACCGGACGGCCATTTCTGGTTGGGTGCGAATTACGGTGGCGCCGCCGAGCACTCCACCATTCAAGGGCTGGCAACAGTAAATGATATTCGGACAGAGATGGAAACGGTGTTGCATCTGGACGAGGGATATCAGAATGGCAGCGCGTACATGGTGCTTGGCCTGGTCGATCTCAACGCCCCGGGCATAGCCGGCGGAGACCCGCAGCGAGCTGTGACAGAAATGGAGAAAGGCCTACGCTTTGGCGAACCAAACGCGTTTCTTCATCTGCACCTGGCTGAGGCGTACAAGAAAGTGGGCCGCAACGACGACGCCCGCAGAGAACTCAAAAAGATCCTCTCCATGCCTCCCGATCCAAACTACCTCCCCGAATACAAAGAGGCGGGCGCCGCCGCACAGAAACTCCTTGATCAAATCGACCACGGCGGTTGACTTCTCTGTGCAACCTCTGTGTCTCTGTGACCACAGAGGGCACACAAGAGAACACAAACAATTTGTGAATACGACTCCCTAAGGCGCACTACCGCGATAAATTAACGCAGATCTGAAACTCTCAGGGCTGCTCGTGCGTAAGCACGTGTTCGTTAACATGCAACCCCATCGACTTTTTACCACGAAAAGAGGTGTTTATGCGTTCAACCGGCCAATCGCGCCGCTCCTTTGTCTCCTTATTAATATTGTCAGCTCTGTTGCTGGTTGCGCTTGCGGCGCCGGTTTGGGCGCAGAGTCCCCCGTTAATTGACCGCGAGCTGTTCTTCGGCGACCCCGAAATAGCGGGCGCCCAGATCTCGCCGGACGGGGCTTTCATCGCCTTTATCAAACCCTTCAAAGGCACGCGTAACATCTGGGTTAAAAAGACGGCCGATCCGTTCACCAATGCCAAACCCATCACCGCCGACACCAAGCGCCCCATCCCCACTTACTTCTGGTCGCGCGACAGCAAGTACATCCTCTTCGTACAGGATAAAGCCGGCGATGAGAACTACAACGTCTACGCCGTCAATCCGGCTGACGCGCCCGCTTCCGGACAAGATGTGCCGGCCGCTCGAAATCTCACCGACGTAAAAGGCGTGCGCGCAGCTATCTTCGCTGTGCCTCGTACCGAACCTGACGCGATCTACATCGGGCTGAACGATCGCGACGCAGCCTGGCACGATCTCTACAAAGTAAAAATCTCGACCGGCGAGCGCACGCTCATCCGCAAGAACACCGAACGCATCACCGCCTTCATCTTCGACCTCAAAGACCAGTTGCGACTCGCAACCAGATCGGCAGAGAACGGCGACACCGAAGTGCTGCGCGTCGACGCAGACAAGTTCACGAAGGTTTACAGTTGCAGCGTGTTTGAGACGTGTGGACCAATTCGCTATCACAAAGACGGCGAACGAGTTTACTTCCAAACAAACAAGGGCGGCGACGTCGACCTCGTTCGTCTCGAACTCTTCAACCCGACCACGGGTAAAGAAGAGCTGGTCGAATCGGATCCTCTGAAACACGTCGACTTCGGCAACGCGATGTTCTCGGAAGTTTCCGATGAGTTGATTGCCACGACGTACGACGACGAACGCGAACGCATCTACTGGAAAGATAAGCAGTTCGAAGCTGACTACAAGAACCTCCAGAAACAACTTCCCGGCAAGGAGATCAATTTCGGGTCGTCAACCAAAGATGAAAAGCTGTTTATCATCGCAGCAAACGCCGATACAGATCCCGGCTCAACTTATCTGTTTGATCGCACGACCAAGAAGTTGACGCTTCAGTATCAGCTTCGCGACAAGTTGAACCGCGCGTACCTCGCTCCGATGAAGCCGGTGAAATATCCATCGTCTGACGGCCTTGAAATCCCTGCTTATTTAACGTTGCCCAAAGGTGTCGAAGCTAAGAATCTCCCCGCGGTGATCGTGCCACACGGTGGTCCATGGGGACGCGACAGTTGGGGCTACAGCTCGCTGGCACAGTTTCTCGCCAACCGCGGCTACGCCGTCCTGCAACCTAATTTTCGTGCTTCAACTGGTTACGGTAAGAAGTTTCTTGACGCCGGAAACAAGCAATGGGGCGACAAAATGCAGGACGATGTGACGTGGGGCGTGAAGTACCTCGTCGCCCAGGGCATCGCCGATCCGAAGCGCGTCGGAATTCTGGGTGGATCCTACGGAGGCTATGCGACGCTCGCGGGCGTTGCCTTTACACCTGACGTTTATGCGGCTGGAGTCTCGATTGTTGGACCATCAAATCTCATCACGCTGCTCGAATCGATTCCGCCTTACTGGGAACAGATTCGAAAGCTTTTCTACGAGCGCATGGGCGATCCAAACACGCCGGAAGGAAAGGCGCAGTTGTTGCGGCAGTCGCCACTGACTGCGGCTGCAAAAATCAAAACGCCGCTGCTCGTGATCCAGGGTGCGAACGATCCGCGCGTCAACAAACGCGAGTCAGACCAGATTGTTATCGCGTTAAGGGATCGAGGGTTTCCAGTCGAGTATTTGGTCGCGCCTGACGAAGGACACGGCTTTGCTCGTCCGGTAAACAACATGGCCATGTTTGCCAGTTCCGAGAAGTTCCTCGCCAAGTATCTCGGTGGTCGTTATCAGGAAAGCATGACGCCTGAGGTGTCGCAACGTTTGAAGGAGATTAATGTCGACGTGAAGACGGTGACGACGCCGAAGATGACGACTTCAACGTCAGAACTTCCGAAACCTGCCGTCGATCTGCGGCCAGGTACTCATAACTACCAGGCGTCGATTGCTCTCGGTGGACGGGAAATGGCCCTCACCGTGAAGACAGACATCAAGGAAGAAAATGGAGCGTGGATCGTCAATGAGACCGCAGTGTTTCCACAGGGCGAGGTCACTGACGTAAGCACCATCGAAAAGGGAAGTTTGCTGCTGAAGCGCCGTTTCATTAAGCAAGGCACAATGACGATCGAGATGAACGTTGCGCCGAATAAACTGAGTGGCACCACGACGATGAACGGGCAATCGAAGCCAATCGACGCGGATCCAGGTGGCGCTTTGTTCGCTGACGGCGCCGGCACGTTTGAAGTGCTCGCTTCCCTGCCCCTGGCTGATGGTTACACTTTGAGTTTTCGGAACTTCGACGTGCAGAAGCAGAAGCCCCAGATCAAACAGTTGAAGGTAATCGGGACTGAGAGCGTCACCGTTCCGGCAGGGACGTTCGACGCGTACAAGCTCGAGATCGTCGACGCCGAAAACGATGCAGACAAACAGACGGTCTGGATCGATAAGGCAAGCCGGAAGGTGTTGAAGATTTCGGCCGTGCTTCCGAGTATGAATGGAGCCGTGCTCACGTCTGAGTTGACGCCATAAAGCGGATTGAGCCACAAAAGGGCACAAAAAGGCCCACAAACGGTCTTTTTGTGCCTTTTGTGTTATACAAATAGTTTACGCTGTAAAGTACTTGACGGCACTCACGCCGGCGGCTTAAGATGCCGGCGTGAGGACCTGCTACGACGTAACCATCATCGGTGCTGGGCTTGCCGGGCTTCAATGTGCTCGCCTCCTCGCCCGCCAAGGCCTGAACGTTCTCCTCGTCGATCGCAAGAACACGCTGCGCCAGAAGATCCATACCACCGGGATCTTCGTGCGTCGCACGCTCGTCGATTTCGACATCCCGGACGACTGTCTGGGACCAGCAATCAGGCACGTCTCGCTTTATTCACCCGCGCAACGGCCGCTCGAACTCGTAAGTCAGCACGACGAGTTTCGCGTCGGCCGCATGGGCCAACTCTACGAGCGTTACTTGCAGCAGTGTTTACACGCCGGTGTGCACTGGCTTCCGCAAACAAGTTACGTCAGCCATTCTGTCGCGAACGGCAAAGTAGAACTTCAACTCAGTTCACGCTCCGTAACAACGCGCTACTTGATCGGCGCGGATGGCGCTCGTTCGCGTGTTGCTCGCGATCTCAAACTCGACCTGAATCGCGAATTCATCGTCGGCGTGGAGAGTGTCTTTCAGGGAACCGTGCTTGATGGTCCACCGCGTCTGCTTTGTTTTCTCGATCCAAAACTCGCGCCGGGGTACATCGCGTGGATTGCTCATGACGGCGAAGAGACGCATCTGGGCGTCGGCGGTTATCCGTCGTTATTCGAGCCGACGGCGGCACTAAACGACTTTCGTTCGCGCGTGGAAGGCATTATCGATTTACGAAACGCAAAACAGATCGAAGCTCGCGCGGGCCTCATTCCGGTCGGCGGCGTGCTGAGAAACATCGCGAATTCAACGGGCCTGTTAATAGGTGACGCCGCGGGCGCCGTGTCACCACTCACGGCGGGTGGTTTGGATCCCTGCATGCGTCTGTCGGCGTTTGCCGCGAGCGTTGTTACAGAGTATTTGTCGACCGGGCACGTGGAGGTGTTGCAGGTGTACTCAGGTGAGCTATTCCGGTCGCGCTTCGCCTCGCGGCTATGGGCGCGTCGCATCGCTGCGACACTTCGTCAGCGCCAACTGCTCGAAGTGGGTTGTGCGCTGCTGCGGTTGCCTGTGTTCAGCCGGCTTGCGCATCACGTTTTCTTTGGTCGCGGTTCTTTCCCAGACGTGACCGACTCACTGTCTACACTCCAGCATTCCAAAGGCGAACTGTGCCGTCAGCACTTCCCGTGACCAACACTTTACCTTCGGCGTGAAATGCGACTGCGTTGACGTTGTCACACGTTCCGATCGTTCGCGAGCGCGTCGTCTCCAGGTTCCACACGCGGATTCTTCCATCAAGCGAACACGCGGCGATCTTCTCGCCAAGGGGTGAAAACGCGAGACAGCAAATGCACGAACAGTTCTTCCCGAGCACTCGAGCCTGGCCGGTTTGAACGTCCCACAAGCAAAGCGTCTCGTCCCAACTTCCGGATGCAACGCTTTTTCCATCCGCGGAAAAAGCCACTGATGTAATCAGCCGACGACTGCTTCCGATCGTGCGAGCCGTTCCAGTCTCGAGATCCCAAACGCGGATTGCGGAATTCATACGAGTCGCATCAGCCGCCGCAATCAATTTGCCGTCAGGAGAAAACGAGATGGAACTGCTTCCTCCCGCGGGGTGCCTGAGAACTCTCATCTGGCCCGTCTGCAAATTCCACACGCGCAGCACGCCGGTTGACTCGGCGCTCGCACAAGCGAGACTCTTGCCACCTGGAGAAAACGCGATTGACGGAGATTGTTCGCCACACTCTCCGAGATCCAACATCTCGCCCGATCGCAGATCCCACACGCGAACGCTGGATCTTCCCTCGTTGGCCGAAGCGATCAATACGCCATTGGGTGAATATGCGACTGACGACACAGGACCTTCAGATGCACCAAGAACGCGCGTTTCTCTGCTCTGAAAGTTCCACAGGTAAATAACACCCTCTTCGCCTCCGAAAGCAACATCATCACCGAACGGAGAACACGCGACCGTGCGAATCGCTTTCTGTGACTGCACCACCACGCCAAATTCAGGTGGCCGTTCCGGCGAAGTCGTCGATGGAACGCTGTCCAATGGCGAAGAGGCATCAGCCTCGCGCTTCGCTTCTTCTCTCAAGAGAGTTCGAACGGCCTGCCACCACGAGTCGACGATCCAACGAGCCGCTCCCTCGCTCACCACACGATCTTTTCGCAAGCGCTTGACGAGCAGCGCGCGCAGCATGTCACGCGGAAGACCGTCGTGCGAAGCCAGCAGGTCGCTCGGAATCCGTTCGCGGACGGCGAATACAAGCAATGCGATCTCCTCCTTGTATTCGCCACAATAGTCCTTTAATAAGTTCTCACAGAGTTTCGCGTCCGTGAGCGGCGCGCGCCCGTGGTTGCTCAGAATCTCACCGAGTTTCTGCGTGACGAGTTCATCGAGCGGCTTCAAGACCAGATTTCACCTTCTATGTGTCCGAAGTTGATCCTCGTGCCGACGGCCAGGGTCACGCTGCGTCCCGGCGAGACGTCCTTGATCTCTCCATTGCGGTTGGTGGTGGACCACGTTCCATCGGAAAGATTTTTCAATCCCCAGACTGAAGGGTCTGACGGATGCCGCGTGACAGCGGCGACCGCTTGCGAGAAATCGTATTTCTTCTCTTCGTCGACATGATGCACGAAGAGTTGCGTGTCGTGATTGAGCATCACGAAATTACGCCCGAGACGCACGCGTGGAGGAAGGTGAAGTTGACGCCGGCACGACCAACACCGGCTCTCTCCGTCTGACTCGCCGGCGTCGTGAAAGTTTTCGGCGTTACAGTGAGCGCAATAAATGATCGCATCACGAAGTCGGACCATCGCGCCGCGCCAATTACTCTCGCGCACGCGCCCGTGTTGTGGATCGCTGATGCCTTGGGTGAAGCCGCGCGTGAAAAGTTCGCGCAGAAATTTCGGATAGATTGCCCAGAACACAAGCGGATTGCGCTGGTGATTTGGATCGGGAGCGTTAGAATCGTCTGCCGGATCAAAGATGAATACCGGCTCTGTGCCGTAAAGCTTTTTCATGGCCGGCAAGTCGAGACACTTGATGGCCAACTCCTTCTTACCTTCGAGCGGGTGATGCATCATGAACATGTAAAACAACAACACGGCGAGCGAGAACAGATCGGTTTGTGTGCTCGGTACTGCGTCGCCCCTGACGATCTCCGGCGCCATGAAACGCGGAGTGCCATAGACGCCACTGCGCGATTGATTATCGACAGCGACGTTGTCGTTATCGCAGATCAAAATCTCGCCGGATGCCGGATCGAAAAAAGCATTGCCAAACGAGATGTCGCGATAACAAAAGCCCTTTGAGTGAAGTTGCAGGTAGCTGTGAGAAAGCTCTAATCCGGCTGTTGCCAGCGCTCTGAAACTCGGTTCTATACGCCGCTTCATCATGTCGACGATGCCTCTGAAGCGAGGGTCACGCAGCGGCATGACGTAGCCGAACGCGGAGGTCGAACTCGAGGTCGCGATCTCGATGGGCCAGAGGAAACGATCGCTGGGAGATCCCATTTTGATCAGGGTCTCGAGGGCCTTGCGCTGCTCGCTTGTACCCGAAGACTGAAAATACCATTTGAGCGCGACTGGTTTGCCGTTCTGTATGGCACGATACACTTCTCCCTGACCGCCGCCGCCGAGAAATTTTTCGACGGCGCAGATGGACCGCGTTGAGCTGGTGTAAACCTTCTGACCGGGTTTGAGGATCTGATCCATAAATCAGCCACAAAAAGGCACAAAGGAACACAGGATGCCGAGAGTCACGTCGTCGCCACTGCCGGCGCGAGTTGAGTCGGTGAGCCAGCGTTCCAAATTCTCGTGAATGTGACCAAGACCTTCCGCGCGAATTGTGTGCAATATGTCTGGTCCAACTTTTAGAAAACCTGCTTCGTCGCGAAACGAATTCGGATAGCCGTCCGTCGCCAACAGAATGAGCGCAGGCTGTTCGTGAGTAATCGGCTGAAAGCTCACTCTGAAATCGCTCCACGCATCCGCGGTGCAGAGCGAAGTGGTTTCATTCGCGAACAGGCGATCGTCTTTAACCAGCGGTTTTGAAACCGCGCCCTGATCGGTGACCGTCAGGATCTCGCCGTCTCCCAGTTGCAAATACAAAACAAACCGCTCGGCCACTGCGACAGTCACGATGGTCGCGCCATAAGCTTTCGTAAAATCGCCATTCGTGCGTCCTAATGCGTCGAGCTCAATCTCAGATAGAGGATTCGCTTTGATGTGCTCGTCGACGGCATCGCGCCATGCACGCACTAACGCACGCGGCAACCACTCTTCCGCTGCACGCTTGACCAGCGATAAGTTTTCCGCTTCTTCCTGACTGGTGACGAAATCGTGGACCAGTTGAGTGGCTGTTTCAACTGCCAGACTCGCGCCGGTATGACTTCGCGGATATCGACTGCTTCCATGCCCGTCAGCTACTGCCAGGACCAGCAACGAACCAGCGCCGCAATCCGGTCTCCAACAGATCGCGTCCTGGTTTGGCATGCCGCTGCGTTCGTGAGCAGCACCGCGCACGCTTTGACCAGCGGCCTGCCAACGCGGCGTGTCGTTCTCGAGATTCATTACTTACCAAACATCGTCCGCCGATGGCCCGGTGGTATCCGGCAGGGCAGGAATCGGCACATTGAGGCCAGCGGTCGAAGCGGCTGCGCTTTGACTTGCGGGTGATGAAGCAGATTTGAGTACCGCGGTCGAAACCCACCTGATGTATTTAATTAAGGACTCGGGATTGTTGGCCTGGAGAGGTCTGAGCTCCGGGTTGGCAATGAATTTCTTCAGCACTTCCTGATCGGCATCTTCGCCGATGGCGATAGCGATGCGCACTGCTTTGCGTCCCCAGGGTTCGTTCATCAAAGCCTGGAGACCGCCGGCGAAATCGTCAGTCGGTTGACCATCCGAGATGAGCACGAGAACAGGAGGCAACGCGCGCTCGTCCATGGGCGGAATTTTGAGTTGATCGGCAACGATGCTTAATGCTTTCCCCATCGCGGTGACGCCGCCCGCATCGAGATCGTCCCACTTGAAATCGGCGATGTCCGTCGCTTGCGAAACGTGCCATTGAGCGCCATCAGAAAACCTGACCGCACGCACGAGCACTTGCGCGTTTGGATTTTCGTCGGCGACGTCCTGCATGTGAGGAATCGCTTCCTTGATTGCTGTGTTCAACGACTGGATCTTGCCATCGACAGCCATCGAACCTGAGCAGTCGGCAATCCAGATGAAGTGCAGCGGTCGAGTCGCCAACTCACCACCAGGTCGCATGCTCACTCGGAGTCGTCCCTCCTTAGTTTCACTTACTTCGCAGGCATTATGTCACGCGGTCAGATACGACGGCCAATTTTCTCGCTTCGCCTCTCAGTCCGCTTCGTCGTCCGCCTCGTCGCCGCTTGATTCGGACAAGTCTTCTTGCAGCATCTCGAGGGTTAGCAAGGGCATGGGCACTTCGCCTGCGATCATTCTGCGCCATGCTCCCGTTCCTCCTTCCCACGCGGCGGGGTAAGCACCATCTTTCCGATTGAAAACGAGCTTGGCGGATTTCCGTCTCCTGGCAAATCTCACCGCGGCTCTTTCCGGCTTGCCGCCGACAGGGTTGCGTGTTTTGTGGGGCTCGGGGATGGTGAGCAAGCCGCTTAGGATGGCTCCGGCAGAGCTGTCGCGCCGACTTCGTTTTTTTGCAGCTTTCGAAACTTTGGCGGGACCAACGGATTCCAAAAACCCGAGCGTCTCTTTCAGTATGGGGTCAAAGTCTTCGCTCTTGTCGAGGGCCCTATGAATGTCGTCATAGTTAATTTTGACCTTTTTCTCCTTAGCCGGGTCAGGACCCCAGTCATCCGGCGCCAGTGTTGCGTAAGGCTGTGGTTCTTTGTATCTACCCCTTCCCACGCGCACGACGCCATGAGGTGTTTGAAGTACCACGCGTTTTTTTCCCGTTTTTTTGTCGAAGTCCATCTCGGCAAAAAGATGCGCCCTCTTCTTTGGTTCTTTCCTACTCTCGTGCCTCTCGCGTGCTCTCTTTAGCCTTTGTCTTATGGGCCCTTGTCTGTGATGCTCTCCCGTTGCGTCGTCGTAGTAGTCACCTTCCTGCGGCTTGGGGGTGAACTTCTTTTTTTTGCGCGGGAACTTGTTGTCGTCTCCCTTCTTCTTAGATGCTTTGAAGAATTGCCACTCTTTGTCCTTATATATCCAGATAGTTCTCTGGATGGGAAAGCGCGAAGGGCAAGCAAGCTCGCGTACGTCTCGTGCCGGCACATGCGTTGACGGCAGGGGTCTGTTGGCAGTGGGCACTGTATGGACCGACGTACTTTTTGTCTGTAAGACTTTCGGTACCTGAGGACGATAGACAGGAGGCGCGCTCGGCGGTTGCCGGTTCATAGCATTAGTTGCAATCTTGCGTTGCGCGACTTTCGGCGTCGGTTGCGGACGATAAACCGGCGGTGCGACGGGACGCTTGATACTTTGCGCTGATGGAGGCGTCTTCAACTGTGCGACCACGGGCTTGAATTGGCCCACCTGCCGATTGAACGGCTGTGGGATGCCTCTCGCGTTCGTGGGTTTCTTGTTTGAGTTCATTTCAACGTCGTCCCTGCCGAACCAGCTAATAAGCCCAGCCACCGATGATCACGCCGACCGCTTTCGGCGCAACTTTTGTGTCGTCGCCGAAAGCGCAGCTTGCAATTGTCTGCGCAGCGTCCTGGCCTCCGTAAACTTGTGATCCAGGCTGAGCGCCTGATCGGCGTAACCCAGCGCTTGATCCAATTGGTCCAGACCGTAATGACAAACTGCAATGTTGTAAGCGGTGCCTGGTGCTATACCGTGGAGGTCAACAGAGCGTTGCAGGAATTCGAGCGCGTCTGCATGAAACGCCATCTCGAGGAGTAGCGTGCCCAACTCGAAGGCGAGATCACTCTCCTCCCCGATCGGCAGATAAGAATCCCATACCTTTAGGATCGCTTCGTGCAACTGCTGCTTCTGAAGGTCGGTCGTCTCTGGCAGATGTTTCTTCAAGACCGGCAAGCACTCACGGAATCTTTTGTAGTCCCAGCAACTCAATCGCAAGAAAGCCAGGACTTCATCGAGAGTCAAAGCGTCGTAAATCTGCGCGATGCCCTCCTTCAACGTGAAGAAATCATCTGGTCCAAATTTTTCAATCGCCTCAGCGTAAGCCTGGGTCGTTTCAATGAAGTCGTCCGCCGGATCGCCGAACATGAATGCAGAGATGTTGAGGTGCTCAGTCAGACCGGGAGGATGCAGCACTCGAGCACCGAGACGGCGGCAGAACTCTCCAATAATCTGGTAATCAACCATCATCGAGAGAGATCCGTGGACGGCGAACGACGGTGTTCCACTTCCCAACTTCAACGCCTCATCACGACTGTATCCCCGGTCGCCTGAAAGGAGCAGCATGCGACCGCCCGAAAGGTCGTGGAGATTTTGGATCCCCTGCAATGCCGAGGTCGGAAACAAAAAAGGAGTGTCGGGGAGACGCTGTTTGTAGTCGAGCAAAATGCGGTTCCATTTCGGATCGTCGTAGTAGTTTCCGTTGATGGGATTGTTGTGAGCCGTCAGTTCAACCCTCGACAGAATGTTCGGATCCGCGGTCTCAATCTCAGCGTGTGGCGTTGTTAAGCTTACCTGGATTTCAAAGAGGTTCTCGTCAGTCGCCAGGAAAGCATCCTGCGGCGTGCTATCAAAAACGTAGTTTGAAATCACGACTAAGGGATTGCGCAGCGTCGTGTTTGAAAGGATCTCTCCCGAATCGAGCTTGATTTGCACGTCGCTTTCGAGATCAAAGCGCGCAAAGTCCAGAGAGCCTTCTTTAATAAAAGGACGGAGCCATGGCTGCGTGCGCCAATACTCGAGATTACTTTCCGTGAAATCCGTCATCACGTACTTAACCGGAATCGCTTTGAAGACAGAAGTGCGATAAAGGTTAAGAAACTTTTTCAGGAACAAGTACGCGAAACGGCCAGAACCTGCACCGAGTTCGACAATGTGAAGCGGCTGACGACGATCCAGCGGGTTCGACGACCGCGCGCAGTCGCGCAGAAAACCCAACACGACCCTCGCGTAAGCATCGGCTATAAACGGACTGCTGGTGATGTGATGGGGAACAGCACCCGAGCGCCAGGCCTCGATGCCGTGCCGCTCAAAATAATTTCGCTGAAGCCGCCAAAGGACAGACCTCGACAGACGTTGGTTCATTTCCAGGGGCAAACTTTTTTGCTCGAATGAGGTCATTATCTTTTCACCGTGTGGGCTGTTACTGGATGCCTGATTTAGCTGCGAGTGTCTCCCAATCTTCTTCTTCTGCTACTGCCGCTGGCTGAACTTGCTCCACTTGTTTACCTTCTCTCCTTTCTCGCTCTCGTTCCCAACGCAACTCTGCTTCTTCGGCTGCTGCTGCCGCCACCTGTCGCTGCCTCTCTTCCTCTGCTTCCTGGCGTAGCCGCTGCTGCCTCTGTTGCTCCTGCAGCGCTAACGCTGCCTCTTCAGTCACGACACTCTGGGGTTTCTGCAACGTCAGACCGAATCTCGCAGCCTGTGCTTGAGTTCGATCGTAGATTTTTTTAGAGGGTTCTCCGCCCCTGAATGTAAGAGTGGTTGATCCGTCCTTGTCGTCCCAGTGAAAGTAAGTGGCCGCATTGGCCTTGTAATGAATGTTCGAAACATTGATCCGATCCTTGGCATCTCTCGGTCCGTGGGAGAGAGTTACATGAGGTAGGTCTTGCTGCCCTTTCTTCCAGACCACCGAAACCCCATTGCCGCCAGGTAGCACTACACCTGCGGGAACCTGGACTCTCACCCGCTGGATGATGCCGTTCGCCGGTCTCACAACAGGCGCGGCCAAACGCGGGGCGTTCGGTTGCGGTTGGAATGCGAGACGTTTGGTTTGCGCGATCATGGGTTGCACGATTCGTTTTACGTCGGGTTTGTAAACCGGTGGACCAACTGGTTGGCGCGGCGCTGGACCTTGCGCAGTCTGACCCGCTGGGCGCTTTGTCTGTAAGACTTTTGGTACAGGCTGCGGACGATAAACAGGAGGCGCAGCGGGCCCGCGCGACGCAGCCTTCTGCAACACGGGCTTCTGGATGTGTCGCGCGATGGGTGTGTTCGTTTTTTTCGGCGGCATGATCATCGACCCTTCTTCCGTTTGTGCTCGCCCTTGATGATCTGCTGGTACGAGAAAAACTGGTCCATCGGCAGACTCGCTTGCTCGGCGTCGTCTGCGTTAGGCTGGTAATGTCCGGAGCCGTTTGACCACCACTCGAGCTGGCCGTTGTTGAAGAAGATCTCGCCCGCGTAGAGCACTTGCTTCCCTTCCGCGATTGAAGGATGCCGGTAGCGCCCGTGCAGCAACATCTCGCCCTCGCGCGTGCGCACAAAGTTATATTGCTGATTGGGAACGTTCACGCCGTGGCTGTTCACTTTGTGCAGCCGGTACTGATTAGCAAAATTGTTGAGCCGGAAAATATTGCCGTGATCGATTGGCTCGATCGCGCCGGGATGCAGGTTTGGGTAATACTTCGTGGCCTGCACTATTCGCGACGTAAAGGGTTGAATCGTCGCTGGCTCTTTCCGCTTTAGTGTTATCGTCGCGCCTCTCTGGACCACACTCCTGTTGGGTGCTTCAGGTAGGACCCCGTTACTCTTTGACTGTAAGACTTTCGGTATCGAGTTCGGACGATAGACAGGTGGCGCCTTCGGTGTGTTGTTGACACGCTGCGTGGAGGAAACCTGAGGTGACCCGACTCTTCGTTGTAGAGCGTTTGGAACGGGCTTAATTTTTGATGTCTTATTCAAGATAGTATCCTGGAGTTGTGATAGCGTGCTCTGATTGCTATCCCTTACTAAAGAGATTGCCGGTCAGTCCTCCGCCGACGTCGTCGTCATCCCTATCCTCACGCCACTGATTCTTGTTAATTTCGTCTTCAGTCCTGATGTGGTACGGGAGCTTCGATTTGAACCTGTACTTCTTCCGCTTTTCCGATACCTGGGCCGACTGATCCTTCGTGCTCTGTTTGTGTGTATACCCGTAATGTTCGAGGTCGTCATCCGAGTCGCTTTCGGCCTTGACCAACTCATTTTTACCGAAGGTTTTTCCGCTCTCGAGGCCATAGTGTTGGTTATGTGTCTTCGGCTTTTTGTACATCGTCGGGTGGGGCACCGTGATGCTCGAGGTGATATCGCTTCTTTGCAACCGGTGTGGCATCTCCAGGGTGTCCGTTATGAGTTGCTGCGTGGAATACCCTGTGATGCGCGGTACTCGCGGCATCTGAAAATGAATATTCGCGTTCGGCGCAAGAGTGTTGAGGCGTTCGGCTGTATTCGGATCGCTTATATCGAAGTTGCGGAGAACCGGCACGCCCAGGCCCTCGAGGCTGAGCAAATTCTCAGTGAAGTCCGGATAGTCCGGCTCCTGCTCGTACGTCGTCACTACCATCGTTTCCAGCAGCCTCGGGTCTTTGCGCTGTCGCGCCATCACGCCGGAGAGGTCTGCTTCGGAAAGGAACACCTGGGAGCGGCCTTCGATCCGCTCCTGTTCCGGGCGGATCATTCCCCTGGGATGCATGCCTCCCACCGTCGGGCGATAACTGATAATTTGCTGGTGCGGAACTGAGACGCTTCCCCGGGTACGTGTAGCGAACCGATAGTGGGTGTAGTTATTTGTTTCGAGCTGATAAGTGTCCCACTGCGGCGCCTCGTACGTGCCCACGGACGTTGACGACGTCGGATACGGATACTTAATCAGAAAGTCCGTGCCTGAATCCGTGAGGTGAGGGTGCATACGCTGGATCGTATTCGTCCCCCTCGAGGGAATGCGTGCGCGCACGGGCACGGCCGTCTTCGGCTGCACCGTTCTCGTCTGTACCGAACGTTGCGCATGCGGCGCGAGGGGTTGCGGACGATTAACGAGCCGCATCGAAGGAGAACCGGTTTTTGTCACTGCCTGGGTTTGCTTAACAACTGCGATCTTTGACTGCAAGACCTTCGGCACAGGCAGCGGACGATATACTCGAGGCGCGACGACTGCTGGTTTTGATTGCAGCGATGTTGGGTGCACTTGACCAGCCGGCCGGCTTTTTGCCTGTAAGACTTTCGGCACTGGTTGCGGACGATAGACCGGAGGCGCAACGGGCCGTTTGATATTTTGCGCGGATCCCGGTTGCCGATTGAATGATGGTACGCCTCTCGCCGGCATTGATTTCTTATTCGAGTTCACATTAATTCTCGTATGCGGGACGGCTTTGCCTCAAAAGTCGAGAGT
>Ga0068851_10000484_pt1 | contig 17502 bp, 23 predicted proteins | sample KBSCornC12_FD_66588 | JGI IMG/M metagenome (GOLD analysis project Ga0068851, IMG submission 66588) | Corn rhizosphere microbial communities from Kellogg Biological Station, Michigan, USA - KBS Corn C1-2 | ecosystem: Host-associated > Plants > Roots > Rhizosphere > Soil ...
CATCCCGGGATCGTTCTTGCCAACGCCGCGCCCCTTGTCGTGCTGGCCGCTCTCGAGGGTGCGCGTTACTTGCTCGACGCGTGGAAGTTCGGCCGTGAGGCGAGCTACCACATGTGGAGCTCGAAGGCATGGGGCATCGCGCTTTGCACGGCGTTCGTTGCAGCGTTCGCGACCGAGGAGCCCGGAGTTTTTCCGCTCCTCGCCATCGGCGTTGGCGTCATCGCGGACCTGGAGGGCCTGCTCATCTCTCTCACGCTGCGATCATGGCGCCACGACGTGCCGACGATCTTCCACGCTTTACGCATCCGCGCCGGCGGATAACGAGCATGCGTACCGTCATTGCGCGAGCCGGCACGGCAGAGATCCCGGCGTTGACCGATCTCATGAGCGAGTTCTACGCCGAATCGAGTTACGCGCTCGATCGGGAATGGGCCGAAGCGAGCTTCCGCCGCCTGCTGGCCGACGAAACGCGCGGAGCCGCCTGGCTTGCCTTGCAAGGTGCCGAACCGGCCGGCTATGTCGTCCTCACGCTGAGGCACAGCATGGAGTTTGGCGGGCTTGCCGGGATCATCGACGATCTTTACGTGCGGCCGGCGTCCCGGCGCCAAAGGATCGGCTTTGCGTTGATGTCCGAGCTATTCGAAGCCTGCCGCAACCTTTGTGTCGCAGCCATTCACGTCGAGGTCGGCCCGGATAATGTCGGGGCGCAGGCGCTGTACCGGTGCTTCGGGCTTCGCGGCTACAACGTCGAGCGGCAGACATTGACGGTCGAGCCTGGACTGGAAGCCCATGCCGGAGCGCGCTGATGAAGGGGTGCATCGCGAACGCTCGATAGCGCGCGAAATCCTCGCGACGCCGAGGCTCATCCTCCGCGCAACCTGCGAGGAAGACATCGGCGTGCTGCACGAGAAGGTATTCTCCGACGCGGAGGTGGCACGGTTCGTCTTCGCGGGAAGGGCGTTCTCGCTGGAGGAATCCGCGACATTCATCCGCGAGAACTTCAATTTCGCTGGCGACGACATAGGGCTCGCGACTTTGGTGGAGAGGGACTCTGGAGAAGTGATCGGCTTTTCCGGGCTGGAGCGCTGCCGCGTTCTTGGCGCCGATGACCTCGAAGTTGGCTTCGTCCTCGCGAGGCCTGCATGGGGAAAGGGCTATGCATCCGAGATCGGGCGGGCCCAGCTCGAGCTTGGAATTCGTGGCCTCGGCCGCGAGAGGCTATTGGCGCTCGCACATCCTGGAAATGTCCGTTCGATAAACGTCATCCTGAAAATGGGGATGCGACATGAGTCCGATGCACTCGTCGATGGAAGAGGCCCTCGCCGCGTGTATTGCCTTGAAGCCTGACAACAGCCTGGAGTGGCCGGATGGGCAACATGTATAAGTGGGCCGCGGTCGTGGTCGTCGCGCTTCGGAACGTGCCGGAGCTCTACGAGATCCGCATGCTTTACGAGCTGCCCACGGTGAACGTTCTGGAGACGCGACCGCGCCTGGCCGCCGCGGCCATCACATTGAAGCAGTGGAGCGGTGTCATCAGGACGGCGGGAGAGGGCCCATGTTTCCGTATCGCGGTTCGCGCCGAGGGCCGCTCCGGCCAACTGCAAGTGGACATCGAATGAAGGCGCAATGCCGGCTGGTGGAAGCCTCGGCCTGCAAAGGCTTCAGTCGGACAACCGTCGCAGCGACATGACCGGCATCGTCTCGGCCTGCAGGTCGAGATAACGCCCTGGCCGGTAGATGCGGCACATGCCCTGGTATCCGGGCTCCGTGCAGAGCTGCCACGTGCCTTCGCGCACCACGAGGCTCGCGGGCGGCGCGTTGAACGACGTCACGAGCGTCGCGTGCGCGTCCTGCGCGAGCTCATGCGAGCGCCCCATGAAGCGCGGCGCGGAGAACAGCACCAGCGCGGGTGGCGATGCGTGGGCGGGACTCGCAAGCGCTGCGTTGCGCACGGGAGCCTCGCGCATCGATTCGATCCGGTGGTTGATCCGCGCGGGCAGCGTCGCATAGGAGCCTGGCTGCAGGACCATGCAATCGCCCTGGAAGCCGGGCTGCGTGCAAACCTGCCATGCGCCGTGATGCACGACGATGCTGGAGATCTGGTCCTGGAAATTCACACGGATGAGGTCATTGGCCGCCTGCTCCAGCGCGAGCTCCGGACCCTGGAAGTTCTGGTCCTTGAACACGGTGACCTGGGCGGCGTGCACGAAGGTGGAGCACAGCAAGGCGGGAAGTGCGAACCGAACGAACATATTCGGTCCTCCGAAAAAAGAGGCAACAAAAGGGGGGTACGCATCCGACCGGCCGGATCGTCGACGGTTCTGTCGGAGTGCGCCGCCATCGCTTGTCGGCGCGGTCCGACAGGCGTGGCTCAGCCCCAGGAGAGGATGAAATCTCCCGAGAGCGTTGCGCGCAGGGTGGCGCCCAGCCCCTGCAGGTACTTCACCGCGCCCGTCTCGGGCAGCCCGAACTTCTGCGCGCGTCCGGGTTTCTGCTCCACGATGACGCAAGGCTTGCATCGCTTGAGCGTTTCCTCGCCGCCGCGCAGCGCGAAGAGCTCGTAGCCCTCGCAATCGAGCTTGATGAAGTCGACGTTCTCCAGGGCATACGCGTCGAGGCGCCGCAGGGGAATGTCACCGTCTCCGTCCACCCAGGAGTCGCCGGAGCTGGTGGCGGCAGTGTGGATCGACACGCGCCCCTCGCGATCGCCGAGCGCGCACGCATGCAACGAGACGCGCTCATCGTGGACGTTGGCCGCGAAGCATTCGCGGTGCGCGGCAACCGGCTCGAACGAATGCACCGCCTCGAAGCGCCTGGCGAGGTGCATCGTCCAGAATCCCACGTGCGCGCCCACGTCCACCGCCACGCGGAAGTGGCGCACGTGCTGCAGGGCCGCGCGCAGCTTGCGGATCTGGTAGCTGCCGCGGCCGTCCACGATCTCGCCCGACTTGTCCATCCATTCGATGAGGTGCCGCTCGCCGTCGGGCAGCCAGACGCCCTGGTGCTGCTTCATAGGATCGCCTCCAGCTCGTGCAGTACGTGTTGCGGGGTGATGGCCTCCATCGCCGTGCTGCAGTGGCGGCAGCGCACCCGCATGCCGCACGGCCTGCCGCCGGTGAAGAGGTTGCGATGGCTGGCGTAGCCGGTCTGCGCGGGCGAGATGAAGCCGCCGAAGATCACCACCGCCGGGATGCCGAGCGCCGCCGCCGCGTGATGGAGGCCGCCCTCGTGGCCCACGAAGGCGTGCGCGCGGCCGAGCACCGCGCACGCGGTGCGGAAGTCGGGCGTGGCGATCCAGTGGCGCACGTGCGGCAGCCGCGGCGCCTGCTCGCCGAGCTGCGTGAGCTCGATGCCGCGCTCGGCTGCGAGGCGCGTGAATTCCACCCAGCGCCGGAAGCCCCAGTCCTTGTTCGGGCTCGCACGCGCCTTGATCGTGGGCTCGATCACGACGCAGGGTTGCTGGCTCGCTGCAAAGTCCAGCTCCGCGGGCGTGAAGAAAAGCTGCGCCGGCCGGCACACGTACGGCTTCCAATGCCAGCGCGTGGGCTCCTTCGCGCGGCAATAGGGGCGCGCGAGCGGGCCGTTGGTGATCGCAGGCAACGTGTCGTGCCGCTCAGGCGGCGCGATCGCCGGATTGCCGGCCCACAACGGATGCGCGCGCGGCCGCCCGAGCCGGTCGAGTATGCGCACCGGCCGGCGAAGCGGATCGCTCTCGTACAGCAGGCGCGCCTCGCCCGCTGCGATCAGCTCGTCGCCATAGCCCATGACGTCCTTCCCGCAGCCATGTCAGTGATCATGAAGCGACCTCCACGCGAGTCCCGCTTTCATCTCGTCGAGCGTCCACTGTGAATCGGCGAGGCGCTCCGCCCACGCCACGCGATCGTCGGGACGGTGCGGCGACTCGATGTCCTCGAAGCGCGTGGCGAGCGGCGCCAGGGCGCAAGCGGGGTCCGTCGCGATGACGGGCACGCCATGCAGCAGTGCCGCCACCGCGGCCGCGCTCGAATGGACCACCGCGATCCACGCGTCCTCGAGGTCCGCCGCGATCGGCGTGTCCGCATTCTTGCGGCGCACGGCAATCGGCCGGTCGGTGAATTGCCGCACGCGTGCGACGGCTTGCGCGGTCCAGTCGGGTGCGCCGCCGATGGTTGCGAGGAATTCGGCGCTCTGCGGCATCACCAGCACGCGCGAGCCCTGCACGCGCCAGGGCTGGACCTGCACGCCGAGCGCGTTGAAGCGCCTGCCGTCACTCGGCGTGCGCGTGCACGCCTGCACGGCATTGCGCGCGATGCGGAAGTGCTGCTCGCGCACCGCATCGAACCACGCGTTGTCGATGTAGTACCAGTCGCGCGCTTCGCCTCGCGCCTGATCCCACAGGTGCATCCAGCCGGGGCGCACGCCGTAGAAGGCCGCCGCGCCCGGATGCAGGGCACGGTCCCGCGTGCTCGCCATGGCGCCGCCGCAGCCTTGGGCGAAAGCCTGCAGCACGCGCTGCGACTTGCGCTTCTCAGGCTGGGCGTAGCAGACGAGCGAAGGCTTCGCCGGTTCGGATCTCATCGCCTGTCCATTGCGCCGTCGCGAGCCGCTCGAAGTGCGGCAACCGCTCGGGCATCGGGGGATTGTCCACCTGCGCGAGCTGCGCGGCCGCTGCGCCCTTGCAGATCCAGGCCGGCGAACAGCAGACCACGGGCACGCCGGCCACGAGGGAATGCACGCCGGTGGAGCTCGACCAGATGACCATGGTCCACGCATCCCGCAGGTCCTCCGCGAGCGGGCGCGTGGCCTCCACGTTGCCCGGATGCGGCCGCACGCGGATGGGGCGCTTCGTGACCCGCCTGAGCCTCGCCACAACATCGTTCGCCCAGGTGGGAGGCATGACGTAGCCGCGCCGGCCGAACGCCCGGTTGGGGCAGACGAGGACATGCGTGCCGCTCGCGCGCCACGGCTTGACCTCGATGCCGAGCGCGCTCCAGCGCTGTGCGTCGCCTGCGGGCCATCGGCCCTGGCCGTTGTGCCCACCGATCGCGAGCGCGAAGTGCGTGCCGCCGAAGTGCGGACGCTGGAAGTAGCCGTTTTCCGCCACCACGACCGTGCCGCCGCGCGCTTCGTGGCGATCGGCCAGGCGCTCGAAAACCCCATAGCGGTTCCAGATGACGACGAGGTCCTCGGGCCGGGTGACGCTGGGAGCGGCGGCGGTCACGCGATAGCCGAGCGCCTTAAGGCCCGACACGAACACTTCGCGCCGGTACTCGGGGCGCTCGCGAATCATGCAATAGGCGGTCTTCATCGATGGGCTTCGGCGCGGCGCAGGTCGCTTCACGCGACGATAAGCCTGATGGCGGCCGATTTCCATGGCATTCGCGGGCAGCCCTGCGCCGAATTTTGCGCGCCGTCGCCACGCGGGACACATGCCCAAAGGTGCCGAGGAGGTTGACGCCCGGCCCCAAGCGGAGTTGACTGCCACCGCGGCCGTCAGCCGCCATTAAGGAGGTCCCATGAAGCGATACGCTGCGGAACTGTTCGGAACATTCTGGCTGGTGCTGGGCGGCTGTGGCAGCGCGGTATTGGCCGCCGCGTTCCCCGAGCTCGGCATCGGGCTTCTCGGCGTTTCGCTGGCGTTCGGCCTCACGGTGCTGACGATGGCGTACGCCATCGGGCACATCTCGGGCTGCCACCTCAACCCCGCCGTTTCGGTCGGCCTCTGGGCAGGCGGCCGGTTTCCCGCAAGCGACCTGCTGCCTTATGTCGTCGCGCAGGTCGCCGGTGCGGTGCTGGCGGGCGGCGTGCTCTACATCGTGGCCACCGGAAAGCCCGGTTTCGACCTCGCCACGGGATTTGCCGCCAACGGCTATGGAGCTCACTCGCCCGGACAGTACTCGATGATGGCGGGCCTGGTCATGGAAGTCGTCATGACGATGACGTTCCTGCTCATCATCCTCGGGGCGACCGACAAGCGCGCTCCGGCCGGATTCGCCGGCATCGCGATCGGCCTGGGCCTCGCGTTGATCCACCTGGTCAGCATTCCGGTCACGAACACCTCGGTGAACCCTGCGCGCAGCACGGGCGTTGCCATATACGTCGGCGGCTGGGCCCTCGCGCAGCTGTGGCTTTTCTGGCTCGCGCCGATCGTCGGCGCCATCCTCGGTGCGGCGGCGTATCGGTTCATCGGCAGCGCCGAGCACGAAACGCAGCAAGCCTGGGAAGTCGAAGGCGCGCGGATGGATCACTAGCGAGGAAGCGACCTCCCGATCGGCCAATCGGATAGACTGCACGGGATTTTTCGGCCGGCTGCTTCACCACAAATAAGGGGGAGGTCATGCGAATTCATTCGAGAGGAGTTCGGGCCGCGCTCGTGGCGGTCCTGGTTGCCGCGGGCTCGATGCTGGCCAGTGCGGCCGATGTCCTGAAGATCGGCGTCGTCGCCCCGCAGACCGGCCCCGGCGCGGAGTCGGGGCGCTTCCAGGTGCAGGGCGCCAAGCTCGCCGCGGACGAGATCAACAAGGCGGGCGGCGTGCTGGGCCGCCAGCTCGAGCTCGTCATCGAGGACGACCAGACGACCAACCCGGGCGCGGTCCTCGCCTTCAGCAAGCTTGCCGGCGACAAGGACATCCCGGCTTTCATCGGCTCCATCCGCAGCACGCAGGTCCACGCGATGGCCCCGGACATCCTCAAGACCGGCAAGCCGGTGATGATCGGCGGCACCGATCCGCAGCTCACCCACATGGGCAACTCGTGGCTCTTCCGCTGCCGCCCGAACGACACTTACTCGGCGCGAGTCATCAGCGACTTCGGCGTGAACACGCTCAAGCTGCGCAAGTGGGCCATCGTGCACTCGACCGATGCCTTCGGCACGAACGGCATGAAGAACCTGGCCGAGGCGCTCAAGAAGCAGGGCATCGATCCGGTGCTGGTGCAGGGCTACACCAACAACTCGCAGGACTTCACGCCGGTTGCCCTCGCAGTCAAGCAATCGGGCGCGGACGTGATGGGCACCTACATGACCTTCGAGCCCGACCAGGGCATCTTCGCCAAGCAGCTCCGGCAGCTCGGCGTGAAGACCGGCTGGGTGGGCTCGCCCACGACCGTGACCACCACCGCCCTCAAGCTGGCCGGGCCGGCGCTCTACGGCAGCTATGCGGTCGTGGATTTCAACCGCGACTCGAGCCCGGAGGCCAAGGCGTTCGCGGCGAAGTACGAGGCGGCTTACAAGTCGGCGCCCGACATCTTCGCGTCATGGGCCTATGACGCGGTGCACGTGCTGGCGCTCGCCATCAACAACGCGAAGAGCCTCGATCCCAAGGCCATCCGCGAGGCGATCCTCGCCGTGAAGGGCTACAAGGGCGCGGAGGGCACGTACAACTTCGACCAGAACGGCGACGGCCTGCACGGCTACAACATCGTGAAGAACGACGAGGGCAAGATCGTCTTCGACAAGCACATCGACTTCCCGGACTGACGCCGCGATAGCGCACGCGAGAACCCCCACGTGGGCATCGCGCTGCAGCTCCTGTTCACCGGACTGGGCGTAGGCAGCATCTACGCCCTGGTCGCGTTGGGCTTCGTGCTGATCTACCGCGCGACCAACGTGGTGAATTTCGCGCAGGGGGACTTCGCGATGCTGGGCGCCTTCGCGATGGTCGTGCTGTGCATCGATATCGGCATCCCGTATGGCGTGGGGATCGCGATCACGATCGTGGCGATGGCGGTCATCGGCGCGCTCTTCAACCTGGGGGTCTATTACCCGCTGCGCCACCGCAGCTTCCTGCCGGTCATCATCAGCACGATCGGCGCCTCGATCCTGCTCGAGAACGGGGTGCTCGCGGCGTACGGGCCGCGGCCGCAGAGCCTTCCGGGCATGTTCGAGACGCAGGGCTTCAGCGTGGGCCCGGTGTTCTTCGATAGCCAGTACCTGCTCATCGTCGGCGTCGGCATCCTGCTCTTCGGGCTGCAATACCTCTTCTTCGAGCACACGATCCTCGGCAAGAAGATGCAGGCCACATCCCAGGACAAGGAGATGGCGAGCCTGCTGGGCATCCCCGTCGCCACCATGATCATGCTGACCTTCGTGTACAGCGCCGTGCTGGGCGGCATCGCCGGCATCCTTGTCGCGCCGATCCTCTTCGTCTCGGTGAGCATGGGCTCGTCGATCGCGCTCAAGGCGTTTGCCGCGAGCATCATCGGCGGGTTCGGCGACGTGCGCGGCGCCATCGTCGGCGGGCTGGCCCTGGGTGTCGTCGAGACGTTCGGGGCCGCATACATCTCCGTTCCGTACAAGGACGCCTTCGCGTTCCTGGTGCTCTTCTTCTTCCTGCTGGTGCGCCCGCAGGGCATCTTCGGCGAGAAGATCTCGGAGAAGGCGTGAGCGGGGTCTCCGCGCCTCCGACCGCGCTTGCGGAGCTCGCAGCTCGCCGCGAGCGCCGCGGCTGGATCCTCTTCGCGGTCGCGGCGATCGCGACGCTGGTGCTTCCGCTGGCCGTGCCGCTGCAGGCTTACCACCTGAACATCCTGATGCAGGCATCGACGTATGCCATCGCGGTGTTCGGGCTCACGATCGTGCTGGGCTACGCGGGCCAGATCAACCTCGCGCAGGCTGCGTTCTTCGGTATCGGCGCGTACAGCGTGGCGCTGGGGACGGCGACGTACGCGATGTCGTTCTGGGTCGCGCTCGCCATCGGAACGGCGTTCGCGGCGGTGGCGGGCGCGGCGCTCGGCCTCACCTCGTTGCGGCTGGGCGGCCATTACCTCGCCATGGTCACCATCAGCTTCCAGACGATCCTGTCGCTGGTGCTCGCGAACTGGGTCTCCTTCACCCGCGGCCCGGACGGAGTGACCGGCATCCACAGGCCATCGATCTTCGGCCATGCGATCGCGGACAGCAGCCACTATCTCGTGCTGTGCATCGTCGCGCTCTACATCGTGGGCTATCTCGTGTGGAGGCTCGGGCATTCGCGGCTCGGCCGCTCCATGCAGGCCGTGCGCGACAACGAGCTCGCCGCCGGAGTGGTCGGCGTCAATGCGTACGCCACCAAGGTGATCGCGTTCACCCTCTCGGCGGTGCTCGGCGGTTTCGGCGGCGGGCTCTTCGCGGGCGGCTTCGCTTACGTGAGCCCCGACCAGTTCAGCTTCAACGAGTCGGTCGTGTTCCTCACGATGGCGCTGCTGGGGGGCGTGCGCTCGCCTTTCGGCGCGGCGCTCGGCACGGCGCTCCTGATCCTGCTGCCGGAATCGCTGCGGTTCCTGAAGGCCGTGTACCTCGCCGTGTACGGCTGCGCAGTCATCCTCATCATGGTCTTCATGCCGGAGGGCATCTGGGGCTCGTTCTCGGCGCTGAAGCGCCGCCTTCGTCCGGTGCGTTCCGTGGTGGACGACGTGGTGCCGCCACTGCCGCTGACGGCACGCACCGCACACGCCGGCGACGCCACCCTGCTGGAAGTGAGCTCGCTCTCGAAGCATTTCGGCGGCCTGAAGGCGGTGGACCAGGTGAGCTTCACCGTGCGGGCCAACACCGTGCACGCGCTGATCGGCCCCAACGGCTCGGGAAAGACCACGCTCCTCAACGTGCTGAGCGGGATCTACGTGCCCACGGGCGGGGAGATGAACTTCGAGGGCCGCTCGATCACGCGCCTGAAGCCGCACGAGCGCGCCGCGAACGGCATCGGCCGCACCTTCCAGAACATCCGCCTCTTCGCGGCGATGAGCGTGATCGACAACGTGATCGTCGGCGCGCAACGGCGCGGCAACGACGTGGAGGGCGGTGATGCCGGCCGCAGGAACCTCGCGTTGGCAGCGCTGGGATTCGTGGGTCTCGCTTCGCGGGCCCTGGATAGCGTGCAGGGCCTTTCATACGGCCACCAGCGGCTGGTGGAGATCGCGCGGGCGCTGGCGGGCAACCCGAGGATGCTGCTGCTGGACGAGCCGGGCGCGGGCCTGAACCACCACGAGAAGCAGGAGCTGGTGGGGTTGCTGAAGCGCCTGCGCGGCCATGGCCTCACCATCTTCATCATCGACCACGACATGAACCTGGTGGAGCAGCTCGCCGACCACATCACGGTGCTCAACTTCGGCCGCCGCATCGCCGACGGGGCGCCGGCGGAGGTGCTGCGCCATCCCGAAGTGATCAAGGCCTATCTCGGCGAGGAGGCGCACCGTGCCGTTGCTTGAGCTGGACAGCGTCGTCGTCGCCTACGGCAAGGTCGAGGCGCTGCGCGGCCTCACGCTGCAGGTGGAGGAGGGCGAGATCATCGCGCTGCTCGGCTCGAACGGCGCCGGCAAGAGCACGACGTTGCGCGCCATCTCCGGGCTGGTCGAGCCGCGCTCGGGGAGTTTGCGGTTCGCGGACCGCGCGCTGGCACGCCTCGGGCCGGAGAGCATCGTGCGGCTCGGCATCGCGCACGTCCCGGAAGGCCGCCGCGTGTTCCCGGGGCTGACGGTCCGCGAGAACATCGTCCTCGGCGCTTCGAACCGGCGTCGCGCGCCGAAAGCGGAAGTGGCCGCGGACCTCGAGCGCATGTTCGCCACGTTCCCGGAATTGCGCCCTTTCGCCGACGCGCTGGGATGGACGCTTTCCGGCGGCCAGCAGCAGATGGTGGCGATCGCGCGCGGCCTCATGTCGCGCCCGCGCCTGCTGATGCTCGACGAGCCCTCGCTGGGGCTGGCGCCCCTCGTCGTGCAGCAGGTATTCCGGGTCATCGCGGACATCCGCGCGAATGGCACCACGGTGCTACTGGTGGAGCAGAACGCGCACATGGCACTATCCATCGCGGATCGGGGGTACGTGCTCGAAACGGGAAGGTTGGTGATCCAGGGAAAGCCCGCGGAGCTCTGGAACAACGAGGACGTGCGCGCGGCGTACCTGGGCGGCCGCGTGACGTCGGCAGCCTGACAAGGAGGGTCGAGATGAAGATCCATGCGGTAGCGATCGGCTTGGTGGCAGTCGCGGCCATGAGTGCGCACGCGGCGGAGCATGGAGCCCATTGGGGTTACGCAGGCGAGCACGGTCCGGGCAACTGGGGCGGCATGGAACCCGGCTTCTCGGCATGCAAGCTCGGCAAGATGCAATCTCCCATCGACATCCGCCATCCGGCGAAGAGCACCTTGCCGGCGCTCGATTTCGGATACGTGAAGAGCGGCGCCGAGATCGTCAACAATGGACACACGGTCCAGGTCAATCTCCATGACGGTGGGGTGCTCAACCTCGATGGCGTGCCGTACAAGCTCGTGCAATTCCACTTCCACACGCCGAGCGAGGAAAAGGTCGACGGCAAGGCCTACCCGCTGGAGGCACACTTCGTGCACGAGAACGCCGACGGAAAGCTTGCGGTGGTCGCGGTGCTGCTGAAGGAGGGGAAAGCGAATCCTGCCTTCGACACGGTCTTCCACAGCATGCCGAAGACCGAAGGGCCCGGACACACCATCCCGGATCTCAACGCAGCCGACCTGCTCCCCTCCGAACGCGGCTACTTCAGGTACGTGGGCTCCCTGACGACGCCGCCCTGCAGCGAAGGCGTTCGTTGGCAGGTGATGAAGCAGCCGGTCGAGGTCTCGAAGGAGCAGGTGTCCGCGTTTCGCAAGCTCTACCACATGAACGCGCGGCCCGTGCAGGCCCTGAACGGCCGCAAGGTCGAGCAGGACTGATCGGCGCGGACCGCGTTTGCCTATAATCCGCGCATGGAAAAGGGCGCCAAGCCACGGGCGGAGTCACCCTCGGAGCTGATCGACTCCCGGATCCGCGAGCTCGATGACTGGCGCGGCGAGACGCTGGCCCGCATCCGTGCGCTGATCCGGGAAGCGGATCCCGAGGTCGTCGAGGAGTGGAAATGGCGCGGGGTCCCGGTGTGGTCGCACGACGGCATCATCTGCACCGGCGAGACCTACAAGAGCGTCGTGAAGATGACGTTCGCGAAGGGCGCGGCGCTCGACGATCCCGCGCGCCTCTTCAACGCGAGCCTCGAGGGCAACACGCGGCGGGCCATCGACATGCACGAGGGCGAGGAGGTCGATGCCGCGGCCCTGAAGGCGCTCATTCGCGCCGCCGCGACGCTGAACAAGTCGAAGACCCGGAAGAAGTAACGCCGTAGCGATGGACGCCACGTGAGCAGGGGCATCCTCGATCTTCTCGGCAGGAACATCGCCTCGGACGATGCGGCGGCATTGCTGGCGGCTTATCCCTTCCTCAAGCCGGAAATCCAGGACGCCGGCGTGGATGACGCGATGGAAGCCGTGAAGTACCTGCGCAGCGAGCGCGACGGGCTGCTGATCAAGGTCTCGGAAGAGGGGGACGTGCTCACGATCTTCCTGATGAGCGAGGGCAAGGACGGCTTCTCGCAATTCAAGGGCCCGTTGCCCGGGATGCTCGCGTTTTCCGCCACGCGGCGGGAAGTCGTGCGAACGCTGGGCGCGCCGGCAGTCGTTCATCCGCCGCGGAAGCTGGGATCGTTCGAGCTGGGCGAGCTCATGCGTTTCGACATGCCCGCCTATTCCGTGCACTTCCAGTTCCGCAGCGGCGATGCCGGCATCGAGCTCGTCACCGCGATGCTGCCGCACCTGGTTCCGGGGCGCTCGATCGAAGCATGAAATCCGCAGCACTACCGAGCTGCAAATCGCGAGAGGAGGAAACGATGTCGACGCCCACGGCCGCGCGCACGGAATCGCAGCTTCGCAGGCTCCAGGAGATCTGCCTTCGGCTGCCGGATGCGGAATGCCGGGTGCTCGGGGACCACGCCGACTTTCGCGTCCACGGAAAGGTCTTCGCCTACTTCCTGAACAACCATCATGGCGACGGCATCGTGTCGGTGTGCTGCAAGTCGCAGCTCGGCGAGAATGCCGATCGCGCCCTGCACGATCCGGAGAACTACTACCTCCCGGCGTACATCGGGCCACGGGGCTGGTTCGGCTTCCGCCTCGACCGCGGACCCGTCAACTGGAGCGAAGTCGAGAACATCGTCGAGAACAGCTACCGGATCGCGGCGCCGAAAAGCCTGGTAAGGGCCATCGACGCGCGCGTGTAAATCAGGTCACGCGAGGGCGCGCGCGATACTCCTCGCGGTCCCACTCGCGCGTCCGCAGCACGTCGGCCAGGTGCATCACCGCATCCGCGATATCGACGTGACGCAGGTAGAGGGGTGCAAAGCCGAAGCGCAGCAGGTCCGGCGGCCGGCAGTCGCCGATGACGCCACGCGCGATCAGCGCCTGCATCACGGCAAGGCTGTCGGGGTGGCGCCATGAAAGGTGGCTGCCGCGCAGGCTCGCATCGCGCGGGCTTGCGAGCTCGAGCCCGAGGCCCGCGCAATGGCGCTCCACCAGCGTGACGAACGCCTCGCCCAGCGCCATGGACTTCCTCCGGATCGCGGCCATCGGCGCCTCGAGGATCACCTCCACGCTCGCCTCGAGGGCCGCCAGGCCCACCACCGAAGGCGTGCCGCTCAGGAAGCGCGAGATGCCCATGGCAGGCACGTGCTCCGGCAGGAATTCGAACGGCCGCGCGTCGCCCATCCAGCCCGTGATCGGCTGCACCAGGTGATGGAAGCGGCGGGCCACGTGGATGAAGGCGGGCGCGCCCGGGCCGCCATTGAGGTGCTTGTAGCCGCACCCGACCGAGAAATCCACGCCGCACGACTCGACCTCGAGCGGCATGATGCCGGTGGAATGCGAGAGGTCCCACACCACGAGCGCGCCGGCTGCGTGGGCCGCGGCCGTGATGCCACGCATGTCGTGGATGCGCGCGGTGGTGTAGTGCACGTGCGTGAGCGTGACCACCGCGACCTCGTGCCCCCGCTGCGCGAGCACCCGCTCGATCGCCCCTTCGCCGGGCTCGACGCAAATCACCTCGTGCGCGCTGCCGTCGTGCGCGGCAAGCCCGCTCGCGACGTAAAGATCCGTCGGGAAATTCGATCGCTCCGTGAGGACGATGCGGCGTGACGGGTTCGCGCGCAGCGCCGTGCCCAGCGCCTTGTAGAGGTTGACCGTCGTCGAATCGGCGGCGACCACCTCTCCGGCACCGGCGCCGATCAGGCGCGCGATGAGGTCGCCGGCGCGCTGCGGCATCGAGATCCAGTCCGCGCCGTTCCAGCTTCGTATGAGCCCTTCGCCCCATTCGCGTTCGACCGTTTCGCGGACGCGCTCCCGTGCGCGCCGGCAGAGCGCGCCCAGGGAGTTGCCGTCGAGGTAGATGACGCCCGCCGGCAGCTCGAACTGGTCGCGAAAGCGGCGCAGCTCGTCGGCGCGATCGAGCGCTTCGAGCTGCGCGCGACTCGCGAGGAAAGCGGGATCGGGAGCACGCGCCATGCGCGCAGCATAGCGCACGCAAAAAGGGCAACCCCGCGGCAAGCCGCGGGGCTGGACAACGCGAGGACTTACTGGATCAGGCCGCGGATCTCTCCGGCCGGCGAGTCGCCCGCGACGCCGGGTATGCGGTTGTTGGCGTTGTTGAGGTCGCTGGTGTGCACGACGATGCTGGCACGTCCTTCCTTGATCGCCTTGATCAAGCCGGCGATGCCGGTGGTGGTGGGGTTGTTGGGGTCGAACGTGAGGGGCCCGATGAGCTGGGCGTTGGTCATGACGAAGCCGCCGCTGATCTCGTCGTCGGTCGGTCCCGGGATATTGCTGTCGGGCGCCCCGGGAATCGTCGGCACGAAGAAGAACGCGATCGGGCCGACGGGCTGGTTCTGCGCCACCGGGCCGGTGGGCGAGATATGGATGTGCGCCTGCCACAGGTTGCGGATGCCCTGGACCTCGACCTCGAAGCGCACGGCGGTGTTGTTGTCGATGATGGCGAGGCGGGCCTCGCCCTTGGCGTTGGTGACGATCGGATTGCCGGCCAGGTCGCCGCCGGTGAGCCGGGCACGGAAGGTTGCGGTTTCATGGGCGGACGCCGCGGTGGCGAGCCCCAGTGCACATGCTATGGCCAGCAGGGATTTGCGCATCTCTGACTCCTTTTGGGGGAAAGGATCAGGTGAGGCGCGGTACGCCTCGGTGGGTGAACGGGTTCGCGGGGCGCACTATTCCCAGTGCGATCGCACCACACCGATACTTAAGAGTCCGCGGAAAGTCTTACTGCGCGGGTTGGGCGATTTCCTTATGCAGGGCGCCGCATCGCGCAATTCGTGCGCACGGGTTGTCACCGTTGGGCGACAGTCGAGGCCTCTGCAAAACGGGTGCCGCCGTGCGGGGTTCGCGGCTCAGCAGGCGCCTGCGCTGCGCCCGCTGACGCGCTGGTAGAAGGTCATGTTCTTGCCACCCAGCCGGACATCGAGCGTCCCCGCGATGCTGTCGTCGTCGAAGGTCCAGCGAGCCTCGCCCGTCGTTCCGTGCCCGGCGGTGCAGCGCAGCGCGTAAGTCGCGCTGGCGGCGCCCTGCGTAGTCCGCTCCAGGCGGCAGTCCTGCAGCGCTACGTCGTGGAGCACCGGGAATGCGTCGGCGAGATCCGCGGTATCCACGCAGCGGCGTTCGCGCCGGATCGTATAGCGCAGGTTCTCCTCGAGGTGCGGCATGCCGGTCTCGATCACGGTGTCGTAGAGATGCCTTGCGCTCTTCTGCGCGAGCCATTCACGCACGTCCGCGACGGTGTCCCATGCCATGGGCGCATCGCACTCCGGATCGGGGCCGCAATCCGCACGGGCGGTGCATGCGAGCGCGAGAACGCCTGCTGCGCATGCGGCCTGTAGGAGCCGCATCATGGCTCAGTGCAGCCGGTAGGCGGCATGACACGCGACGCACTGCTGCATCACCGCGCCCAGCGCGGCCAGCGCGGGCTTGAGGTCGTTGCTCGCGCTCGCGTCCTGCGCCGCGACCGCGAAGCGGCTCGCCGCCCGGTGCATTTGGGTGCCGATCTCCTGCATGGGCTTCGGCATGAAGGCTGCGAGGTGCGCGGCGCCATGGGCTTCCATGGAGCTCATGCCCAGGCGCTGCTCCGCCACGCCCGCCGCCTTCTCGAAATCGTTGCGTGCGAGCGCGAGGTTGATCTCCTGCAGCGCCATCAGGTGGTCGCGCATGTTCGCGAGCGTATGCTCGCGCATCGGCGCGGGAAACTCGACGTGCTGGCGGCTGTCCGCCGCTTCCGTGCCGGCATGGTCGTGCGTCTGCGCCGATGCCGCGACGGCGAGCGTCGCGAATGCTGCGAGGAGGATGCGATGGGTCATGGTGGCTCCGATGCAAGGCGGGCCTGCGCTGCGCATGCACGGCGCGCGCGAGCGTGGGGCGAGCCCCACGATTTGTACCAGATTGTACGATTGGCGACATGATCTCCCGCATAAAGGCCGTGATCTTCGATCTCGACGGCACGCTCGTGGACAGCGCGGAGGAGATCGCGCTGGCCCTCGACGCGGCATTCTTCGAGCTGGGACTGCGCTCGCTGTCGCGCGAGGCCGTGCAGGCATTGATCGGGCGTGGGGTTCGTTCCCTCGTGGAGCGCGCGCTGCCGCAGGCGGGCGGCGTGCCGGAGCAGGCGGACCGCGCGGTCGAGCGCTTCGAGCGCGCCTACGACAGGATCGTCGGCACCCGCGCGGAGCTCTTCCCGGGTGTGATGGGCGGGCTCGAGATGCTGGGCAGGGCGAAGCTGCCGATGAGCGTGGTGACCAACAAGCCACGCGTCTTCACGCAGCGGCTGCTCGCGCGGCTCGGCGTCGAGGATTTCCTCACCGCGATGGTGGCGGGCGACGACGGCATCCCGCGCAAGCCGAGCGCGGACATGCTCGTGGCGGCGTGCGCCTCCATGGCCACTTCCACGGGCGCCACGCTCATGCTGGGCGACTCGGACAACGACGTGATCGCGGCGCGCAGTGCGGGCTGCCCGGTGTGGTGCGTTCCGTACGGCTACAACGAAGGCCGCGGCCCGGACACGCTCGCGTGCGATCGCCTGGTGCCCACGGTCGAGGAGGCCGCGCGGCTCATCCTCGCGCAGGCGTGACGTGGGCGACGACGAGCCCTTCTTCACCATCGGGCACTCCACGCGCCCGATCGCGGAATTCACCGCGATGTTGCTGCCCAACGGCGTCACGCGCGTGGTGGACGTGCGCACGGTGCCGCGTTCGCGAACGAACCCGCAGTACAACAAGGACGCGTTGCCCGGCCTGCTCGCGCCATGCGGGATCTCGCACGAGCACATCGCGGCATTGGGCGGGCTTCGCGGTGTCCGCCATGACGTCCCGCCGGAGCTGAACGGGTACTGGGAGAACCGCAGCTTCCACAACTACGCCGACTACGCGATGACGCCAGCGTTCCGCGCCGGTTTCGAGCGGCTGCTGGAGATCGGCTCGCGCGAGCGTTGCGCGATCATGTGCGCCGAGTCCGTGTGGTGGCGCTGCCATCGCCGCATCATCACCGACTACCTGCTCGCCGCCGGCGAGAGCGTCTTCCACCTCGTGAACGGCGATGTCCCCGAGGTGGCGAAGATCACGCCCGAGGCCGAGGCACGGGATGGTGTGCTGGTTTATCCCGCCCGGCAGCGGGGGCTTTCGATGTGAGCGCCGCGAACTGGATGCTTGGTTCGACGTTCGCGCGGTGCCG
>Ga0068851_10000486_pt1 | contig 17423 bp, 10 predicted proteins | sample KBSCornC12_FD_66588 | JGI IMG/M metagenome (GOLD analysis project Ga0068851, IMG submission 66588) | Corn rhizosphere microbial communities from Kellogg Biological Station, Michigan, USA - KBS Corn C1-2 | ecosystem: Host-associated > Plants > Roots > Rhizosphere > Soil ...
GTCGAAGTACGAAAGCGAGCCGCCGTAGCGCGCGTGATAGACGTAGGTCGCCTTGGCGCGGAACATGCGCAGCGTGTCCGACGAATTGGTGAGCGGCAGGCCGAGCGTGCCGTCGGGATCCAGCGGATGCGGCTGTCCCGCGACGGAATCGGCGTAATTGACCTTCTCGTGGATGTAGGTCGCCGTCACCGTCACCGCATGCGGGTCGAGGATGTATTGATACTGCGCGTCGATGGCCGCGTCGCGGAAATGGTTGGTGGACCCCGCGGGATCGGTCGGATCGGGAAAGACGCGCGCATCCATTCCGTACGTGCCGACCATGGCGCTATGCGGTCCCCATTCGTGTGCGAGCGCCAGGCGCCAATAGGGATTCGTGCCCTTCACGATCTGCATGTCGCCGCGCTGGGTGTTGAAGCCCTGGCTCATGAACGACCACACGCCGTTGGCGGTGCGATAGCCGGTGAGCTCCGCATAGATCGTGCGGTTCCAGAAGACGTATCCGCCCCAGCCCGCCACGTTCTGCGCGAGGCCTCCCGCGATGAGCGGCGTCGTCCCGGGCCCGCTGCTGCCGGGGACCGTGTTGTATCCCCACGCGGGAACGCTGTTCCACGGATCCTGCACCGTCGGGTTGTTGTTCATCGTCGCGCCGAAGATGAAGTCGCTGCCCGGCGAGAAGTAGCGATCGGCGTAGCGCAGGTCGAGGTTATCCGAGCTGGTATGGCCCACCCAATGGGAGTCCGAGGGACTCTGCGCATCGTAGTTGTTGTACGTCACCTGCACGAAGGCGCCGAGGTTGTTGGTGATGCGGCCGGCGAGGAACACGCTCGCGGTCTGGAAGATCAGGTTGCCGTCCTTGGGAAACCCCGCACGCTCGTCGAACGCGGGATCCGGGGACGAGGTCTTCTGCGTCTTGTTGACGCTCGCAACGGCCATCGCCGCGAGCGGCAACGCATGCTCGCCGATGGTGTAGCCGGTGAGCTTGAAGATCCTGCCGTAGGGAGTGAGGTCGGGGAACTGGCCACCCGCGTGGCACGCGACACAGTTCTGGCCCGTCTGCCGGTTGAACGCGGGAATCGCGTGCGCCTGCAAGCTCCACGACAGGAGCACCGCGAGCAACAGGAACGTTGCATGGCGAACGGCCTGCAAATTTCCCGCGGCACACTCCGACTTCGATTCGCGCATGATCCGCCTCCACTGAAGGGGACCATTTGTGACACGAGGCGGCGATGCGCAACGTGTCGCACGTCAACTTTGCTCCAACGAACTGCGCGATGCGGTCGTTATTTGGCCAGCGTGGACGGAGGCTTCACGCGATCGAGCACCGTCATCGCGCTCGCGACGAGGCCCGCCACATCGGAAACGTTGCCGGGCACGATCAGCGTGTTGCTCGTCTTCGCAAGGTTCGCGAAGGCTTCGATGTACTGCCCGGCCACCTTGAGGTTTGCGGCGCTCATGCCGCCCGGCATCTCCATCGCCGCGGCCACGACGCGCACTGCATTCGCGTTCGCGTTCGCGACCAGCTCGATGGCACCGGCCTCGCCCTGGGCCTTGTTGATCTGCGCCTGCTTCTGGCCTTCCGACTCGAGGATCGCGGCCTGGCGCTGGCCATCGGCGATGTTGATCTCCTGCTGGCGCTTGCCCTCGGAGGTCGCGATCACGGCGCGCTTCTCGCGCTCCGCGGTGATCTGCGCCTGCATCGCGCGCAGGATCGAATCGGGCGGCGTGAGGCTCTTGATCTCGTAGCGCAGCACCTTGATGCCCCAGGTGCGGCCGGCCTCGTCGAGCACGTTCACGATCGTGTGGTTGATCTCGTCGCGGCTCTCGAAGGTGCGGTCGAGCTCCATCTTGCCGATGACGCTGCGCAGCGCCGTCTGCGCGAGCTGCGAGATCGCGGCGAGATAGTTCGAGGAGCCGTACGAGGCGAGCCGCGGATCCACCACCTGGAAATAGATGATCCCGTCGACCGAGAGCTGCGTGTTGTCGCGCGTGATGCACACCTGCTCCGGCACGTCGACCGGGACTTCCTTGAGCGAATGCCGGTACGCCACCCGGTCGACGAACGGCACGATCAGGTTGAAGCCGGGCTCGAGCACGCGGAAGAACTTCCCCAGGCGCTCGATCACCCACGCGTTCTGCTGCGGCACGATGCGCACGCCCTCGGCCACCAGCACGACGATCATCGCCACGAAGAAAGCGGCGATGGTCAACACCGCGCTTTGCGTGAAGTATGCCGCGGCCACCGCAATGGCCACCGCGATCAGTGCCTTCGGGAACATCGCCTCCCTCCGTACCGTTGTGGTCGTTCGTCAGCGTGCCGGCGGCGCCGCCGCGACCAGCAGCATGCTGCCTTCCTGCCCTTCGATGTAGAGCGTGGCGCCCGGCACGGCAGCGGCGTCCGCCTCGAGCACGCGCGCATCCCAGGTCGTGCCACGATATTTCACGCGCGCGATGCGCGTCTGCTCGTTGGCCCACGATTCGAGCACCACCGGCTGGCCGCGGTCGAGGAAATTGGAGTGCCCGGCCGGATCCTTCGGCTGCCGGCGATGCCAGGCATTTGCGAGCCCTACGCCGACGATGGCGACCGCGCCGCCCACCAGCGCCTGTACCACCCCGTTGCCGCCGCCCCAGGCGACCAGCGCGCCGGCGAACGCGCCCAGCCCTATCACGAGCAGGTAGAACGTGCCCGTGACGAGCTCCGCGATCACCAGCACGAAGCCGGCAACCGCCCATATGAGCCAGGGATCCATGAGGGTGTCAGCCGGAATGCGAGCCCGCGCGTTTGGCAGAGATGACCCGCGTGTTGACCCCTGCCCAGCCGAGCCCGCCGAAGAAGCGGCCGTGCTCGATCTTCACGCAGCGGTCCTCGACCACTTCCAGCCCCGCCGCCTCCGCACGGCGCCGCGCCTGGGCATTCGTCACGCCGAGCTGCATCCACAGCACCTTCGCGCCGATCGCGATGGCGTCCTCGGCAATGGCCGGAATCTCCGCGCTCCTGCGGAAGCAGTCGACGATGTCCACCTTGCCGGGAACCTCGCGCAGCGACTTGAAGCACTTCTCCCCGAGAATCGTGTCGTACGTGGGATTCACCGGGATCACGCGATAGCCATGCTCCTGCATGTACTTCGCGGCAAAGTAGCTGGGACGGTGCCACTGCGCCGAAAGGCCTACCACGGCAATGGTCCGGTTCTCGCGCAGGATGCGCCGGGTCTTCTCGCTGTCGTCGGCAGACACAATCAAGAGCCTCGAAATCGATCCATGGATTCTACCCGTCGCATTCTCGCCGCGCTCGCAACCGCCGTGGCGCTCCCCGCCGCCGCCATCAACCACGAGAACACCATCAACCCGATCGCGCGCGGGCCCTTCGCCGTCGCCTGCTCGAACGTGCAGATGGATGCCTCGCGCGTGCCGGCGGGCGTCGACATCACCGAATTCTGGGAAGGGTTCAACGACCGCTACGTGACCGACCTGCTGGTGAACCCGCAGGCGGCCGTGCAGTTCGATGTCGCGGTGCCCGGCCAGTCGAACCTCTATCCGGGCCACGCCGGCACCAACGTGCGTTTCGCCGCGCTCGTCTGCCATCCGACGTCGCTCGCGAATACGGACGCGAATTACACGCTGCCGGGCACCGGAGCGGTGATCCCGCATATGCAGCCGGCAGGGCAGCCGCCAAAGCTGCTCGGCGCGGTCGAGTACCAGGAGATCCTCGCCGGCCAGCCGCTGGGCGGTGGCGACAACTTCCCGATCCCGCCAGCGGGCACGCCGGCCAGGTTGCCCGTCGTCATCTTCTCCCACGGCCTCACCGGCAGTCCCCTCGACGATGGCTACGTGCAGTTCGTGGTGGAGCTCGCCGCACAGGGCTTCGTGGTCGCCGCCCCTTTCCACGGGGATCCGCGCTTTTCCCGCGTGCGCATCAACAACATCGGCGACATCGGCTTCCTCCTCACCCAGTTCGATCGCGTGGTCGAGATGCAGCTCATGCGGCCGCTTTCGCTGAAGACGATGACCGATGTGCTGCTCGCCTCCCCCTGGAGCGCTGCCGTGGATACGGCCCGCATCGGCGGCTTCGGCGCGAGCCTCGGCGGCGAGGCGATGACGCTGCTCGCCGGCGCCAGCATCACCAGCTCGCTCGGCGGCCATTGCGAGAGCAACGTGCCGCACGATCCGCGCCTGCGTGCCATCGCCACCTACGTGCCGTTCGCCGGCTGGTCGTTCCTGCCCGCGTTCTGCCAGTCGCAGGAAGGCGCGGAGAGCGTGAACCGTCCGTTCCTCGCCATCTCCGGCACCGCGGATACCACCGCGCCCATCGACCAGATGCGCCAGGCACTGGTGCGCTTCGACGATTCGCGCTTCCTGGTCGAGCTCGCGGAAGGCCAGCACGAGCTGCGCCCCGAGGATGTGGGCGATGTCTTCACCTGGACCGTGACCTTCCTGCGTGCCTATCTCGACGTGCCGGAGGGCGTGGATGCGGCTGCCGCCAATCGCGCCATGGCACGCTTCATCAAGATGAAGAGCGTGGTCGGCGGCCGGGTCGACACCATCACCATCGATGTGCACGTTCCGTCGCAGGCGGCGCGCGTGGCTTTCCCGGATACCACTGGAGAAACCCGCGCGCTCGAGTTCTTCAACACCATCCTCGGCCATTTCTTCATGGCGGCGGGAGCCGACGAGATCGCCGCCATCCGCGGCGGCGCGGCAGGGCCCGGCTGGGTGGAGACGGGCCAGTCCTTCAAGGTGTTCGACCGCATGGTCGCCGATCCGGCGGGAGCGGCGGCCCCGGTGTGCCGCTTCTATGGCGTGCCGGCCGGCGGCCCCAACTCGCATTTCTTCACCGCGAGCGGCTCCGAGTGCGATCTCGTGAAGCGCAATGGCGGCTGGTTCTTCGAGGGCATCGGCTTCTACATCCTGCCCGTCCAGCCGGACGGGCAGTGCCCCGCGGGCTACCTGTCCGTAAACCGCGCATACAACAACGGATTTCCGCGCAACGACTCCAACCACCGCTTCACCACCAGCGATTCCACCCTGCGCGAGATGGGCCAGCAGGGCTGGGCGGTGGAGGGAACCGTGATGTGCGCCCGGCCTTAGGGATGCTCCCGGGCGCTGCACGCCCGGGCTAAGGAAAGCCCCGGGTGATGCCACGCGGAGCTTAAGGGAAGCTCCCGGGAAACGCCCCCCTAAGGTTTCCCGGCGCTTATTTCCCCACCCGCGCAGGGGGTATCGAGAAGGCCGCCTTTAGGGCATCCTGATGGACACCCCCGTTCCAGGCCGCGCGAACGGGGGCGGACGGGCGCAACCGGGCACCTGGACCGTACGCAACGCGGCCCTGCCCCACCATGCCCACGCTCCTGGGTGAAACCGAGACACCCTCCTGCAGCAGTACCGCGCGGCCGGCCCGCGCAGCTGCCGCCGCACTCCTCGAATACGCGTGGATCCCCGTCGTGCTCGTGGGCCTGGTGGTCATCTACGCCCCTGGCCTCGGGAACGCGCTCGTCTTCGACGATTCGTACCTCGCCGAGGGCCTCTTCGCCGATTACGCGCAGCTCGCCCATCCGCGCGTGCGCATGCTGTCCTACGGCAGCTTCGTGTGGCTCGATGCCCTCTTCGGCGACGGCTGGTGGAAGCAGCGCATCTTCAACCTCCTGCTGCACCTCGCCGTAACGCTCTCGCTGTGGGGCCTGTATCGCGAGCTCCTGCGGCACATCGCACCGCCACAGGGCGAGCCCGCACCCGCCGTGCCCTATTACCGTGCGCCGGTGCTGGGCCTGTGCGTCGGGTTTTTCGCGCTCAACCCGGTCGCGGTGTACGGCGTGGGTTACCTCATCCAGCGCTCCATCGTGATGGCGACGCTCTTCACCGTCGTGGCGCTGTGGCTCTTCGCCCGCGGCCTGCGCACCCGCAGCCTCATCCTCATGGTGGGCGCAGTGGCCGCGTACGCGCTCGCCATCGCCTCGAAGGAGCACACGGTGCTGGCGCCGCTCGCCGCGGCGCCGCTGCTGGTGCTGGTGCGGCGGCCGGATGCGAAGCGGCTCGCGATGCTGGCGGCCGGCGGGGTGGCGCTGGTCGCCCTTGCAGCGGCAGTGCTGTACCAGCGTTATGGCGAGATCCTCGGCCGGCCGTTCGACGAGTATTCCCAGGTCTACCTGCGCCAGCTCGCCGCGCTCTCTCCGGATGCGCCGCGCAATGCCTGGCCGCTCAGCATCATGAACGAGGCGTGGCTCTTCTTCGTCTACGGCGTCCAATGGCTGGTGCCGTATACGGGATGGATGTCGATCAACCTGCGCCCGCCGTTCCCGGTCACGCTGGCCACGTTCCCGCAGTGCCTCGGCATCGTGGGATACGTTGGGCTCATGGCAGGTGCATCGTGGCTGCTGCTGCGCTTCCGCGACGGCCGCGCGCTCCTCGGCATCTCGCTGCTCATCCCGGGACTGCTCTTCGGCACCGAGTTCGCGACCGTCTGGGTGCAGGACCCGATCGCCCTCTATCGCAGCTACCTCTGGGCGATCGGCATTCCCGGCGTGCTCTTCTACGCGCTGCACGGGCCGGCGCCGCGCGTGGTGCTCGCGGCCGGGCTCGTGCTGGCCGCGCTCCTCGGCTGGCAGGCGTCCGACCGCGTGCGCTCGCTCGCCAGCACCGAAAGCGTATGGACCGATGCGATCGAGAAACTGCCGCGCGATCCACGCGCCGTCGGGCGGTGGATTCCGTACCTCAACCGCGGCACCGCCTATGCCGAACGGGGCGAATTCGGCAATGCGTTGCGGGACTTCGAGCGCTCGTCGGCGCTCGGCGACCAGGGAATCGGCGTCTTCAACATCGGCTCCGTGCTCTCCGCGCACGGCCGCCATCGCGATGCGCTCTCCGCCTTCAATCGCGCCCAAAGCGAGGGCTACGACCTCTACAACCTGCCGGTGCAGCGCGGCATGGCGCTCCTCGCGCTCGGCCAGGCGGAGGAAGCGTGGCGGCAGCTCGAGGCGGGTCTCGCGGTGGCGCCGCCCTCGCCCACGCGCCAGCTCGCCCTCCTGCACCTCGGCCGCGCCGGCATGCAGCTCGGGCGCCTCGACGCGGCCATCGCCGCGCTCGAGCAGTTCCTCGCCGTCGAGGCGCGCCATTCGGAGGCGCGCTACCTGCTCGGCATGGCGCTGGTGCTCAAGGGCGAGCATGCGCGCGCGCTGCCGATACTCGACGCCCTCGTGCGCGAGGATGCGTCGCCGAGCGCCTTCTACGCCCGCTCCCTCGCGAATTTCGGCCTGCGCCGCAAGCAGGCCGCGATGGCCGACCTCGACGAGGCGACGCGCCGCGGCCTGAAGGACGGCAATACGAGCGAATGGCGGGCGCGTATCGCCGCGATGCCCTGATCCATCCGGACCATCCGGCGCCGTCTTCGTCCACGACGCCGTTTTCGGGGAGCGTGGCGACAATGCAAGACACCCCCGCATTGTCCCGGACATGGATTCGCTACCGATCGCCGCGCAAGCCACGCTCTTCGAGCCCGATGCCAACTGTTGCGCCGTCGTCACGGCACCGCGCGCGACGCTGTTCGTGGACGGCGAGGCCTACTTCGACGCGTTCGTGCGCGCGGCCGAGCAGGCCGAGCGCTCCATCATCATCCTCGCGTGGGATTTCGACAGCCGCATGGGGCTGCGCTATGCCGAGGACGGCACGCCGCAGCTCACGCTGGGGGCGTTCCTGAACGACCTCGCAAGCCGCAAGCCGGGCCTGCGCATCCGCATCCTCGACTGGGACTACCCGATGGTGTTCGGGACGGACCGCGAATTCCCGCCGATCTACGGCCTCGAGTGGAAGCCGCACCGCCAGATCGACTTCCGTTTCGACGACACGCATCCCACCGCGGGCTCGCACCACCAGAAGATCGTCGCGATCGACGACCGCGTGGCGTTCGTGGGCGGCCTGGACCTCACCAACAAGCGCTGGGACAGCCCGGCGCACGCCGCGGGCGACAAGCGCCGCACCTTCGAGGGCAAGGGCTATCCACCCTTCCACGACATGATGCTCGCCGTCACCGACGAAGCGGCCGCGGCCCTGGCCCACGTCGCGCGCGCACGCTGGCGCATCGCGACCGGCGAGAAGCTGGCGCCCGTCGAGGGCTGCGCGCCGGTCTGGCCGGAAGACTTCCCGGTCCACTTCACCGACGCGAGGCTCGCGATCTCGTGCACCTCGCCGCCCGTCGAGGGCCACGACGGCGTGAGCCACATCGAGCGGCTCTACCTCGACATGATCGCCGCGGCCCGCCGCTACATCTACATCGAGAACCAGTACTTCACCTCGCAGAAGATCGCCGACGCGCTGGCGAAACGGCTTGCGCAGCCCGACGGCCCCGAGATCGTGATGGTGACGCGCCTCCTCAGCCACGGCTGGCTCGAGGAGAACACGATGACGCTGCTGCGCACGAAGCTGGTGCGCGAGCTGCGCGCGGTGGACGCGCACAAGCACTTCCACGTCTACTACCCGCATGTCGAAGGGCTGGAGGAAGGCACGTGCGTCGACCTGCACTCCAAGGTCATGGTGGTCGACGACGAATGGTTCCGTGTCGGCTCCTCGAACCTGAGCCGCCGCTCGATGGCGATGGACACCGAATGCGACGTGACCGTCGAGGCGCAGGGGCGCGACGAGGTGCGCATGCGCATCCGCGAGCTGCGCGACCGCCTCATCGCCGAGCACACCGGCCAGGAATACGAGCCGATGGCGAAATGCCTCGAGGCGAAGGGCATGGCGCGCGCCATCGACGAGTGCCGCGGCCCGGACCGGTCGCTCAACCGCCTCGAAGCGCCGGAAGTGAACGAGACCATCCTCAGCCTCGCCGCGGCCATCGGCGACATCGAGAAGCCGATCCCGATCGACAACCTGGTGCGCAACTTCACGCCCGACACCAGCGGCAAGCGCGCCCCTCCCGGCATGAAGGCGGTGATCCTGCTCTCGCTCTTCGCGATCGGGCTGGCGCTCGTGTGGCGCTTCACGCCGCTGTCGGACTGGATCCGCATGGAGACCGCGGTCAAGTGGGCCAAGGCGATGAAGAACCTGCCCTGGGCCCCGCTCGTGATCATCGCCGCATACACGCCGGCGACCGTGCTCATGTTCCCGCGCTGGCTCATCACCATGGCGGCCGTGATCGCCTTCGGCGCGTGGGCGGGCTTCGCCTACGCGATGTCCGGCGCGGTCCTCGCCGCGACCGCGAGCTATCTCGTCGGCCGCAGGGTGCATCGCGACACCGTGCGGCGCCTCGCGGGACCGAGGCTCAACCGCCTCTCGCGCCTGCTGCTCAGGCGCGGCGTGATCGCGGTCACGCTGGTGCGCATGGTGCCGATCGCGCCCTTCGTGGTGGTGAACCTGGTGATGGGCGCCATGCGCATCCGCCCGCACCACTTCGTGATCGGCTCGATCCTGGGCTTCCTGCCGGGCATGCTCGCCGCCACGGTGCTGAGCGACCAGATGGCCGCCGCCGCCGGCGACCGCGCGGCGCTCAACGCGTGGACCGTGGGCGCGGCCGCCCTCGCGATCGCCGGGCTCGCGTGGTTCAGCAAGCGCTGGCTCGCGAAGGCCGAGCGCGAGGAGCCGGCAGAACAGTGACGGAACGCTGACGGCGATGGCGACGCTGCGCCTGTGCTCGTACAACATCCACTGCGGCATCGGCCGCGACCGGCGCTTCAGCGAGAAGCGCATCCTCGAGGTGCTGCGCGAGGTCGACGCCGACGTGATCGCGCTGCAGGAGGTGGAGTCCCGCGCGAGCGGCGTGGACATGCTCGAGCTGCTCGCGAAGGAGCTGGGCTTCCACGCGATCTTCGGCTCGACGCTGCTGCGGCCCGACGGCCACTACGGCAACGGCCTGCTGGCACGCTGTCCCATCCGCGAGTCGAGCCTCTGCGACCTGAGCTGGCGCGGCCGTGAGCCGCGCGGGGCCATCTCCGCGGACATCGATTGCGAAGGGCACCGGCTGCGCATCGTCGCGACGCACCTGGGACTCAGGCCCGCCGAGCGGCGCGAGCAGGTGACGCGCCTCATCAACCTCTTCCGCCAGCGGCCCGACGATCGCGCGGTGCTGCTCGGCGACCTGAACGAGTGGTTCCTCTGGGGACGGCCGCTGCGCCGCCTCCACCGCTACTTCGAGCACACGCCGTCGCCGGCAACCTTCCCCTCGCGCATGCCGTTCCTCGCGCTCGACCGCATCTGGACACACCCGCGCTCGATGCTGAAGAACCTCCGCGCGCATCGGAGTCGCGTGGCGAGTGTCGCCTCGGACCATTTGCCGATCGTGGCAACGTTGGAGATTTAGCCGAGAGGCGTAAAGGGCGCAAGGCCCCTTGCTGCTACAATTTTGCGCTTGTCATGAGTGAAGCCTCGAGCCACCCGGACGAGCCGGCCGCCGTGTCCCCCGCCAGCGCTCGAGCCGCCCCCCGCCTCACGCGCATCGAGCTCGCATGGCTCCCGATCGTGGGACTCGCGTTGCTCGCGATCTACCTGCCGGGCCTGGGCAATGCGCTCGTCTACGACGATGCGTACCTGAACGAGGGATTGTTCACCGAGTACGCGTCCCTCCTGCCCCTGCGCGTGCGCATGCTGTCGTACGGCAGTTTCGTGTGGGTGCAGGCGCTCTTCGGCGAAGGCTGGTGGAAGCAGCGCCTGTTCAACCTCGTGCTGCACGCGTGCACGGTACTCGCGCTGTGGGCCTTCTATCGCGAGGTCCTGCGGCATGTATCGCCGCAGCGCGACGAGAACGCGGCAGCGCCCTACCACCGCTCACCCGCGCTCGGCGTCGCCATCGGATTCTTCGCGCTGAACCCCGTGGCGGTCTACGCGGTGGGCTACCTCATCCAGCGCTCCATCGTGATGGCGACGCTGTTCACGGTGCTGGCGCTCTTCTTCCTGTCGCGCGGCCTGCGCCTGCGCCACATTCCGTCGTACGCCGCGGCGCTCGCCTGCTACGTGCTCGCCGTGATGTCGAAGGAACATGCGGTGCTCGCGCCCCTGGTTGGGGTGCCGCTGTACATCATCGTCGCGCGCCCGCCGGCTTCCCGCCTCGCGATCCGCGCCGGCGCGGGAGTCGCGGTCGTCGCCATTGCGGGCGCGATCCTCTACCTGCGCTACGGCGACATCCTCGGCAAGGCGTTCGACGAGTTCTCGCGGCTCTATCTCGACCAGCTCGCGAAACTCAACCCGGATGCACGCACGCACGCCTATGGCCTCAGCATCCTCAACGAGACATGGCTCTTCTTCCGCTACGGCGTGGACTGGGTCCTGCCGTGGGCGGGATGGATGTCGATCAACCTGAGGCCGCCGTTCCCCGTGAGCTTCCTCACGTTCCCGCAGGTGCTGGGCGTGCTGGGCTACATCGCCGTCATCGCCGGCGGATTCGTGCTGCTGCTGCGCTATCGGGACGGACGCGCGCTGCTGGGGCTCTCGCTGCTCATGCCCGCGCTGCTGTTCGGCACGGAGCTCGCCACCGTGTGGGTGCAGGATCCCTTCGCGCTCTACCGCAGCTACCTGTGGGCGATCGGCATACCCGGCCTCGTCTTCTTCGCGCTGCACGGACCGGCACCGCGCACGATGCTCGGCATCGGCTTCGTGCTCGGCGGGCTGCTCATGTGGCAGGCGCTCGATCGCGTGATCTCGATGGCGACACCCGAATCGGTGTGGACCGATGCCATCGCCAAGCTGCCCGACGATCCGCGTTCCGTGGGCCGGTGGTTCCCGTATCTCAACCGGGGCAGCAGCTACGTGGAGCAGGACCGCTTCCGCGAGGCGCTGCGCGATTTCCAGGTGTCGTCGTCCCTCGGCGACCAGGGCATGGGCGTCTTCAACATGGGCGCGATCCTCGCCGCCCGCGGCCGCCACGCCGAGGCGCTCGCGGCCTACGATCGCGCCGAGAAGGAAGGCTACAACCTCTACAACCTGCCGTTCCAGAAGGGCCTGTCGCTGCTGGCGCTCGGCCGGCCCAGGGATGCCCTGGCGCAGATGGAAGCGACGATCGGCATGGACCCGCCCTCGCCGATGCGCGAGCTCGCCTTGCTGCAGCTCGGCCGCGCGGCCGTCCAGGCCGGCGAGCGCGACAAGGCCGCAGGGGCGCTCGAGCAGCTCGTGCAACGCGAGCCGAAGAACCGCGAAGGACGCTACCTGCTCGGCATGGTCTACGTGATGCGCAACGAGCCGCAGCGCGCGCTCTCGGTGCTGGACCCGCTCGTGCGCGACGACCCGAACGGCAACGCGTATTACGCGCGCGCGCTGGCCCATTACGGCCTGCGCCACAAGGCCGAGGCGCTTGCCGACATCGATGCCGCGATCCACCGCGGCCTCGACAGCCCCAACGTGCGCGAGTGGCGCACGAAGATCGAGGCGCTGCCGTAGCGCCATGCGGATCCTGCATCTCGGCAAGTTCTTTCCGCCCGTGCCCGGCGGGATGGAGCGTTTCCTCGGCGACCTCGTGAGGGCGCAGCGCAGGGCGGGCCACCAGGTCGCGGTGCTCGTGCACGACGATGGCCGCCGCCTGCCGGGGGGCGATCCCCCGTGGCTGCTGCGCTGTCCGGTGTGGCTGCGGCTCATCTTCACGCCCATCAGCCCGCGCTATCCCGCGTGGCTGCAGCAGGCGGTCGCACGCCTGCGCCCGGACGTGCTGCACATCCACATGCCCAACGTGGGTCCGTTCTGGGCCCTGATGCTGCCCGCCGCGCGGCGCTGCGCTTGGGTGATCCACTGGCATGCGGACGTCGAGGTGTCGCAACGATCGCTGCGGCTCGCCTATCCGTTCTATGCGCTCTTCGAGCACGCGATGCTCGACCGCGCGGAAGCGATCATCGTCACTTCCCGGCGCTATCTCGAAGCGAGCCGCGCGCTCGCCGAGTGGCGCCACAAGTGCCACGTGGTCCCGCTCGGCGTGGACCCGGCGCGGCTGCCGGAAGTCGCGCGCGAAGCCACGGCGGGCCTGTGGACCGCGGGCCGGGTGCGCTTCCTCGCCGTGGGACGCCTCACGTACTACAAGGGCTTCGACACGCTGGCCAGGGCGGCATTGGGCCTGCCCGGGGCCGAGCTCGTGATCGTGGGCGAAGGCGAGCAGCGTGGCGAGCTCGAATCGATCCTGGCAGCCGCCGGCGGCGCCGCGAACGTCCGCCTGCGCGGCGAGGTGGACGATGCGGCGCTGCATGCGCTGATGGCTTCGTGCGACGTGGTATGCCTGCCCTCGCGCGAGCGCACGGAAGCGTTCGGCATCGTGCTCATGGAAGCCATGCGTTATGCGCGTCCACTGCTGGTGAGCGATCTCCCCGGCAGCGGCGTGAACTGGGTGGCGCGCGATGGCCAGAACGCCCTGGCGGTGCCTCCCGATGACGTGGACGCGTGGCGGCGCGCCATGGTGTCGCTCGCGCAGTCGCCGTCCCGCCGTCATTTCCTCGGCCACCTGGGCTACCGGCGCTACCTGCGCGAGTTCGCGATCGACCGCGTGGAGCATCGCATCGACGCGATCTATCGCGTGGCCGTGCGCGCCCAGGGCGCCGAAGCGCGCCCGCCGGCGCGACACCGCGTCGCCTCCGCGGCGAACGCCCTGCCCCGCCCTGCGCGCGGCAGGGGCCGCCTGCTCGTCGTGATCCCCGCCCTGAACGAGGCCGAATGCATCGGCGCGGTGATCCGCGAGGCGCGCGGCTCCGGCCCGATCGACGTGCTCGTGGTGGATGACGGCAGCAGCGACGATACGGCGAACGTCGCGATGCTGGGCGGCGCCACCGTGGTCCGCGCGCCGCTGTGGCAGGGCGCGTGGGGCGCGATCCAGACGGGCATCCGCTACGCCGTGCGCCACGGCTATGACGCGGTGATCACGATGGATGCCGACGGGCAGCACGAGGCGGCATACCTGCCGCGGCTCATCGAGGCGGCCGAGCGTGGCGCGAACGTGGTCATCGCCGCGTGCCCCAGCCGCGGCAGCCGCCTGCGCCATTTCGCGTGGAGCTATTTCCGGCTGATCACCGGCTTCGAGTTCGACGACCTCACCTCGGGCTTCCGCTACTACGACGCCAAGGCGTGCCGGCTGCTCACGAGGGAAGAGGCCACTTTGCTAGACTACCAGGACATCGGCGTGCTGCTGATCCTGCGGCACGCGCGCTTGCGCATCGCCGAGATCCCGGTGGCGATGAACCCGCGACGCCACGGCGCCTCGCGCGTCTTCTCGTCGTGGTGGACCGTGACACGCTACATGGCCGAGACCTCCCTGCTATGCCTCGCGCGCTGGAACCAGCCGACGGCCGAGGAGCGTGCACAGGCGAAGGGCGAGGCATGAAGGATTACCACTACACGGTGCTCGTCCTGGGCGTGAGCCTCGCCGCGGGAATCCTGTACCTGGTCCGGCGCGACCACCTCTACATCCGGCAGGGCCTCTTCTGGATCCTGGCCGCGGTCGTGTCGCTCGCGTTCGCCATCTGGCCCTATCTCATCGACAGCCTGGGCAACGTCTTCGGCATCGCGTACCCGCCGACGCTGCTGTTCCTCGGGGCGATCCTCGTGCTCGTGGTGAAGGCGCTCTTCGCCGACATCGCGCTCACCAAGCTGCGCCGCGACCTGCGGCGCGTGAACCAGCGCATCGCGCTGCTGGAGGCGGAGCACCCGCTCGACGACTCCGGCGAGAAGGGCGAGCAGGCCCCGGGGAACATCGACGACACGGCGCGCTTCGGCGCGGTAGCCCGCACGCCACGTTAAGCGTTCGTGAAATGCGGCTGCTCCGTCCGGAGCGTCGCCGTTCGGTCACGTCGCTGGCCTTCCTACATCGTTAACCTCGCCGGGCCGACAGAAATGTCGCGCGCGTCGGCAGAGCATGTCATCGGTTCCCCGAAAGCTCTGTAAGCCCCCATGCGCCCTTCCCGTCTCCTCGCCGCGTTCGCCGGCCTGCTGGTCCAGTTCCTTTTCGCCGCCATGGCGCAATCGACGTTCCCGCCGACGCCATCGGTGAAGCTCGCGGTCAACCCGGTCACCAACAAGGTCTACGTCACCGACACCGACAACAACACGGTGACCGCCTTCGACATGAATGCGGGCACGAGCACCACGATCCCGGTCGGCACGGGGCCGCTCTTCATCGCCGTGAACCCGGAGACCAACCGCGTCTTCGTCGACAACGGCCGCGACGCCTCGCTCACGATGATCGACGGCGCCACCGACACGGTGATCGGCACTTATCCGGTCGGATCCACGGGACCGATCTCGGTGAACACGATCACGGGCATCGTCTACATCGTGCGGCTCACGGGGACGGGCAGCGACGAGGTGACGTTCTTCGACGCGAACACCGACACGCCCACCTGGTACACGATCGCCACGAACTCGTTCCAGCCGAACGCCATGGCGGTCAACACCGCCACGGACACGATCTACGTGGCGCACTACGCCACCGGCGACGTGAAGGTCATCAGCGGCGCCTTCAATCCCAACGACGACTTCCCCGCGGGCGTTTCGGTCGGCGTCTTCTCGCATCCGTTCGCGGTGGCCGCGAACCCGGTGACGAACAAGGTCTATGTCATCACGCAGGACGCGCGCGGCCCGATCTCGATCATCGACGGCGCGACCAACGACAACTTCATCCCGCCCATTCCCGCGGGCCACGCGCAGCAGCCGCAGGCGATCGCGGTGAACCCGCTCACGAACAAGGTCTACGCGGCGTTCGCGAACGAGGTCGTGGTGATCGACGGCGCGACCAACGCGCTCAGGTTCGTCCCCGTTCCGGGCAGCGCGACGGGCCCGGTCTCGATCGCGATCAACGCGAAGGGCAATCGCATCCTGGTCGCGAGCGCGCAGGGCTCGCTTTCGGTGATCGATGGCGACACCGACACCGTGGTTTCCACCACGCCGATCACCGCGGGCACTTCCGTCGTCGGCTACAACGCGCTCACCGACACCGCCTTCTTCTTCGACACCACGCTCACGTCCCTCGCCGGCACCGGCGGCACGACGCATGCGGTGCCGATCGCGACCTCGATCGCGCCCTTCGCCGGCAACACCACCGGCCCGCACGGCACGGTCACGTTCAACGCGACGAGCAATTTCGGCGCCGGCGCGCCGCCCGTGCACAAGGTGTTCTACCGCCTCGATGCATCCACCGGCCCGTGGCTCGCCGCCGACGGCACCGGTCCCTTCACGGCGACGCTGCCCACGCTTCCCAACGGGCCGCACACGATCACGGCCTTCGCGGTGGACAGCCAGGAGGCGACCACGTCCAGCGGCCCGCAATCGGCGCCGATCGTCGGGCCGGCGGCGACGTACAGCTTCACGGTCACCGGGGCCAAGGCCGTGGCGTCGGTGTCGCTCGCCTCGTCGGCGAATCCTTCCACGGTCGGCCAGGCCATCGTGCTCACCGCGAGCGTCACGGGCGCCTCGGGGGCGCCCACCGGAACGGTCACCTTCAACGACGGCACGACCGCGATCTGCAGCGCCGTCGCGCTCGCGAACGGCTCGGCCACGTGCAATGCGGCGGCGCTGGGCGCGGGATCGCACTCGATCACCGCGCTCTACTCGGGTGACGCGACCTACGACCCGGCGGTCTCGGCCGCGGTGAACCAGTCGGTCACGAAGCTCGCGGCCAGCGTGGCGCTCGCCTCGTCGGCCAATCCCGCGGCGGCCGGACAGGCAGTGAGCCTCACGGCGACCGTCACCGCCACGGGCGGCACGCCCGGCGGCAGCGTGGCATTCCTCGACGGCGGCAGCACCATCGCCGGCTGCGGCGCCATCACGCTCGCGGGCCGCACCGCTTCCTGCAACGCGTCCTCGCTTGCCGTGGGCACGCACGCGCTCACCGCACGCTACTCCGGAGACGCGACGTTCGACACGGCGACTTCGGCGGCGGTGAGCCAGGCGGTCACCAGGGCCACGCCGGCGGTGACTCTCGCCTCGTCGGCCAATCCCTCGCTCTCGGGTCAATCGGTCACCTTCACCGCGACCGTGAGCGGCAGCGCGGGCACGGCCACCGGCAGCATCACGTTCGCGGACGGCGGCACGGCCCTCGCGGGCTGCAGCGCGCTGGCACTTTCGGGCGGCAATGCCTCGTGCACCACTGCGGGCCTCTCCGCGGGCGCCCATGCGATCACGGCGCAGTACGCGGGCGACGCGACCTATGCCGCGGCTACGTCGACGACACTCAACCAGTCGGTGAACATGCCGGAGAAGATCGCGGCGACGGTGGCACTCGCGTCGTCGGCGAATCCCTCGGTCTCGGGCGCATCGGTCACCTTCACCGCGACAGTCAGCGGCGCGGGGGCCACGCCCACCGGCGCCGTGTCCTTCTTCGGCGACGGCAATCCGATCGCGGGCTGCGCTTCGTTGGCGCTCGCCACGGGCAGCGCCACGTGCGCGACCAGCGCGCTCACGCAGGGCCCGCACGCGATCACGGCGCAGTACTCCGGCGACGCCACCTACAACCCGGCGACCTCGAGCGCGCTTTCGCAGGC
>Ga0068851_10000495_pt1 | contig 17225 bp, 15 predicted proteins | sample KBSCornC12_FD_66588 | JGI IMG/M metagenome (GOLD analysis project Ga0068851, IMG submission 66588) | Corn rhizosphere microbial communities from Kellogg Biological Station, Michigan, USA - KBS Corn C1-2 | ecosystem: Host-associated > Plants > Roots > Rhizosphere > Soil ...
CGCGGCGCCATGCACGCATACCGCGAGCTGCAGCGCGCGCTCGGCGTCGAGCCCCTGGGCGAGCAATGCGCCGACCATGCCGGCCAGCACGTCGCCCGTGCCACCCGATGCGAGGCCCGGGTTGCCGGTCGCGTTGACCGCCCAGCGCTCGTCGGGAAAGGCGCAGACGCTGCCTGCACCCTTGAGGACCACGTACGCGTGGTAGCGCGCGGCGAGCGCCTGGGCCGCGGCGAGCCGGTCGGCCTGCACCTCCGTGGTGGAGCGGCCCAGGAGGCGCGCGGCTTCCGCGGGATGCGGCGTGAGGATGGTCGGTGCGCGGCGGGCGGCAAGCGTGCGCTGCAGCGCCTCGTTCAGCGCGAGCACGTTGAGCGCATCGGCGTCGGCCACGAGCGGACGCGCGAGCGCGAGCGCCGCGGGCAGCGTCGTGCGCTCGAACATGGAGGCCGACGTGGCCGAGGGCGAGCGTCCCGCGCCGGGGCCGATCACGATCACGTCCGCCGCGAGCGCATCGTCCACGGCGCGCAACATGAGCTCCGGATGCAGCAGGTCCACGGTGATCGCATCGGGGGCGAGCAGCCCCACGAACACCTTGCCCGCGCCTGCGTGCAGGGCCGCGCGGCCCGCGAGCAGCGCGGCACCGACCATGCCGCGGTTGCCGCCGATGATCGCGACGGTCCCGAAGTCGCCCTTGTGCGAGGCGCGCGCACGCGGCCGCAGCCAGCCGCGCACCGTCGCCCGGGTGAGGAGCGAGCCGCGCGACTCGACCAGGGCCTGGTCGCCGGCACCCAGGTCGTCCAGCTCCAGCACGCCGCAGTGGTCCGGTCCCGCCCCCGTGTGGAGGCCGAGCTTGTGGGCGATGAAGGTGAGGGTGTGCGTCGCGCGAACGGCGCTGCCGCGCACGGCGCCGGTGTGGGCATCGAGGCCGCTGGGGACGTCGATGGCGAGCACCGGTGTGCCGCAGCTATTGATGCGCCCGATCGCATCGGCACAGGCCGGATCCACGTCGCGCGCGAGCCCGATGCCGAGCAGGCCGTCGATCACGAGCGCGGGATTCGCCTGCGCGGGCCAGTCGCGCACGATCGTGCCCGAGCGCGCGGCGAATTCGCTCTTCGCGGCGCGCGCTTCCGGCGCTTTCGGCGCCGTGCCCGCGACGTCCACGACGACGACGCGCTCGAAGCTTTCGCGCAGGTGGGCGGCGGCGACCCATGCATCGCCGCCGTTGTTGCCGGGACCGGCGACGATCACGATGGGCCCGTCGCCTTCACGTGCGAGGCGCAGCGCCGCAGCGGCGATCGCGCGGCCGGCGCGATCCATCAGCGGGGGCGACCAGCTGGCGGCGCGATTCTCGACCGCGCGCAGCTCGTCCGGCGTGAGGACCGGAATGCGGCTCAAGGCGCTTCAGGCGCGCGCGGGCAGCGGCGCGCCGATGGTCGAGCTGGGCGCGTCCGGGCTGATCACCGTATCCAGGGCGCGGGGCAGCATGTCGGGATAGTCGCGGCTGAAGTGCAGGCCGCGGCTTTCGTGGCGGGCGAGCGCCGAGCGCACGATGAGCTCGGCCGTGAGCACCAGGTTGCGCAGCTCGATCAGGTCGTTGGAGACGCGGAAGTGGGCGTAGAACTCGTGGATCTCCTCCTGCAGGAGCTGGATGCGGTGGCGCGCGCGCTCCAGCCGCTTGGTGGTGCGCACGATGCCCACGTAGTTCCACATGGTGCGGCGCAGCTCGTCCCAGTTGTGCGAGATGACCACCTCCTCGTCGGCGTCGGTCACGCGGCTCTCGTCCCATGCCGGCAGGCGGGGCAGGGCGGGCGGATCCTGCGCGAGGATGTCGTGCGCGGCCGCTTCCGAGAAGACGAGGCACTCGAGGAGCGAGTTGGAGGCGAGGCGGTTGGCGCCGTGGAGCCCCGTGCACGCGGTCTCGCCGAGCGCGTAGAGGCCGCCCACCAGCGTGCGGCCGCGCAGGTCCGCGACCAGGCCGCCGCAGGTATAGTGCGCGGCGGGCACGACCGGGATCGGCTCGCGCGTCATGTCGATGCCGAACTCGAGGCAGCGCGCGTAGATGGTCGGGAAGTGCTCCCGGATGAACGCCTCGCCCTTGTGGGTGATGTCGAGGAAGACGCAATCGATGCCGTGGCGCTTGATCTCGAAGTCGATCGCGCGGGCGACCACGTCGCGCGGCGCGAGCTCGGCACGCGGGTCGTGCGCGGGCATGAAGCGCTCGCCGTTGGGCAGCCTGAGGAGCCCGCCCTCGCCACGAACCGCTTCCGAGATCAGGAAGGACTTGGCGTGCGGATGGAAAAGGCAGGTCGGGTGGAACTGGATGAACTCGAGGTTCGAGACCGCGGCGCCCGCGCGCCAGCCCATGGCGATACCATCCCCGGTCGACGTATCGGGATTGGTCGTATATAGGTAGACCTTGCCCGCGCCGCCGCAGGCGAGCAGCGTGAAGCGCGCGCCGAGCGTCTTCACCACGCCGCTCTTGAGGTCCAGTGCGTACGCCCCCCAAACCCGGTTGGGCCCGCGCACGTCGCCCAGCTTGCGCGAGGTGATGAGGTCCACGCCGATGTGCCACTCGAGGACGTCGATGTTCGGATGGTTCTTTACCTGCCCCACGAGGGTCTTCTGGACGGCGCTCCCGGTCGCATCGGCCGCATGGGCGATGCGCCGGTGGCTGTGGCCGCCCTCGCGGGTGAGGTGCAGGTGGTCCTCGCCGTCCTGGCCCGCCTCGCGGGTGAAGGGCACCCCCTGCGCCACCAGCCATTCCACGGCGTGGCGGCCGCGCTCGACCACGAAGCGCACCGCGTCGTCGTGGCAGAGGCCCGCGCCGGCGATGTGGGTATCGCGGATGTGCTCGTCGATGGAGTCGGCGCTGTCGAGGACGGCGGCAATGCCGCCCTGGGCCCAGCTCGAGGCTCCGTCCAGGAGCTCGCGCTTGGTGACCAGGGCCACCTTGAGGCGTTCGGCCAGGTGCAGGGCGGCAGACATCCCTGCCAGGCCGCTACCGATGATCAGGACGTCGTATGCCAAGTGGATTAGGTTTTTCGTGGCGGCCGAGGAGACAAAAACCTTACAAATACTGGAACTATTTGCCGATCACCCCATCTATCGGCCATGCCCCCCAAATGCGTGCCAAAGGAATGAAAACTTTGAGCTTTATAATACCGCAGGAGGCTCGGAAGCCCTTCGTGGCCACTCCGCCCCAATCCGGCATCGCCGGCGTCACAACGACAAGAACCGTCCAGGGCCGCATGAGTGACCGGGAAGTCGACCAACAGTTGGTCGAACGCGCCCAGCGCGGGGACAAGCAGGCCTTCGAGCTGCTGGTGGTCAAGTACCAGCGCAAGCTCGAGCGCCTCCTTTCGCGCGTCATACGGGATCCGGCGGAAATCGAGGACGTCGCGCAGGAAGCCTTCATCAAGGCCTATCGCGCGCTGCCCAACTTCCGCGGCGACAGCGCCTTCTACACGTGGCTCTATCGCATCGGCATCAACACCGCCAAGAACTACCTCATCGCGCTCGGCCGCCGTGCGCCTACCTCCACGGAGTTCGACAGCGAGGAGGCGGAAGGCTTCGAGGACGCGGCGGGACTTCGAGACATCAACACACCCGAGAGCGAGCTTGCGAGCAAGCAGATCGCCCAGACGGTGAACGATGCAATCGCTGCCCTTCCCGAAGAGCTGCGCACCGCCATCACGTTGCGCGAGCTGGACGGGCTGTCATACGAAGAAATCGCCCAGATCATGAGCTGCCCGATCGGAACGGTGCGCTCGAGGATTTTCAGGGCACGCGAGGCCGTCGCGGAAAAACTCCGGCCGCAGCTGGGCACGAGCAAAGACAAACGCTGGTAACAACGAATATCGGGGCCGCAGACCCCATAAAAGACATGGCCCGCACACCCCGGGCCGTTTGGAACAGGAGCAGGACATGAACCAGGAAATCTCCTCGCTGATGGATGGCGAGCTCGGCCCCTCGGAAGCCGAACGCGCCATTCGCTCGTGTTGCACGAGCCGCGAGGCCGCCGATACGTGGCAGACATACCACATGATCGGCGACGTGCTGCGGGGCGGCATGCCGCATCCCACGCGCACGGCGCAGCGGGTCCGCAGCGCGCTCGAGTCGGAGCCGGCGATCATCGCGCGGCCGAAACGTGTGTACGAAACCACCCTCGGGCGCGTGGCGCTCGCCGCGGCGGCATCGGTGGCCACGATCGGCGTCGTGGGCTGGATCGGCTCGCAGGGCGGCCAGGTGCCGGCTGCAAGCCCGGTCGTCGCCAAGGGAACGGCCGTACCGGTGACGGTGCAGCCGGTCGCCAACACGGCCACGGTGCCCGCAGCCACGCTGGACGTGCAGGACTACCTCGCCGCGCATCGCCAGATGCCGTCGCCGGACCTGTACCAGCCGGTGCATAACCAGGCTCCCGCCGCCGCTCGATGATCCTCGCAGCGTCGCCTCGCGTGCGCGGGCTCGTGCCCGCGCTCGCAACCGCGTTCGCGTGCTCGGCACACGCGGCGTCCGCCACGCCCGCGGCGCCCGATAGCGCCATGGGCTGGCTGCAGCGTGCCGCCGAATCGGCGCGCAACGCGAGCTATGCCGGGGTCTTCGTGCACACCAATGGAGATCGCATCTCCACGGTGCGCATCACCCACCTGAACGCGTCGGGCGACGAGACCGAGCGCATCGAGCCGCTCGACGGCACGCCGTACGAGATCGTGCGGCACAACGACGAGATGTTCTGCTATTTCCCCGATGCGAAGACCGTGCGCCTCGATCGCCGCAACACGGCGCAGTTCTTCCCGTCCATCCTGCGGGGCACGGCCGAATCCATCGCGCGGAGCTACGACGTGAAGCTCGGCAAGAGCGAGCGCGTGCTGGGCTACGACTGCCAGTGGATCCGCCTCGAGCCGCGCGACAACCTGCGTTACGCGCAGCGCCTCTGCTCCGAGTTCAACACCGGGCTCGTGATCCGCGCCCGCACGCTGGATGAGCACCGCCACGTGATCGAGCAGTACACCTTCACGGAGCTGCGGCTCGGCCCGCACGTGGGCCGCGCCGACGTGCGCTCCATCTTCGAGGCGCGCGTGAAGCGCTGGACCACCGATTCGCAGCCGCGCGAGGAATCGAAGAGCGTGGATACCGGCTGGGCCGTGGGCAACGTCCCCGCGGGATTCCAGAAGGTCACCGAGCTGCGGCGCACCATGCCCGGGCGCACGCAGCCGGTCTCGCACCTGGTCTACACCGACGGGGTTGCGAGCATCTCCGTCTTCGTCGAGCCCAACGCCGCCCCCGAGCGCACCGCGGAAGCGGCCACGGAAGAGGGCACCACGACCTTCTTCGTCCGTCCCATGGGCGACCAGGTGGTCACCGTTTTGGGGGAAGTCCCGCTCGCCACGGCCCAGCAGATAGGCCGCAGCGTCGCCAAGCGCTAGAATTCGCGCAGCGTATTGGAAATTTTTTCCGGCTTTCCCCATCTGAGGGAAAGCGGCCGCCCGGCCGCGGGACCTTCCGAAAAACAGGGACACAGACACATGAACCGATTGCAGGCTTCCTTCCTCGGCGCCGTGCTCGCGCTCGGCATGGCCGCACAGGCGCAAGCCCAGAACCAGCCGCAGGGACCCAAGCAGAACATGCCCGACAAGGGCGGCGCCACCGCCCAGGTGCTGCCCGATTTTGCCGACCTGGTGGACAAGTACGGGCCTGCGGTCGTGAACATCAACACGCAGACGCGGGCGCCGCGGCAGGGCGTGCCGGGCCTGTCCGAGGACGATCCGTTCTTCGAATTCTTCCGCCGCTTCATGCCGCCGGACCAGCAGCCGCAGCAGCCCCCGGGCGGCGGTGGAAACGGCCGCGGGCGGCGCGGCGAGCAGGCGCCCAATACGCCGCGGGGGCCGCTGCGTCCCTTCGGCCTCGGCTCCGGCTTCATCGTCTCCCAGGACGGCTACATCGTCACCAACGCGCACGTGGTCGAGAACGCGGAAGAGATCACGGTCCGCCTCTCGGACAAGCGCGAGTTCAAGGCGAAGCTCATCGGCTCCGATACCCGCAGCGACGTGGCCGTCGTGAAGGTCGAGGCCACGAACCTGCCGACCATGAAGATCGGCGATACCAGCCGCCTGCGCGTGGGCGAATGGGTGATCGCCATCGGCTCGCCCTTCGGCTTCGCCAACACCGTCACCGCCGGCATCGTGAGCGCCAAGAGCCGCGAGAACCTCTCCGGCGATCCCAATCTCGACGCCGTGCCCTTCATCCAGACGGACGTCGCGGTGAACCCGGGCAACTCCGGCGGCCCGCTGCTCAACATGCGCGGCGAGGTGGTCGGCATCAACTCGCAGATCTTCTCCCGCACCGGCGCCTTCGCCGGCATCTCGTTCGCCATCCCCATCGACTACGCCTACAACGTGGCCGACCAGCTCATCAAGACCGGGCACGTCACGCGCGGCCGCATCGGCGTGGGCATCCAGAACGTGAGCAAGGACCTCGCCGACAGCCTCGGCCTCGCCAAGGCGCAGGGCGCGGCGGTGAGCAACGTCGAGGAAAACTCCCCGGCCGCGAAGGCGGGCCTCGAGGTGGGCGACGTCATCACCAAGATCGACGGCCACCCCGTCGAGGGCTCGGCGGATCTCTCGCGCACCATCCGCGCCATGAAGCCGGGCACCAAGGCGAACCTCTCGGTGTGGCGCAGCGGCAAGATGCGCGACGTCACCATCACTGTCGCCGAGTTCAAGGACGACGAGCAGGTGAAGACCGCCGCGGGCGAAGGCAAGAAGAAGGAGCAGCCCAAGCCGGGCAAGCTGGGCCTCGCCGTGGCGGAGCTCACTGCCGACCAGAAGAAGGCGCTCAAGGTCACCTCGGGCGTCGTGGTCGAGGCAGCCGATGGCGCCGTGCTCGCCGCAGGTGTGGGCCCGGGCGACGTGATCCTGCGCGTGAACAACGTCGACACGCCGAACGTGAAGGCCTTCAACGACGCGGTGGCGAAGCTCGATCCCAAGAAGCCGGTGGCGCTGCTGATCAAGGACGAGCAGGGCACGCGCTACATCACCTTCCGGCCCGAGGGCGACTGACGGCGTGAAGCCGAAGCTCACGGTCCTGTCGCGCGAGTACTGCCATCTTTGTGAAGACCTCATAGCGGCCCTGAAGCAGTTCCAGGGCCGTTATGACTTCGAGATCGAGGTGGTCGATGTCGACAGCCACCCCCGCCTGGAGGACAAATGGGGCGACAAGGTTCCGGTCCTCCTCGATGGGGAACTCGAGATCTGCCACTACTTCCTGGACGCCGAGGCAGTGGATGCGCGCCTCGCCCGGATGAAGTAAAATTGCTGCAATGCAAAAGGGCACGTCCGCGTGCCCTTTTATGTTTCTCGGCAGGCTCATGGACCACATCCGCAACTTCTCCATCATCGCCCACATCGACCATGGCAAGTCCACGCTCGCGGATCGCATCATCGAGCGCACCGGCGGCCTCACGTCGCGCGAGATGGACGCGCAGGTGCTGGATTCCATGGACCTCGAGCGCGAGCGCGGCATCACCATCAAGGCGCAGACCGCGGCGCTGCGCTACAAGGCGCGCGACGGCCGCGAGTACGAGCTGAACCTCATCGATACACCCGGCCACGTGGACTTCTCCTACGAGGTGTCGCGGTCGCTCTCCGCGTGCGAAGGCGCGTTGCTCGTCGTGGACGCGTCGCAGGGCGTGGAGGCGCAAACCGTCGCCAACTGCTACACCGCGACCGAGCTGGGCGTCGAGGTGGTCCCGGTGCTGAACAAGATCGACCTGCCGAGCGCGCACCCCGAGCAGGCGATCCAGGAAATCGAGGACGTGATCGGCATCCCGGCGGATGACGCGGTGCGCTGCAGCGCCAAGACCGGCGAGGGCATCGACGACGTGATCGAAGCCGTGATCGCGCGCATTCCGCCCCCGAAGGGCGATCCCGCCGCGCCGCTGAAGGCCCTGGTCATCGACTCCTGGTTCGACAACTACGTGGGCGTGGTGATGCTGGTGCGCGTCGTCGACGGCACGGTGAAGCCGAAGGACCGCATCCGCCTCATGGCGACCGGCGCCGAGCACCTGGTCGAGCAGGTGGGCGTCTTCACGCCGAAGTCCGTCGCCCGCGAGAGCCTCTCGGCGGGCGGCGTGGGTTTCATCATCGCCGGCGTGAAGGTCCTCACCGAGGCGAAAGTGGGCGATACCGTCACCATGGCCGATCGTCCCGCCACCGAGCCGCTGCCGGGGTTCAAGGAGATCCAGCCGCAGGTGTTCGCCGGCCTCTATCCGGTCGAATCGAACCAGTACGAGGCGCTGCGCGATGCGCTGCAGAAGCTGCAGCTGAACGATTCCAGCCTGCGCTACGAGCCGGAGACCTCGCAGGCCCTGGGCTTCGGCTTCCGCTGCGGCTTCCTGGGACTCCTGCACATGGACATCGTGCAGGAGCGGCTCGAGCGCGAGTACGACATGGAGCTCATCACCACCGCGCCCACCGTGATCTACGCGGTGAAGACGCGCGACGGGTCGGTGATCGAGATCGACAACCCCTCGAAGCTGCCGGATCCCTCGAGCATCGAGGAGATCCGCGAGCCGATCATCCGCGCCACGATCATCATGCCCCAGGAGTACGTGGGCCCGGTGATGACGCTCTGCAACGAGAAGCGTGGCACCCAGGTGAACATGCAGTACGTCGGCCGCCAGGTGATCCTCACCTACGACCTGCCGTTGAACGAGGTCGTGATGGACTTCTTCGACAAGCTGAAGAGCACCTCCCGCGGCTACGCCTCGCTCGACTACGAGTTCCGCGAGTTCCGTGCGGGCGACCTGGTGCGCCTGGACATCCTCATCAACGGCGACAAGGTCGATGCGCTGTCGCTCATCGTGCACCGCGTGACCGCCCGCTATCGCGGCCGCGAGCTCGCCAGCCGCATGCGCGAGCTCATCCCGCGCCAGATGTTCGACGTGGCCGTGCAGGCGGCCATCGGTGCGGATATCATCGCGCGCGAGAACATCAAGGCGCTGCGCAAGAACGTCCTCGCCAAGTGCTACGGCGGGGACATCACTCGCAAGCGCAAGCTGCTGGAGAAGCAGAAGGCGGGCAAGAAGCGCATGAAGCAGGTGGGCAGCGTCGAGATCCCGCAGGAGGCTTTCCTCGCCATCCTGCAGGTCGAATCCAAGTAACTCGCCGGAAGGGCGCACGGCCACGCGCTTTTCTGCCTTCAACCATAAAACCAGAAGCTGAGCACGGAGAGCACGGAGAAGCACGGAGAGCACGGAGAAACCGAATGATCATTGCGGGTTTGCAGCGGCGGCCAGGCAAGGCGGACAAAGCATCGTTTTGCCTTTCTTCTTGTCCGCCGTGCCTTCTCCGTGCTCTCCGTGTCCAGCCTTGATTTCCGTGTTTCGCTTTTGATGTTCAAGCCTTGATGTTCTGACGCCAGGAGCGCAGCGAAAAAATGCCGCAAGGTGGACTCGACTGGGAAACGATCGCGATGGTGGCTGCGGGCCTGAGCTTCGCCGTCATCGCCTGGGACTTCATCGCGAGCCGGAGCAGCGGCCAGCGCTCCGAGACGCGCAAGGGCCTGCTCGAGGTGGCGTGGCCGGTGCTCTTCATCGCGACGATGGGGCTGCTGCTCAAGTTCACCGACTTCGCCGCGGTGCTGCTGCTGGCCGCGGTGATCACGGGGCTCATCTGGCTCTACGACGCGAAGTTCGCGCGCCCGCGGCGCGCCTCCGACGTGCCCGAGCCCGTCGTGGTGGACATGGCGCGCGCGTTCTTCCCGGTGATCGTGGTGGTGTTCCTCATCCGCTCGTTCTGGGTCGAGCCGTTCAAGATCCCGTCGGGTTCGATGAAGCCCACGCTGCTCGTGGGCGACTTCATCCTCGTGAACAAGTACACCTATGGCATCCGCTTGCCGGTGATCAACCGGAAGGTCATCGACATCAACCCGATCCGCCGGGGCGACGTGGTCGTCTTCCGTTATCCGGACGATCCCACCGTCGACTACATCAAGCGCGTGGTCGGCACGCCCGGCGACAAGGTCACCTACAACCGCAAGCGCCTCACGGTCAACGGCGAGCCGGTGCCGGTGCAGGCCACGGGGTTCTACACGGATGCGGAGCTCAACTACCTGCGCCTGCCGACCTTCACCGAGAAGCTGGGCGACCACAACCACCAGATGATGATCCTTCCCGCGCAGCCGCCGGTGGACCTGGCGCTCGTCCGCCAGTTCGCCCATCGCGACAATTGCGAATACAATGACGAGGGCTTCACGTGCACCGTGCCCCCAGGCGAGTACTTCATGATGGGCGACAACCGCGACCAGAGCAGCGACAGCCGCTACTGGGGCTTCGTCCCCGACGACCACGTCAAGGGACGTGCCTTCCTCGTGTGGATGAACTTCGGCGACTTCAAGCGCATCGGCAACACCATCGAATGATGCGCGCGAGAGCAACGAACCTGGCAGGCGCGGGAACCGCAACCATGCGTGGGCAGCGCGGCGTTTCCCTCTCGGGGCTGATCTGGACGCTGGCCATCCTCGCCTTCCTCGGCATCATGGCCGCCAAGCTGCTGCCCTCGTACATCGAGTACTTCACGGTGAAGAAGATGTTCGCCGCGATGGAGCAGAACGGGGACCTCAAGGGCACCGTGCGCGAGATCCGGATGTCCTTCGACCGGCGCAACGCGATCGAGGATGTGAAGAGCGTGAAGCCCGAGGACCTCGAGATCAGCAAGGTCGGCGGCGAGACCGTCGTTTCGGCGAACTGGTCGGTGAAGGTGCCCCTCGTGTCCAACATCAGCGCCTGCCTCGACTTCGCCGTGACCACTGCCAAGTGAGCCGCAAGGCGCGCGGCGGCGAGCCGATCGCGGGCCTCGCCGAGCTGGAGCGCAGCCTGGGGCATTCGTTCGCCAATCCGGAGCTCGCCCGCCAGGCGCTCACCCATCGCAGCTACGGCACGCCGCACAACGAGCGGCTGGAATTCCTCGGTGACAGCCTGCTCAACTGCGCGGTGGCAACCCTCCTCTACGACCGTTTCCCGCGCCTGCCGGAGGGCGACCTCTCGCGCCTGCGCGCCGCACTCGTGAACCAGGCATCGCTCTCCGAGGTCGCGACGAAGCTGGGGCTGGGAGATGTCCTGCGCCTCGGCGAAGGCGAGCTCAAGAGCGGCGGGTTCCGGCGTCCTTCGATCCTCGCAGACGCGCTGGAGGCGCTCCTGGGCGCGCTCTACATCGACGGCGGCTTCGATGCGGTGCGCGCGACCGTCGAGCGCCTCATGGCCGAGCGCCTCGACAACCACGAGGGCGCTGCGGTCGGGAAGGACCCGAAGACCGCGCTGCAGGAGCACCTGCAGGGCCGCAAGCTCGCGCTGCCGCGCTATTCGGTGCAGCGTACCGAGGGCGAGGCGCACGAGCAGCTCTTCACGGTCGAGTGCCGCGTGGACGACCTGGGCGTGGCGGCGTCCGGCCAGGGGCCGAGCCGGCGCGCCGCGGAGCAGGCTGCGGCCGAAGCGGTGCTGGCGGGGCTCGCAAGGCACATGGGCAAGGTGAGATGACCGAGAGGAAAAGAAGCGACAAGCCAACGCCGCGACGCACCCCGGAAGCGAAGCCCGAGCCGCGCCCGCCGGCCGCGTTCCACACCGGCACGGTTGCGATCGTGGGGCGCCCCAACGTGGGCAAGTCCACGCTGCTCAACCGCATCGTCGGCGCACACGTGGCCATCACCTCGCGCAAGGCGCAGACCACGCGCCACCGCATCCAGGGCATCTTCACCGACAAGCGCTCGCAATTCATCTTCGTCGACACGCCCGGCTACCAGACGCAGCATCGCAACGCGCTCAACCGCGAGATGAACCGCACGGTGGGGCAGGTGATGGGCGAGGTGGACGTGATCGTGTTCGTGATCGAGGCCACGGGCTGGGACGAGCGCGACGAGGCCGTGTTCGCGCTGCTGCCGAAGGAAACGCCCGTGGTGCTGGTGCTGAACAAGGTCGACCGCGCGACCGACAAGGCGAAGGTGCTCGCGACGCTGCAGCAGATGTCGGAGCGGCGCGACTTCGCGGCGCTGGTGCCCGTGAGCGCGGAGAAGGGCACGCAGGTGCGCGACCTGCTGGAGGAGGTGCGCAAGCACCTGCCCGAGCAGGCGCCCATCTACGACGAGGACGACCTCACCGACCGCCCCGAGCGTTTCCTCGCCGCGGAGCTGGTGCGCGAGCGCATCTTCCGGCTGCTGGGCGACGAGCTGCCGTACTCGATCGCGGTGGACATCGAGGCCTTCGAGACCGAGGGCAACCTGCGCCGCATCCACGCCGTGATCTACGTGGACCGCCCCGGCCACAAGGCGATCGTGATCGGCGAGAAGGGTGCCACGCTCAAGCGCATCGGCACCGAGGCGCGCCACGCGATGGAGGCGCTCTTCGGCTCCAAGGTGTACCTCGAGACCCACGTGCGCGTGAAGAGCGGCTGGGCCGACAGCGAGACGGCCTTGCGCCAGCTTGGCTATCGCTGATCGCCGCCACGGATGTCATCCCGGATGTCGCACCTGCGACAATAGTCCGGCATGTCATCCCGGATGTCGCACCTGCGACAATAGTCCGGCATGTCATCCCGGATGTCGCACCTGCGACAATAGTCCGGCATGTCATCCCGGATGTCGCACCTGCGACAATAGTCCGGGATCCAATCATCCGGCCCTATGGACCGCGGCTACGTCCTCCACACCTATCCCTACCGCGAGACCAGCCTGATCCTGCAGGCGTGGACGGAGAAGCACGGCCGCATCGGATTGGTGGCGAAGGGCGCGCGAAGGCCCAGGTCGGCGAGCCGCGCGGTGCTGGTTCCCTTCCAGCCGCTGGTGCTCGACTGGTTCGGGCGCAGCGAATTGCGCACGCTGAAGAGCGCGGAGCCGGCGGCACCCGCCACGCCGCTCGCCGGCGCCAACCTCATGTCGGCCTTCTACATGAACGAGCTGCTCCTGAAGCTCACCTCGCGCGAGGATCCGCACGAGGGGCTCTTCGCCGCGTATGACGAGGCGATCACGCAGCTGCGGCAGTTGTCCCGGCCCGGCCCGCGCGCGGCCGCCCCCTCGGTGGCAGAACCCGGCGCACCTGCGGCTTTCGTCGAGCCCATCCTGCGCCGCTTCGAGCTCGCGTTGCTGCAGGAGCTGGGCTACGCGGTCGAGCTCGCGCACGAAGCGGCCACGCATGCGCCGATCGAGCCCGGGCGCGATTACTGGTACGTGGCCGAGAAGGGACCCATCCCCGCGCCTGCGCAGGAAGAGACGCCGGGCAATGCGGTAAGATTGAGAGGACTCACGCTCATGGACCTCGAGCGCGGGCGATTCGAAGACCCGGTGACGGTCGCCCAGGCAAAGCAACTCATGCGGCTGCTCATCCACCACTCCCTGAACGGCCAGGAGCTCGCGACCCGCGCGCTGGTGCGCGACCTGCAGCGCATCGACGAGCCCCCGCGGAACCCATGATCGAGCTCGGCGTCAACATCGACCACGTGGCCACCGTGCGCCAGGCCCGGCGCACCTACGAGCCGGACCCCGTCTGGGCCGCCGTCGAGGCCCACCTCGGAGGGGCCGACGGCATCACCGTGCACCTGCGCGAGGACCGCCGCCACATCCAGGACGAGGACGTGCGCCATTTGCGCGACCTCACGCACATCAAGCTCAACCTCGAGATGGCGGCCACCGGCGAGATGGTGAAGATCGCGTGCGGCATCCGTCCCGAGATGGCGATGCTCGTGCCCGAAGGCCGGCAGGAGGTCACCACCGAAGGCGGCCTCGACATCGTGGGGCAGGAAGCGAGGCTGAAGGACGCGGTCTCGCGGCTCGCCGACGCCGGCATCGTGACCAGCGTCTTCATCGACGCGGAGGCGGCGCAGGTGGAAGCCGCCGCGCGCATCGGCGCCCGCGTCTGCGAGATCCACACGGGGCCGTATGCGCACGTCTTCCACTCGAAGGGCCGGGACGCCGAGAGCGCGCCGGTCGTGGCCGAGCTGGAAAAGGTGCGCCGCGCGGGCGAAGCCATCCGCGCGCTCGGCATGCGCTTCAACGCGGGGCATGCGCTCAACTACGTGAACGTGAAGCCCGTCGCAGCATTGCCCGGCATCCGCGAGCTGCACATCGGCCATGCGATCGTGAGCCGTGCGATCTTCGTGGGGCTGCGCGATGCCGTGCGCGAGATGAAGGCGTTGATGACCGGCGCGGAGCACAAGGCGCAAGGCGCAGGATGATCGTGGGGATCGGGACCGACGTCGTGTCGATCGAGCGCATCGAGAAGGCGCTCGAGCGATTTGGCGAGCGTTTCGTGAAGCGGGTGTTGACGCCGCAGGAGCGAGTCCGTTACGAGAAGACCCTGGCAAAGGGCAGCCACCTCGCCAAGCGCTGGGCGGCGAAGGAAGCGTTCTCCAAGGCCATCGGCACCGGCATCCACGCGCCGTTCACGTGGCAGTCGATCACCGTGGGGCGGGACCCGCGCGGCAAGCCGGGCATCATCCCGAGCCCGGAGATGGCGCGGCATCTCGAGGCGATGGGCGTGACCGCGGCGCACCTCTCGCTCACCGACGACGCCGGGGTCGCCGTCGCATTCGTCGTGCTGGAAGGAAAGGAGAAGCCATGAAGCTGGGACCGGTGATGATCGACGTCGCGGGCACGGAGCTCGCGCCCGGCGACAAGGAGCGCCTCGCGCATCCGCTCGTGGGCGGCGTGATCCTCTTCGCGCGCAACTACACCTCGCCGCTGCAGCTCGTGCGGCTCGTGATGCAGATCCGCGCCGTGCGCTCGCCGCCGCTGCTGATCGCGGTGGACCACGAGGGCGGGCGCGTGCAGCGGTTCCGCGAGGGCTTCAGCAAGATCCCGCCGATGCGCGAGATCGGCCGCCGCTGGGACCAGGACCGCGGCGACGGCGACGCGAGCGCCTACGGCTGCGGTTTCGTGATCGGCTCCGAGCTGCAGGCACACGGCATCGATTTCAGCTTCGCGCCCGTGCTCGACATCGACTACGGCGAGTCGAGCGTGATCGGCGACCGCGCCTTCCACCACGACCCGAAGATCGTGGCCGAGCTCGCGGAGACGTTCCAGGCCGGGCTCGCGAGCGCGGGCATGACGAGCGTCGGCAAGCACTTCCCGGGGCACGGCTACGTGCGCGCGGATTCGCACCACGAGGTGCCGGTGGACGACCGTCCGCTCGAGGCGATCGTGGCCGCGGATCTCGTGCCCTTCCAGCGCCTCGCGGATGCCGGCATGGGCGCGGTCATGCCCGCGCACGTGATCTATCCCAAGGTGGACGACAAGCCCGCGGGCTTCTCGCAGGTGTGGCTGCAGGGCATCCTGCGCCGGCAGATGAAGTTCGAGGGCGCGATCTTTTCCGACGACCTCTCCATGGAAGGTGCCGCCACCGCGGGCGGCGTGGTCGAGCGTGCCGAGGCCGCGCTCGAGGCCGGTTGCGACGTGGTGCTCCTCTGCAACGACGAGAGCGCGCAGGCGAAGCTCCTGGACGGGCTGAAGGGACGGCGCGTCGCCGGCTCGCTCGCCGCACGCCTCGAGCGGCTGCGCGGCCGCCAGCTCACCGAGGCCACGCTCGCCGCGAGCGCCGCCTACCTCGAAGCGCAGGAGGAAGTGGTGCGACTGCGTCCCGCCTGACGCTCCTCGCGGCACCGCATGTTCGACCACACCGAGCTCGTCGCCAACCTGCCGTCGCTGCCGGGCGTCTATCGCTTCAGGAATGGCGCGGGAGAGGTGATCTACGTCGGCAAGGCCTCCGACCTCAGGAAGCGCGTCTCCTCGTACTTCCAGAAGTCGCATCCCAGCCCGCGCACGGCGATGATGGTCTCGCAGATCGCGGGCGCCGAGACCACGGTCACGCGCACGGAAGCCGAGGCGCTGCTGGTCGAGAACAACCTCATCAAGTCGCTGGCACCCCGCTACAACGTCCTCTTCCGCGACGACAAGAGCTACGGCTACATCCTCATCACCGGCCACAAGTATCCGCAGATCCGCTTCTACCGCGGCGCGCACACCAAGGGCAACCGCTACTTCGGCCCGTTTCCGAGCGCGTGGTCGATCCGCGAGACCATCGGCCACCTGCAGCGCATCTTCCTGCTGCGCACGTGCGACGACACCGTGTTCGCGCATCGCTCGCGCCCGTGCCTGCTGCACCAGATCCATCGCTGCTCCGCGCCCTGCGTGAACCTCGTGGGCGAGGAAGCCTACAACCGCGATGTCGACCATGCGGCGCAGTTCCTCGAAGGCAAGGAAACGCTCGTGATCCAGGAGCTCACGGCGAAGATGAGCGAGGCGGCCGAGGCGCTCGACTACGAGAGCGCGGCGCACCACCGCGACCAGATCCGCATGCTGCAGAAGATCCTCTCGGGCCAGACCGCGGAGATGGCGGGCGTGGGCGACGTGGACATCGTGGTCGCGGCCGAGCGCGAGGGCATGTGGTGCGTCACGCTCGCGATGGTGCGTGGCGGCCGGCACCTGGGCGACCGCAGCTTCTTCCCGCAGAACGCCTCCGGCAGCGACGCGGGCACGATCGTGACGGCGTTCATCGAGCAGCATTACGGCTCGCAGCCCGTGCCGGGGCGCATCATCTGCGACCAGCTCGAGGATCCGATGGAGATGGAGGCGTTGCTCGGCAACATTGCCGGGCGTCCCGCGAAGGTCGTGACGCGCCCCGTGGGCGAATCGCGCTCGTGGCTCGACATGGCGAAGCGCAACGCGGCGCTCGCCCTCGGGCAGCGGCTCTCGACGCAGGCCACGCAGGAGATGCGCGTCACGGCCCTGCAGGAATTCCTCGGCGTGGAGAATCCGGTCGGGCGCATCGAGTGCTTCGACATCAGCCACACGATGGGTGAAGCGCCGATCGCCTCGTGCGTGGTCTACGACCGGGGTGCCATGCAGAATTCCGAGTACCGGCGCTACAACGTGAAGGGTGTGGCGCCCGGCGACGACTACGGCGCCATGCGCTTCGCGCTCGAGAAACGCTACCGCAAGCTCGCGGACGGGGAAGGCAAGACCCCGGATCTCATCCTCATCGACGGCGGCCTCGGCCAGCTCAACGCGGCGCGCGGCGTGATGGCGGACATGGGGCTTCACCAGATCCGGATGATCGGCGTGGCCAAGGGCGAGGAGCGCAAGCCGGGCCTGGAGCAGTTGTTCTTCCCGGGCGAGGAGGCGCCGCGGCGCCTGCCGCCCGACCATCCCGCGCTGCACCTCATCCAGCAGGTGCGCGACGAGGCGCA
>Ga0068851_10000496_pt1 | contig 17194 bp, 18 predicted proteins | sample KBSCornC12_FD_66588 | JGI IMG/M metagenome (GOLD analysis project Ga0068851, IMG submission 66588) | Corn rhizosphere microbial communities from Kellogg Biological Station, Michigan, USA - KBS Corn C1-2 | ecosystem: Host-associated > Plants > Roots > Rhizosphere > Soil ...
CTGAGGTTGGCGCCCATGCCCACGCTGATGAAGAACAGCCCCAGCAGCAGGCCCTTGAATGGCTCGATCTGCGATTCCAGTTCGTGGCGGTACTCCGAGTCCGCCAGCAGCAGGCCGGCGAGGAAGGCGCCGAGGGCCATGGACACGCCCACCAATTCCATCAACCACGCCGTACCAATCACCACCAGCAGCGCGGTGGCGGTGGATACTTCACGCAGACCGGTCTTGGCCACGATGCGAAACACCGGTCGCAACAGGTAGCGTCCGCCGATGATCACCACGGCGATGCTGCCGAGGATCTGCAGTACGTGTTGCAGGCCCTGGGCCTCGGTGGTCGGGTGATCGCTGCCGGCCAGCAGCGGCACCATGGCGATCAGCGGGATCGCGGCGATGTCCTGGAACAGCAGGATGGCAAAGGCCAGGCGACCGTGGGGCTGGTTCAGCTCCTTGCGCTCGGCCAGGCTTTGCAGACCGAAGGCAGTAGACGACAGCGCCAGGCCCAGGCCCAGCACGATAGCGCTGTTCCACGACTGGCCAAACAGCCACAACGCCACCACGCCCATTACCAGGCCCGTCAGCAGCACCTGCGCCAGGCCGACGCCGAACACCGCCTTGCGCATCACCCACAGACGCTTGGGTGACAGCTCCAGGCCGATGATGAACAGCAGCAACACCACACCCAGCTCGGAGAACTGCGCGACGCTTTGCGGGTTGCCGATCAAGCCGAGCACCGAGGGGCCGATGATCACACCGGCGAACAGATAGCCCAGCACCGCGCCCAGTTGCAGACGTTTGGCCAGGGGCACGGTCAGCACGGCGGCGAGCAGGAACACTACGGCTGCTTGTAACAGGTTGCCTTCATGGGGCATTGGGAACTCCAGGATCTTCAAAACCAATCAACAGGCAGGTATTAGAGCGCTTTTTACATTTGGATAATTGTGTTTTTGCGGCGCAGGAGGGGGAACACGCAGTATTTTTCAAGGTTCCGAGCGCTTCGCGTGTTGTATGCCTTTGATCCGCCGATGTGCGTTGTTGCTGATCGGTGGAGACAAGACAGGGCGACACCGATGGTATGAGGAACAGGTCCCGATGGCAGAAAAGCTATATGACGTGTATTTGGAAACATTGCAAAAGCCCGGCACGTGCAGGGTTTTGTTTTATCCGGTTATCAATCGCCTTGCATGACCGCAACTTGCCCGACCGGTGCGAGGTTCACCGGCCGGCGATACAACCCTACTGCCAACCGGGCGCCTTTTCCCCCAGCGGTACGGCGATGAGCCTCGTCCTTTGTTACTATCGCCGTCCCTTGTCGCCAGGAGTCACTGCCCCATGCAGCACCAGTGGGATGAAATGCACCGCACCCGCAAGCCCACCTTCGTACTGTGCGGCGAGCCTCAGGGCGACGTGCTCAATCTCTATGTTCACGGTTATTCGGCGTTCTTCAATCGGCAACAATTGGGTGGCTTCAAGGAGCAGTTGGCGAGTATCGAAGGTTCGACCAACCTGATGCTGTTCTGGCCGGCCGGGCATTTCCTGGAAAATCTGTTTGCACCCTTCAAGGAGGTGATCGGCGCAGTGCTGGGCGGCGGCAGCCTGGGCGCGGCGACCGTCGGGGTGGGCAGGGCGATTGCCTATTTTCTCGATCACTACAAAAGCGTCGAGGCGCGGGTGGACGAAGTCGCCAAAAGCCTGTTGCCGGAACTGGCCAACTACCTGCACGGTGAATCCCTTGATGTGCGGCGTATCAACCTGATCGGTCATTCCCTGGGGGCGCGCATCCTGGTCAAGAGCTTGCTCGCCAGCCCCGAAACCGCCCGTGAGCTGCCGTTGGACAACTTGTTGTTGATGGGCGGGGCGATCTGCACGTCGAGCCCGTGGGACGTGGTGTCGGCGCCGCTCAAGGGGCGAGTGATCAACTGCCACTCCAGCAAGGACTGGGCCTTGGCCATAAAGCCGGACACCGAACGCTGTATCGGCCGTTATGCAATCCCGGTGACACCGGCGCTCAAGGCCAAGGTCACCAACGTGCACCTGGCGACTTTCGATCACGCCGCCTATTGGCCGCAGTTGCAGACGGTGGTGCAGTACACCGACCTGCTGCACGAGCGGCGCGGCATGATCCGCTCTGACCAGCGCAGTGCTGAAGTACGTTTTGCCGAGGAGGACATCGATTTGTTCCCGGCGCTGGTGCAGGCCCGGCCGGAAGAGTTGAAGTTCCTCGCCGAATTGATGGCGCAAAAGCGCAGTGCATCGATAGACGCCACGGTGCGCGAGCCGCTCAAGTTGGCTGTTGAGCTGCAACGCATGGGCGGCGACAGCTTCATGAACCTGGCCCGTGGGCATGGTGTGGGTTACCGCCAGATCGCCGAAGATGTGGTGCGGCGGCTGGGGATCAAGTTCGACGAGGCGCTGGATACTGTCGCTCTGGCCGATCTCGAAGCCAGGGTCGCCGAGAAACTCATCGAACAGTACAAGGATAAACTCAGCAACGCGGACCGACAGGTGTTCGACGCAGAACTCAAGGCTGCCGCGCAAAAGGAGCAGGGCTTGTTCAGCCGTTTTGACGTAGGCCGTTCGGCTGCCACTGCGTTGAGCGGCACGGCGCTGGCCGGGCTCACCGGTTTTATCCTGCGCCGTGGCGCGGCCACGGCAATCCCGGTGGTGGGCCAGGCGTTGGCGGCGGCGATGCTGGTGGTGAGCGGCGTGCGAGCATTTTCCGGCCCGGCGTATTCGATCACCACGTTGGCCGTGCTGGTGATCGGCGTGATTCGCCAGCGCATGGAGCGTGAAGCGCTGAACCAGGAGATGGACCTGGTGGTGCAGGTAGTGGAGGCATTCGACCTGCCAAGGGACACGGTGATGCGCACGGTCGTGTCCGACTGATAAGCTGCATCCTTGTCTTGTATGTTTGCCTGGGATACCGCGTGAAATTCAGCCTGCCGAAAATTGCTACCGCCCCGTTCTGCCCGCCGGAAGTGGCCGGCTCCGTCGCCGTTGACCCCAAGGCCTCGTTCTTCAAGCGCATGTTGATGTTCGCCGGCCCTGGCTTGCTGGTCTCCATCGGCTATATGGACCCGGGCAATTGGGCCACGGCCATCGAGGCCGGTTCGCGCTACGGCTACAGTCTGTTGTTCGTGGTGTTGCTGGCCAGCCTGGCCGGGATGGCGGTGCAGTGCCTGTGCTCGCGGCTGGGCATCGCCACCGGCAAAGACCTGGCGCAGCTGTGCCGTGAGCGCTACAGCAAGGGTTCCGCTCGCACCCAATGGGTGCTGGCGGAAATCTCCATCATCGCCACCGACCTTGCCGAAGTGTTGGGCTGTGCCCTGGCATTCCACTTGCTGCTGGGGGTATCGCTGACCACCGGCATTGTGATCACCGCCTTTGACACGCTGTTGGTCCTGGCCCTGCAAAACCGTGGCTTCCGGCGCCTGGAAGCGATCATGCTGGCGCTGGTGGCGACCATCGGCGTGTGTTTCTTTATCGAACTGGTGCTGATCAAACCGTACTGGCCGGACGTATTCGGTGGTTTCGCCCCGTCACTCTCGGCCATCAGCGACGCGGCGCCGCTGTACCTGGCCATCGGTATCCTCGGGGCCACCGTGATGCCCCATAACCTCTACCTGCACAGCTCCATCGTGCAAACCCGCTTGATCGGCAAGGACCTCGCCAGCAAAGTGGATGCGGTCAAGCTGGCGCGTATCGACACCATCGGTTCATTGGCCCTGGCGCTGCTGGTCAACGCCGCGATCCTGATTCTCGCCGCCGCCGCTTTCCACAAGACCGGCCACACCGAGGTGGTCGAGATCCAGGACGCCTACCACCTGCTTGACCCGCTGGTGGGCGGTGCCTTTGCCAGCATCTTGTTCGGTATTGCGCTGTTGGCGTCCGGGCAAAGCTCTACCTTTACCGGCACCATCGCTGGGCAGGTGATCATGGAGGGCTACCTCAACCTGCGCATCCCCTGCTGGCAACGTCGTCTTATCACCCGTGGGTTGGCGCTGATTCCGGCGTTTGTGGGGGTATGGCTGATGGGCGACGATGCCATCGGCAAGCTACTGATCCTCAGCCAGGTGGTGCTCAGCCTGCAGTTGCCATTCGCGCTGTATCCGTTGATCCGCATGACCGGCGATAAACAGCTGATGGGGCCATTCGTGAATCGGCTGCCGACGCGGTTGCTGGCGTGGTTTCTGTTTGCGCTGATCAGTGGGGCGAATGCCTGGTTGATTGGGCAGTGGGTGTTTGGTTGAGGTGGTGCTGTCGTCGAGATGAGTTAGACCAGGATCGCCAAGGACGTGTATTGGGCGATGTGGGGATCGGCGGTCAACTGCCTCATGGGTTCGCTCATGGCTGTCGCAACGATGAGCCGATCAAAAGGGTCCTTGTGATGGTGTTCGAGATCCTTGACCGCGATGGCATGTTCCGAGGTGACGGGCAGCTCGACAAATCCGCTTTCCAGGCAGTACTCACGGATTTCATCCAGATCGACAGCGAGTTTCCCCAGGCCGACCTTGATTGCCATCTCCCAGAATGTCGCAGCGCTGATGTAGATCTCTGCGGCATTCTCAATCAGCTTCCTGGCTTTGCCGGATAGCCTGGGGGCTTCCGTCAGGGTCCAAAGCAGAATGTGGGTGCCCAACAGCACTCTCATGCACGCTTGCCTTCGAAGGCATCCAGCAGATCGTCAGGCAAAGGTGCGTCAAAGTCTTCGGGAATGATGAACCTGCCTTTCATGGCACCGATTCTGTGACCCTTGGATTTCCCCATGGGCACAAGCTGTGCCATCGCACGTCCATGTTTGGCTATGGTGATGACCTTGCCCGCAGCGGCCTCATCCACCAGTTTTGACAGATTGTTTTTCGCTTCGCCCAAAGGAACCGTGATCATGTGGTTATCCCCATATTTTGGCCAAAATATAGCCAAAACTGGGTGCGCTATCAAAGACGGCCAGACCACTGGCGGACGCGGCACGCTCAGATCGCGATGGTTTGTGATACGTGACTTTCATGGCAGTTCTCTAAAGGAAGATGTGGCGAAAGTCTGCCGTAACAGGCTTGGCCAGAAGAATACTGGCCCGAAAAAACAGAATGGAACTACTTCCTCCTGTAAGAAAATTCCTGATGTGGCGATGTTTCTCCCGAGCCTCTTTGCTCACCGATCCCAATACGGCACCCCCCCGAAACACTCCACAAAATAATCAATCACCGTCCGCACCTTCAGCGACAAGCGCCGGCTGCCCGGCCACAGTGCCGCAATCTGCTGCGGTTCCAGGGTTGTCGCCACTTCATAGTCGGTCAGCACCGCCTGCAACGTGCCTGCGCGCAAGCCTTCGCCGATCAACCAGGAGGGAAACACCACCAGCCCCAGCCCTTGCTCGGCGGCGTGGGTCAAGGTGTCAGCATGGTTGCCGGTGATCGGGCCCTTGACGCTGTAGGGCGTCCAGTCGCCCTGGCCCTTGCGAAAGAACCAGCGCTGCTGGCCGGTGACGCCTTTGTAGGCCAGGCATTGATGGTTGCTCAGCTCGTCGGGGTGCTGCGGGGTGCCATGTCGGGCCAGGTAGGCGGGGCTGGCGGCGATGCGAAAGCGTTGGGGCGCGAAGATGCGGGCCTGCATGCTGGAATCGTTGAGCACGCCGATGCGGAACAGCAGGTCGGTACCGTCCTGCAGTGGGTCGACGTAAGTGTCGGTCTGCTGGATGTCCAGTTGCAGCTTCGGATAGCGTCGGCACAATTCGCCCAGCCACGGTGACAGGTGACGCTGGCCGAATACCATGGGTGCATTGATGCGCACCAGGCCGCTGGGCTCGCTTTCCTGTTCCTGTAACGCCTGGCCGGCGGCTTCCAGTTGTTCCAGCATCAACCGCGCATGCCGCCCCAGCAGCCGACCGGCTTCGGTGGGGCTGACTGCGCGGGTGTGACGGTACAGCAACTGTTGGCCAAGAGCCTGTTCCATCAGCTGTATCTGCCGGGAGATAGAGGAGGGTGCCAGGCCTTCGCGGCGAGCCACTTCGGAGAAGCTGCCCAGGTCCAGCACGGCCACGAACAGGCGCAGCGCCTTGAAACTCAATTCATTCAAGCCTTGCATCATGTCTCCAGGCTGTGCGTTTTGCGCAAAGGTGTTGTCGACATGCTCCCATTTATCGCACAGCTCGGCCACCGGATAATGCGCGCCATGTTTCCTTTCTTGAGCGCGGGTGATGTATGCAAGCAAGTTCCATCGAGGGTGTGGCGCAAGCCAGGCCGAAAAAAAACGTCTTGAGGGTGCTGTTGCTGCCGCTGGTGATCCTGGCCGGCATGGGCCTGTCGGTAGAAGCCGGGTTGCTCGGCCCGCTGGGTGTGCAGGTCGGCCACTTGTGGGCGACCCTGAGCATTTTCGGGGTGGGCTCGGCGATCCTGTATCTGCTGCTGTTGTTCAGTGGCCCGCAAAAGGGCCCGGCGCTCTCCGAACTGCCGCGCTGGCAGCTGATCGGCGGTTTCCTGGGACCGATCTACGTGGTCGTGCTGACCCTGGCCACGCCGCACATCGGTATTGCGATGACCATGATCGCGATTTTGTCCGGGCAGGTCGGCAAGAGTGTGCTGATCGACCATTTCGGCTGGTTCGGCTCGGCGCGCAAGCGGGTCAATGGCGAACGCTGGATTGCCTTGGCACTGATTGTGGTGGCACTTGTTCTGATTGCACGAGGTTAAGGCGATGAATCTGATTCTGTTACTGGTAGTGGTGGTCGCCGCAGGTGCGGTGTTGAGCGTGCAAGCGGCGATCAACGGTCGCCTGGGCCAGGCGGTGGGGGTGTTGCGTGGCAGCCTGGTGACCTTCTCGGTGGGGGCGATTGTCACCGCGTTAATGATTTTCTTCTTTGAACCCGTCCAGGCGGTGAGCCTGCTGGACGTGCCGAAATGGCAACTGACCGGTGCGTTGTTCGGTGTGGTGTACATGATGGTGATGGTCGGCGCGGTGCCGGTGGTCGGCACGGCCGTTGCCACCGTCGCGGTGATCGTCGGCCAATTGGGCATGGGCATGCTGATCGACAACTTCGGCTGGCTGGGCAACCCGGCCATCGAGCTGTCGAGCAGCCGCATCGTGGCGATGGTCTGCCTGGCGTTGGCGCTGGTGTTCATGTATCGCAGTAATACCCGCACCGACTGATGGCTTGAACCAACGAAGGCGGGCCGCAGTCACTGCTTAAGGTGTCGGCGCCCGCTGCACCGGGACGACCATGAAGAAGGAGTCTGACCATGCCAGATAAAACCTGTGCCTGCCCACACTGCAAATGCGTGCTGGGACCTGATGCGGTCATGAAGGACGGCAAGGGCTATTGCTGCCAGGGCTGTGCCGAGCACCATGCCCATGGTGAGCCGTGTGCGGCTGCGACGGGGTGTGAATGTGCCAAGTCTGCCAAAGGCTAGCGGTGTTTGAACCGGTGGGGGCATGCGTGCTCCCACACGGTTTGCGGGCCGCAAAAATCGCTCGGATTGTCGTGCGGCGGTGATTACCATAGCGACTCTCCTTCGAATGATGTGCACCCCATGGCCCTGGCCGCGCCGCCTGACCTCAGTGATCCTGCCGTTCCCGTGCAACCTTTGGCGCGCACCTATCCGCGTGGGCTCTACATTGAACCCCACAGCCACGACTGGGGCCAGTTGCTTTATGCCATGAGCGGCGTGATGTGGGTCGACACCCCGCAGGAAGCGCTGGTGGTGCCGCCACAGCGTGCCGTATGGCTGCCGCCCGGCGTGGAGCATGGTATCCGCATGGTCTCGGACTTGCAGATGCGCAATATCTACCTGCGTCCGGCCCTGGCGGCAACGCTGGACAGCCAGGTGCAGGTGATCGAAGTCGGTGGGTTGTTGCGCGAGCTGATCGTCACGTTGGTGGACGAGGGCGACAACGGTGAGGTGGCTTATTACGACGCGCTGGTCAGCCTGGCTTTGCTGGAGCTGCAACGGGCGCGTCGCTCGCCGATTCGCATCGCCATGCCGGTGGAGGCCGACCGTCGGCTGATCAATGCCTGTCAGGCGGTCATGGCTGCGCCGTCCCTGGAGATCCCTTTCGAGCAGCATGCCGAAGCCGCCGGCGCCAGCGTGCGCACCCTGGCGCGGCTGTTCCAGACCCACCTGGGCATGGGCTTTGCCGAATGGCGCCGCCAGGTGCAACTGGCCACGGCGGTGGCAGAGTTGATCCAGGGCCAGTCGGTCAGCGCCATCGCGCGTTCCCTGGGGTATTCGCCCAGCAGTTTCAGCGACATGTTCCGGCGTGAACTCGGTGTGGCGCCCTCGCAATACGTGGGCTGAGGGGTTGGCCGAAATCCTGAAGCACTTGGCCGATGCTTCAGGCTGGTGCTCTCTACACTGAGCGCATCCACCCACAAGGCGCTGCCCCATGAACTACCTCATTTCCCTGACCATCGGCCTGTTTGTCGGCGTGATCTACGGCGCCCTCGACTTCCGCTCGCCCGCACCGCCGGCCATCGCCCTGATCGGCCTGATGGGCATGTTGCTGGGTGAAAAGCTCTGGCCCATGGGGCGGCAGCTGGTGGGCACCTGGTTCTCCTGATCTCTTTTTTCTCTTCGATGGATATTGGCCATGAAAGCACTGCAATTTACTGCCACCGGCGACCTCAACAACCTGCGCTTTGTCGACGTCGCCACCCCGGTGCCGGCCGTGGGTGACGTGCTGGTCCAGATCAGGGCTGCGGGCCTCAACCCCAGCGACGTCAAAAACGTGCTCGGTCGTTTTCCCTATACCACCTTGCCGCGCATCCCCGGCCGTGATTTCGCCGGGATTGTGGTTGAAGGTCCGCAGGCGCTGGTCGGCCAGGAAGTGTGGGGCACCGGCCGTGACCTGGGCTTTTTTGCCGACGGCTCCCATGCCCAGTACCTCACCGTGTCGGCCAAGGGCGTGGCACATAAGCCTACCCACCTGAGTTTCGCCCAGGCCGCGAGCCTTGGTGTGCCGTACACCACCGCCTGGGATGCACTAGAGCGCAGTGGCGTGACCCAGGGCACACGCCTGCTGGTGATCGGCGCCAATGGCGCGGTGGGCAGTGCGACCCTGGCCTTGGCGAAGATCCGTGGCGCCCAGGTGCTGGCCGCCGTACGTCGCCCGGAACAGGTTGAAGTCTTGCAGAGCCAGGGCTTCGCCGCGATTGCCCTGGGCAAGCCGGAAGACCTGGGCGCGCACGTCAACGCCGTGTTCAAGGGCGGTGCGGATGTGATCTTCGATACCACCGGCTTCTGGCTGCCCGCCGCCGTGGCAGGCCTGGCACCGTTCGGCCGCATCGCCATTATCGCCGCACCGGTGGACGGCCATGTACAACTGCCGGCCCTGGCGTTGTACCGCAAGGGCGGTTCGGTGGTGGGGATCAATTCGTTGCTCTACAACTGCGAGCAGTGTGCGGTGATGCTGGAGCAGTTCGGGCGGTTCTTCGATGAAGGCTTGTTGCCGCTGCCCACCGGCCTGCGTGAAGTCGCGCTGGCCGATGGGGTGCAGTGCTTCGAAGAGGTGAACCAGGGCAGCGCAGACAAGCTCATCTTCCTGCCCTGATCCTGGCGGTCATGCCTCGGGAACACCTTTTTCCCAGGCCGACCAGTTGTTGAGGATCGCCTGTACCAGCGGGTTGCCCGTGCGGTACAGGTTCTCCAGCGCCGGGACAAAACCGCCCTGGTCCGCGTACTTCAACAGGTTATCCACTTCGCTGTAGCCCGGGTACGGCCGGTCGAAATCCGAACCGGCCCGCACCACCGCCAGGCGCTGGATGTCCACCAAACCTTCGCGGCTGGCGCGCAGCAGGGCCTCATAGGTGGAGTTGTCTTCCTGCTGCGTGGTGCAGTATTCGCCTTTGTTGTCGGTCAGCAGCTTGGTCCACACCTCGGCGCGCTCGCTCAAACGCGTGCCGGAGAACCAGGTGTTGCCCGCCAGGGTGTCGCAGCGCGTAACTTGCGGCGGCTGGTTGGCCGGTGCGGCCGGGTAGTGTTTGCGCCAGGCGCTGGATTCCTTGCTTTCCGTCAGCTCGACCTTCTGTGACAGGGCAAACGCCTTGGCCTGCAATTTGGGGTTCAGCTCAAACACTTCGGTCTTGTAGTCCAGCGGTGGTTTTTCGTTGGGGCCCTTTGTGTTGATGCCGAGATAGCCGGTCGGCCAATCCTTCGGCGCATCCCGTGAATCCAGCTCCCATTGGGTGCCGAATTCCACCAGGTAATGCGCCCACGCGGCGGTGCCGATCGTGCCGTGCTTGGGGCTGATACCGGCGATCCCGGCGATCAGGAAATAGCTTTGGCGCAGGTCGAATTTGGGCGAAAGGGCCAATGCCAGGGTGGAGGCCGCGGCGTTGGTCTGGCCCATGCCGGTGACCAGCAGGCACACATCCCGGGTATTGCAGCGGATCACCGGATACTCGGCGGACAGGCCCGGCACGCGCACTTCCTGCTTGAGTTCCAGGCGGTCGATCCAGGTTTGCGCCTCGGGGGCGAACATGGTGATCAGCATCACCTTGGGCTTGATCGGCGCGGGTGCATCGGCCAGCACCACCTGGGGCAGAAAGGTCAGGCCAACGGCCATTGAGAGACGGGTCAATGCGTTCATCTAAAGCTCCTTGATCAGAATTGATAGCCCACGCCGGCGTAGTAACCCCAACCGTCCGAGCGGGCGCGGAAATTGCCTTCGCCGAAATTCAACTCGCTGCCGTCTTCCCAGTTGCCGCCGTTATGAAAGTAACGGCCGACCAGGGTGAAGCGCAGATGGGTAAACGAATACAGCAGCACGTTGGTGGCCACCAGCGAGTTGGCGGTGCGTGCAGGGTTGTCCTTGTGCAGGTCCGAGCCAAAATCGTAGTTGGTAAAGCCGATGTAGGTCAGCGAGGCGCCGTTATCGAATTTGCCGATGGGCACGATGTACTTCATTTGCGCACGGTAGCCGTCCCAGGAATATTCGTTGCTGGCGCCATAGTTTTCCCACTGGTAACGCCCGTAGAAGTTGGCCGACAGGTTGACCCGCGAGTGGGTGTCGATATCGGTGCCCAGGCCGCTGTACAGCGTATTGGCGCGGTTGGCCTTGTTGCTGCCGTGGTCGTAGATCCAGTCGAAGGCCACGTACCATTCCTTGAACGGCCCGATGGCCAGGCTGCGGCCCGCCAGGTAGTCGATGGAAATCCGCGGCTCATGCTCCATGAACACCGGCGAACCATGGTCCCACACGCCCTTGTCATTACTGTTACCGATGGTGAGGATCTTCGGCACGTCGATATAGCCGTACAACTCGAAAGGCCCCTTGCGACCGAAGTATTCGTACTCCAGATAGACGTCATCCTGCGGCTTGGGGCCGAAGCTGATGTCTTTGCTGCCGATCAGCGTCAGGTCCTGGTTGAACCAATCCGACAGGTACACGCCTTTTTTCGCCGGGTTGGCTTCCGGGCTGAGGGTTTCGCCCTGTGCTGAGTCATCGACGGGTTTTTCCTGCGCCAAAACGGGCGCGCTGAGTAGTCCCGTAACGGCGGTCAGTAGCAAGGAAACACCAAAGCAGGTAGGACGCCTTGAGGTGGAATGCATTGAAAATCCCTATTCGTACGCGGTTTGAACCCGATTCTTCGGGTAGAGGTGAACTTGGTCGCCAAGTTCGTACCGCAAACGTTTGCACAGGCTGTACCAACTTTGCTCAATCGATTGATCAGCTTGGAAAAAAATAGGATTAGTCGACCTTTTGGTCAGAATTGACCGGGTGTCATTTTTCGATGCGGTGGAACAGGTGCGTCGCGGTTTCCCGTCGATAGTCACTCGGCGTCTGAGTCATCTCGATGCGAAAGTGCCGGTTGAAATTCGACAGGTTGGCGTAGCCCACTTCAAAGCAGATGTCCGCCACCGACATATCGCTTTGCAGCAACAGCCGGCAGGCGCGTTGTACCCGGAACTTGCGCATCAGTTCGATAAAGCCGTGGCCGGTGTTGCGCTTGAAGAAGCGCGAAAAGCCCGGTTCGCTCATCTCCAACTGTTGCGCGATCACCGACAGGCGCACATCGCCGGTCAGCTCGCGCATCAAATAGTCGAATGCCTTGTTGATGCGTTCGGCGCTGCGTGCATCCAGGGTCGGCGCGTAGCAGGGGCTGGCCAGGGCCTTGGCCTGCTGGGGCGGGGCGTTTTTCAGGGTGTCGAGCAATTGCAGGAACAGGATCAAGCGTTGCAGGCCCTGGGCGTTGCCGATGGCTTCCATCAGGTGGGCGGCCTGCAGCGCCGTGTCCCCGGTGAACTCCAGGCCACGGCGAGCCTGTTCGAACAACGGCTGCAGGTCGCCCAGCTCCGGCAGGGTGTTGCGCAGGGCGAGGAGGGCGGCGCCGTCGAATTGCAGCACCACGTCGCGGCCGCTCAGGTATTCGCCGGGGGCCAGTTCGCCGATCCAGTCGTGGGGCAGGTCGGGGCCGATCAGTGCGACATGCCCGGCGCTGAATGCACCGATGTAGTCGCCCGCTACGAGTTTGCCGCTGCCTTGGCGGATCAGGTGGATTTCGAATTCGGGGTGGTGGTTCCAACGCGCCAGGTCGTAGGGGTAGTCGTGTTCGAACCAGCGGAAACAGTGGTCCGGCTCGGGCAGGATCACTTCCAGTTCGGCGGGGCGGTGCTCGAACAGCGTGGCACGGCTGATGGGCATGAGCGGACTTCTTGGGGTTCTTGTAATCGCTTCAAAATACGCGCCTCGGGCGTTCAGGCGCTACCCCCGCTTGCGTTCGGCACTGATACTTTTTTAACTCGCACGCCCGGGTTAAAAAAGTACCAGTCGAGCATCCGCCACGGGTTTGTGAGGGCCTGGCCAAGCTGCTGTAATCGGCGCTCAACAACAAAAACAACAGGTGGAAACCGCCATGTTCAAGCTCCCGCAAGTGATGTTCCTGCTGTCCGGCCTGGCACTGGCCCTGCCCAGCCACGCCGCCGACACCGTCACCATCGCCACGGTCAACAACAGCGACATGATCCGCATGCAGCGCCTGTCCAGGGTGTTCGAAGCCCAGCACCCGGACATCACGCTCAACTGGGTGGTGCTGGAAGAAAACGTGCTGCGCCAGCGCCTCACCACCGACATCGCCACCCAGGGTGGGCAATTCGATGTGCTGACCATCGGCACCTACGAAACCCCGCTCTGGGGCGCCAAGCACTGGCTGGAACCCTTGGCCCAGCTGCCGGCCGATTACGATGTCGACGATATCTTCCCCTCGGTACGCCAGGGCCTGTCAGTCGACAACACCCTCTATGCCTTGCCGTTCTACGGCGAAAGCACTGTCACCTACTACCGCACCGACCTGTTCCAGCAGGCGGGCCTGAGCATGCCGGCGCACCCCACCTGGACCCAGCTCGGTGAGTTCGCGTCCAAGCTCACCGCCAAGGACAAGGGCCAATACGGTATGTGCCTGCGCGGCAAGGCCGGCTGGGGCGAGAACATCGCCTTGCTCAGCACCATGGCCAACGCCTTTGGCGCGCGCTGGTTCGACGAGCAGTGGAAGCCCGAGCTGACCAGCCCCGAGTGGACCGCGGCCGCCAACTTCTATGTCAACACCCTCAAGCAGTACGGCCCGCCGGGCGTGTCCAGCAATGGCTTCAACGAAACCCTGGCGCTGTTCAACAGCGGCAAATGTGCAATCTGGGTCGATGCCAGCGTCGCCGGGTCCTTCACCACCGATAAAAGCCAGAGCAAAGTGGCCGACAGCGTAGGCTTTGCTGCCGCGCCCACCGAGGTCACCGATAAAGGTTCGTCCTGGCTCTACGCCTGGTCCCTGGCGATCCCGGCCACTTCCAAACACAAGGACGCCGCCAAGGCCTTTATCAGTTGGGCGACGTCCAAGGACTACATCCAACTGGTGGCCGACAAAGAAGGCATCACCAACGTGCCGCCAGGCACCCGCCAGTCCACCTACAACGAGGCGTATCTGCAGGCGGCCCCGTTTGCCCGGGTGACCCTGGAGATGATGAAACACGCCGACCCCGCGCATCCGTCCGTCAAGCCGGTGCCGTACGTGGGTATCCAGTACGTGACCATCCCCGAGTTCCAGGCCATCGGCACCTCGGTCGGCAAGCTGTTCTCGGCGGCGCTGACCGGTGGCATGTCGGTTGACCAGGCCTTGCTGCAAGCGCAGTCCACCACCGAGCGCGAGATGAAACGCGCCGGCTATCCGAAGTAACTTTTGACGGGACCTACTGATGAAACGACTGGAAGGTAAAAGCGCGCTGATCACCGGATCGGCGCGCGGTATCGGCCGCGCCTTCGCCCAGGCCTACATCGAAGAGGGCGCCACAGTCGCCATCGCCGATATCAACCTGCAACGGGCCCAGGCCACGGCTGCCGAGCTGGGCCCGCAGGCCTACGCCGTGGCCATGGACGTCACCGACCAGGCCTCTATCGACGGCGCGATTGCCGCCGTGGTGGCCCAGGCCGGCAAGCTGGATATCCTGGTCAACAACGCTGCGCTGTTCGACTTGGCACCCATCGTCGACATCACCCGCGACAGCTACGAGCGGCTGTTCTCGATCAACGTCGCCGGTACGCTGTTCACCCTGCAAGCCGCGGCGCGACAGATGATCCGCCAGGGCCATGGCGGCAAGATCATCAACATGGCCAGCCAGGCCGGACGACGCGGCGAGCCACTGGTGGCGATCTACTGCGCGACCAAGGCGGCGGTGATCAGTCTGACGCAATCGGCGGGGTTGAACCTGATCAGGCAGGGCATCAACGTCAATGCCATTGCGCCCGGGGTAGTGGACGGGGAGCATTGGGATGGTGTGGATGCGCTGTTTGCCAGGCATGAAGGGCTGGCTCCGGGAGAGAAGAAGAAGCGGGTAGGGGCCGAGGTACCATTTGGACGGATGGGCACGGCGCAGGACCTGACCGGAATGGCGATCTTCCTGGCGTCAAAAGAGGCCGACTATGTGGTGGCGCAGACCTACAATGTCGATGGCGGCAACTGGATGAACTAGGGCCCAATGTGTGAGGGGGCAAGCCCCCCTCCCACAGTTGAGCCTCTTTGTTCGTTGACTCGGGGCTAGTCCGCAAAACTGCGATCGAAGAAGTAAATCTCTCCAGGCTTCAGGTTCTCCACCGTCGCCTGGGGCCTGCCGCCTTCACCCTGTTTCTTGCGCCCGGTCTCGCGCAGATACCCTGCCTCCGTCAGCTTCAACAACCGCTGGCGAATACTGGTCTTCAACACCGGCCGCGCCAGCACCAGGGAGAAGATCGTGGTCGCGTCCGGTGCGCTGAATTCATTGCCCAGAAACATCAGCGGCAAGTTGCTGTACAACGACTTGGAAAACAAACGGTCCTGCACCGCTGCCACAATGCTGTTGTGATCGAACGGCAACTTGATGCCGCCGCTCGCCACCGCTGTCAGCGAATACCAGCGCTGGTGCTCACCCAGCGTCACGTCCTCGTTCACGATCGCCAGGTAATAGGTGGACGATGACCAGCAGCGCGGATCGCGAAACGCATCCCCCACCGTCCCCACCTGTTCGCTCCAGGCCAGGTCCAGCCCGACCTTGTCACTCGCCCGCAAGCGCTCCACCGCAGCCTGGAGGCTCAGGTCCTGCACGCCGCCATTCACCACCACGCCCGGCAGCGCCCAGTGCCCGGCGAAGGGCTCGGCGTCGCGCTGGTTCAGCAGCAGTTTCAGTTCGCCAGAGATGCGGCAGTAAGACAGCACGCACAGGTCGACGGTATGGAGGTAGGCGCTACGGGGCATGTGATGTCCTTCTAAACAGCAGTGCGGCACAGTCTAACGGATCGAACAGATATGTCATGTACTGAGTCCAGGATAGATACGCAAATGTTTGTTGCAATGAAAGTACATGACGTGTACTTTTGTTTCCAGGCCACAGGAGAACCACCATGACCCTCGCGACAACCGCCATTGCCTCATTCGACGTCGACGCCCAGAAGAGTTTCACGCCGCTGTGCCCCAACGAGTTGCCGGTGGTCGGTGGTGACCGGATCGGCGCCGAGCTCAACTACATGGCCAGCCTTGCCGGCCATCGTGTCGGCAGTAAGGACGCCCACACCCCGCACGCGCCCTGGGTGGTGGCGCAGCACAGCGACATGTTGCAACCCACCGGCCTGGCCCATGCCGATGTCACTTGGGTCAGCCACTGTGTACCCGGCACCGAGGGCTTCACCCTGCTGGATGAGTTGCCCGCGCCTTATGACTACGACTACTTCATCTGGAAAGGCGTCGAACCCGACCTGCATCCCTACGGCGCCTGCTACCACGACCTGCACGACAAGCTGTCCACCGGCGTCATCGAGTATTTGAAAGCCCAAGGCGTGGTTCGCGTGATCGTCGGCGGCCTGGCCCTGGATTACTGCGTCAAGACCACCGCGTTGCAGTTGCTCAAGGCCGGCCTGGAAGTGGTGCTGCACTTGCCGGCGTGCCGAGGCATCAGCGAGGAGGGCGGTGTACAGGCGGTCAATGAGTTGCTCAAGGCCGGTGCCGCTATCAGCCGCACCCGCGAAGAACTGGCCGCAATGGCCACGCGTTAAGGAGAGACACCATGGAAAGTGCATACGACTACGAATCCCCGGTGATCCAGGGGTTGCTCGACACCGATTACTACACCTTCACCATGATGCAGGCGGTGTTGCACCAGTACCCCAACGTTGATGTGGAGTACAACTTCATCGTCCGCTCCAGGGAAAAGCTCGGCCACCTGATTCCTGAAATCCGTGCCGAACTGGAGAAACTCGCCAGCCTGCGGATGCGCGAAGGCGAGTTGCGCTTCCTGTTCAACCCGCGTTTTCGCGAATACCTCACCCCGGATTACGAGCGCTTCCTTGGCCTGTTCCGTTTCAACCTGCGCTACATCCACGTCAGTGAAGTCGACGGCCAACTCAATATCCGCGTGGTCGGCCCGATGCTGCACTGCATCATGTTCGAGCAACCGGTACTGGCGTTGGTCAGCGAGCTGCGCAACCGCGACAAATACCCCGATGTGACCCTGGAAGACGTCACCCGCAAGCTCTACCAGAAGTTCGACTGGCTGGAGAAAAACCTCAGCCGCGACGAACTGGCCGACCTGCGTGTATCGGACTTCTCCACTCGTCGGCGCCTGTCGTTCAAGGCCCAGCGCGAAGTGGTCGACATCATGCGCCGCGACTTCCCCGGCCAGTTCGTCGGCACCAGTAACGCGCACCTGGCCTACGAGTTCGACCTGCCGCTGATCGGCACCATGGCCCA
>Ga0068851_10000499_pt1 | contig 17103 bp, 10 predicted proteins | sample KBSCornC12_FD_66588 | JGI IMG/M metagenome (GOLD analysis project Ga0068851, IMG submission 66588) | Corn rhizosphere microbial communities from Kellogg Biological Station, Michigan, USA - KBS Corn C1-2 | ecosystem: Host-associated > Plants > Roots > Rhizosphere > Soil ...
CTTAACTCCATCAATCGTATAATGGTCCACCACCCAGCCACTCAGCAAACCACCTAAAAAAGCACCGAGGCCATTTGTCATCAGCATGAATAAACCCTGAGCGCTGGCCCTCATTTTAATGTCAGCTTCTTTCTCTACGAACATGGAACCAGAAATATTAAAGAAGTCAAAGGCCATACCGTAGACAATCATCGAAAGGAGTAAGAACGGAAATCCTGCCCCGGGATTCCCAATACCAAACAGGCCAAATCGAAGGAACCAGGCTAACATGCTCATCACCATCACTCGTTTAATACCAAACCGGATGAGAAAGAAAGGTATCGTGAGAATAAACAGCGTCTCTGAAATTTGAGACAACGAAATCAATAAGCTTGGATGCTCAACTGCAAAAGTGCCGGGATATTTACTATCAAAATCATGGAGGAAAGCCTCACCAAATGCATTGGTGATTTGCAAAGCAGCTCCAAGGCACATGGCAAAGAAAAAGAAAACAGCCATTCTTGTTTTTTTGAAGAGCACAAATGCATCTAAACCCAAAGCCTCAATAAAAGAAGAACCTCTCGATACTTTAGCCGGTTTGCAAGCAGGCATAGTGAAAGCATAAATGCCCATGATTAGTGCTGCAGAGGCAGCCACCAGGAATTGATTTGGACTCTTGGTCCATTTCATCCAGTCCATTATCCACATGGCGGCGATAAAACCAACTGTGCCCCATACCCGGATGGGTGGAAAAACTTTTTGGACTTCATGACCTTCTCTCTCCAGTATAATATATGAAACTGTGTTATTCAGAGCAATAGTCGGCATGAAAAACAAACTATTGATCAGGATGACTATGAAAAGATCATTGACATTCGTGATGGTACTGGCATAGTACAACATACCGGCTCCAATGAGATGACAAATCCCCAATAATTTTTCAGCATTAATAAAACGATCCGCAAGAATACCCATGATCGTTGGCATGAACAATGAAGCAATTCCCATGGTACCATAGGTGGCTCCAACAAGACTTCCCCGAACTGCCATGTCACCAGGAAATGTGAACATATATCCACCCAATGAAATAAGCCATGAACCCCAAATGAAAAATTGGAGAAAGTTCATGATAGAGAGACGTAGCTTAATATTCACGGTGAGCAGTTTTGATAAGGAATGTATGCAAATTGCACGGGGTAAGATAGCAATTTACCCTGCTCCAATCAAAAACTGAAACTACACTAATTGACGTCTTAAAGGATCACTCAGGATGTGCTAAAGGGAGAACAATATCATCAGAATCAAACCATCTCGATTCACCTGTTGACGAGTTGGTCAGTTGGATGTGAACAGAAAGTGATGTCTTATAAGTTGGCAATCCGTTTGGAGAAAGACCATAATACGAGACCTCTTTAATCTGCATATTCGATTCTGCAGGTTGCTCAGCGTGGGTGCTACGCCATTCGCTCCCATCCGTATCCCGATAGATGATCTCCACATCACCTGCAGCCAGTGCTGCTGAATAATCAGTGAATGGCGTGCTCGTCATGTTGATCGGAAAATAACACACATCAACAATCGAATCCTGGAACCTCACCGTTTGTGCGAGTTCAGCACGATTTCCATTAGCATCAGTCACGGTAACGTCTGCATAAATATCCTGCATCGAAGTACCAACGGATACTACCTCCGATGCTTCAGAAGGCCCGTCTGCCCACTCGTACTTAAATGGAGGGGTGCCTTCTGCAACAGCGGTCATCACAACATATCGGCCACTTTCAACAACAGCTTCAATGTGCAATAGGCATGGAATAAGCGTTGCCGGTTTAAAATGAACACATTGATTGTATTGACAACCGGCATAGACAGAGGATTGAAAACAAGCATCAAAAGTTTCTGTACTGCCAACAGTTTTATTCAATTCACTTACATAAGTTAGTGTTGAATTTTCCAGATCCTCCCAATAACTGACGCCATTCATAAACAAATCCGGATGTGTAGAAATAGAAATGTTAAAACTATCGCGTTCTGAATCCGACGGTGCAAGGCCGATGGGTCCGGCATTAATGGTGTTAGTAAATTTTTCTTCTTCATTTACTGCTGGATCGGTGGCCTGGTAAAAATTGAAGGTCCAGGAAGAAGGGCATTGATCAATGCATGCATCCTGGCTCAGGACTGAGGAGTAAACCAGGATAGAATCGGCTTCTCTCACCACTGGAACAAATGTCCATTGACTGACACCGGCATCGAGGTCAATAGTTTGGTTGCCAAACTGCGCAGTCATTCCAAACACAGGATCACTGGTTAAACCCGGTGGAATATCCTGGGGATCTTTTACGCAACTCACGCCGATCATCATGATCAGCAAGTAAAGCAGACTCCGTGAATTAAAAATTTGCATGGAGTAAATAATTTAAAGTGATAAATGGCTGCACCGATGCAGTCTTTCCGTTCCAATCATATCCATCTACCGGATTGTTTTCTTCCGTCAGGGAAGAATAGTAAAACGTTACTCCACCATGGAGATAAAGTTTTGGCAGTAGCATGTACCCATAAGAAACATCGGACCACCAAATTGTCTTGCGAAGTCCAGTAGTGTTTAACCAGGCATAATTGGTTTGCTCAGGAGGATTCGGTGGAAATTGACTTTGTTGTATCATAGTGATGTTGCCTTGTGCACCATATAGCCATTGAACACCCATATGAACATCCAGTGTTGATCTTTGAAATCTATACGCAGCACCAAGTTTGCCATAGACAAAATGTAAGCGATCTGGTTGGAGCGTATTGAATTGACTCCTCACGCCAAAAGAAAGTGTATTGACAGTCGATGTTCGCTCAAAATCAAAACCACCATCCTGCATCAGGTAACCACCGGTCAATTGCAAATGAACTCTTGGTATCAATTTCATTCCAAGTCCTCCTCCGACATTAAATTTTAAGCCTCCATCATAATAAGGCTTTGATGCTAACACCATTCCCAATCCTGTCTCCGCAATGAAATAAACAGGACGTGTCACTTTGGTATGAGGCGTAATCGTACCCGGAGTAATTTTTTTCAATGACTCTACATTATTAATGGCAAGTGCATCCAGTGGCATGGTTTTATTCAAGCTTCGTACAGTACCATTGTGATAAATGGCATTGGTCCATGGATCATATTCGATGCTGTCAGGAAATACCTGGATAGAGGCTTCATTGGATAAAATGGAAACTTGATTGGGATTTTCCAATTCTACTTTATAGCCTTCTGCAGGTGCTTTGTTCTCTGCGGGTACTCCAGGTTCAACATTTTTTGTTACCGGTTGACGACCCACCACCTTGAGAGGGTCAAGGAGACTTTCTTTATTGGTATTTGCTTTATCCGTGTTCTCCGCGTTCTCAGTGCGAGGTATACTTTCACTCATCGCAACTGGCAGGCGAGGTTTATTTTGCTGATCTGCCTGATGATTTAGTTTATCCTGTTTTCCTGACTTACTTTGACTTTGATCTTTAGTACTCTTAACTGCTTTTAAAATTTCAAGTTGATTTGCTTTTTCTGTTTCAGATTTAGCTAAACTAATTTCATTTGCCTGCGCCTCTTCCTTAGCCTTAGCCTTAGCCTGCGCCTCAGCCTTAGCTTCTGCCTTACTAATTTCGTTACCGGTAATTTCCTTCTCCGTGTCCTCTGTGCGAGATTTTTCTTGGGCCTGCGGAGCAGAGTACTTCCACATACCATACCCAATCAGCAACGTCACTGCTAATCCACCGATCCACCAGAAAATGAATCCTCTTCTTTTCTTGTCGCCCTCGAGCAACCTTTCCATCGCTTGCCGATGGGCATCGTCAATGGGGAACTGTTGTTCCTCCCAGCGACGACGAATGATATCATCGAAGTTTTCTTTCATTTCAATGATGCTGTTTTTTTATAATCTCTTAAAATAGAAGCCTGCAATTTCTTACGCGCTTCATGTAAATGCCATTTTGATGTTCCTTCTGAAATACTCAGCATATCGGCGATCTCTTTATGTCCATATCCATCGATTGCAAAAAGATTGAACACTTGTTTTCCCATCGGACTGAGTTGATTGACCATGGCCATTAAATGATCCAGGTTGATCTCTTCAGCAATATGATTCATCTCATCATCGGGCCAGGAAGGATCCTGTGAAGGCTGGCCATAGTAGATATTGTGTTTGTAATGATTTTTCTGTGAACGGAATTCATCAATGATGCTTCGGAGGGTAATTCTTGATATCCAGGCTTTGAACGAACCGGATTGATCATATTGATCGAGATGTTGCAATATTTTCAGATACGCAAGATTCACTCGTGCCCCGGCTTCCTGCCGGTCTTTACAGTAACGGATTGCGATCGCCATCATATAGGAGTAGCACTGGTCGTAGAGCCGAAGCTGCGCTTTGCGGTCACCTTTCCTGCACTCTTCTAACAGTCGTTCGTCTATCGTCATACTCCTGCACAAACAGAAAAGGCCGCCATCTCGTCATTCCCTCTCAATGACTCGACGGCAGCCCTTTTCTCAATAAAGTTTTAGCGTATTCCGCCCATTACTCTTGTTTTATAAACCGGCCGTAGAAACGGTGGTTATCGTTCAACAGGTTGACATGGTATAATCCATCGGAATACTGGCTTACATCTAGTGATAAGATACCATTGTAGTTCCTGGCGCTGCCAGCATATACAATTCTTCCCTGCATATCCAGCACTTGTATTTCGTAAATCGCATTACTACCCGGCACAACAACATTGATTTGTGCTTTGGCCGGATTAGGATACAATTGAATGATCTCTGATTTCGCATCATTTGTCGCCAGGACGCCATTTTCTGCAACTAATGTTACCTGCAATTTCTCCGGATCACTGGCTGACAATGTCACCCATACATCCGGTGAAGTAATGCCCGGTATATCAAAACTCAACCTGTATGTTCCGAATGGCAGATTGTCAAATTTGTAATTGCCATATTCATCGCTGTAGACAAAATCAATTGGCTGTCCATTCACATTACTCAATAATACTGTTACATGGTTCAACCCAGTCAGGTTTCTGCTTTCTTCTGCCTGGTGCGCAACAATATGATTTGGATCTATCACTGTGCCACCAATGACACCTCCACCAGTGTGCGGTGTTTTACGAGCCAGCTTGATATCCGTAGTGACTGTCAGGAAATTTGGAAGCACATAAGGATCGGCAGCTTCCCAGGTTGTGCTGGTAGCATGATAGGTTGGCAAGTATAATAATTCCTCGGCCGAACCAGCATTAAAATCAGCTTTCACTAAATAAATACCTGGCTCCAGGCTATCGATGGAATAATATCCTCCTTGTCCAATATCAGCAGAACCTTTTTCTTCAAAGTCTTCTCCTGAATTACTTATCATTTGATAAGCATGTACTCGTCCACTGATGCCTGCTAATGTGTCACCGATAACATAACCTGCAATCACACTTGAACCCTGTGCAGGAGATAGTGAATCAATCGTAATGCAGGTAGTGGATTGACATCCCACCACCGTGTAAATAGTTGCACAATAAGTTCCTGCTTGTGTGATAGACAACCATTGCATAGTATCACCCGGATTACCTGTATTCCATTCCACGTAGGAAATCGGAAGATTGGCAACAACCTGGAGTGTTGGGTTCGGAGTAAAATAAAGTGTTATGTACGCAGAGCAGCTGTCGATAAAGGTGCAAGCATTGCTTGAACAGCCTGCAGCATCACTGATGGTCACACAATGTTGTGCATTACTCGATCCGTCAAATATGAATGAATTCTGTGAACCAGTATCCCAAGCATAAGTGAATGGTGGCGTACCCCAAACATTGGCCAAAAATATTGTTCCACCTACAGTATCTGCGGTACTTACTGTAACTCCGCATGTATTCCAGATGACTACATCTATACAAGCTGTACCTATACATCCGCCTCCTGTCACTGTGACACAATAGTTTCCTGCCACACTGACTGTAATGGAAGAAGTAGTTTCACCTGTACTCCATTGATATGTTGCACCTTGATTAGGATCATTAACTCCAGATGCCGTGAGTAAAACGTTATTATTAGAAAAGTAGGTTTCGGATATATAAGGTTTACATGGAGAATAGAAAGTATCCACGCAAGCAACAGACTCGCATCCTAAACTTGAAGTTACTGTGACGCAAGCATAAGAATTAGGTTGCAATGCAATCACATCTGTAGTATCACCAGTAGACCATAGATAGGAGAAAGTTCCCCATCCCCATGCATAGACTTGTGCCAACCACTGATTGTTAGTGGAATCCTGGTACTGCCATACCCATGATGAACAATTGGTAGACAGACCTTCGAAATCAACTGTCGTGCATGCTTCTGCTGTACATCCCGTGCCGAGCGTTACCGTCACGCAATATGGTCCTGAAGAATCAGTGGTGATCACTGCAGTCGTATCACCAGTTGACCATAAATAAGTGGGAGCTGGTGCACCGGGCCAATTAAAGATCGGATCATTCATGGCCGTCAGCACTGCAGTAGTGGTATCAATGAATTGAAGATCAATCCAGGAATAACACCAGTTAGTAGGATCATAACATGCAGTCGTTACACATCCCGTATTGTCGGTCACCGTAACACAATATGTTTGCAGAGGATCTTGTGGATAAATAATATCGGTGCTATCTCCAGTGCTCCATAGATAACTCCAGGTTTGTCCTGCTCCTGATCCGTATGCCTGCAACACAAATGTTGTTGAATCTAATAGATAAGCATTGACCCAGGCAAAACAAGAATCTGTCGGTACCCCGGTTTCATAACAAGTGGATGCCTGGCATCCACTAGCATCACTAATAGTAACACAATACAATCCATTGGACTGTGGATAGATAGTCTGAGACGAATCGCCTGTGCTCCATAAATAAGTCACGGGTGGAAGTCCATATCCATTAGCTGTTAATGCTCCGCTAGGGTCTTCAGAGATATAGGCTTCACAGAAATTATTGTCAGGAACAATAACACAAGTTGAATAAGCACATCCGGTGGCGTCGGTTACAATTACGCAATATGTTCCCGGCGGAACAGCCTGGAGGAACGGTGAAGTTTGACCACCACCCCATAAATAAGTAAATGGAGCAGTACCTGTTCCTACCGCCTGAAGGGTGTAGGTGTTATTGTTGTTGTCTGTAGTAATGATGTAGGCAAAGCAATTGAACATGGTATCATTTGAAAAATAATAGCAATCACTTACTGTACATCCTAATGGATTCAATGTGGCAGTCACACAATATGTACCTGCTTGTACAGGATGAATATCCTGAGTAGTTTCACCTGTTGACCATAAATAGGTTGCTGTCTGACTGGCAGGCGTCCATGCTGTCAAATAATTAAGTGCACCAGGATTGGGTTCTTCCAATATGATGACAAGACAGGAATCCGAGTTGCTGTTTTCACAATACGTGAAATCAGCCTGAAACTCAAATTGGCCATTTGCCGTAGTGAAAAACTGGGATTGAACAAGATTGTTACAATCGATCATATTCACTTGTACAAAACCGAGAATATTTGGATCGGTCGGTGCACAGTTAAGTGTTACGTCATACGTCCCGTCAAAACCTGTCCAGACTTCATCCTGGCAAAAAGTCGAATCTGCGTAATAAACGGAGAGCAACAGGTTGACACTATCCTGTCCTCCGCCATTCGCATCGGTTACAGTTCCGTAAACATGTACGGGATTTTGGGCGCCAAGACTTAAAAAGCCGGCTACGGTAATGAGGGAAGCGAGTAAAAGTTTTCTAATCATCATTATTGAATCCACTATTTTGTTTTTAAAATTTTCGGTTTCAGTCCATAATACGGAGAAAGTGGGCTTGAGGTTGGGCTAACCCGTAATATTTATTGAAATTACGACCTTATGTCGATTGCACCATTAGCGGAACGATTGAGGCCCAGGGTCTTAGCGGATATCCTCGGCCAGGAGCATCTCCTGAGTGAAGGTGCCGTCCTCATGAAAGCCATCAAATCCGGCAGGATTCCTTCGATGATTCTTTGGGGTCCACCGGGTGTAGGTAAGACTACTTTGGCCAGGGTTATTGCGGCTGCCATGGATCGGCCTTTTATTCCACTTTCTGCCATTAACAGTGGCGTGAAAGAAATCCGGGAAGCCATTGACCAGGCAAAGAAGCAACGCTATTTTGACCGACCCGGCCCAATCATGTTTATCGATGAGATCCATCGCTTTAGCAAATCCCAACAGGATAGTTTATTGGGAGCTGTTGAAGATGGTACTGTCACCCTAATCGGTGCCACTACGGAGAATCCATCTTTCGAAGTCATCTCTGCATTACTCTCAAGATGCCAGGTCTATGTGCTAAAACCACTTGATGAGGATACGCTTCGCAAGCTGCTTGATCGCGCAATTCACACTGATGTTGAATTGAAAACAAAAAATATCGTAATTGAAGAAGATCAGGCCTTACTTCAACTTACTGGTGGCGATGCAAGAAAACTATTAACTGCACTCGAAATTTTATCGAATGAGCAAACCGATCCTATTGTCATCAATAATGAAACTGTACAATCTGCCATCCAACGCAACATAGCCCTTTATGACAAAGGAGGTGATCAGCATTATGACATCATTTCCGTTTTCATAAAATCAATTCGTGGATCTGATCCGAATGCAGCCATTTATTGGCTCGCACGAATGCTGCATGGTGGTGAAGACATCAAATTTATTGCCCGACGCATGGTGATACTGGCTGCCGAAGACATTGGGTTGGCCAATCCAAATGCATTGTTGGTTGCTCAATCCTGTGCCGATGCTATTCAATTTGTCGGAATGCCGGAGGCCAGGATCATTCTTGCCGATGCGGTGATCTTTCTGGCTACCAGTGCCAAATCCAATTCTGCTTATGAAGCCATTTCTGCAGCGATGCAAAAAGTAAATGAATCGGGTCCACTTCCAGTGCCGCTTCATCTTCGCAATACGCCAACACAATTGATGAAGAATCTCGGCTATGGTGCCGGCTATGAATACAGTCATGCTTACGAAGGCAATTTCTCGCCACAGGAATATTTGCCAGATGAAATTGTTGGAACTGCTTTCTATCATCCTGGTGGAAATAAGTATGAGCAGGAGATCAAGGCGAGGATGATCAATTGGTGGGGAGGAAAATATAAAAGGAATGAAGATTGAATATTGACTTATAATATTTAAAAATTAAATTTATTGTTGTTGTTGTTGGAGTTCTCTCCAACAACCTTAAAAAAAATGAAACCATGATCTTCGCCATCATCTTCGTCAGTTTAGTTTTTATCTCGGTGGGATTCATCATTAATGAACGCAACGCAAAATATCTGCTCGCTGGCTACAATACAATGAGCGAAGAGGAGCGTAAGACGGTAGATATGCAATCTTTTATGCCGGGGTTCAAAAAATTTCACATTTTCCTGGGTACATCATTGTTAGTTATTGGATCATTGTTATACTTCCTGGTCGGTGACTCTGCGGCTACAACTTTCCTGAGTCTATATCCCCTGTTGGCCTACCTCTATTACTTTATCATCAGCCGAAAGCATTATAGTGGCGTCAGTAAACGCAAACACAACCTGGGCTTTATCATCCTGGGAGTAACATTGATCCTGGTGGTGGGTCTCCTGGGCATAGGGAACAAACCCGGAAACCTAATCATACAGCCGGAAAAAATTGAGTTTGATGGTATGTATGGCGAAGTACTGACACCTTCCGCAATTGATAGTGTTGAATTAGTCAATCAACTTCCCAACGTCACTATACGTACCAATGGATATGCCCACGGCCAAGTTCGTAAAGGTTATTTTAAAACTGAAAAAGGCGAAATCATAAAACTCCTGGTGGATTCCGATCAGGCACCTTTTCTCTTCATCAAAAAAAAGAATGGAGAAAAAATATATTTCACGTCGAAAGGAAAGTCGTTGCAAAGTTTGATGGATGAATTGAAGAAAGTGCTTAAGGATATGAATACCGAAGGCTAAATTTTTTCACATCTTTGCACCTTCAAAAACACCATTTACTTCTTACTTCTTACTTCCTTATTCGTTATTCCTAATTCTATATGTTAGTTTACAAATTCGGCGGCACATCCCTCGGCAATGCAGAACGAATGAAATCGGTCGCTAACCTGGTCACCCGCGACAAGCACCAGAAAATAGTCGTTCTCTCTGCCGTCTCCGGCACCACAGACACTTTGATCAAATTATCCCGTTCCAATGAACAAGAAGGCCTGAACATTCTCCAGGTTATGGAGGATCAATATGCTAAGTATGTGAATGATTTACTTTCCACAGCGGAAAGCAAAAAAGCAGCCAATCATTTCCTCGAAACAAAATTTGAAGAGCTTAAAAAACTTCTGGCTGATCCAATTCCACGCGACGAACGGATCTTTGTTTCCTTCGGAGAGATTATGTCCACTTCCTTGTTTATGATCTATGCAACTGAACAAGGTATTTCTGCAGCCCTTTTGCCGGCACTGGACTTTATGCGTACGGAAGAAGGCGAACCAGAGATGGACAATATCCAACTTCTTTTAAATACTATTTTGGAAAACGTCGGTCCAAAAGATATCTACATCACGCAAGGTTATATCTGCCGCAATGAACATGGAGAGATCGACAATCTTCGGCGGGGAGGAAGTGATTATTCGGCTACCATCATTGGTGCAGCATTGAAAGCTGAAGAGATCCAGATCTGGACCGATATCGACGGCGTGCATAACAACGATCCACGAATAGTAAAAAAGACAACACGCATTGATGAATTGAGTTATGCTGAGGCTGCAGAGCTTGCTTATTTCGGCGCAAAGATCTTACATCCACTTTGTGTCAGGCCTGCACGTCAGGCCCAGGTTCCTATTCGATTGCTGAATACACTTAATCCTGAAGCAGAGGGAACACTCATTCACAGCGAAGACCTTTCAGAAAAAGGTGGCCCAAAGGCAGTGGCTGCAAAAGATGGTCTCATTGCCATCAATATCCGATCATCGCACATGTTAATGGCTTACGGTTTTCTTCGCAAGATTTTCGAAGTATTCGAGGCTAACAAAACTTCAGTGGATATGATCACCACTTCGGAGGTGGCCGTGAGTCTTACGATTGATGATGATACCCATTTAAACAAGATCGTTTCAGATCTCGAACATTTTGCAACCATCACAGTTGATCGAAATCAAACTATCATCTGTGTGGTCGGTGCTTTTAAGAAAGATGAAAATGGAATTGCGGTTCAAGTATTGAATCCGCTCAAACATATTCCTATTCGGATGATCTCTTCAGGTGGAAGTGAAAGCAATATCTCCATCCTCATCGACTCCTCCTACAAGCAGCAGGCACTTGAAGCATTAAACAAGGACTTGTTCAACCAGGGCTGATAAGTGCTTATCTCGCCACTACGACTTTCTGATGATACGTTTTATTATCTGCAGTGATTAACGTTGCAACATAAATCCCTGGAGGCAGTTGAGAAATATCTAAGATCGATTGATTTCCATTGACCTGTTGGGACAAAAACTGAATTCCACTCAGGTTAGTGATGGTAACTCGATCCAGAGAAGATTTACTCTCCGGAAATTGAAGCGTTATACTTTGCGTTGCAGGGTTCGGGTAAATGGACAGAGCTTGATTTGTTGGTTCTTCAACTGCAACAGGAAAACAAATGCCTGGCATGTTTTCATCCATCCAATCGAGTCGTTGAGTGATCCAGTCTTCCATGTAATAGATCTCTTCCTGATACGACGTCCCGATAAAATGATTAGGCCAGATATAAATTCCGAGAATCGGCCACTTGGCATAATTGCGTTCCTCAATCTGATTGAAGGTCACAGCCATACTGTCGAGATAATGCAGGATATGGTCGGTGCTTAAAACAGTTTCCCTTAATTCTTTGTAACGACATTTTAATTCATCCTGAAAATAAGGATCCTCTAAAAGTCTTGGCCACCAGGTCGGCGTGTTGCCGCATCCTCCACTATCATTGTATGTCCAACCTGCAATATTTTCGCAGGAACAATAATCAACATTGCCATAAGCGAGATTGAAATCCCAAAGTGGTCCAAGGTGTAAAAGTGAATCTTTGGAATCACGATCCTTGTACATGAACGTGCTCAATCGATATCCATCGACATTGTGTCCTAATTCAGTCACTAGAAAATTATCAATCCAGGAAGGAACATCCATATATCGCCTGTAACCCAACTGCTCATCCTTGAAATCATCACTATACAAGGCATGTTCAAATGCATGATAAAATCCCTGGATATAAGCTCTTTGTTCAGGTTGCATATCCGGTCCTTTTGGATCTTCATACACAATGCGGATTTCGCCAGTTGTATCAGTGCCTTCAAAATCGGAAACGAAATACGATTCCGGACCACTATCGCGATCTACTTTAAGAATATAACCGCCAGTAAGTGAATCACCATCAATATCGGTCTCCTTTAATTTGGAAATATCAACACGGTTTTTATCACGCTTGATTTTTTCCTCCAAACAATACACACCCTGGTAATCGCCATTCAAAAACAATTCGCAAAATCGAGTGCGCGGGGCATAGCGACCCATGTCATTGCCCAACTTATAAGTCAAAGCGTCGCGGAGAAATGATTTATCAGTGTAGGGCGCATAAAAAATCCAGTCTTCATCTTTCGGCAGCCCTAATAAATCAATCTCCAGGTCATCGCCGATGTCATCTTTTGTTTCAAAACCATAACTCTTTTTAGGAAAACTTTGTGATGAGGAACCTCTCACTTCGATAGCCAAATTCATTTCTTGTGAAGGAGTATCCGTCAAATGATTGAGCTGTCCTGCACCATTATCGATCACCTTGAGAGTTCCGGGAATTTTTGGATTGTCAGGAATCGTATAATTCTGATCTGTATTTATAATGCAGATAGGAAGTGAACTGGATCCGAAGACATCGGGTGCGGGTGCCTGTTCTCCAAAAGTAAGTTGCCAATCTAACAGGGTCCCTTCGTCTGCATAAGCATAGGTATCGAGGATTCGAAGAATCCAATGACCGTTTCCATCTTGCCCATTATTTGCATTACCAAGGTTTGAAAAAGGAATAAATGATCCGGTAAAGGGCCACCAGGAATTAATAATGTGCGTAGGGGCATCCATTTCAAAACAAGTGTTCATGTAAGCATCTCCATCACCGCCAAGACCTGAAGCCAACAAGATGTTGTGTCCATCAGGAGCAATCAAACGTATATCGAGGTCCGAAACCCAGGTATGCACGAGATTGATGCATACTGATTTCAATCCAAAAGCAGGTGTCAGCGAATCAGGAGAAAGTCCCTGCACATCCACAACGAAATCGGAGATGGTACCGTCATCTTTGATCGGGCCAGCGCTCCCCTGGAAGGTCTGAGCATTAGCCGAAATAATCACCAACAAGAAAAATATAACCTGGGAGATAATGAGCTTCATAAAGGGTGCGATAAGGGGTGTAAACATAGCATAAATTGATATCTATTCTCACTCTCTCTCATTCTTACAGTCTCACGTTCTCACGATCTTACGTTCTCAGGGGGAGATGTATCTTTGCCGAATAACCTACACTTTTAGTTATGTCAATGGACAAGGCCCTCATGGTGGATCACAAGATCATCGAAGACAGTGCTCGTGAATTTGCCCGCACCCATATTTTACCCCATGTGATGGAATGGGATGAAAGCCAGCATTTTCCAATGGATCTCATGCATCAGCTTGGGCACCAGGGATTCCTGGGGGTATTGGTTCCTGAAGAATATGGCGGTGCCGGCCTCGGTTACCAGGAGTATATCACGATCATCACCGAGATCGCTAAAGTCTGCGGTTCAATCGGACTTTCCCTGGCCGCTCACAATTCGCTTTGTACCAATCATCTTTACACCTTTGGCAGTGAAGAGCAGCGTAAAAAATGGTTGCCTAAACTGGCAACTGGGGAATGGATCGGAGCATGGGGCTTGACAGAACCTAATACCGGAAGTGATGCGATGCGGATGAAATGTGTTGCTGTTAAGGATGGTGATGATTATATCATCAATGGCACTAAGTGTTGGATCACGCATGGTAAGTCAAGTCATGTTGCAGTAGTTATTGTGCGAACAGGAGAATTGTTGGATAGCCATGGTATGACAGCTTTTGTCATCGAAAGAGGAACGCCAGGTTTGAAAGCTGGTAAAAAAGAAAACAAGCTCGGCATGCGTGCTTCAGAAACGGCCGAAATGATATTTGAAGATTGTCGCGTTCCCGCTGCGAATATTTTAGGTGAAGTTGGAGATGGATTTATTCAGTCGATGAAAATATTGGATGGTGGCCGGATCTCTATCGGTGCACTAGGATTAGGAATTGCAAAAGGTGCTTACGAAGCATCAGTGAAATATGCAAAAGAGCGTCAGCAATTTGGACAGCCTATTGCCAACTTCCAGGCTATTAGTTTCAAACTGGCTGATATGGCCACAAAGATTGAAGCGGCAGAATTATTATTACGGGAAGCTGCTGATTTAAAAAATGCCGGCAAGAATTGCACAAAGGTGGCAGCGATGGCTAAATATTATGCTTCAGAAATAAGTGTACAGGTTTCTACTGATGCTGTTCAGATTTTTGGAGGTTATGGTTATACCAAAGATTTTCCTGTAGAGAAATATTATCGGGACAGTAAGCTTTGCACCATTGGGGAAGGGACATCAGAAATACAGAAGATGGTGATAGCGAGGGAGATTGTGAAGGAGATGTGATTCTTATTCGTTGTTCACCAATTTCTCCACCCAAACCTTTCCTCCCTGCTTCATCTGGATAAAATACATCCCGGGCGCTTTGTCAGCTAGAGAAATAAATTGATCAACTTGAGGAACACTGTTGTCATAAACAATTCTTCCCTGCACATCAAACACTGTCACCACCCCACTCTTCCCGTCCTTCCATATCACTTCCCATTCGTTATTGGAAATAGGAAATAAAGTATAGGGCTTTTCAGATGTGACAACAGGATTTTCAACACCCGTAGTTCCAACATTAATAGTTGTACTAAATAATTCCAATCCTCCTCGCTGATTACCTACGATCAATTCATATTTTCCATCAGCATTCAAATCCGCTAATGCTGGCGCACTTCTGTTTCCAAAATCAAGACTGCCATAGTTTCCATCCAATAAAGTAAGCGATCCCGTAATACCGTTTTTTAGATCACCATATATCGCCAACTTCCCTGGATCATTTCCGGTCATCAGGATGAGCTGATCATCGGATCGAACTACACAGGGCGTACTGTATTGCGGCAAACCAATCACGATATCAAAAAGCACGCGGCCATAACATTGTGTATTCGGTGCTACATTCAAATCAGGATTGAAAATGGCATTCCCGGCTGAACCTATGTTTTGAAAATAATTCAGGTTGCTGCATCGGCCATTGATGTCTGCATTTCCTGTTCGCTCACCCACGATCAAATCACTCAATCCATCTCCATTGATGTCGGCTATTTGCGGCATGGAAGCAACCCCTACTCCAATGTTCATATACGGATAAACATAATTTTCAAAATTTGCAGGCTGTCCGGGTTGTGCATCATTTTTATAGAAAAATAGTTTTCCATTGATCTCCCCCACTAATAAATCAATTGTTCCATTCCCGTCAATGTCACCAAAGGCAGGTGCAAATTCATAATTCGGAACAGCCGCAAATTGACTCATGGACAAATAATCTTTGCTGACTAAGTGAAAATAAGGTTGCGTTGTAGTCCCTTCATTCAAAAATAACCACAAGGAAGGCAAGCGGGTCAGCGTTCCTTCTTCAAATGAAAATCCTCCAACGACTAAATCCAACAATCCATCACCATTGATATCTGCTGCAGCCGGTCGGGAATGAGTTCCTAAATCGATCATATCATTTTGCAAATATCCTTTTTCCGTCAAATGATAATCTAATGGACCTGATGCTGCATCATCGTCATATCTCCAAACACTTTGTACATCTTCTGACAATGACTTAGAATTGACTGCAGCCATCAATTCCGGTTCAGGATCATCATCCAACTGCACACTATAGCCCGCGACGAAATACGGAAGTGAAATGGCACTATCCTGCAAAGGAAAGTGAGCATCCTGTTCAGTTATCCAGGCCTGCGTACTATCCAAACCATTTTTCAGGAACACCAAACGTCTTGAACTGATATCGCCCACCAATGCATCTTTATCACCATCATCATCCTGATCAAAAGCAAGAATTGTACTTCCACTATGGCGAGGCGTAATCACATCTCCACTTTGATAATGCCCGGTAGAACATGCATCAGGATTTGCACTGAGATACATTTCTTCACTCAATTGATTCTCCAATACTTTACCCCAGCAGACATCTTCGATTTCGAATCGCATGGAATCCAATCCCCATCCGTTTTCAATGGATTGATTTTTAAAGTAAGTGATATAACTTCCTCCTGGCTCAAACGCGAGTACATCTAAATCACCATCGCCGTCAATATCACTGATACCCGGAATATCATCCCATGATGCATATAGGTTTGTTAATCCACTGGATCCTGCCGGAACCTGCAAATATTCTTTTCCGCGATCAGGTACTTCAGTAAAAGTCCAGGTATTGTTTTGATACGATCCGCGATAAACAGTTATGCCGGCCACTCCTGTTTTCGATGAACTGGTAAACAGATCTTCTACTCCATCTTTGTTGTAATCATAAATCAATATCCAGTCCACGATAGGCGGAAAGATTTTGGCATAATCCCAGTTTAATTGCCAGTGACCAGAAGCAGGAAGATGAATGTAGGTTCGTAACATATCCCCTTGCCGATCGAAGCTGATCAAATCGGTGATGCCATCCCGGTTCAAATCGATATTGGAAAACTGCGGCGCGTTAAAACCTCCGTTCCAAGGCATAGGCAGATCAGTACTGGTAGTTTTTACCCCGACTTCATATCGCTCCTGACTGTAGGCCATCAATGAAAGAGAAATGAATGCGAAAATGTATAAGGGCTTATTGCAGAGGTTCATCATGATGCTATTGTTTTCCAAAGGTAGGGTCTGCAAAACAAAGATTTTGTCGCCTTAGCGGGATTCTGTATTATTCGTCTATAATCGGATAATGACAATGTCCAAGCCTTATCAACAACGAAACTTTTTGAT
>Ga0068851_10000501_pt1 | contig 17084 bp, 23 predicted proteins | sample KBSCornC12_FD_66588 | JGI IMG/M metagenome (GOLD analysis project Ga0068851, IMG submission 66588) | Corn rhizosphere microbial communities from Kellogg Biological Station, Michigan, USA - KBS Corn C1-2 | ecosystem: Host-associated > Plants > Roots > Rhizosphere > Soil ...
CCGGCGGCGAGAACGTCGTGCTCGCGCAGCTGCGCCGCCAGGGCATCCAGGTCACGAACGTCAAGAAGGTGTCCACGCGCGGCGGCAAGAAGATCACCGACAAGGACATCACGATGTTCACGCGCCAGCTCGCCGTGATGATGAAGGCCGGCGTGCCGCTGCTCCAGGCCTTCGACATCGTGGGCAAGGGCCACGCCAACGCCTCCGTGGGCAAGCTCCTCCTCGACATCAAGACCGACGTCGAGACCGGCTCCTCCCTCGCGCAGTCGTTCCGCAAGTACCCGCTCTACTTCGATGCGCTCTTCTGCAACCTGGTCGCCGCGGGCGAGCAGGCCGGCATCCTCGACACGCTCCTCGAGCGGCTCGCGACGTACAAGGAAAAGATCCTCGCCATCAAGAGCAAGATCAAGGGCGCCCTGTTCTATCCGATCGCGGTGATCGTGGTGGCCATCGTCGTGACGGCGGTGATCATGATCTTCGTGATCCCGGTCTTCAAGGACCTCTTCAAGAGCTTCGGCGCGGACCTGCCCGGCCCCACGCTCGTCGTGATGGCGATATCGGACTGGACCGTGGGCAACTGGTGGTGGCTCTTCCCGGGCATGGGGCTGGGCATCTGGTTCTTCCTCTACTCGTGGAAGCGCAACGCGGCGATGCAGCGGGTCATGGACCGCCTCGTGCTGCGCCTGCCGGTCTTCGGCGCCGTGATCCGCAAGGCGGCGATCGCGCGCTGGTGCCGCACGCTCGCCACCATGTTCTCCGCGGGCGTGCCGCTCGTCGAGGCGCTCGATTCGGTCTCGGGCGCGGCCGGCAACTACGTCTACTACGCCGCCACGAAGCAGATCCAGAGCGAAGTGTCGACCGGCACCTCGCTCACCACCGCCATGACCAATGCCAACGTCTTCCCGCCGATGGTGCTGCAGATGACGGCCATCGGCGAAGAGTCCGGCGCGCTCGATTCGATGCTCTCCAAGGTGGCCGATTTCTTCGAGCAGGAAGTGGACGACGCGGTGGAGTCGCTTTCGTCGCTGATGGAGCCGATGATCATGGTCGTGCTGGGCGGCCTCATCGGCGGCATCGTCGTGGCCATGTACCTGCCGATCTTCAAGATGGGCCAGGCGATCTAGGCCGGCACGGCCCGCGGGCACGAGTCGAAGGGGCGCACGCGCGCCCCTTCGAGCTTCCGGAGAACAACAACAATGGAATTTCTCGCAGCGCTCGAATCGTCCCGGCCGTGGCTCGCCGTCGCGGTGGGCCTCCTCGGCCTGTGCGTGGGATCGTTCCTGAACGTCGTGATCCACCGCCTGCCGAAGATGATGGAGGCGCGATGGCGGGCCGACTGCGCCGAGCTCGAAGGCCGGGAGCCGCCGGCGGCCGAGCCCTACAACCTCGTGCGGCCGAACTCGAGCTGCCCCGCCTGCGGCACCCCGATCCGCGCCTGGCAGAACATCCCGATCGTGAGCTGGCTGCTGCTGCGCGGGAAGTGCGCCGCGTGCGGCGTGCGCATCAGCGCGCGCTATCCGCTGGTCGAGGCGTTCACGGGGGTGGTCTCGGCCGGCATCGCGTGGCACTTCGGCTATTCGTGGCAGCTCCTGGCGGGCCTCGGCTTCGCGTGGGCGCTGGTGGCGCTCACCTTCATCGACTTCGACACGCAGCTCCTGCCCGACGACATCACGCTGCCGCTTTGCTGGGCGGGCCTGCTCGTGAACGTGCCGGGGGCCTTCGTGCCGCTGCAATCCGCCGTGCTGGGCGCGGTGGGCGGCTATCTCATCCTCTGGAGCGTGTACTGGGGGTTCCGCATCCTGGCGAAAAAGGAGGGGATGGGATACGGGGACTTCAAGCTCCTCGCCGCCATCGGCGCCTGGACCGGCTGGCAGGTGCTGCCGGTGGTGATCGTCGCATCCGCGGGCGTGGGGGCGATCGTGGGCTCGCTCGTCCTGTGGCTTTCCAAACGCGGCGCGGACACGCGCATTCCGTTCGGCCCGTACCTCGCCCTGGGCGGGATCATCGGCCTGCTGTGGGGGCACGACGCCGTGGTGTGGTGGCTGGGCTTCCCGCCCCGATGACGTTGGTCGTCGGGCTCACGGGCGGCATCGGCTCGGGCAAGACGACCGTTGCGACGATGCTGGCGGCGCTCGGCGCCACCGTCGTGGACACCGATGCCATCGCCCACGCGCTCACCGGGGCGGGGGGTAGCGCGATGGAGGCGATCCGCGGCGCGTTCGGCGACGCCGTGGTGGGCCGCGACGGCGCGCTCGACCGCACCGCGATGCGGCAACTGGCATTCACCGATGCGGGGGCCCGCGCCCGGCTGGAAGCGATCCTGCACCCGATGATCCGCGCCGCGACCGATGCGGGCATCGCCGCGGCAGCCGGCCTTTACGCCCTTGCCGTGGTGCCGCTCCTGTTCGAGTCGGGCACCTACGCGCGGCGTGCGCACCGCGTGCTCGTGGTCGATTGCGCGCCCGAAGTGCAGGTCGAGCGCACGAAACGGCGCTCGGCGTTGTCCACGCAGGAAGTGCTCGCGATCATGGACGCGCAGTGGCCGCGCTGGCGGCGGCTGCAGATGGCCGACGACGTGGCCTGGAACGGCGCGGGGCCGGAAGAGCTCGCGGCGCAGTGCGACCGGCTGCATCAAAAGTATCGGGAGCTCGCTGCCGTGCCGCAACGAAATTTGTCAATGTGAGTCGAATTGCCCCAGAATCCGTGCGATTCCACGGGCGGGTCCGGTGATCACTTACGAATATCCGCTGAACGAGCGCATCAGGACCCTCCTTCGCCTCGAGGACCTGTATGCACGCGTGCGCTATTTCCTCGACAAGGAAAGCGCGCACGACCACCACGCGTGCCTCACGGGCATGTTCGAGATCCTCGAGGTCGCGAGCCGTGCGGACCTGAAGAGCGACCTGCTGCAGGAGCTCGACCGCCAGCGCACGTTCCTCGATGCGCTGCGCGACAATCCCGCGATCTCCGAGCAGAAGCTGAACGAGGTCCTGGGCGAGATCGAGAGCGCCTTCGCCAACCTGCACGCCGCTTCCGGCAAGACGGGCCAGCCGCTGCGCGACAACGAATGGCTGATGGCGATCAAGCAGCGCGCCAGCATCCCCGGCGGCACGAGCGAGTTCGACGTGCCCTCGTATCACGCGTGGCTGAACCACCCGGCGAAGAAGCGCCGCGACGACCTCGCGGGGTGGCTCAGGCCGCTGCTGCCGGTGGAGGCGGGGCTTTCGATCGTGCTGCGCGTGCTGCGCGAGAGCGGCCGCTCGGTGTCGCTCATCGCCTTCCAGGGCACGTACCAGCAGACGCCGGCGGAAAAGCCCGCGCAGATGCTGCGCCTCTCGCTCGAGGACGAGCTGCCCTGCGTGCCGGAGATCAGCGCCAACAAGTACGCGCTCAACGTGCGCTTCCTGCTGCCCGAGGGCGTGCAGAAGACGCGCGTGTACGAGCACGACGTCCCCTTCGAGCTGGCATTCTGCAACCTGTGAGCCGCCCGCCCCGCACCGTGAAATGTCCCGCATGCGGGAAGGCCGCGCTCTACGCCGACGCGAACCCGTGGCGCCCGTTCTGCTCCGAACGCTGCCGCCTGGTCGATCTCGGCGCGTGGGCGGCCGAGCGTTATCGCGTGCCGGCGAAGCCCGACGAAGGCGGCGGCGACGACGAATCGGGCACGCCGCGGGACTGATCCCGTGCCCGCTTTTTGCGCGCATGCGAACGGTCGGCTAAAATAGCGCGGTTTCAGCGGCTCCACCGATCGTGTCTTTCGCGGATTCCCCGCCATATGTCCATGTCTCGATGCCGAACCGTTCGCTTGGCGTCGCCGCGCGGCGCTGGGTCCTCGGATGGATCGGGCTCACGTCGTTGGGCATCGCGTCGGGTGCGGCGGCCCTGGGTGCATGGCCGGTGATGCCGTTCGCCGGCATCGAGGTGGCGCTGGTCGCGCTGGCGTTCCATGTCCTGCGGCGCCACGACACGGATTTCGAGCGCCTCGAGATCGGCGAGCACGAGGTGCGGGTGGAGGCGCGCGATGCGCGTGCGGTCACGAGCTTCGTCGCGTATCGCCCCTGGGCCTGCATCGAGGTGCGGGACCGAGGGGTGCACTGCACACTGAGCCTCGCGTACGCGGGGCACAAGGTGCCGGTAGGCAGATTGCTGTCGGACGAGGGGAGGCGTCGGCTCGCCGCGGAGCTGCGCGGGCGGATTCCCCTCCGCAACTTGAGAAAACCTTGATAACAAAGGCCTGGCCATGTTCCTGAAACACCTGCGCGCCCCCCGGACCCTCGCGTTGCTGCTGGCGGCTCCGGCCGCGGCCCTCGCCGACTACCACGTCGACATCCTCCCGCCCGCCTCTCCCACCGCGCAGGACGCGTACGCGCTCCACTGGGGCGTGATGTACGTCTGCATCGCGATCTTCATCGTCGTGTTCGCCGCGATGTTCTGGTCGATCTACAAGCACCGCCGCAGCATGGGCGCGAAGGCGGCGCAGTTCCACGAGAACACCACCATCGAGATCATCTGGACGCTGGTGCCGCTCATCGTGCTGGTCGGCATGGCCTGGCCCGCCACCAAGACCATGCTGGAGATGAAGGACGCCTCCGGCGCCGACATGGCGATCAAGGTCACGGCTTACCAGTGGCGCTGGGAGTACGACTACCAGCAGGAAGGCCTGCGCTACTACTCGAGCCTGTCCACGCCGCGCGACCAGATCGAGGAGCGCGAGCACAAGGGAGCGCCGAAGGAGGAGCACTACCTCCTCGAGGTCGACAATCCCGTGGTGGTGCCCGTGGGCAAGAAGGTGCGCCTGCTCATCACCTCGAACGACGTGATCCATGGCTGGTACGTGCCGCAGCTCGGCGTGAACCAGTACGGCATCCCCGGCTTCGTGAAGGACGCGTGGTTCAGCATCGAGAAGCCCGGCATCTACCGCGGCCAGTGCAGCCAGATCTGCGGCAAGGAACACGCGTACATGCCGATCGTGGTCGAGGCCGTCGAGGCCGACAAGTACGCGGCCTGGGTGAAGCAGCAGAAGGCGAAGATGCCGCCTCCGGCCGCCACGCCCACCGCCGTGCCGCAGGAAGCGCCCGCGCAGGGCGCCGCTCCCGCGCAGCAGGTCGCCGCGGCCCAGCAGGCCGGGCAGCCCGTGGCTGGCGGGGCGCCCGCCGCTGCCGCACCCGCAGCCGGTGGTGCTCCCGCGGCCGGCAAGGCCGATGGCAAGAGCACGTTCGACACCACGTGCACGGTCTGCCATGGCACGGGTGTGGCCGGCGCGCCGAAATTCGGCGACAAGGCCGCGTGGGCGCCACGCATCGCGCAGGGCAAGGAAGCCCTCTACAACTCGGCCCTCAAGGGCAAGGGGGCGATGCCCCCGAAAGGCGGCAACGCCGCGCTGTCCGACGACGCGGTGAAGGCGGCCGTCGACTACATGGCCGCTGCGGCCAAGTGACCAGAACGCAATCGAGAAAGCGGAGCACACCATGAGCGCGACCCACGCCCACGACCACGATCACGGCCACGGCCACAGCACGGCCCACGACCACCACGGTCCGCCCGCCGGCATCACCCGCTGGCTCTACACGACGAACCACAAGGACATCGGCACGATGTACCTCTGGTTCTCGTTCTTCATGTTCCTCACCGGCGGCACGATGGCGTTGCTGATCCGCGCGGAGCTCTTCAAGCCCGGGCTGCAGTTCCTCGATCCCGAGTTCTTCAACTCGCTCACGACCGTCCATGGGCTGGTGATGGTGTTCGGCGCGATCATGCCGGCGTTCGTGGGCTTCGCGAACTGGCTCATCCCGATGCAGGTGGGCGCGGCCGACATGGCCTTCCCGCGCATGAACAACTGGAGCTTCTGGCTGCTGATCCCCGCGGCACTCCTGCTGATGTCCTCGTTCTTCATGCCGGGCGGGGCCGCCGCCTCCGGCTGGACGCTCTACCCGCCGCTCATCATCCAGCAGGGCATCTCCGTGGACATGACGATCCTCGCGATCCACATCCTCGGCGCCTCGTCGATCATGGGCTCGATCAACATCATCACCACCATCCTCAACATGCGGGCGCCGGGCATGACGCTCATGCGCATGCCGATGTTCGTGTGGACGTGGCTCATCACGGCGTACCTGCTGATCGCGGTGATGCCGGTGCTCGCGGGCGCGGTCACGATGCTGCTCACGGACCGCCACTTCGGCACGTCGTTCTTCAACGCGGCGGGCGGGGGCGATCCGACGATGTTCCTGCACATCTTCTGGTTCTTCGGCCACCCGGAGGTGTACATCATGATCCTGCCCGCGTTCGGGATCGTGTCGCACATCATCCCCGCCTTCGCGCGCAAGCCGCTCTTCGGCTACGCCTCGATGGTGTACGCCACCGCCTCGATCGCGATCCTCTCGTTCATCGTCTGGGGCCACCACATGTTCACGGTCGGCATGCCGGCCGCGGGCAACCTGTTCTTCATGTACGCGACCATCCTCATCGCCGTGCCCACGGGCGTGAAGGTGTTCAACTGGATCTCCACCATGTGGCGCGGCTCGATGACCTTCGAGACGCCGATGCTCTTCGCGGTGGGCTTCATCTGCCTCTTCACCATCGGCGGGTTCTCCGGCCTCGTGCTGGCGCTGGCGCCCGTGGACATCACGCTCCACAACACGTACTACGTCGTGGCGCACTTCCACTACGTGCTCGTCTCCGGCGCGCTCTTCTCGATCATGGGCGGCATCTACTTCTGGCTGCCGAAGTGGACCGGCCACATGTACAACGAGAAGCTCGGCAAGGTGCACTTCTGGCTTTCCATGATCGGCTTCAACGTCGCATTCTTCCCGCAGCACTTCCTGGGGCTGGCCGGCATGCCGCGCCGCATCCCGGATTACGCGCTGCAATTCGCGGAATGGAATGCCGTCTCGAGCATCGGCGCGTTCATCTTCGGCTTCTCGCAGCTGCTGTTCCTCTACAACATCATCGAGTGCATCCGCAGCGGCCGCACCTCGACGCAGAAGCCGTGGGAGGGCGCCGATTCGCTCGAATGGACGCACCTGCCCACGCCGGTGCCGTACCACACGTTCGAGACGGCCCCGGTGATCAGGTAGGCACAAGGCACAAGGCACAAGATGGAAAAGCAGCGGCGGAACGCGGTCATCACCGGCGTCGTGCTCGCGTTGATGGCGATCGCGATCTACGGCGTGGTGGTGCTCAAGTACATGGTGCGTTGATGCACGCGAGCGACGACATCGCGCTGCGCAACCGCCAGATGATGACCAAGCTGCTGGTCATCGCGGCGGGCATGCTCGCGTTCGCCTTCGCGCTCGTGCCGCTCTACCGCCAGGTCTGCGAGGCCATCGGCATCTCCGCACAGCGCGCGGTGGCACCCGTGAACACCCAGGTCGACGCGAGCCGCGAGGTGAAGGTCGAGCTGCTCGCGAGCTCCGCAGGGCTGCCGTGGCGGTTCGAGTCGCTCGATCGCGCGGTCACGCTCCATCCGGGCGAGCTGCGCACGGTGCGCTACCGCGTCGTGAACACGCTCGGGCGCCCGGTGACGGCGCATGCGGTGATGAATACCGCCCCTGCGCTCGCCGCGCGCTACATCGAGAAACAGGCGTGCTTCTGCTTCTCGGACCAGACGCTCGCCGCCGGCGAGTCGCGCGAGATGCCCGTCGTCTTCCGGGTGAAGGCGGATGCGCCGCGGGATCTCACCACGATCTCGCTTTCGTACACGTTCTTCGAGAAGCCGAAGGAGCCGTCGTGAACCTGCGGCAGGCCTTCGGCGCGGTGTTCTGGAGCTTCCTCGGGGTCCGCAAGGGCGCCCACTACGACGAGGACGCCCGCAACCTCAAGCCGCACCAGGTGATCATCGTGGGCCTGGTGTGCGCCCTCGCATTCGTCCTGGTGCTGTTCGGGATCGTCCAGCTCGTCACGCGGTAGCGGCAAAAAAGGCAAACATTCAACAAGGGATCCACCGTGGCCAACACTCAGACAACCGGTTACTACTTCGCTCCTCCGTCCCACTGGCCGGTCGTGGGCTCCATCGCGCTCTTCTGCATGGCGATCGGCGGCGTGCTGCTCATGAACAGCCACGGCATCGGCTGGGTCCCGTTCGGCCTGGGCTTCCTCATCCTCGTCATCATGCTGTTCGGCTGGTTCGGCAACGTGATCCACGAGAGCGAGGGCGGCCTCTTCAACCAGCAGGTGGACATGTCCTTCCGCTGGGCGATGAGCTGGTTCATCTTCTCGGAGGTCATGTTCTTCGCCGCGTTCTTCGGCGCGCTCTTCTACGCCCGCGTGTACTCGCTGCCGTGGCTGGGAGATCCCGAGAACAAGCTGCTGTGGCCGGACTTCGCCGCGCACTGGCCCTCCTCCGGCCCGTACCTTCCGAAGGAATTCTCGCCGATGCACGCGTGGGGCATTCCCGCGATCAACACGCTGCTGCTGCTCTCCTCGGGCGTGACCGTCACGTGGGCCCATTGGGCGCTGAAGAAGAACGACCGCCGCAACCTGATCCTGGGCCTGTTCCTCACGATCATGCTCGGCGGAATCTTCCTGTTCCTGCAGGCGTTCGAATACGCACACGCCTACTCGGAGCTGAATCTCAAGATGACGACCGGGGTCTTCGGCTCGACCTTCTTCATGCTCACGGGGTTCCACGGCTTCCACGTGACGCTCGGCGTGACGATGCTCACCGTGATCCTCTTCCGCTGCGTCGCCGGCCATTTCCGTCCCGACCACCACTTCGGCTTCGAGGCCGTGTCGTGGTACTGGCACTTCGTGGACGTGGTGTGGTTGCTGCTCTTCGTGTTCGTGTATTGGGTGTAAAGAGGCGCAGGGCGCAAGGCACATGAAAAGCCAAAAGCCGCACCTCGGTGCGGCTTTTGGTTTCAGGGACAGCCTTTACAACCTTCCGTGATCCATCCACCCAAAGAAGTACGACGCAATGAGCAGCACGAACACGAGCAGCGAAAGGACGATCCGGATCGTGAGCGAGATCACCGCCCGGTTCGTGTTGCCCTTGTCCTTGTAGACGAAGTAGAGGCCGGAGAAGAGGCTCGCGACCACCGCCAGCAGGAGCACCAGGATGACTATGCGCATGGGTCCATTGTCCTTCGACCCGAGGCCCGTGCCAACCATTGCCGCAGTGCTGGTGGTGGCGCTCACGGTGTCGCTCGGGCGCTGGCAGATGCATCGCGCCGAGCAGAAGCAGGCGATCCAGGTGCTCCTCGAGGCGCGGATGCAGGAGGCGCCGGTGGATCTCACGGGGCCCGTGCCGTCCGCGGAGCCGCTGTTGTTCCGCCACGTGCACGCGCGCGGGGAGTGGCTGCCGTCGGCGCAGCTTTTCATCGACAACCAGGTCCACGACGGCCGCGCGGGCTTCGCCGTGATCACGCCGCTGCGCCTGCAGGGCTCGCAGGCCGTGGCGCTGGTGAACCGCGGCTGGATCGCGCGGGGACCCGGGTATCCGCGTGCCCCGCGGGTCGAGGTGCCGGCCGGCCCGGTCGACGTGCGCGGACTCGCGACGGTGCCCCCGGCGCGGTTCCTCGAGCTTTCCGGCGAGACGGTGACCGGCGACGTCTGGCAGAACCTCTCCATCGCGCGCATCCGCGACCGGTTGCGGCTGGATGCGCTTCCCGTCGTGATCCTCGCGGATCCGCCGGCGCCGGGGCTCGCCGCCTTCACCGAGCGTCCCGACGCGGGCATCGCCAAGCACCGCGAGTACGAGCTCACCTGGTTCGCCATGGCGGCGACGGTGGTCGTGCTGTGGCTGGCCCTCAACACGCGCCGGGTGCGATGACGCTCTCGCCGCGCGCGAAGCTGGTGCTCATCGGGGCGATTTTCATCCTGCCGATCGCCGCTTCGGTCGTCGCGTACAACTTCGTGCACCTGGAGCCCACCGCCAACTATGGCGAGCTGCTGCAGCCGCCGCCGCCCGCGGATCCGCAACCGTTCGTGCGCGCGCCCGGTGCGGCCTTCCGGTTCGCGGAGCTTTCCGGCCGCTGGGTGCTGGTCGCCTCGGACGACGCGGGTTGCGCCGCGAGCTGCCTCCAGGAGCTGCAGACGGTGCGCCGGGTGTGGCTCGCCCTGGGCCGCGACGCCTCGCGCGTGGAGCGCGTCTTCGTGGAGAACGGTGCGGGACCGGTGCATTTGCCCGGCGATCTCGCGGGCGTGATCGCGGTCGCGCCCGCGCCGGGAACCTCGCCCTCCGCCGCGATGCGCGACCCCGCGCACATCTACCTCGTGGACCCGAACGGCAACGTGATGATGCGCTGGCCCGCCCGGCCGGACATGCGGCGCATGCTGAAGGACCTGCAGCGCCTCCTGAAGGCGTCCCAGATCGGCTGAACCGCTATAATCGAAGGCTGTCTGCCGTTGCAACCGCCCATGCTCGAAGCTACCGTCATCCAGCCGCCGTCGCTCCTCGCGCAGTTCTGGCACCTCACCAAGCCGCGCGTGGTCTCCCTTATCGTCTTCACGGCAGTGATCGGCATGCTGCTCGCGTCTCCCACCGTGCCGCCGATCGGGCTCCTCCTGTGGGCCACGGCGGGCATCGCGCTGGTGGCGGGGGCCGCCGCGGCGATCAACTGCCTGGTCGAGCGCACCATCGATGCCGCCATGGCGCGCACCCGCGCGCGGCCGACGGTCATGGGCACCATCTCCCCGGCGCAGATCGTGCTGATGGCGGGCGTGGTCGGCGGCCTCGGGCTCGCGATCCTCTACCACGCGGTGAACCCGCTCACCATGTGGCTCACGCTGGGCACGTTCGTGGGCTACGCCATCATCTACACGCTGATCCTCAAGCCCGCCACGCCGCAGAACATCGTGATCGGCGGGGCGTCGGGCGCCATGCCGCCGGTGCTGGGGTGGGCAGCCGTCACGGGCGACGTCACGTTCCAGCCGCTGCTGCTCTTCCTCATCATCTTCGCGTGGACGCCGCCGCATTTCTGGGCGCTCGCGCTCTACCGGCGCAAGGAGTACGCGCGGGCGGGCGTGCCGATGCTGCCGGTCACGCACGGCGAGGAGTTCACCAAGCTGCAGCTGCTCTTCTACACGCTGCTGCTCACCGCCGTGACGCTGCTGCCCTTCGCCACGCAGATGGCCGGCCGGTTCTATGTCGGCGCGGCGCTGGTGCTGGACGGGGTGTTCCTCGCGTATGCGGTCGCCCTCCTGCGGCGCTACAGCGACGCGCTCTCGAAGCGCGCCTTCGCCTACTCGATCTTCTACCTGGCGGTCCTGTTCGCGGCGTTGATGGTCGACCATTACCTGCCGCTTGCGGGCGCGTGAGCGCGCGCGGCCTCATCGCCGCTTGCCTGGTCGCGGCGGCTGTGGCGGGCCCCGGCGGCTGCGAGCGGTTCGGAGCGTCGAAGAGTCCCTTCCAGGGCGTCGACGTAACCGGCAGCGACATCGGCCGCGAGCTGCACCTGCGCGATGCCAGCGGGCGCGAGCGCTCGCTCGCCGATTTCCGCGGCAAGGCCGTCGTCGTGAGCTTCGGCTACACCCATTGCCCCGACGTGTGCCCGATGACGCTCTCGAACCTCGCCTCCGCCGTGAAGCAGCTCGGCGCGGACGGCTCGCGCGTCCAGGTCCTCTTCGTGACCGTGGATCCCGAACGCGATACGCCCCAGGTGCTCGGCGAGTACGTGCCCGCATTCAATCCCGGCTTCATCGGGCTCACCGGCACGCCCCGGGAGCTGGAAAAGGTGACGCGCGACTTCCACGTCTACGCCAGCGCGCGCAAGGAGGGCGGCACCTACCTCGTCGACCACTCGGCGCAGATCTTCGCGCTCGATCCCGCGGGACGCATGCGCCTCGTCTTCGCGCCGGACACGCCGCCCCAGGTGCTCGCCTCGGACCTCCGCCTCCTGCTGAACGGCTAGGAAAGGAAAACAGGAGCCTGGAAATGAAAACGGGGCCGAAGCCCCGTTTTTCACCTCGGGCAGCCGCCCGGACGCCCTCAGCGCAGCTCGGCGAGCTGGGCCTTCATCTTCTGCATCGCCTTCACCTCGATCTGGCGGATGCGCTCGGCAGAGACGCCGAACTCGTCGGCGAGCTCGTGCAGCGTCATCGGCTCCGACTCGGCGAGCCAGCGCGCGCGGATGATGCGGCGGCTGCGATCGTCGAGGCTCTCCAGCGCGCGCTTGAGGCCTTGCTGCTCGAGCGACTCCGACTGCTCGCGTTCAAACAGTTCCGACGGCCCCTCGGACGTATCGGCCAGGTAGGCGATGGGCGTCACGATCTCGTCGCTGTCGTCGGGCGAGGGCTCGAGGGCGACGTCCGAGCCCTGGAGACGCTGCTCCATCTCGATGACATCGCTCTCCTTCACGTTCAGCGTCTTCGCGACCTGCGCGATCTCCGTGGGCGTGAGCGCCGTGGTGCTCTTCTTCATGCTGCGGAGATTGAAGAAGAGCTTGCGCTGCGCCTTGGTGGTGGCCACACGCACCAGCCGCCAGTTGCGCAGGATGAACTCGTGGATTTCGGCCTTGATCCAGTGGATGGCGAAGGACGCGAGGCGCACGCCGCGTTCCGGGTCGAAGCGCTTCACCGCCTTCATCAGGCCCAGGTTGCCTTCCTGGACGAGATCCGCCTGCGGAAGCCCGTACCCCATGTAGTTGCGGGCCACGGACACGACGAGCCGCAGGTGCGAGACGACGAGGTCCGCAGCGGCGGTGAGATCGTTTTCCCCCTTCAGGCGACGCGCGAGCTCCGTCTCACGCTCCTGGGTGAGCATGGGAATGGCGTTCACGGCCTGGACGTAGGCTTCGAGGCTCGAGACCGGCGGAAGGGCCGGCAGGGTCATGGCGTTCATGGTTCGGTAGTCCTCCTTGCGGACTATTTTAGCACTCACTGCATTGGAGTGCTAAGGCGGTAAGAAGTTCCTACATGCGAACCAGCGCAAACCGGCGCAGCTCTCGATCCACGGCGAGCCACGCCCCGAGGAGGCCAAGCAAGCCAGCGCCCGCCGCGATCGCCACCCACATCCTGAGATCCGGCAAAACGACCTTTAGTTCAAGTGCATAGGCGGGAGTGAGCGCTCGCAGCTCGGCATCGAGCCAGCGGCCGACCGCCACGGTGATGGCGAGCCCCAGCACTCCGGCGAGCAGCCCCTGCAGCAGGCCGTGGTAGGCGAACGGCCGGCGCACGTCCGCCGCGGTTGCCCCGACGAGCTGGCTCACCTCGATCTCGGCGCGCCGCGTCACGACCTGCAGCCGGATCAGGTGCCCGACGATGAAGGCCACGGCCGCGGCCAGCACGGTGAAGAGGACCACCACGATCCGGTCGCCGAACCGGACCCAGCGGCCGAGGCGCTCGGCCCATTCCAGGTCGGCGGACACCGAATCCACCTTGGGCAGCCGCGCCCATTGCGCACGCAGCCCCGCCACGCTTTCGGCGCTCGCCCCGCCCGCGAGGCGGACGGTGAAGGCGTGGGGGAGCGGATTGTCGTCGAGCGCCGCCAGCATGTCCGCCAGGTGGGTGGTCGCCTTCAGCTCCTCCAGGGCCTGCGTGCGCGAGACGAAGCGCACCGCGGCCACCCCGGGCTGCGCACGCAGCGCCTGCTCGACGCGCTTCACGTCGGCATCGGTCGCGTCGAGCGCCATGAACACGTTCACGTGGGGCTGCGTGTCGAGCGAGGCGGTGGCGGCCCCCGCGGTGCGCAGGGCAACGGCGGCCAGCAGCGGCAATGCGAGCGCCATGCCGAGCACGACGATCGAGAAGAGGTCCGTCACCGGATGGGCCAGGAGCCGCCGCACCGCCTCGGCCATTGCGAGCCCGTGGAGCCGCAGCCATCTCATGCGGCGAGCGCGCCCTGTGCGAGCGCCACGCGGCGGCAGGCGAGCCGGTCCACCGCCGCCTGGTCGTGCGTGGACAGCAGCACCGTCACGCCGACCTGGTTGAAGGCGGCGAAGAGATCGAGGATCGCGCGCCCGTAGTCGGCATCCAGGTTGCCCGTGGGCTCGTCGGCCACCAGCAGCGCGGGGCGATTCACGATGGCGCGCGCGATGCACAGGCGCTGCTGCTCGCCGCCCGAGAGCGCCACCGGCATCGCCTTCTCGCGTCCGAGGAGGCCCACCTTGTCCAGCGCGGCCCGCACGCGGCGGCCGGTCTCCTCGCGCGTGAACGCGGAGATGCGCAGCGGCAGCGCCACGTTGTCGTAGGCCGTGCGGTCGTAGAGGAGCTTGTGGTCCTGGAAGACGAAGCCCACGTTGCGGCGCAGGATCGCGAGCGCGGTTTCCCGCAGCGCTCCCAGGTTCTGGCCGTTCACCAGCACCGTCCCCGCCGAGGCCCGCTCGATGCCCGCGGCGAGCTTGAGGAGCGTCGACTTGCCGGCGCCCGAGTGCCCGGTGATGGCGACCATCTCGCCCGGCGCGATCGCGAGGCTCACGCCGCGCAGCGCCTCGTGCCCTCCCGGGTAGCGCTTCACGACGGACGAAAACTGGATCACTCGAAAAGCGCCTCCACGAACTCGCGCGCCACGAAGGGCTGCAAATCCTCGGCCTTCTCGCCCACGCCGATGAAGCGGATCGGCACCGGATGCTCGCGCGCGATCGCGGCGATGGCGCCGCCCTTCGCCGTGCCGTCGAGCTTGGTGACGACGAGCCCGGTGAGGCCGAGCGCCTCGTCGAACGCCGCCACCTGGCGGACCGCGTTCTGCCCGGTGTTGGCGTCGATCACGAGCAGCGTCTCGTGCGGCGCGGTGGGATCGGCCTTCGCGACCACGCGCTTCACCTTGCGGATCTCCTCCATGAGATGAAGCTGCGTGGGCAGGCGCCCGGCGGTATCGGCGAGCACGATGTCGATGCCGCGGGCGCGGGCGGAGTTGATGGCGTCGAAGATCACCGCCGCGGAGTCGCCCTTGTCCTGCGAGATGACGGTCACGCCGTGGCGCGAGCCCCATTCGGCGAGCTGCTCGCGCGCAGCGGCGCGAAACGTGTCGCCTGCGGCCAGCAGCACCGTCTTGCCCTGGGCCTGGAAACGGCGCGTGAGCTTGGCGATGGTGGTGGTCTTGCCCGCGCCGTTCACGCCTGCCAGCAGGACCACGAAGGGCTTGCGGTCGAGGGGCGGCATCGGCTTCTCGAGCGGCTCGAGGAGGGCGATCAGCGCCGCCTTGAGCTCGTCCTCGAGCTGCGCGCCGTCCTCGAGGCGCTTGTCGCGCTGCGCCTTGCGCAGGGCCTGGATGAGCTGCGCGGTCGCGGCGACCCCCACGTCGGACGCGATGAGCTGCGTCTCCAGCTCCTCGTACAGCGCCTCGTCGATCTTCGGATGCGCCTTCAGGATATCGACCGCCTTCGACCAGCGGGCGCGCGTCTGCTCGAGATCCTTCTTGAGGAACGCCTTGATGCTCGCGCCAAAACCGGGCTTGGCGGGCGCGTCCGGCTTGGGCGCGTCCTTCTTGCCGAAGAGGGCCATGCTGGGGGATGCCTCGGGGGGAAACGAAATATTTTACGGTATGATCGATTGGACGATGACCGCCGTGCGACGCCCCGCGAACCGTGTGCGCATCATCGGGGGCACATGGCGCAGCCGGCTGGTGAAGTTTCCGCCGACCCTCGAGCTGCGTCCCACGCCCGATCGCGTGCGCGAGACGCTCTTCAACTGGCTGGGGCAACGGCTCGATGGCTGCGCCTGCCTCGACCTGTTCGCCGGCAGCGGCGCCCTCGGATTCGAGGCCCTGTCGCGCGGTGCGGCGCGCGTGGTGATGGTCGAGCGCGATCGGGAAGTGGCCCAGGCGCTACGGGCTTCGGCGCGGGAGCTCGGCGCCACCGGCGCGCACATCGTGCACGGCGATGGCCTCGCATGGCTGCGCACCAATACGGAGAGATTCGACGTCGTGTTCCTGGACCCGCCGTTCGCGAGCGACCTCGCCCAGCGCGCGCTCGACCTGCTCGCGCCGCACATGGCGGCGGGCGGGCGCGTGTACGTCGAGAGCGCGGAGCCGGTCGCGGCCGCGGGCGCATGGCGGGCGCTGCGCGAAGATCGCGCCGGGACGGTACGCTATGCGCTTTTCGAGCTCGCCACGCCATGACCATCCGCGCGGTCTATCCGGGAACGTTCGACCCCATCACCAACGGCCACGAGGACCTCATCCAGCGCGCCTCGCGGCTCTTCGATGAGATCGTGGTCGGCGTGGCCCAGAGCCAGGCGAAGCGCCCCTTCTTCTCGCTCGAGGAGCGGGTCACGTGCGCGCGCGATGTGCTGGCGCCGTATCCGAACGTGAAGGTGCGCGGCTTCAGCGGCCTGCTGTCCCAGTTCCTCAAGGAGCAGGGCGCCAGCGTGATCCTGCGCGGCCTGCGCGCGGTCTCGGACTTCGAGTACGAGTTCCAGCTCGCCGGCATGAACCGGCGCCTCGCCCCCGGCGTGGAGACCCTGTTCCTCACGCCCTCGGACAAATATCTCTTCCTGTCCGCCACCATCGTGCGCGAGATCGCCGTGCTGGGCGGCGACGTCTCCGCGTTCGTGCACCCGATCACCGTCGAGCGCATGCGCGAGAAGATCGGTCCCCGCGGCGGGGACCACGAGCAGGCCGGCTGAAGCATGGCCCTCAAGATCACCGACCTCTGCATCAACTGCGACGTGTGCGAGCCCGAGTGCCCCAACCAGGCGATCTCGATGGGGCCCGAGTTCTACGTGATCGACTTCAGGCGCTGCACCGAGTGCGTCGGCCACTTCGACCAGCCGCAATGCCGCGAGGTGTGCCCGGTCGACTGCATTCCGCTCGATCCCGAGCATGTCGAGACGCAGGAGCAGTTGCTCGCGAAGTACGCGGAGCTGCAGAAGCAGAAGTAAGCGGCGCTAGGCGAGCGAAGGCGCCGGTTGCACATCCAGCAATGCCATGAGGCGCCGATGGTGCTGCTCCCAGCCCTCGCGCTGGTTGCCGAGCTGCGCCATGAGCATCGTGAGCTCCTCCATGCGCGAGACGAGCCCGGTCTCGGCGTTTTGCACCCGGCCCATGCCTTCGACGCGGCTGTTCGCCTGCTCCTGGAACGCCGCGAGCTGCGCATCGAGGGGGCGGATGAATCCGTTCATCCACGTGCGCACCTCGCGGTCGGCAATCTCGAAGACGTGCAGCACCTTGAGCGCCAGCGTGTCGAAGAAGAGCGCGCCGAGCGTGGCAC
>Ga0068851_10000511_pt1 | contig 16995 bp, 15 predicted proteins | sample KBSCornC12_FD_66588 | JGI IMG/M metagenome (GOLD analysis project Ga0068851, IMG submission 66588) | Corn rhizosphere microbial communities from Kellogg Biological Station, Michigan, USA - KBS Corn C1-2 | ecosystem: Host-associated > Plants > Roots > Rhizosphere > Soil ...
GCGGTCATCTGCTGCTCGCCGCCGGAGGTGAATCCCGCCATCGCGTGGCGCCGCTGCTTGAGGCGGGGGAAAAACGCGTAGACCCGCTCGAGCTCCGATTGCAGCTCGCCGCGCGAGATGCCGCGCGTATAAGCGCCCGTGAGCAGGTTCTCCTCGACGGAGAGGTGGCCGAAGCAGTGCCGTCCCTCCATCACCTGCACGACGCCCCGCTTGACCAGGTCCGCGGGCGTGAGCCGGTCCACGCGCGCGCCGTCGAGCTCGATCGAGCCCTTCGTCACCTCGCCGCGCTCGGCGCGAAGCAGGTTGGAGACCGCCTTGAGCGTGGTGGTCTTGCCCGCGCCGTTGGCCCCGAGGAGGGCGACGATGCCCCCCGCGGGGACCGCGAGCGAAACCCCCTTCAGCACCAGGATGACGTGGTTGTAGATGACCTCGATGCCGTTCACGTCGAGCAACGGCTTGACGGCTTCCCCGTGAGCGGCCGTCGTTTCGCGCATCACCGCCGCCATCCTGTGCCTCCTGCCTGCCGCGCTATTTCATGCAATTCGCGTCGATCTTCTTCTCGGACGCGTACTTGTGGGCCGAGTCCTCGATGATCGGGCGGATGAAGCCCTGGTCGGCCTCGTACATGTCGGACGTGTAGCTCCAGTGCGCGCCGTCCCACGTGTGGATGCGCGCCTTGTGCACGCCGCCATGGTCGTGGCACGAGGTCTTGAGCGGCTGCAGCATGCCCTCGATGCCGAGCGACTTGATGCGGGCGGCGTCGAGGTTCAGGTTCTCCGCGCCCCAGCGCACCTCTTCGCCCGTGACCACGCGCTTGCCGTACTTGCCCTGCGCGGCCCGGATCGACTCGACCGTGAACACGGCGGCGAGGAGCCCGCGGTTGTACAGCACCGAGCCCACCTCCTCCTTCTTCGCGGCCGTGCCCTTGCCCTTGTCGTAGAGGTACTTCATCACGTCCTTGTGGATCGGCAGGCTGTTCTCCGCGGAGTGCGCGAGGGCGAGCGCGTTGTAGCCCTTCGCGGCCTGCTCGGCGGGCAGCACGTCCGGCTCGGCGCCGGCCCACCACACGCCGTACATCTGCAGGCGCGGGTAGCCCACGGCGATCGCTTCCTTGATGGCGGTGGAATTCATCACGCCCCAGCCCCACAGGAACACGTAGTCGGGGCGCTGCTGGCGGATCTGCAGCCACGTGGCCTTCTGCTCCACGCCCGGATGGGTGACCGGCAGCTTGATGAGCTCGAAGCCTTCCTTCTTCGCGTGCGCCTCGAGCACCGGAATGGGCTCCTTGCCGTACGGCGAATCGTGGTAGACGAGCGCGATCTTCTTGCCCTTGAGGCTGCCCTTCTTCTTCACGTGCTGGATGAGGATATCGGCGCCGTCCCAGTACGTGCCTTCCATCGGGAAATTCCAGTCGAAGACCGCGCCTTCCACCGAATCGGCACGCCCGTAGCCCGCGGTGATGAGCGTGATCTTGTCGTTGGGGGCCTTTTCCGTGAGCGCGTAGGTGATGCCGGTGGACAGCGGGCTGAACGCGACCGGATGCTTGCTCTTCAGGCGCTCGTAGCACTCGACGCCGCGGTCGGTGGCATAGCCCGTCTCGCACTCCTCGAACGCGAGCTTGATGCCGTTCACGCCGCCGTCGCGTTCGTTGACCAGCTTGAGGTAATCGACGAATCCGTCGGCCCATGGCACGCCGTTGGGTGCGTAGGCGCCGGTGCGGTAGACGAGCGCGGGCACGAAGATCTCGTTGGCCTGGGCCACTGCATCCGCCGCGCCGAGGCCGCCCAATGCCGCGAGCGCCAGGGCCGCGGCCTTCGATCGGAATGCGAATCTCATTTCATCCTCCTGTCGTTGTGGTGCGCTGCCACTTCAGTGCGGGAATGGCCACAGGCGCAGCTTCTCCTTGCCGATCGCCCACAGCCGTGCGAGGCCGTTGGGCTCGACGATCAGGAAGAACACGATGAGCGCGCCGAAGACCATGAACTCGATGTTGGAGATGGTGGCGGTCGAGAGCGGAATGCCGAGCCATCCGGGAAGCTGGTTGAGGGCGAGCGGCAGGATCACGATGAATGCCGCGCCGAGGAAGGAGCCCAGGATGGAGCCCAGGCCGCCGATGATGACCATGAAGAGGAGCTGGAAGGAGCGGTTCACGTCGAAGGCGAGCGGCTCCCACGCGCCGAGGAACACGAATCCCCACAGTGCGCCGGCCACGCCCACGTAGAACGAGCTCACCGCGAATGCCGAGAGCTTCGCCTTGAGGGGCCGGATGCCGATCACTTCGGCCGCCACGTCCATGTCCCTAGTGGCCATCCAGGTGCGCCCGATGGCGCCTCGCGTGAGGTTCCTCGCGACCAGCGCGAACACGCTCACGATCGCCAGCACGAAGAGGTATTTCTGCGGCGCGCCGTGGATGGTGTAGCCGAAGAGCGTGAGCGGCGGCGCGGAAACCGAGCCCGACGGCGCGTCGTTGGTGAACCAGCCGATGCGCGCGAACATCCAGTCGATGAAGAACTGCGCGGCGAGCGTCGCCACGGCGAGGTAGAACCCCTTGATGCGCAGGCTGGGGATGCCGAAAAGCACGCCGAAGGCCATCGAGATCGCGCCCGCCAGGATGAACACCACCAGCAGGTTGAGGTCCGGCACGCGGATGGCGAGGTTGTACGCCGCGTAGGCCCCCACCGCCATGAAGCCGCCGGTGCCGAGCGAGACCTGCCCGCAGTACCCCACGAGGATGTTGAGGCCGATGGCGGCGAGCGACAGGATGATGAACGGGATCAGGATCGCGCGGAACATGTATTCGCTCGCGATGAACGGCACGACGCCGAACGCGAACGCGAGGAACGCGAGCATGAACACGCGATCCTGCAGGATCGGGAACAACTGCTGGTCCGAGGCGTAGCTCGTCTTGAACTGGCCGGTTTCGCGGTAGATCATCGCGCCCCCGTCAGCCCGGGCGCCGCAAATGCGGTGCCGCGGTCATCCCGGGCGCCGCATTTGCGGCGATGGCCCGGGATCCAATGATTGGGCCCCGGCCTACGCCGGGGCGACAGCGGGTGCCAACACGGCGATCAGACACGGTCGATGTGCCTTTCCCCGAAAAGTCCTTCGGGCCTGAAGAGCAGGAAGACCAGCGCGAGCACGTAGGCGAACCAGTTCTCGATGCCGCCGCCGAAGAGGGGGCCGAGATACACCTCCGAGAGCTTCTCGCCCAGCCCGATGATGAGGCCGCCCACGATCGCGCCGGGCACCGAGGTGAAGCCGCCCAGGATCACCACCGGCAGCGCCTTCAGCGCCACCTGCTGCAGCGAGAACTGCACGCCGAGCTTCGAGCCCCACACCACTCCGGCGACGAGCGCCACCAGCCCCGCCACGGCCCACACGATCACCCAGATGCGGTTGAGGGGGATGCCGATCGACTGCGCGGCCTGGTGGTCGTCGGCCACGGCACGCAGCGCCCGCCCGGTGCCGGTCTTCTGGAAGAAGAGCGCGAGGCCCGCCACCAGCAGCGCCGCGATGATGGCCGCGATCACGTCCTCCATGTTCACGAGGATGCCGCCCTCGAACACGTTCTCGAAGAGGATCTTCGGCTCCTTCGGCATGCCGACGTCGAGCGTGTAGACATCGTTGCCCCAAACGATCTGGCCGAAGCCGTCGAGGAAGTAGGCGATGCCGAGTGTCGCCATGAAGAGCACGATGCCCTCCTGGTTCACGAGCGGCCGCAGCACCAGGCGCTCCACGACCCAGGCGAGCGCGAACATGATGGCGAGCGCCGCCACGATGGCGAGCGCGAGCGGCAGCTTCTCGTACAGGCGCACGAGCGAGAGCGCGGCGAACAGCACCATCGAGCCCTGCGCGAAGTTGAACACGCCCGAGGCCTTGAAGATGAGGACCAGGCCGAGCGCCACGAGCGAATACAGCACCCCGGACATGAGCCCGCCCAGCACGACCTCGAGCCACTGCCCGACTTGTGCCTTCCCCGCCACCATCGGCGAGATCGCACCCGCCACCAGCAGCACGAAAAACGCGACGGTCAAATTTCTCGTCGTCACCATTCCTGCGCCCCAAGCCCCCGGTCTTGCGCCTTGTGCCCCGTGCCTTGCGCCATCAATGCTTCACCCCCAGGTACGCATCGATCACCGCCTGGCTGGTCCGCACCTCGTCGGGCGTGCCGTCGGCGATCTTGCGGCCGTAATCGAGCACCACCACGCGGTCGGAAAGATCCATCACCACGCCCATGTCGTGCTCGATCAGCACGATGGTGGTGCCGAACTCGTCGTTCACGTCGAGGATGAAGCGCGACATGTCCTGCTTCTCCTCGACGCTCATGCCCGCCATGGGCTCGTCGAGCAGCAGCACGCGCGGCTCGGCGGCGAGCGCGCGCCCGAGGTCCACGCGTTTCTGCAGGCCGTATGGAAGCCGCCCCACCGGCGTCTTGCGCACGTGCTGGATCTCGAGGAAGTCGATGATCTCCTCCACGCGGCGGCGGTGGACGATCTCCTCGCGCAGCGCGGGGCCCACGCGCAGCGCCTGCAGCAACACGTTGCACTTCATCATGAGCGCACGGCCGGCGAGCATGTTGTCGAGCACGCTCATGCCCTTGAAGAGGGCGAGGCTCTGGAACGTGCGGGCGATGCCATGCGCCGCCGCATGGTGCGGGTCCATCGCCGCGAACGTGCGCCCGCCGTAGCGGATGCTCCCCTGCTGCGGGCGGTACACGCCGTTGATCACGTTCAGCATCGAGCTCTTGCCCGCGCCGTTGGGACCGATGATGGCGCGGATCTCGTGCTCGCGCACGTCGAAGCCCACGTCGGTGAGCGCCTTCACGCCGCCGAAGGCGAGCGAGATGCCGTCCACGGCGAGCACCACCTCGCCCACCTTGCGGCCGGCGGAATCGGCGACGCGGGCTTCGTCGAGGTCCATCAGGCCGCCGCGCGCACGGCTTGCAGCGTGAACGTGCGCACCGGCACCACGGCCAGGTCGGCCCGCACGCTGCCGGTGCGGCCATCCTCGAAGCGAACCTGCGCTTCCATGACGCAGCGTTCCGCGCCGCTATCCAGCGCGTGGACCACGGCGGCGTACTTCTCGCCGATGAAGCCGCGCCGGACCTTGCGCGTGCGCGTGAGCTCGCCATCGTCGGCGTCGAGCTCCTTGTGCAGGATGGCGAAGCGGTGGATCTGGCTGCCGGCCAGCCGCGGATCGGCCGCGAGGTCCGCGTTCACCTTCTCCACGCACTCGCGCACGAGGTCGCGCACCGGCGCCTTCGAGGCGAGGTCCGTGTAGCCCGAGTACGGGATGCCGCGGCGCTCGGCCCAGTCGCCGACGGCCTGCATGTCGATGTTCACGATGGCGGTAGCGTGCGCACGCCCGTCGCCGAAGGCGACGGCCTCCTTGATCCACGGGAAGAACTTGAGCTTGTTCTCGAGGTACTTCGGCGCGAACAGGGTGCCGTCCACGAGCTTTCCCACGTCCTTCGCGCGGTCGATGATGCGCAGGTGGCCGGCTTCGTCGAAGAATCCCGCGTCACCGGTGTGGAACCAGCCTTCGGCATCCCGCGCCTCGCGCGTGGCCTCGGGATTCCGGTAGTACTCGCGAAAGAGTCCCGGGCTGCGCAGAAGGATCTCGCCACTCTCGAGGATGCGCACCTCCACGCCCTCCATCGGCGGGCCGACGCTCTCGGGCTTCACCTCGCCGTCCGGCTGCACGCACACCATGACCGAGGTCTCGGTCGACCCGTAGAGCTGCTTCAGGTTGATGCCGAGCGAGCGGTAGAAAACGAAGAGGTCCGGACCGATGGCCTCCCCCGCGGTGTATGCCACGCGCACCTTGGACATGCCGAGCGAGTTGCGCAGCGGCGCGTAGACGAGCAGGTTGCCGAGCGCATACCGCGCCCGCTCCAGCGGCGAAACCGGGCTGCCGTCGAGGATCCTCGCGCCCACGCGGCGGGCGAGCGCCATGAAGTGCTGGAAGAGCGCGCGCTTCACCCGGCTCGCATCCTCCATGCGGATGGTGACCTGCGTGAGCAGCGCCTCCAGCACCCGCGGCGGCGCGAAATAGTAGGTCGGCCCGATCTCGCGCATGTCGGTGATCACGGTCTCGGACGACTCGATGCAGTTGATGCGGAAGCCCACCACCATCCACTGCGCGTACGAGAACAGGTTCTGGCCGATCCACGCCATCGGCAGGTAGGCCAGGACTTCCTCGTCGTCGCGCAGGCCCTCGAGGCGCGCGTACGCACGGCTGGAGAGGATGAGGTTGTCGTGCGACAGGACCACACCCTTGGGATGGCCGGTGGTGCCCGAGGTGTACATCATGATCGCCGCGTCGCCCGCCGCGGTGGCGGCGACGGCATCCTCGAAGGCGCGCGGATTGGCGGCGGCGGCCTTGCGGCCGGCCTCGCGCAGGCCGTGGTAGCTCGCGAGCTGCGGCTGGGCGTAGTGCCGCAGGCCGCGCGGGTTGTCGAACCAGATGTGCGCGAGCCGCGGGCATTCGGGCAGGATCTCGAACAGCTTGTCGGCCTGCTCCTGGTCCTCCACGACCGCGAAGGCGATCTCCGCATCCTGGAAGACATAGGTCATCTCCTGCGCGACCGCATCCTCGTAGAACGGCACCGGGATGGCGCCCAGGGACTGGGCCGCGATGAGCGTCCAGTAGAGGCGCGGCCGGTTGGAACCGATGACGGCGATGTGCTGGCCGCGCTGCAGCCCGGCTTCGGCGAGGCCGCAGGCGAGCCATTCGACCTCGTCGCGCACCTCGCGCCAGCTCCAGCCCTGCCAGATGCCGAGGTCCTTCTCGCGAATGGCCGGGCGATCCCCGCGCTCGCGCGCGTGGCACAGCAGCAGCTTCGGGAACGTGTCCCGGCTTTCCGTGGCCATGGCCCCTCCTCCTCCTGGTACCGCCGGCGGCCGGTCTTTGCCGGCTCGCCCGAAATCCGCTGGATCGTACGCAGTGTATCCGCGCGACAACCGGCCCGATGTCTTTTGCCCGACAATTGGCCGGTGGAAACCCTACGGGAGCTGCTGCGGGCATCGCTCTGGACGAAGTCGCTTTCGCCGGCGCAGCTCGCACGCATCGAGTCCGAGACCCTCGTACGCGACCTGCCCGTGGGCGTGCCCGTCTGCCGCAAGGGCGAGCCCGTCGAGCACTGGATCGGGCTCATCGACGGGCTGGTGAAGATGACGAGCGTCACGCCCGAGGGCAAGACCACCACGTTCACCGGGCTCACCAGCGGCGGGTGGTTCGGCGAGGGCTCGCTGCTGCGCGACAAGGAACGGCGCTACGACGTGGTCACGCTGCGCGAGTCGCGCGTGGCCTACATGCCGCGCGCCACGTTCGACTGGCTGCTCGACAACGACATCCAGTTCAACCGCTTCCTGCTGATGCAGCTGAACGAGCGCCTGTCGCAGTTCATCGCGATGGTGGAGTACGAACGGCTGCTCGAGCCGGATGCGCGCGTGGCACGCTCGCTCGCGGGCCTCTTCAACCCGGTGCTCTACCCCGACCAGCAGCGCGACGTGCAGCTATCGCAGGAGGAGATCGGCTACCTCTCCGGCGTCTCGCGCCAGCGCGTGAACCAGGCGCTCAAGGTGCTCGAGAATGCGGGGCTCGTGAAGGTGCAGTACGGGCGCGTGCACGTGATCGACCTGGAAGGCCTGCGCTCCTTCACCTAGGCGGCCATCGCCGGCCCTTTGGTCCCATTACGCCTGCGCGCGGGCACCGCCAACATCGGGCGTGAAGTTCTGACCGCAAAGGGTCTCCCATGAAAAGCGTCGCCATCGCGATGATCGCGCTTGCGCCGGTCCTCGCGATGCTTCCCGCCTTCCCGCAGCAAGCGCAACCCGCAAGCGCACCGCAGGCCGGGAGCTTCTCGCAGCAGGACCTCGACCAGCTGCTCGCCCCGATCGCACTCTACCCCGACGCGCTGCTGGCGCAGATCCTCATGGCTTCCACCTATCCCCTCGAGATCGTCTCGGCCGCCCGCTGGTGCAAGGCGAATCCCGGCGTGAAGGACAAGGCGCTCGAAGCCGAGATGCAGAAGCAGCCGTGGGATCCGGCGGTGAAGTCGCTCGCCTCGGTGCCCAAGGTGCTGGAGCAGATGAGCGAGAAACTCGAGTGGACCCAGAAGCTCGGCGACGCCTTCCTCGCGCAGCAGAAGGAAGTGATGTCGACCGTGCAGGCCCTGCGTACCAAGGCGGCGGCCGCGGGCAACCTCAAGACCACGCCCGAGCAGACCGTGAAGACCGAGCAGCAAGGCAGCACGACGGTCTACATCATCGAATCCCCGAAGACCGAGGTGGTCTACGTCCCGACCTACAACCCCGTGGTCGTCTACGGCACCTGGGCGTATCCCGCGTATCCGCCGTACTCCATGTATCCCCCCGCCTACGTGTATCCCCCGGGCGTGGCGTTCGCGACCGGCGTGGTCGTCGGCGCCGCGATCTGGGGCAATGCGAACTGGGGCGGTGGCAACGTGAACGTCAACGTGAACCAGTACAACAGCTACAACAAGACGAACATCCAGAACACGAGCTTCCAGCACAACGTCGATCACCGCCAGGGCGTGGCCTACAAGGACCAGGGCGTTGCGAACCAGTACCAGCGCGGCGCGAGTGCGCAGTCCACGCAGGCAAGGTCGCAATACCAGGGGCGGACCCCGACGCAGTCCGCCGCCACGCCGTCGGCCGCGACGCAGGCGGCGGGCGGGCAGCGCGCCCCGGCTTCACCTTCGGCATCCGGCACCGCGGGCTCGCGCGGCGGCGGCTTCGAAGGCGCGGGAGGCAGCAAGTCTTCCGCGCAGGCCGCCAGCTCGCGCGGAAGCGCAAGCCGTTCCGGCCGCGCCGGTGGAAGGGCATCCCGATGAGACCCGTTGCGACGGCGATCGCGTTCGCCCTGGCATCCTCCCTGGTGCCGATTCCTTCGACGGCCCGCCCGGTCCAGGAGACCTTCGCTTCGCCCGAGCTCGCCGCCTCCGCGCTCGCCAACGCCGTGCGCGCCGCCGATGTGAAGGCGTTGCTCGCGGTCGTCGGGCCCGACTCGAAGAGCTGGATCTTCACCGGCGATGAAGTCGCCGATCGCACGGACTGGAAGACCTTCCTCGACGCCTATGACAGGAAGAACCGGGTCGAGAAACAGGGCGATGCGAAGGCGATCCTCGCGCTGGGCGACGGAGATTGGCCCTTTCCGGCCCCCCTCGTGATGAAGAACGGCCGATGGGCCTTCGACGCGCAGGCGGGGCGGGAAGAAGTGCTCAACCGCCGCATCGGCAGCAACGAGCTGGGCGCGATCCAGACCCTGTACGCGATCGTGGATGCGCAGCGTACCTACGCCGCCACCGATGCCGACGGCAATGGCATGCCCGACTACGCGGCCCGGTTCATCTCGACGCCGGGCAAGAAGGACGGCCTCTATTGGGACCCGTCGGCCGGCGGCGAGAGCCCGCTCGGGCCGCTCGTGGGAGCGGCCACCGCGCAAGGCTATTCCGCGAAGGGCTCCGGAAAACCGCAGCCCTACTACGGTTACCTGTACCGCATCATCACCGCCCAGGGCAAGGACGCTCACGGCGGCGCCTACGACTATCGCGTCAATGGAAGGCTCTTCGGCGGCTTCGCCGTCGTGGCGTATCCCGCGCGCTACGATGTATCCGGCGTGAAGACGTTCATGGTCAACCACGAGGGCGTCGTCTACGAGAAGGACCTCGGGCCCGCGACCGGCTCGCGCGCCGCGGCGATGAGCGTCTACAACCCCGACAAGAGCTGGCAGAAGTCGCAGTAGGACGTCAGAACAACGGCGCCACCCGCTCCAGGCACCAGAAGGCGGCCATCGTCCCGATCGCGTACGCGGGCATTGCGTGGGTCCACGCGGGCAGCCGCGCCAGCAGCCCACGGAGCGCCGCCCATGCCGCCAGGACCGTGCCGACGAACAGAAGCTGCCCGATCTCCACGCCCACGTTGAACGTGAGCAAGGCGAGGGGGACGTCGCTGTCGGGCAACCCCACCTCGCGCAGTGCACCCGCGAAGCCGAGCCCGTGCAGCAGGCCGAACACGAATGCCACGATCCAGGGAAAGCGCTGCAGGAGCCCCGCGTCGGCGCGGTGCCGTTTCGCGAGCTCGCTCGCGAGGAAAAGGATGCTGAGCGCGATCACCGCCTCCACGGGCATCTGGGAGACGCGCATCCACCCCAGCGTGGCGGCCGCGAGCGTCACGCTGTGCGCGACGGTGAACGCGGTGATCGTCTTCACCAGGAGCCACCTGCCGCGCACGAGCAACACCAGGCCGAGCACGAAAGACAGGTGGTCGAAGCCGCCCAGGATGTGCTCCATGCCCAGCACCGTGTATGCGCGGGCCACCTGGAGGGAACCCGGCGTCGCCTCGAATGCGAACGAGGGCGCCGAAGGCGAAAGGCGCGCGACCTGCACCGAGCCGTCGATGCGGACCGAACGGACCAGCACGTCGGTGAGGGTCGCCTCCAGGCCGCCGATCGCGATCGTGCGTCCGACGAGTCCGCCCTTGCACGCGATCGACGTGCGCTCGACGTAGGCCGCGTTCGCCTGGAAGGCGATGGTCTCCGAAGCGGGCGTGCAGTTTTCCGGGAAGCGGGGGTGGATCGACAGCCGCATGTCGCCCTGCGCCGGCACCTTCCAGAGCACGCGCCACGACTCGGCGGCGGCCTGCTCGAGCTGGAGGTAACCGGGGCGCACCTCGTGGCCGAGCGCGCGCTGTGGCAGGTGTGCCAACCATCCCGCCAGCAGGACGAGCGCGACACGCCGGATCACTGGCGCGGGACGCCTTCGGCCACCACCGTGTACTTCGCGCGCAGCCTGGCATAAGCGGATTCGACCGCTTCCCGGCCTCGCGCCGCGTGCCAGTCGCGCTCCACCGCCTCGCGCACCTCCGCGAGCGGGCTCGGGCGCACGTCCGTCCGGTCGCTCACGCGCACCACGTGCCAGCCATATCCGGATTGCACCGGCCCCGACCAGCGGCCCGGCTGGAGGGCCGCGACTTCCCGTGCAAAGCCGTCACCGAACACACGTCCGATCTCGTCCCCGCTGGACAGGGGCATCTCGCGCGGCAAGAGCGTCGCCTCGCCGAGCTTCGCGGCGGACTGCGGTTCGCGATCCAGCAGGGCGAGCGCTTTCATGGCCGCCGCCTGCGCGCTTTCGCCCTCGCGCTCGCGTTTGAAGCAGATCTGCGAAAAAGCGAAAGACGGCTCGATGCCGAACTTGCCAGGGTTGCGATCGAGCCACGCCTGCAGCTCCCGGTCGGTGGGCGCGACGATCGCGGTCGCGTCGCCGGCGAGGAACTCGAGCTTCTGGCGCATGCGCCGCCGCACGATCGTGTCGTCCCTCTCCAGTCCCATGGCGAGCGCCTCGCGGTAGAACACCTCCTCGCGGACGTAATCGTCGATGAGCCCATCGAGCTCTCCTGCGGTGGGCGGGCGCCGCCACGTCCGCACGAAGCCCGTCACGAGATGGTCGACCTTGCCCGCAGTCACGACGATCGTCGCCGCGCCCGGATCGCCGCGACCGGGGACGAGCTGGAAAGCCGCGAAGACGGCCGCGCCCAGCACGGCGAAGTGCACGAGGGGCTCCCGCAGCACCTTGAGCATCCACGTCATCCGGCGCCTAGCCCTTGCGCGGCGTGTACCAGATGGGCGAGGTGTACGCGCGCTCGGTGGTCGTCATCGGGACCTCCCTGGGCATCGTGACGCCGAAGCGCTTCGCGTCGTATGCCGTCCAGCGCGGCGTCGGGATCTCGATCACGCGGCCATAGTAGAAAGCGCGCTGCGCCGGGTCGAAATCGGGGTCCTTCCAGACCGCGATCAGCTCCGGCGCGCCGATGGTGTTCGTCCAGGTCGCGTTCGCCACGTCCACGGTGCTGCCCACGGACGGCACCTTGCCGTCGCTGCCGGCCTTGCGGCTTCCCGACCACGCGACGTCGTAGACCTTCTCCTGCACCGCGCCCTTCGCGTCGAGCCATCCCTTGACGACCTGGTAGCGGTCGAGGTTCGCGCCCATCGGATCCTTGAGCGCGGCGACGAGGAAGGTCGGAGCCTTGCCGGCGGGAGCGGCCTGGAGATCGCCACCCATCGGGACACCCTTCGCATAGCCGACCTCGGCCGGCAGCCGGTTGCCGGCATCCTTCGCGTCGAAATCGAAGCCGCCGAAGAACCTCACCACCATTCGCGACCCCGTGGTCGCATAGGTCTCGCGGCGCGCCATCGCGTCGAAAAGCGACTCCCGCGTGTTCTCGCGCGCCCAGACGGCGGCATAGCCCGAGGCGGTGGTCTCCCACGCCATGACGACCGTATTCCCGTTCTTGATGAACGGATGCATCGCCCGCTCGGGACTGGGCTCGGACGACGTGGTCTTGCCGAAGAAGTTGTCCTCCTCGACGGCCGTGAGCCCGGTGTGCGCGTCGGTGGATCCGACCAGGCCGAACTTGTAGGGATTGACGCCCAGCTCGCTTTCCAGCCGGAGGCCGTTCTTGTACGCCGAGCGGGCGTATTCGAACTCGAGCATCTCCTTCTTTTTCAGCTCGCTCAGGTCGAGGTTGCCCTTGTCCCAGCGCTCGAAGCCGGCGAATTCGTCGTTGGGCGACAGGTACGGGTGCGTCTCGCCGTCGCCCTTGATCTGGGTGGCCTCGTAGAGCCGTTCCCACTTCATGCGCGTCTCGGCGTACTCGCGGTCTATCTTCCGGCCGGTGCCCGGCTCGATGAGGGGGAACATGCGGCCGTTGCTGAGGTTGCCGTTGTGCGCGATGGCGAGCAGCTCGCCGCCGGTCTTCTCCTCGTAGGCCGCCATCCATTTCCACAGGTCGCGCGGGTTGTCGCTGCCGAGCGGGGCTTGCGTCGTGTAGGGCTCGATGCGGCTCGCCTTCTCGCCGCCGTCGCGGAAGATGACGTTGCGGTGCAGGTTGTTGCCGCCGGTGTTCGACGTCCATTCGAAACCGATGAAGGCGGTGAAGCGGCCGGGGTCGTTCGCCTCTTCGGCCGCCTTGACGGTCTCGCGCCACGCGGAGCGGTAGGTCGAGGTCCCGGGCACCGGCAGCAGGCCCGCATCCATCCTGCCCTGCGAGAAGCTGCCGACGATCTCCATCGCCGCCTCGGCGCCCTTTCCCGCCTGGATCATGTCGTACCACTTGCGGCCCTGCGGGAACGCGAGCATCTTGGCGTCGCCACCGAGGAGCAGCGGGAAGAATCCCATCCCATCCGAGTGATCGGCGACCACCAGGAAATCGAGCGGACGGGAAAGCCGCGCGGGCTGTCCGCTCGATGCCGTCACTTCCTCGCCCTTGGCAAAGCGATACGCTTCCCGCGGACCCAGCCGCGCGCCGAAGGCACCGGCATCCATCGAGAACGACGTATGCAGGTGCGTGTCGCCGAACAGCGGCCGGGTGGGAAAGGTGCGGCCCGCATACGGCGAATAGGCCTTCTGCCTGAAGGCCTTCTCGGCGGAGCTCTTGTCGAGCGTGCCGATATCCGTCGTGGCCGCCTCCTGCGCGTAGAGCGGCAGCGTGAAGCCGAAGGCGAACACGGCCAGGGACGTTGCCCATGCCCTACGGGTCCCCCAGGTCATGCAGGTTCGCATCGGCATGGGGCTATTTCGCATTGAGCTCGCCGTCCGGCAGGTACGCGACCCCGCCCCAGTTGGCTTGCAGCAGCGCGCCGCTGTCGGTGATCTGGTAGACCGAAAGGTGCGGATTGAACGACGTGCTGCCGTCGAGCGTGAGGCCCTTGGTGCCCGCGGTCTTGAAGGTCGCATCGGCGGAGGCGCCCACGTCGGCGCCGACGGTGCCGAAGGTATCGAAGAGCCCGCGGTCCTTGAACACCATGAGCTGCCGGTAGCTCTTGTACCCCACGCCGGGGCCGGTGCCGACCCGCGTCATCTTCATGAAGGTTTCCTTGTGCGTGGCGTTGTCCATCAGGACACCGGCACCGTTCGCACCGACGTACAGCACCACGTTCACCTGCGAGCCGTCGAACACCGCGTAGCCCACGGCGCCTGCGACTTCCTCGCGGATGGCGGGATTGGTGGCGTAGAAATCCTGCAGGGTCGTGTCGCGCAGCTTGCGCAGCGCCTCGCGCCGCTCGTCGAGGCTCCCGGAGCCGCTGCCGGATGGCGTGGCGCAGCCGGCGAGCACCGCGGCGACGACGACGGTGGCGATGCATGCACTGCCGGTCCCGATTCGATTCATCGACGCTCCTCGCGGAAAGCCCGCGCAAATGCCGGCCATTGCACGCGCGTGCCGGGCACGGGGCAATGAGCCCTTGGTGCCGCGCGCCTCAGGCCGCTGCGGTCGGCCTCACGATCCCATCGCGGATGGTGATGGCACCCACGCGCTGCAGGTCCTCCACCAGCCACGCTGCCAGCGATTCCGGCGGCTGCCCCAGGAAGCGATCCGACATCATGCGATAGCACGGCACGCGGGCGACGTACGCGGGGACGTCGGCGACCGGCATGGCGCCGCGGTCGAGCAGTGCGAAGACGAACATCACCTTCACCACATGGCGCGCGTTCTTGGCCGGGTCGCGGCCGAAGGCGTCGAGGCGCGCGCGCACCTTGGCGATCGAGCCCGCCACGTCGTCGAACGGCACGCCGTGGCCGGGGATCACCACCGCCGGGCCGAGCCGCTCGATCGCGCCCAGCGTCGCCTGCGCCGCGTCGATGAACGGGTTCGGCCCCTCCTGCGGCCAGACGAAGCCCATCCCGTCCTGCCACAGGGCGTCGCCCGAGACGAGGATGCGGTTCACCGGCTCGAAGAACATGAGCGCATCCATGTCGTGGCCGGGGGCGGCGTGCGCTTCCCACTCGAAGCCGCCGCCCTCGAACACGTCCCCGGGCGCGAGCGTGTCGTCGAAATGGAACGGGTCCGCGCGCTGGTCGAACTGCGCCATCCAGACGCTCTGCGGCGTCCACGGCACGACGTGCTTCACCTCGCCCTCGGGAATGGTGATGCGGCAGCCGTGCGCGCTCGCGAGCGCCGCATTGCCGCCCATGTGGTCGGAATGGCAATGGGTGTTGACCACGCGCTCGAGCGGCTCGCCATCGAGCCCTTCGGGCCCCGCGACGAGGTCCAGCGTCTGCTCGCGATGCGTGCAATAGCCGGAATCGACGAGCACGTTGTCGCCGGGCGCACGCATCACCACCTGGTTGCAGTTGAGCCAGCCGCGCACGATCACGCGGATGGAAGGGGGAAGCGGTGCACGCGGCATAATGGCCGCCATCTTATCCTCGCCCCTTCGCTCCTTGGCCGCGCTCACGGGTCTGCGCATCGTCTCGACGGCACTCAACCTGCCCGGCCCGGCCGCCTGCGCACGGCTGCACGCGATGGGCGCGACCGTGGACAAGGTCGAGCCGCCCGAGGGCGATCCGCTCGAGCGCTACGCGCCCGGCTGGTACGGGCGCCTGCACGCCGGCATCGCGCAGCACCGCATCGACCTCAAGCGTGACGAGGGACGCGAGACGATGCGGACCCTGCTCGACCATGCCGACGTGCTGGTGACGGCGCAGCGGCCCGCCGCGCTCGCGCGCATCGGCCTCGACCGCGCGAGCCTCGCCGCGCATCCGCGCCTGTGCCACGTGGCCATCCTCGGACACCCGCCGCCCGACGAGGACCTGCCCGGCCACGACCTCACCTACCTCGCCATGTGCGGGCTGGTGCGCCCGCCGCGGATGCCGCCCACCCTCTTCGCCGACATGGCCGGCGCCGAGCGCGTCGCCTCCGCGGCGCTCGCCCTCGTCTACGAACGCCTGCAAACCGGCCGCGGCGGCCATGCGATCGTGGCGCTCGCCGATGTCGCGCACGACCTCGCCTCGCCGTTGCGCGAAGGCCTCACCGCGCCCACGGGGCTGCTCGGCGGCGGCCTCGCCGGCTACAACCTCTATGCCGCGGCCGAAGGCTGGATCGCGCTCGCAGCGCTCGAGCCGCGTTTCTTCCAGCGCCTGGCCGAGCTCCTCGAGCTGGCCCCCGCAACCCAGGACAGGCTGGCCGCGAAGTTCGGCGAGCGCACCGCGCGCGAATGGGAGCAGTGGGCGCGCGCGAACGACCTCCCCCTCGTCGCGGTCCATTCTCCCCTCCACGAAAAGGCCTCTCCATGAAGATCCAGGACAACGCGTTCATCGTCGCGGGCGGCGGCTCGGGACTGGGGGCCGCCACCGCCCGCATGCTGGTCGCGGCGGGCGGCAGGGTGGTCATCGCCGACGTGAATCCGGCGGGGGAAGCGGTCGCGAAGGAGCTCGGCGCCAACGCGCGCTTCATTCGCACCGACGTGACCGAGGAAGCGTCCACCCAGGCCGCGGTGGACCTTTGCGTGAGTGCCTTCGGCGCGATCCACGGCGCCGTCAATTGCGCGGGTGTTGCCCCCGGCGAGCGGGTAGTCGGCAAGACCGGGCCGCATTCCCTCGCGAATTTCGAGCGCGCGGTGCGCATCAACCTCGTCGGCACGTTCAACGTGATCCGGCTGGCCGCCGCGAAGATGAGCGTGCAGCCGGCGCTGGCGAGCGGCGAGCGTGGCGTGCTGGTGAATACCTCTTCGGTCGCCTCGATGGACGGGCAGATCGGCCAGGCTGCCTATGCGGCCTCGAAGGCGGGGGTGAACGGCATGACGCTACCCATCGCGCGCGAGCTGGCGAGGTTCGGCATCCGCGTGGTCACCATCGCGCCCGGCATCTTCGACACGCCGATGCTGCAGGGCATGAGCGAGGAGGTGCGCGCTTCCCTGGGCCAGCAGATCCCGTTTCCGTCGCGGCTGGGCCGGCCCGACGAATACGCGGCGCTCGTACGCCACGTGATCGAGAACGAGGTCCTGAACGGCGAGGTGATCCGCCTCGACGGCGCGATCAGGATGGCACCCAAGTGACGTCACGTCAGAGCCGCGCAGCGGCGATAGCGACGTCATCCCCGAGCCGTCGGGGATCCAAGCTCAATTGGGCCCCCGCCTACGCGGGGGCGACAACACCTGCCGCGCCTTCGGCGATAGCGACGTCATCCCCGAGCCGTC
>Ga0068851_10000512_pt1 | contig 16980 bp, 10 predicted proteins | sample KBSCornC12_FD_66588 | JGI IMG/M metagenome (GOLD analysis project Ga0068851, IMG submission 66588) | Corn rhizosphere microbial communities from Kellogg Biological Station, Michigan, USA - KBS Corn C1-2 | ecosystem: Host-associated > Plants > Roots > Rhizosphere > Soil ...
CCGAGAACAAGGCCTACGTGGACAGATTCACGAAGGCGAACCCGGGTATACGTCCCAATTTCCACTCCGTCGGCGGCTACGATGGCACGCACCTCATCTACGAATCGCTCAAGCGCGTGGGCAGCGCTGCCGATGGCGAGAAGCTGGTCGCGGCGATGAAGGGGCTCGCGTGGACGAGCCCGCGGGGGCCGATGTCGATCGATCCCGCGACGCGCGACGTGGTGCAGAACGTCTACGTGCGCCGCTGCGAGATGGTGGGCGGCAAGCCGTTCAACGTCGAGTTCGACCGCATCGAGAACGTGAGGGATCCCGGAGCATGAAACGCGACACGCCACCGTTCCGCGCCGACCACGTCGGCAGCTTCCTCAGGCCGCGGCAACTGCTCGAGGCGCGCGATCGCCACAAGCGCGGCGAGATCACGCGCGCGGAGCTGCGAGCCGTGGAGGACGATGCGATTCGCGACGTGGTGCGCTTCCAGGAAGGACTCGGCCTCGAGGGCATCACGGATGGCGAGTTCCGCCGCACTTATTTCCACATCGATTTCCTCGAGCAGCTCGATGGCGTGACCACCAGCGGCGGCCTCACGGTGCATTTCCACAGCGCCCACGGCGAGGTGGATTTCGCACCGCCGGTATTGAAGGTTACGGACAAGGTGCGCCATGCGCGCCCGATCATGGTCGAGGACTTCACCTTCCTCAAGTCGCTCGTGAAGCGCACGCCCAAGCTCACCATTCCCTCGCCCACCATGCTGCATTTCCGCGGCGGGCGCGGCGCAGTGAGCCGCGAGGCTTATCCCGACATGGAAGAATTCTTCGCCGACGTCGCTTCCGCCTATCGCGAGGAGATCCGTGCGCTCGGGGAAGCCGGTTGCACCTACCTGCAGCTCGACGACACCAACCTCGCCTACCTGTGCGATCCGCACCTGCGGGAAGGCGCCCGCGCGCGCGGCGACGATCCAGACGAGCTGCCGCGGCGCTATGCGAGCCTCATCAACGCCGCGATCGCCGACCGGCCGGCCGGCATGACCATCTGCACGCACCTTTGCCGCGGCAACTTCAAGAGCGCCTGGGTCGCCGAGGGCGGCTACGAGCCGGTCGCCGAGGTGCTCTTCAACGAGCTGAAGGTCGACGGCTACTTCCTCGAGTACGACGATGCGCGCTCGGGCGGCTTCGGACCGCTGCGTTTCCTGCCGAAGGGAAAGATGGTCGTGCTGGGCCTCGTCACCACCAAGGTGGGCGACCTCGAGTCGAAGGACCTCATCAAGCATCGCATCGACGAGGCCGCGCGCTACGTGCCGCTGGAGCAGCTTTGCCTGTCGCCGCAATGCGGTTTTTCCAGCACGGTGCACGGCAACGAGATCGCGCAGGAATCGCAGGCCCGCAAGCTGGGACTCATCGTCGAGACGGCCTCCGAGGTCTGGGCCGACGCCTGAGGCTGTAAAATCGGTTGGATCGCAGCAATCCCCCCCACCCGATGCGTTACGACGAACAGTCCATCAAGGTCCTGAAGGGCCTGGAGCCGGTGCGCGCGCGCCCCGGCATGTACACCCGCACCGATAGCCCCCTGCACATCATCCAGGAGGTGATCGACAACGCCGCGGATGAAGCGCTCGCGGGCGCCGCGAAGAACCTCGTGGTGACCATGCACGCCGATGGCTCGGTGAGCGTCGAGGACGACGGCCGCGGCATCCCCGTGGGTCCGCACCCGGTCGAGAAGGCGCCCACGGTCGAGGTGGTGTACACACGCCTGCACGCCGGGGGCAAGTTCGACAAGAAGGGCGGCGGCGCGTACGCGTTCTCCGGCGGCCTGCACGGCGTCGGCGTTTCCGTGACCAACGCGCTGTCCAGGCGCCTCGAGGTGCGCGTGAAGCGCGACGGCGCCGAGTGGGAGATCGCGTTCGAAGGCGGCGAGGTCGCGCAGAAGCTCAAGAAGGTCGGCAAGGCGGGCCCGCGGGAAACCGGCACCGTGGTGCGTGCATGGCCCGACCCCAAATATTTCGACAGCCCGAAGATCGGCAAGCGCGAGCTGGAGCTCCTGCTGCGCGCCAAGGCGGTGCTCCTTCCCGGCCTGCGCGTCGTGCTGCGCGACGAGTCCTCGAAGGACGAGCGTGAGTGGAAGTACGAAGGCGGCCTCTCCGCGTACATGCGCGAGCGTATCGACGGCGTCGACGGCTACGTGAGCCCGATCTTCGCGGGCGAATCCTATTGCGGCGCCGAGGATGGCACCTATGCGCAGGGCGAAGGCGCCTCGTGGGCCATCGCATGGTCCGAAGCGGGCGGCGAGGGCGAGTCCTTCGTGAACCTCATCCCCACCACGCTCGGCGGCACGCACGAGGCCGGCCTGCGCAACGCCGTCTACGAGTCGATCAAGGAGTTCTGCGAGCACCACGAGCTGCTCACGCGCGGCGTCTCGCTGCAATCGGAGGACGCGTGGAAGCCGCTGCGCTTCGTGCTCTCGGCGCGCATCCTCGATCCGCAGTTCCAGGGACAGACGAAGGAGCGCCTCTCGTCCCGCGAGGCGTTGAAGCTGGTCTCCTCGCGGGTGAAGGATCCGCTCGACGCCTGGCTCAACCAGAACGTCGAGGAAGGCAAGAAGATCGCGCAGCTCGCCATCAGCGCCGCGACCGCGCGCCAGCGCGCCGGCAAGGCGGTGGAGAAGCGCAAGAGCTCGGGTGTGGCGGTGCTGCCCGGCAAGCTCACCGACTGCGAGTCCCAGGACACCGATCGCAACGAGGTCTTCCTGGTGGAAGGCGACTCCGCGGGCGGCTCGGCCAAGCAGGGCCGCGATCGCACCTACCAGGCGATCCTGCCGTTGAAGGGAAAGGTGCTCAACACGTTCGAGGTCGCGGCCCAGGAGCTCTACGCCAATACCGAGGTGCACGACATCGCCGTGGCGCTCGGCATCGACCCGCACGCGCGCGAGGCGCCGTCGAGCGTGCTGGACAACCTGCGCTACGGCAAGGTGATCATCATGGCGGATGCCGACGTCGACGGCGCGCACATCCAGACGCTGCTGCTCACGCTTTTCTATCGCCACTTCCCGAAGCTCATCGAGGAGCGGCATCTCTACATCGCGCAGGCGCCGCTCTTCAGTATCCGGGTCGCACCCCATGGAAAGACCAAGGCCGAGCGGCGGCTCTATGCGCTGGACGAGGCCGAGCGCGACCAGATCGTGGAGAAGCTGCGCGACGAAGGCGTTCGCGATTCGTCGATCCAGATCGGGCGGTTCAAGGGCCTGGGCGAGATGAATCCCGATCAGTTGCGCGAGACGACCATGAACCCGGACACGCGCCGCCTCATCGAGATGCGGCTCGACTCCGCGGAATACGAAGCGGCGCCGCCGGTCTTCAAGCTTCTCATGGGCAAGACCGAGGCGGCGGGACGGCGCGCGTGGATGGAGAAGGAAGGCCACATCATCGAAGCCGACGTATGAGCACCGCGACGAAGGGCAAGAAGCCCAGGGCCGCCGGCCTTTCCGGCGACCTTTTCTCGCAGCCGCCCGCCCCTCCGCCGGTGCAGGGCGGCGAGCCGCCGCAACGCGCGCCGGAAGGGCCGTCGCTCTCGGAGTTCGCATCGCGCGCGTACCTCGCGTATGCCATGAGCGTCGTGAAGGGCCGCGCCCTGCCCTCGGTCGAGGACGGGCAGAAGCCGGTGCAGCGCCGCATCCTCTACACCATGCGCGAGATGGGCAATCGCTTCGACGCGCCGCACAAGAAGAGCGCGCGCGTCGTGGGCGACGTCATCGGCAAGTACCATCCGCACGGCGACGTGGCGGTCTACGACGCCGCGGTGCGCATGGCGCAGGACTTCACGCTGCGCTATCCGCTGATCGACGGCCAGGGCAACTTCGGCTCGCGCGACGGCGACAGCCCCGCGGCCTACCGCTACACCGAGGTGCGCCTCACCGCGTTCGCGGAGCACGTGCTGCTCTCGGAGCTCGACCGGGGCACGGTCGACTTCATCGACAACTACAACGGCGAGTTCCAGGAGCCGAAGCTCCTTCCCGCGCGCCTGCCGGTGATGCTGCTCAACGGCGCATCGGGGATTGCCGTCGGCATGGCGACCGAGATCCCGCCGCACAACCTGAAGGAGGTGGCGGAGGCCTGCGCGCGGGTGCTAGAAAACGAGGAATTGGATCCCCGCCTGCGCGGGGATGACGGCGCTCGTCGTTCCCGCGCAGGCGGGAACCCAATCTCCCTGATCAAGGGCCCCGACTTCCCTGGCGGCGGCCAGATCATCTCCTCGCGCGAGGAGATCAAGCGCGCCTACGAGACCGGCCGCGGCAGCATCCGCGTGCGCGCGCGCTGGACTGTCGAGAAGCTCGCGCGCGGACAATACCGCGTGGCCGTCACGCAGCTGCCTCCGAACACGTCGGCCGCGCGGGTGCTCGCGGAGATCGACGAGCTGGTCAACCCGAAGCCCAAGGCCGGCAAGAAATCGCTCACGCCCGACCAGGCGAGCCTCAAGACCGCCACGCTCGCGCTGCTCGAGACCGCGCGCGACGACTCCGACGGCGAGCATCCGGTGCGCATCGTGCTCGACCCGCGCACGAGCAAGGTCGAATGCGACGAGCTGATGGCCTTCCTCCTCGCGCACACCTCGATGGAAGGCAACGTCGCCATGAACCTCGTGGCGATCGGCACCGACGGGCGCCCGCGGCAGATGGGGCTCGCCGAGGTGATCGGTCAATGGGCCGCGTTCCGCCTCGTCGTGCTGGAGCGGCGCCTGCGGCACCGCGCCGACGAAGTGGCGGATCGCGTGCACATCCTGGAAGGCCGCATGATCGCCTTCCTCAACATCGACAAGGTCATCAAGGTCATCCGCAACGCCGACGAGCCCAAGCCCGAGCTCATCGCGGCGTTCAAGCTCTCCGAGCGCCAGGCCGAGGACATCCTCGAGATCCGCCTGCGCCAGCTCGCCCGGCTCGAGGGCATCAGGATCGAGCGCGAGCTCGACGAGCTGAAGAAGGAAGCCGCGTCGTTGAAGCGCCTGCTCGGCTCGCCGGCGGAGCGCCGCAAGCTTGCGGCGAAGGAAGTGCGCGAGGACGCCGAGCGCTTCGGCGACAAGCGCCGCACGTTCATCGAGGAGGCCGAACGCATCACGGTGTCCGACGTGCAGACGGTGCTCGACGAGCCGGTGACCGTGATCCTGTCGCGCAACGGGTTCCTGCGCTCGCGCTCGGGTCACGGCATCGACCGCAGCGTGCTGTCGTGGAAGGAAGGCGACGGCCCGCTCGCGATCGTCGAGACGCGCACCGTTACGCCCGTCGTCGTCTTCGGCGCCAATGGCCGCGTCTTCAACCTGCGCCCCACCGACATGCCCGGCGGCAAGGGTGACGGCGTGCCGGTCGCGTCGCTCGTGGAAACGCAGGGCACCGCGATCGTGGGCATGCTCTCCGCCGCGCCGGAGACGCCGGTGCTGCTCGGCACTTCCGGCGGCAACGTGCTGCGCGCGAAGATCGAGGCCTTCATCACGCGCCAGCGCGCCGGCAAGCAATTCGTCGGCGTGGGGGAAGGCGAGGCGTTGCTCATGCCCGCGCAGATTCCCGCGCCGGCGAAGGAAGTCGCGGCGCTCTCCCGCGATGGGCGATTGCTCGTGTTCCCGCTCGAGGAAGTGCCCGAGCTGCCCAATGGCGGCAAGGGCGTGATGGCGCTACGCGTGCACGAGGGCGAAGCCATGGTCGGCGTGCAGCCCTTGGGCGACGATATCCGCGCCGTGGTGGTCGGCCGCGGCGACAAGCGCAACGTGGTGACGATCAAGCGTGGCGATATCGATCACTATCGCGGAAGCCGTGCCCGCACCGGGCGCGTGCTGCCCGGCACCGTGAAACGCGCCGAGGGTTTCGAGTAATCCCGCGGCGGTCCGCCCGCCTCCTCGCACTGCTCCGGACTTAGCCGCGAATGCGTGCATCGCGGCGTGCGCAATGCACATGACAAGAATTCTCATTCTTCTTGCCGGCGGCGATCGATCGCGAGCCTGCCGGACGTCTTTCCCGTGGGGCGTTTCACCCACTCCTGGCGGCGTACCAGACACACATCAAGTGCGCAAGATTTCTGCGGCCATATGCCGCACCGCGGACGCACTTCTGCGACATCCGACCGCACCTGTCGCAGCGACCGACCTCTAGATTGACCCTTACGGTCGTGGATCCGGATCCGCTCCCGCCGTTTCATAACATCAAACCCGTCAAGGGAGACAAGAAAATGACTCACCACGCAGTTAAGAACTTCATCCCCCGTCCGCTCGTCCTGGCAACGATGGCAGCCCTGCTCGGCATGGCCGCCATCCCCGGCTACGCCAGTTTCAACGTTCCGACCGACGCGCCGCCCAGCCCGCTCTTCGGCGCGCAGCCGTTCACGCAGCAGATGCTGTTGTTCGAGGAATTCGGTGTGCAGCCCCTGCCCGCCAACGCGCCCGCTCACTCGCTGCCGGATCCCTCCGGTTGTGCAGGCCCCGCCAACCCCGCCGCCTACACCACCGCGCTCGACACGTTCCTCACGCAGCCCATCTTCCCGCCGCCGCAGGAGCAGGCGAACACCTCGCTGCCGAACGCGTTCGCCGCCACGGTGAGCAACTGCCTCGGCCGCGCCGTGACCGGTGTGGTGGAAGGCCGTCCGCCGGGAGCCAACTTCGCGCACCAACGCTGGGCCGAGTTCACGCCGAGCGTCTACTTCCAGACGATGCTCGCAGGTTCGCGCCCCAACGGCGGCATCCGCGACAGCCTGCAGCGCCACCATTACAGCGTGGGTGAGTTCGGGCCCGGCGGCCTGTACCACAACACCGCGGGCGCGCCCGGCTTCGACGGCACGACCAAGGGCATCACGATCAGGTTCCACCCGAACATGCCCGTGCAGGACCCGCTGAAGGTGTGGACGTTCGACGGCACGCTGCCGCCGAAGCTCCTGATGGCGCCGTACGGCACCACCCTCACGTTCCGCAACTACAACGCGCTGCCGATCGACGAAGGCGCGAACGGCGGCTTCGGTCGCCACACGATCACGACGCACGAGCACAACGGCCACAACGGGGCCGAGAGCGACGGCTTCGCCGGCGCGTACTTCTTCCCGGGCGAGTACTACGACTATCGCTGGGCGATGCTCCTCGCGGGCAACGACTCGGTGCCGATCGGCTCGACCGATCCGGTCCTCGCCGAGAAGAACCTCAAGTCCGGCACGCCGGACGGCAACGGCGGCATCCGCAAGGTGCGCGGCGACTGGCACGAGACCATGAGCACGCACTGGTTCCACGACCACATGGTCGACTTCACGGCGCAGAACGTCTACAAGGGCAACGCCGTGATGATGAACTACTACTCGGCCATCGACCGCGGCCGCGAGCCCGCTTCGCCCGCCGAAGCGCAGGGCAGCGCCAACACCCCGGGCTACGGCTGCAACTACGCCGACGCGACGGACGTGAACCCGAACAACGTGAACCTGTGCTTCCCGTCGGGCAACGCGCTCGACTGGGGCAACCGCGACTACGACGTGAACCTCGTCGTGGCCGACAAGGCGTTCGACCAGAGCGGCCAGTTGTTCTTCAACATCTTCAACCTCGACGGCTTCCTGGGTGACGTGGCCACCGTCAACTTCGGCTACAAGCCGTACATGGACGTGCGCGCCCGCAAGTATCGCTTCCGGATCCTGAACGGCTCCGTGTCGCGCTACTGGAAGATCGCGCTGGTCGATTCCGCCGGCCACCAGGTGCCCTTCCACATGATCGGCAACGACGGCAACATCCTCGAGCACGCCGTTGCGTTCCCGAACGTGGAGTCGCCCGAGGGCCTGCCTTCGCAAGGCATCGCGGAGCGCTACGACATCATCGTGGACTTCAGCAAGTTCCAGGATGGCGACAAGCTCTACTTCGTGAACACGCTCGAGCACCAGGACGGCAAGACGCCCAACCAGGCCATTCCGCTGGCCACGGTGCTGAGCGGCGCGTACGCGGCGGGCGGCTGTCCGCAGAGCTGCGATCCGGTGGTGGGCAAGTTCATGGAGCTGCGCGTGCACGCGTACGCCGGCCAGGACTTCTCGATGAACCCCGGCGACTATGTCGAGGGCAAGAAGTCGATGATCCCGCTGCCCGGATTCACCCCGCAGGAGCTCGCGACGGCGAAGGAGCGCACGTTCGAGTTCGGACGCGGCGGCGACGTCCAGCCCTGGGTCATCAAGACCGACGGCGGCCCGGGATACAACGCAACCAGCGTCGAAGGCCTCTTCGACCGCGTGAGCGCTGCGCCCACCAAGGGCGGCGTTGAAATCTGGCACCTGAAGAACGGCGGCCAGGGCTGGAGCCATCCGATCCACGTCCACTTCGAAGAAGGCCAGATCCTCGCGCGCGGCGGCAAGGCTCCGCCCTCCTGGGAAAAAGGCGCCCGCAAGGACATGTACCGCATCGGACCGATGGCCGACAGCACCGACAGCGTCGACTTTGCGATTCGCGTCCGCGAGTTCCTGGGTACGTATGTCGAGCACTGCCACAACACGCAGCACGAGGACCACGCGATGCTGCTGCGCTGGGACAGCCAGAACCCCGGCCAGACGGTGGCGATCCAGACCCCGTTCCCGACCTGGGACGGCGTGATCTACACCAACAGCAACACGACGGATATCCCGACGTTCAAGACCGGCAAGGCGACCAGCTTCCTCGCGAGCATCCCGGCACCCGTCGCGAAGAACGACGCGGCCGTGGCGGTCTCGGGCAAGGCGGCGAAGATCGACGTCACGACCAACGACGTGTGCATCGGCGACTGCGACAACAAGTCGGTTGCGATCTTCCAGGCTCCGAAGAAGGGCACGGCGGTCAGCAACGGCGACGGCACGGTCACCTACACGTCGGCTGCGAACTTCACTGGCGTGGACACGTTCACGTACACGGTGAAGGACACGGCAACGGGGAAGGTGGCCTCCAACGCCGCGACGGTCTCGGTATCGGTGAAGCCGGTCCCGGCCGCCCCGGTCGCCGTGAACGACGCAGTGGCCGGCGTGGAAGAATCCGTCTTCGGCGTGGACCTCGTCGCGAACGACACCAACTGCTCGCGCACGATCCCGTGCTCGATCACGGTGGTGACGCAACCCGCGCATGGAACCCTGGTCCCGAACGTGCCGAACCCTGGCCAGGCGACGTTCCTGTCCACCCCCGGCTACCTCGGTCCGGACAGCTTCACGTACACGGCGACCAACGGCGGCGGCACCTCGCTGCCCGCGACGGTCAGCGTGAACGTGGTCTCGGCCGCCGTGCGCGACGTGGTTACCATCGCGAAGGCATCGCTGTCGAGCGGCTTGCTGTCGGTCAGCGGCAGTGTCACTCCCATCAACGGTGTGTTCTCGCCGTCGGTGTCGATCTACATGAACGACATCAACGCGTCCTGGACCTCCTGCATGGGCACGCCGGTGGGTACCGCAGTAGTCGGCAAGCAGGGCAACTGGGTGTTCCAGGCGTCGGGCCTCCCGGCCTCCGCCGAGGTGTGCGTGTCGTCGAACTACTTCGGCGTGGACTACGTCTCGCTGCCGTGAGGGTGAGCGCAAGCCGAAGCATGTAGGTGCAACAGGGAGGTGAAGGCCCGGCCGGACGAAGAGTCCGGCCGGGCTTTCGAACCCCGCGACAACTCCGACCCGACAAGGAGAACCGTCAAATGAAGACGCTGCAACCGATGGCACGCGCCAGTTTCCTGGCTCTTGCGTGCGCGCTGCTGATATTCCTCGCTCCACGCGTGAATGCCGCACCCAAGGGCTCGCCCTGGAACGAGACCTACTTTCCCAACGTGACCCTGGTGAGCCAGGACGGCAAGGAAATGCGTTTCTACGACGACATGATCAAGGGGAAGATCGTGTTGATCAATTTCATGTTCGCGACGTGCCACGACGCGTGCCCCCTCGAGACCGCGAAGCTGCGGCAGGTGCAGGAGCAGCTCGGCGACCGCGTGGGCAGGGAAGTGTTCATGTACTCGATCACCATCACGCCCGAGCACGACACGCCCGAGGTGCTGAAGGAATACATGGAGCAGTTCAAGGTCGCTCCCGGCTGGCAGTTCATGACCGGGAAGATCGAGGACATCAACCTCATCCGCAGGAAGCTCGGCCTCTACGAGGAGGGCGAGGTGAACAGCGACCACACGCAGAGCCTCATGATCGGCAACGAGAGCTCCGGCACGTGGATGAAGCGCTCGTCGTTCGACAATCCCAGGGTGCTCTCGCAGGTGATGCTCGACCGGCTCATGGGCGGCAAGGTCCAGATCAGGGGCGTCAGCTACGCGCAGGCGCCCACGCAGATCAATGTCGACCCCGGCGAGGACCTCTTCCGCCGCCGCTGCCAGGAGTGCCACACGGTGGGACGGGGCGAAGCGATCGGGCCCGACCTCGCGGGTGTGACGAGGCGGCGCGACCGCACCTGGCTGTCACGCTACATCCAGGCGCCCAACAAGCTGCTCGAGCAGGGCGATGCCATCGCGGTCGCGCTGAACGAGAGGTATCGCAAGCTGCCGATGCCCAACCTGAGCTTGACCGGGGACGAGGTCGACCAGGTGGTCGGCTACCTCGAGAACGAGAACCAGCGGCTCGCGGGAGGAAAAACGAACGACGCGAAAAACGAAACCAAACAACAAGACCATCACACGCACGCGCACTAAGCGTCGTCGAGCGCGCGGCTTGCGAATCGGCCGCGCGGGGCACCCGGACGCTGCACGCATCCCCTGCGTGCAGCGGCCCGGCGGCTCCAGCCAGCTTTAACGTCCAGATCTCTCGTTAGCCCGGGCTCGCCTGGCCAGGCCGCCCAACACATCCTCGATGTGCCCGAACAAGTATCGCTGCCCGCGATGCGCGGTTGCGAACGAGCGACCGTGCGTCTCATTCAAGGCTCCCGCGCCGCGTTATGCGTGCATCGCGGCAAGCGTGATGCACATGACAAGAATTCTCATTCTTTTCGCGATGCGATTGATCGCGGGCATGCCGCAGGTTGTTTTCGCGTGGGGCGTTTCACCCACCCTCGCGCCGGACCAGACAAATATCAAATGCGCAATATTTTTGCGCGCATATGCCGCACCTCGAACGGCAATTTGCGACATCCGACCGCACTTGTCGCAGTTACCAATCGCTAGATTTATTTCACGGCGAATGCGACCCGAAAACTTGAAGCGCCGGCGCCGTCATCACACATCAACCCCGTCGAGGGAGACAAGAATGAAACAACGCGCAACTAAGCAATTCGCACCACGCCCGCTGTTCCTGGCCACGATGGCTGCCCTGATCGGCATGGCCGCCATTCCGGGCCAGGCCGGCTTCGATATTCCGACCGGCGGCGCCGGCGGAGTTCCTGGGACGTCCAGCCCGCTCTTCGCGGCGCAGCCGTTCACGCAGCAGATCCTGCTGTTCGAGGAGTTCGGCACGCAGCCGCTGCCCACTACCGCCAGCCCGCACCAGCTGCCCGATCCGGGCGCCTGCAACGGCGCGGTGGACCCTGCCACGTTTACCGGCTTGCTCGACACGTTCCTGAGCCAGCCGATCTGGCCGGCGCCGCAGGAGCAGGCGAACACCACCATGCCGAACCCGCTCGCCGCGCGCATCACGAGCTGCCTCGGCCGTCCCATCACGGGCGTGCTGGAAGGCCGTCCGCCGGGAGTGGACTTCGCGCACCAGCGCTGGGCCGAGTTCACGCCCACCGTGTATTTCCAGACGATGCTCGCGCCTTCGCGTCCGAACGGCGGCGTGCGCGACTCCCTGCAGCGCCACCACTATGCGGTCGGTGAGTTCGGGCCTGGCGGCCTGTACCACAACACCGTCGGCGCGCCGGGATTCGACGGCACGACGAACGGCATCCACATCAAGTTCCACCCGAACATGCCCGAGCAGGACCAGGTCCACCTGTGGACGTTCGACGGCACGCTGCCGCCGAAGCTCCTGATGGCGCCCTACGGCACGACCATCGCCTTCCGCAACTACAACATCCTGCCGATCGACGAGGGCGCGAACGGCGGCTTCGGTGCGCACACCATCACGACGCACGAGCACAACGGCCACAACCCGGCCGAGAGCGACGGCTTCGCGGGCGCGTACTTCTACCCGGGCGAGTTCTACGACTACCACTGGCCGATGATCCTCGCCGGCCACGACAGCTTCCCGATCGGCTCGACCGACCCGGTGCTGGCCGAGAAGAACCTCAAGTCCGGCACGCCCGACGGCAACGGTGGCATCCGCAAGGTGCGCGGCAACTGGCACGAGACGATGTCCACGCACTGGTTCCACGACCACATGCTCGACGCGACCGCCCAGAACGTCTACAAGGGCAACGCGGCGATGATGAACTACTACTCGGCGATCGACCGCGGCCGCGAGCCTGCGTCCGCCGCCGAGGCCGCGGGCAGCGCGTCCACGCCGGGCTACGGCTGCAACTACGCCGACGCGACGGATGTGAATCCGAACAACGTGAACCTGTGCTTCCCGTCGGGCAACGCGCTCGACTGGGGCAACCGCGACTATGACCTGAACCTCGTCGTTGCGGACAAGGCGTTCGACGCGACCGGCCAGCTCTACTTCAACATCTTCCAGACGGACGGCTTCCTCGGCGACGTGCCGACGGTGAACTTCCTGTACAAGCCGTTCCTCGACGTGCGTGCGCGCAAGTATCGCTTCCGGATCCTGAACGGCTCCGTGTCGCGCTACTGGAAGATCGCCTTCGTCGATTCGACCGGCAACCAGGTTCCGTTCCACCTGATCGGCAACGACGGCAACATCCTCGAGCACGCGGTTGCGTTCCCGAACGTCGAATCGCCCGAAGGCCTGCCCGAGCAGGGCATCGCCGAGCGCTATGACATCGTCATGGACTTCAGCAAGTTCAAGGACGGCGACAAGATCTACGCCGTCAACCTGCTCGAGCACCAGGATGGCAAGACGCCGAACCAGGCGATCCCGCTCAGCACGGTGCTCTCCGGCGCGTATTCGGCCGGCGGCTGCCCCGCGACGTGCGACCCGGTGGTCGGCAAGTTCATGGAGATCCGCGTCCACTCGTACACGGGCACCGACCTCTCGATGAACCCGGCCGACTATGTCGTGGGCAAGAAGAAGATGATCCCGCTGCCGGGATTCACCGCGCAGGAGCTCGCAACCGCGACCGAACGCACGTTCGAGTTCGACCGCGGCGGCGACGTGAAGCCGTGGACCATCAAGACCAACGGCGGCCGTGCGTTCAACGCCAGCACCACGCCGGGCGAAGGCGATCTCAAGATCTTCGATCGCATCTCGGCCGCACCCACCCGTGGCAACGTCGAGATCTGGCACCTGCGCAACGGTGGCCAGGGCTGGGCGCACCCGGTGCACATCCACTTCGAGGAAGGCCAGATCCTCGAGCGCGGCGGCAAGGCCCCGTTCTCGTGGGAAAAAGGCGCTCGCAAGGACATGTACCGGATCGGCCCGCTGTCCACCAGCACGGACAGCGTCGACCTCGCCATCCGCGTGCGTGAGTTCCTCGGCACGTATGTGGAGCACTGCCACAACACGCAGCACGAAGACAACGCGATGCTGCTGCGTTGGGACAGCCAGGCTCCGGGCCAGACGGTGGCGATCCACACCCCGTTCCCGACCTGGAATGGCGTGACCTACGTCGACAGCAACACGACGGATGTCCCGACGTACAAGACCGGCCTTGCGACCGACTTCCTGCGCTCGCGCGTGGTCCCGCCGGTCGCGGTCGACGACTCGACGTTCGGAGCCGTCGGCGGATCGGTGAAGGTGAACGTGATCGACAACGACAAGTGCATCGGCCAGTGCGATCCGAAGACGGTGGTCATCACGACCCAGCCCGCCAAGGGAACGGCGGTGGCGAACCTCGACGGCACGATCACCTACACGCCGAAGGCGACCTTCACCGGCAGCGACAGCCTGAAGTACACGGTGCGTGACACGACGACGGGAGCGGCAGCCTCGAACGCCGCCACCGTGAACATCGGCGTGCTCGCCGCGCCGCCCGCGGTGAAGGACGCGGCGGTCGCCATCACGGAGGTCGTCACGGGTATCGACGTGACCGCCAACGACGGCAACTGCCCGGCCGGTGCATGCACCGTGACGATCACGACGCCTCCGATGGCCGGTGCCACGGTCGTGCCGAACAAGCCCAACGTCGGCCAGGTGACCTACCTGTCCGCGCCGGGTTACTCGGGTCTGGACAGCTTCTCGTACACGGCGACCAACGCGGCCGGCACTTCCGCGCCCGCGAAGGTCAGCGTGACCGTGCAGCCTTCCAGCACTCGCGACGTCGTGACGATCGCCAAGGCCTCGTACTCCGGTGGCCAGCTGGCGATGTCGGGAACGGTGACCTCGCTGAACGGCGTGTTCCCGAAAACGCTGACGTTGTTCACGGCCGAGATCAACGCCTCGTGGACCGCCTGCATGGGGACCAACGGCACGAGCGTGCCGGTCGACAAGTTCGGCAAGTGGAACCTGAGCGTGAGTGGCCTGGTTGGTCCGATCGACGCGTGCCTGCAGTCGCCGAACTACGGCGTGGCGTACGTCGAGTTCACGGGACCTTGATTTACACAACGCCAGCAGTCGGTAGGCAATAGCCAGTACGCAGTAGCAGTGCAAGCCCGGCCGGACCTCGGTCCGGCCGGGCCTTGACTCCGGACTCAAAAGGGAGAGACAAAAAATGAAAGCGCATCAGAAAACGTTCGGCTGCATGGAAGGCATCGTTTTCCTCATCGCGTTGGTGGTGTTCGTCTTCGGCGCGGGCAACGCCTCCAGCGCGCCCAAGGGCTCGCCCTGGAACGCGGAGTACTTCGGCAACGCCACGCTCGTCAACCAGGATGGCGAGAAGATGAGGTTCTACGACGACCTCATCAAGGGCAAGGCCTTCATGATCAATTTCATCTTCGCCTCGTGCGAGGATGCGTGCCCGCTGGAAACGGCGAAGCTGCGCCAGGTGCAGGAGCAGCTCGGCGACCTCGTCGGCCGCGACGTGCACATGTATTCCATCAGCATCACGCCCGAGCAGGACACGCCGGAAGTCCTGCGCGAGTACATGAAGAAGTACAAGGTCGGCCCGGGCTGGCAGTTCTTCACCGGCAACCTGGACGAGATCAACGCGATCCGCATGAAGCTGGGCCTCATGGAAGAGGGGGAGGCCACGAACGCGCACACGATGAACATGATGATCGGCAACGACGCGAAGGGCGTGTGGATCCGCAAGACGTCGTTCGACAACCCGAAGAAGCTCGCCGCCGTGGTCGCCGACCGCCTCCTCGGGCTCGACGTCGCCGGCGAGAGCTACGGCGCGAAATCGCACGTCTTCGCGCTGCATCCGGGCGAGGACCTGTTCCGCCGCCGCTGCCAGGACTGCCACACCATCGGACGCGGGGACGCCATCGGGCCGGACCTGGTGGGCGTGGCGCAGAAGCGCGATGCCGCCTGGCTCAAGCGCTACGTGCAGGCGCCCAACGAGGTGCTCGCCGAGAAGGATCCCATCGCGATGTCGCTGCACGAGAAGTACAACAAGGTGCTGATGCCGAACCTGCGCCTGACCGACGACGAGGTGGGCCAGATCCTCGGCTACGTCGGCGAGGAAAGCGACAAGGTGAGGGGCGTGAAGACGACGACGAAGGCCGCGTCGAACGTGGAAGACCACTCGCATCACACGCATCATCATTGATGGCGGAACGACGAACGACGCGAAACAGCAGGACACACAACAGGGCTACTACATCCAAGCGCACTAAGCGTCGTCGGGCGCGCGGCTCACGGATCGGCCGCGCGGGGCAACCGGGTGCTGCAGGCGAATCGCCTGCAGCGCCCCGGCGGCCTCTCAAGAAAAAGGGCGCCCTCGAGCGCCCTTGGTCCTTTCGGCTCGCGGAGAAACCCCGTGCCGGCTAGAGCGGCCTCGCGGGATAGCCCGCTTCGGTCAGCACCCGTGCGAGCGCTTCGGCGCTCAGGCGCCGCGAATCGGTCGTCATGGAGACCGTGCGCCGCGGCATGTCGATGCTCACGTCGCTCACGCCCGACACCCGGGTGAGCACGTCGCTCACGGCGGTCGCGTGCACGAGCCCCGTCATCCCCTCGACGACAAGGTTCACCACGCGGGCCTCGTCCGCCTGGGCCCACGCGGCGGCCGTGGAAAACGGCTTAGTGTTCATCCTGGAAAGATAAGCTCTGTACCCGACTACAGGAGCAAGGGGGCCCCGGGTTGGAAACGCTCACCATCGGCCAGGTCGCCAAGGGCGCCGGCGTGCACACGGAAACGATCCGCTATTACCAGAGCCTGGGACTGGTGGAGGAGCCGCCGCGGCGCCAGGGCACGGTGCGGCGCTACAAGCCCAGCGTGGTCGCGCAGCTCGTCTTCATCAAGCGCGCGCAGCAGCTCGGCTTCACCCTCGAGGAGGTGCGCAGGATCCTGCCCTTCCACGGTGGAACCAGCTGCGCCGCCACCCGCAAGCTCGCCGAGCAAAAGCTCGAGGTGATCCGCGAGCGCATCGCCGAGCTCAACCGCGTCCGCCGTTCGCTCCAGGGCCTCATCACCCGCTGCAAGAAGATGGGCCAACCGGCCCAGTGCCCCATCATCCGCAAGCTCTCCGAGGGCCTCGACATCCCCGGCTCCCCCTGACGAAAATCGGGTCCGTCCCGATTTCCCGCCTGGAGGAACAGGACGCAAAAAAGCCCGGTCGCCCGGGCTTTTTGTCACTGCGAGTGCGGGTTCGGTCAGATCGCGCGGATCTTGCCGGCGGCCGGGCCCTTCTGGCCCTGCTGCACGTCGAACTCGACTTTTTGACCCTCTTTCAGGGACTTGTAGCCCTGCATCTGGATCTCCGTGTGGTGCGCGAACAGATCCTTGCCGCCGTCATCCGGCGTGATGAATCCGAAACCCTTCGCGTCGTTGAACCACTTAACGGTACCTGTAGCCATTGTGTCAATTTCCTCTATCGAATGTCCGGGATGAATACCCGACCCCGGCGGCGGGTCGCACGATCACGGAAGGGGAATTGACTGCCACTACAGGCCGCCTTTTG
>Ga0068851_10000518_pt1 | contig 16893 bp, 13 predicted proteins | sample KBSCornC12_FD_66588 | JGI IMG/M metagenome (GOLD analysis project Ga0068851, IMG submission 66588) | Corn rhizosphere microbial communities from Kellogg Biological Station, Michigan, USA - KBS Corn C1-2 | ecosystem: Host-associated > Plants > Roots > Rhizosphere > Soil ...
TGAAGCTCACCACCGACGTCTCGATCGAGTACCACCTGGTGCTCGTCCTCAACGCCGCCCTCGCGGCGGCGGTCTTCCCGCTCCTCTACCTGCTGCTGACCCGGTTCGCCGGAGTCCCGGCCCGGGTGGCGCTGTGGGCCGCACTCGCCGGCAGCGTCTACCCGGCGATCACCGTGCTCTCGCAGGTGGCGATGTCCGAGAACGTCCTCTTCCCGCTGATCTGCGTCTGGCTGATCTGCTTCGCCGGCCTGCTCTCCAGCGTCCCCTCCCGCTCGCAGCTCCTCTGGGCGGTCGGTCTCGGCGCCAGCACCGGCGCCCTCTGGGCGGTGCACAACCGCTTGATCGTCGCGATCGTCGTCGCGATCGCGGGGATGGCCTGGCTCCTCTACCGCCGTCGCGTCCGGCTGGCAGCCGTCCTCGCCGGCGTGACCACGATCGCCCTCTTCATGATCGGCGTCCATTTCCTCGACTCCTTCGTCGTCACCCATAACTACGGGGGCAGCGCTCCCGACGAACTCACCTCGCGCATGCACGAGATCCTCCGCCTGAGGGGGATCGGCACCGTCCTCGCCAACCTGCTCGGCCAGACCTGGTACCTGCTCGTCGCGACCTTCGGGCTGGCAGCCGTGGTCCTCGGCGAGTTTCTCCGCGGGCGGCCGCGAGCGGAAGACGAAGAGGTCGGAGCGCCCGACCCACCCCGAGAGCTGGCCGCTGTGCTCCTGGCTCTGACGGGCCTGCTGCTGCTGATCTCGGCCGCGGCCTTCCCGGAACGGACCCGGCCCGACATGCTGATCTACGGACGTTACGCGGAGATCGCCTCCCCCGCCCTGATCGCCTTCGGCATCGCGGCGCTCGCTCGGGTCAGGGTCAGCCGCCGCATCGCCTGGCCGGTTGCCGGATTCGCGACGCTGACCGTGGTCCTGGTGCTGATCCGGGTACTCGACTCCGATCCCGAAACCGCCGGTCGCTGGAACACGTCGGCCCTGCCCTTCGTGACGATGCAGCTCGGGCCGGCTGTCCTGATCGGCGCCGCGTTGATCGCCGCGGCTGGCGCTCTGCTCCTATGGCTGGCGGCCCGCCGCAACACCGCCGCGCTGGGTGCGGCCGCACTCGCGCTCTTCCTCCCCGTGGTGCTGTACGGCGCCTGGAACCCGGTCCGCAGCTCCGAGCGCGCGATCTACCCGAGCCGCTGGTCAAGCCCGCAGGCGACGGCGGAAGCGGCGAAGGCGGGAGGCGAGCGGATCGCCTACGACCTCGACGACTACGAAACGATCGGCCTCTACGTGCTCCAGTGGTTCCTGCCGAACTCCCGGATCATCCTCTTCCACGGCGACCGGGAACCGCCGCCGGCGCGGCTGGTCATCGCCGGCAAGGACTACCGACACCAGCACCCGAGAAGTGGCGCGGTCGCATTCTGGACCGCGCCCGAACGCGACCAGTCGCTCTGGCGCCTTCCTGATCGTCAAGCTCCCTAGCCGAGATGGCCACCCCAAGCGCGACCACGCCCCGCCGAGGCCGGCTGCGGGCGCACCTCGACGACCGCATGTACCGGACGGGCTATTACCTGATCCTCGGCACCGGCGCCTCGGGGCTGCTCGGCGTCGCCTTCTGGGCCGCGGCCGCGCGCTCCTACAGTGCCCACGTCGTCGGCCTCAGCGCCGCCGCGGTCTCCGCGATCGCCCTCGTCTCGGGAATCTGCTCGCTCGGGCTCTCGGCGGTCCTGGTCCGCTACCTGCCGGTGGCCGGCCCCAGCGGCCGGCCCCTGATCATCCGCAGCTACCTCCTCACGATCGTCCTCTCCTTCCTGGTCGGCGGCGGGGTCGCCCTGACCACCAGTCTGTGGTCGCCGACCCTGGGCTTCCTCGGCGAAGACCTCTGGCCCCTCGCCTTCGCCCTCTCGACCGCGGCGATGACCACCTTCACCCTCCAGGACAGCGTCCTCACCGGGCTCCACGCGGCCGCCTGGATCCCGATCGAGAACACCATCTATGCCGTCGCCAAGCTGGTCCTGCTGGCCGCCCTCGCCGCCCTGCTGCCGTTCGCCGGGCCCTTCGTCGCCTGGAACCTGCCGCTGCTGCCGGTGATCCTCGTCATCAATTACCTGATCTTCCGGCGCCTGGTCCCGAAGCTGCCGGCCGAGGGAGGGCTCGAGCGGCGCAAAGTGATCTCGATGGCCGCCGGCAACTACGGCGGCAACCTGCTCGGCCTGCTCGGCAACATGTATCTGCCGATCCTCGTCGCCAACCGGACCAGCGCCAGCGAGGCGGCCTACTTCTACGTGCCCTGGATGATCTCGCTCTCGGTCGAGCTGGTGGCGCTCAACATGATGACCTCGCTGACCGTCGAGGCCGCCCTCGACATGCCCCGCCTGCGTCAGCTCTCACGGCGGGCGCTGACGCACTCGATGCGGCTGGTGGTGCCGGTCGCCGCACTGACCGTGCTGCTGGCGCCGTACGGACTGCTGCTGTTCGGGTCCGAGTACGCCGACGAAGGGACGACGCTGCTGCGGCTGCTGGCCCTTGGCGCGATCCCAAACGTGATCGCCGCGCTGGGCGCCGGGGTGGCGAGGATCGAGCACCGCGGCTGGATCGTCACCGCGATCCAGGGCTTCCAGTTCGTCTTCGTCGTCGCCTTGAGCGCCGCCCTGCTGCCCGGGGTCGGGATCGCCGGCGTCGGCATCGCCTGGACCAGCTGCCAGTTCCTGCTGGCGGCGGCGCTGCTGGCGACGATCCTGCGGCCGATCCTCTTCTCAGGAGGCGACCGCGGCGCCACCGTCGGCTAGCTGCGCCCGCGACCGCCAGGCGATGATGCGGCGCAGCGCCAGCGTCCCGTGGGCGACGACTCGAGGGCCGATCAGGCCCAGCGCCAGCGTCACCCAGGCCTGCGGTTCCAGCGGGCGACGGCGCAGGGCCGCGGCGGCGTAGCGCACCCCGGTGCGGCGCTTGCCGAGATAGAAGGCCTGCACCGAGGCTACCCGCAGCAGCGTCGTGTACTGGCACGGCCCATGCTCCCGCAGCGCCGGTCCGTGGCGCCGCAGCGCCGTCTCCGCCATCCACAGCATGTCCGGGGCGTCGCTGAACAGGCGCGGCACCAATTCGTCGGCAGCAGCGGTGCGCAGCCAGCTGTTGGCGGCGTCGGTGTGCTCGTGGCCGAGCACGTCGTCGACGTAGAGCGTCTGCTCCCTGCTGGCCAGCTCGAGCTCCCACAGCGTCTCCATCGCGCCGCGGCGCTCGGCGAACAGCGGCGTCGCCTCGAACACCGAGCGGTGGATGCAGTGGGTCGCGTCGTTGCCGCCCTCGGCCTCGGCCCAGCTGATCCGCCCCTCGTAGCCGATCGGCTCCGGCGGCGTGAACCGCGGGGTGACGCGGCCGTCGTCCCAGGTCAAGCGGCTGCGCATCACCCGGACGCCGCCGGGGAGCTCGAGGACGATCTCTCGCATTCGCTCCAACGCCTCGGGCAAGAGCTCCCAGTCGCTGTCGACGATCACCACCCAGGTGCCGGTGGAGTTGACGACGCCGCTATGGCGGGCGGGGCTGATGCCGCGGTTGTGCTCGTGCCTGACCACGCGCAGCCGGGGGTCGTCGTAGCGCTCCAGGGCCGCGATCGTGCCGTCGGTGGAATGGTCGTCGACGACGACCAGCTCAAAGTCCTCGAAGCTCTGCCGCAGGATGCTGTCGATGCAGCGGCAGACGATCTGCTCCCGGTTGTAGGTGGGCACAACGACACTGAAGAAGGGTGGCGACATCGCGTATTTTCCGAGCTGCCGCGACCGTTCGGAAGGGGGGTGGGCGCGGCGAGCCGCAAACCTACCAGCGGAACATGGGTGTCAGCCCGAGCAAGGTTCCCTGCGGAGATCGAGCAATGCCTCGGCCCGCCGATCTCTATTTATGCTCAAACCGATGGAGACCGAGACCCCCCAATCCCTAGCCGCGATCGAGCTGCCCGTGGCTCCGGAAACGATCCGCCTGCAGCCCAGCAGGGGCTTCAGCCGCGTCCTCTCGCCACCGGAGCTCTGGCGCTACCGCGACCTCGCCCTCCAGATCGCGATGCGCGACATCACCATCCGCTATCGCCAGACGGCGCTCGGCGGCGCCTGGGCGATCCTCCAGCCAATCGGCTTCATGGTCGTCTTCTCGCTGATCTTCGGAAACGTCGCCGGCATCTCCTCCAACGGGCTGCCCTACCCCCTCTTCAGCCTCGGGGCCCTGGTGCCCTGGGTCTTCTTCGCCAACTCGATGCTGCTCGGCTCCGAAAGCCTGGTCAGCAATGCCGCCCTGGTCTCGAAAATCTATTTCCCGCGGATCTTCATCCCGGCAGGACCGATCGTCGCCGGCTTCGTCGACCTGGCGATCTCGACCGTGATCCTGCTGGCGATCGCCGTGATCTGGGGCTACCCGCCCGGCGTGGCGATCTTGACGCTGCCGCTGCTGATCGCGATCGCCGCCGCCGCCGCGCTCGGCGTCGGCTCGGCTTTGGCGGCGATCAACGTCCGCTTCCGCGATGTCAAGTACGTCGTCCCGTTCGCGATCCAGCTCTGGCTCTTCATCACCCCGATCGTCTACGCCAACAGCAGCATCGACCAGCCCTGGCGGACGATCTCGGCGATCAACCCAATGGTCGGCGTCGTCGAAGGCTTCCGCTGGGCGACCCTGGGGACGGGAGATGCCCCCTGGACCCTGATCGGCATCTCGGCCGCCAGCGCCGTAGTCCTCTTCGTCGCCGGACTGGCCTACTTCGACCGCGTCGAGCGCAGCTTCGCCGACTTCGTCTGAGCCATGGCAGAAATCGCAATCGAGACCCATGATCTGGGCAAGCGCTACACGCTTGGCGTCAGCGGCCGCGGCTACGGGACCCTGCGCGAGAGCCTCGTCGAAGCGGTCAAGAAGCCGCTGCGGCGCGGCAGCCGTTCGCAGGAGCAGCCGAATCAGCTCTGGGCGCTGCGCGATCTTTCGCTGACGATCGAAAACGGCGAGGTGGTCGGCTTGATCGGCCACAACGGCGCCGGCAAGAGCACGTTGCTGAAGATCCTCTCCCGGATCACCGAGCCGTCCGCCGGCTACGCCGACGTGAGCGGCCGGGTCGGCTCGCTGCTCGAGGTTGGGACCGGGTTCCACCCCGAGCTGACCGGCCGCGAGAACATCTTTCTCAACGGCGCGATCCTCGGCATGCGCCGCTCGGAGATCCGCGCCCGCTTCGACGAAATCGTCGACTTCGCCGAGCTCGACAAGTTCCTCGACACCCCGGTCAAGCGCTACTCCAGCGGCATGTCGGTCCGCCTCGCCTTCGCCGTGGCCGCCCACCTCGAGCCGGAGATCCTCCTCGTCGACGAGGTGCTCGCGGTCGGTGACGCTTCGTTTCAGCGGAAGTCGCTGGCGAAGATGAGCGAGGTGGCGCAGGCCGGGAGGACCGTCGTCTTCGTCTCCCACAACCTGGCGATCATCCAGGCGCTCTGCAAGCGCGGCATCCTGCTGGAGCGGGGCGAAGTACAGGCGGACGGGACCGTCAACCACGTCCTCGACCGCTACCTCGCCGAGCTCGAGCGGGCCTCGGAGGCGGACCTGGTGGAGCGGGAGGATCGCGACGGCCGCGGCTGGCGGCAGACGCTGTTGAAGCGGGTCGAGATGATCGACTCGGGCGGCCAGGCGAACGCCGTCATCGGTGGCCGGCCGGCAAAGCTGATCGTCGAGGTAACCGAGCTGATGCCCGGATTGGAGTGCCGCGCCACGATCGCCAACAGCCTCGGCCAGCCGATCGCCACCCTCGACAGCGAGATCTCGGCACCGGCCGACGCTCGCGACCCTGAGCTCGGTCCCTTGATCGAGTGCGAGATCCCCACCGTCCCGATGCTGCCCGGGCGCTACCGGATCGACGTCGTCGTCAAAGCCAACGGCGTCTACCAGGACGGCCTGCAGGGCGCCACCTTCTTCGACGTCGAGCCGGGCGTGATGGAGGGCCGGCCGATGCCGAGCCACGGCAGCGAGGGCAGCGTCGCCTTCCCCCATTCCTGGCGGCTTCCCCCGTGAGCGAGGCCCCGACGATCTCGGTCGTCATTCCCGCCTACGAAGCCGCGGGAACGATCGCCGAAGCGGTCGGGTCGGCGCTGTCCCAAGATCCACCCCCCCACCAGGTGATCGTCGCCGACGACGGCTCCGGCGACGCGCTCGAGCAGGCGCTGGCGCCCTTTCGACCGGACCAGGTCAGCCTCCTTCGCCTCCCCCACGCCGGCGTTTCCGCCAGCCGCAACGCCGCCTGCCGGGAGGCCGCCGGCGAGTTCGTCCTCTTCCTCGACGCCGACGATGTCCTGTTGCCCGGAAAGCTGGCGGCGCTCGGCTGGCTGGCCGGCGAGCACCCCGACCTCGACATCCTCGCCACCGACCTCTGGTTCGAGCTCGACGGCCGCCGCAGCGGTCGCTTCGGCGAGGCAAACGCATTTCCCTCCGCGGAGGAGCAGCGCCGAACCATCCTCGAACGCTGCTTCGTCGCCCAGGCCGCCGTCCGGCGCTCGCGCCTGCTCGCGCTCGGCGGCTTCGACGAGTCGCTGCGCACTGGCGAGGATTGGGACTGCCTGCTGCGGCTGGTCCTCGACGGGTCCGTCGCCGGCTTCGACGCTGCCCCGCTCGCGGTCTACCGGATCCACGACGGCAGCCTGACCAGCTCGCGCGCCGAGACTTTCCGCGATCGGGTGCGGATCCTCGAGAAGGCGCTTGCCAACCCCGACCTGCGTCAGGACGAGAGGCCCATCGCCGAACAGATGCTTGCGATCCAACACGCCCGCGCCGCTCTCGGCGACGCGCAGGCAGCGGTGGCCGAGGACGGCCCCGACGTCCGCCAACGCGGCCTCGCGCTGGCCCGGGCCTCGGGTGGCTCGCCGCGAGACAGGGCCTGCGGCCTTGGCCTCTTTGCCGGCCCCGCGTTCCTCCGACCCTGGCTCGGCCGGCGCCTGGGAGGTCGGTCCCAGCTCAGTCGTCGGCTTCCGACCGCGAAGGCGAGCCGATGAGCGGCCGCGCGGCGATCTCCGTCCTGATGCCGGTGCGAAACGGCGAGCGCTTCGTCGCCGAGGCGGTCGAATCGGTGCTTTCGCAGACGTTCGCCGACCTCGAATTGCTCGTCCTCGATGACGGCTCCACCGACTCGACGCCGCGGATCCTCGAGCGGCTCGCCGGCGCCGATTCGCGGCTCGTCGTGCACCGGCGCGGCCCAGGCCGCAGCCTCGCGGGAACTCTCAACGCCGCCGCGGAGCTGTCGCGGGCCCCCCTCCTTGCCCGCCTCGACGCCGACGACGTCGCCCTGCCCGACCGTCTCCGACTCCAGACCAAATTCCTCGGCGAGAACCCTGACGTCGCTCTGCTGGGTGGCCAGGCGCTGCTGATCGACGAGCGCGGGCGGGAGTTCGGGCGAGCCGATTACCCGACCGGGAACGCCGAGCTGCAGGAGGCGCTGCGCGAGCGCAACCCCTTCGTGCATTCGGCGATGGCGATGCGCCGGGAGGCATTCGAGGCCGTCGGCGGCTACCGGGAGAACTTCATCCACGCCGAGGACCTGGACCTCTGGCTGCGGCTCGCGGCCGGCCGCCAGATCGCGAACCTTCCCCAGCCCGTCGTCAAGTACCGGATCCACGGCGACCAGCAGACGCTGCGCAAGCAGGACGAACAGGCGCTGTACTCGGTGGCGGCACGGGCGTCGGCTCGGGTCCGGGCAGGCGGAGAGCCGGACCCGTTCGAAGGCGGGCCGATCGATGAAGCGCTCCTGCTATCGCAGGGCGTCAGCCGGGCGGAGATGACCGCCGCCGTCGTCCCGGCGCTGGCCTGGCTCGCGCGGACCACCGACAGGGCAGGGCACCCCGGGGACGCCCGCCGCCTCTTCGCCGCCGCCCTGCGGCGGGCTCGCTCGGATTCGGGATCTGCCGCGTCGGTAGCGTCCGTCTACCGATCCATGAGCCACCGCCACGCCGAGCAGGGACAGCGCTTCCGCGCCAAGCTGAAGGCAGCTCAGGCCCGCCTCGTCGAGCGGAGGGCGCGGGGATGACGAGTCAGCGCCACCGCGGCGGCGCCAGCCGCCTAGAGAGCGGGGCGGCGCCCCACCGCGAGGAGCGCGTTCGGTTTTCCCCAGGTGAGACCGTGGTGCTCGAGCAGGGCCGCCGTCGCGAGGAAGGGGAAGGCCACCGCTCGGATCGGCAGAGACCGCTCTTTGATCCTGTCGCGAACCTCCTGTGCCGCGGCGGCGAGGCTGCGATAGGTACCGCTCACGCCGATCGACACGAGCCCGACCCGCTCGAGCATCGCGACGAAGTCCCCGCGGGTGTAGCCTTGGCGGACCTGCTCGCGCCAGGTGGTCGCGCTGCCAGGAAGGACCGGCTGCCAGTCCCGGTCGGGCACCTGCGCGACCAGGATGCCGTCGGGGTCGACCGCCGCGCTCATCGTCCGCAGCGCCGCTTCGTCGTCGGGGATCTCGCTCAGGCACTCGAGCGCGACCACGGCGTCGAAACCCGAAACCGACAGCGGCCGCAGCAGGTCGGCGGCCTCGAAGCTGACGTTGTCGAGCCCGCGACCGCGGGCGCGAGCGCGGGCGCCCGCGAGCATGTCCTCGCGCAGATCGATGCCGACGATCGTCCAGGCGGGGTGCCGCTTGGCAAGGGCCATGGAGAGCAATCCGTCGCCGCAACCGGCGTCGAGGACGCGGATCGGGCGGCCGGCGGCGAAATCCGCGAGGACGTCCTCGGCGGCCTTGAGGCGAAGGCGCCGGGCCGGAGCCATCAGCGCGGTGCGCTCCTCGAGGATCGCCCGAATCGTTGCCAGTGCCCGCATCGCCGCATCATTCCGGATGTCTCGGCGGCGTTGCGATGAGGGACTGGGCCGATGCCCCCTGGCGTACGCGCCTGCTGCGCCGGCTGCGGCTGCCGCCGGGGCTGCTGCGACCGCTGGCCGCCCGCTCGCCGCGCTGGTCCGAGCTGGCCGCGGACCTCGCCTACTGGCGGGGGGTCCGGCGCCAGGCGACGGCGGCCGAGTGGCGCCGCCTCACCGCCTCCTACTCCGTCCTCGTCTACCACCGCTTCGCCGGCGAGATGAAGCCGGGGCAGGAGCGGATCGACATCTCGCCACGGGGCTTCCGCCGCCAGCTGCTGGCGCTTCGCCTCCTCGGCTTCAAGCCGCTCGGGGTCGAGCGGATCCTCGCCTTCCACCGCGGCGAAGCGGAGATCCCGCGCCGCGCCGTCGCCCTCACCGCCGACGACGCGATCGCCGACAGCGTCGAGCCGTTGCGGCGGGCGGCCGGGTGGAGCCCGCAGCTCTTCGTCCCGACCGCCGAGCTCGGCGGCGCCGCCCACTGGATCGATGGCGAGCCCGTGGCCACCTGGGCGCAGGTGGAAGAGCTCGCCTCAGCCGGAGTCGCGATCGGCTCCCACACCCGCCACCACCGCCGTCTCTCCGAGCTTCCCGAGGCGGTCCGCGAGGTCGAGCTGGCGGGCTCGCTGGCCGAGCTGCGCGAGCGTCTGCCACAGGCGCCGGCGGTCATCGCCTACCCCAACGGCGACCACGACGATGCCGTCCGCAAGGCAACCCGAACGGCCGGCTACGAGCTCGGATACACCACCGAAAAGGGCCGCAACAGCGCCACCACCGACCCCTACCGCCTACGGCGGGTCAGCATCCACGGCGCCGACGGTGCCCTCGCGGCGATCTGGAAGGCCACCAGCGGCGAAGGGCTGCCGCGGCTCTGGCTGCGCTTGCGCCGCTGAGCTTCAGCGCGGGACGCGCTGGAGCTCCTCCGACAGCAGCTCGAGGAACGGAGCCTGCCGCAGGTCCTCGAGCGCGGGCTCGCCGGCGGCGGCAAGCCGCAGGTGCTCGTGGTCGGAGCGGCAGTGGACCATCCAGCAGAGGGCGCGCAGCGCCGGCAGCAGGCCGGGGTCCAGGCCCAGTGCCTCGCAGTAGCGAGCGGTCTCGGCGGCAGCAACCGCGCCGTAGGGCGTGGAGGGATCGAGCAGGAGTCGGTAGGACGCCCGGGTGGCCTTCTCCTCGAAGGCTTTGCCGAGGACGAAGCCGGAGTTGGCGAGGAAGTAGATGAGGTCGAGAGCTGGCAATCCGTCCGGCTCGGCGGACTCCCAGTCGAGCAGGGCCGGGCGGTCGCGGCTGGCCAGCACCACGTTCCAGGGCGAGCAGTCGCGGTGCTCGCAGACCACTGGCAGCTCGGCGACGGCCTGGGCCGCCGCGCGCAGCGCCTCGAGCTGCTCGCTCTCCAGCGCCGGACCGAAGTGCTCTTCGAAGAACTCGAGGTGCTCGTCGATCGTTGTCCGCCCCGCCGGGTCCCCGGAGCGGTCGGCGGCGAGCTCGATCAAGAGGTTGGTCACCCGGCGCGCCATCTCCGGGAAGCTCTTCGGGGTCAGCCGGTCGAGCATCGAATCGCCTTCGATCGCCCCCTCGGTCACCCCGAGGCGGCCGCCGCGCCGCAGCCGCCGGCGGAAGCCCGGGATGCCGTCCGCTTCCGGCCGCTCTTCGGCCAGACGACCGAGCACGGTCGCCTCGCGCCCCACCCCGGCCTCGGCCTCGGGCACCCGGGCGAATTTCGTCGCCATCAGCGGGCGCGACTGCCCCGACCCGAACTCGAGGGCGACGACCTTGTTGATGCTGCGGTGGCCGCCGGTGAGCAGCATCGGCGACCTGCCGTCTTCCCTGCCTCCCTCCTCACCGCCCGGAAGCCGCGCGAAGACGTACACCGGCGCCAGATAGCCGAACCGAGCCGCCCACCGCCACAGGCGGCGCAGGCCGGCTTCGCCCGACGATCGCGGCGGTCGCTTGGAGAGCAGGTGGGAAACCGCCGGGCGCGAGTCGAGCGGTAGCCAGAACTGGGGCAGGCGGTTCGGCTGCGGCCCCGGCCAGTAGATCCTGACGTCGCGGAACCCGGCCTTCGTCAGCCGCCGTTTCGCCCGCTGCGGACCGGCCAGGCGCGGCGCCCACCAGCGGCAGACGACCTCCCCTCCGGGCGCCGCGGCGTCGCGGGCGTAGCGCAGAACCGCCCGCGAGGGAAAGCCGACGAGCACCAGATCCGCCTCGCCGGGGCCGGCAGGCCTCGAGACCAGCCGCAGGGCCTCCGAGTCCCGGCCGGGCGCCAGGTCGATGACCCGCGGCGGCTCTTCGCCGCGCAGCAGGAAGCGCCAGTCGACCCGCCGCAGCTGCTCGTTGCGTTCCGGCTCCAGCAGCTCGGAGTCGAGGGGCCGGGCGTCCAGCGGATGCTCAGCCATCGCCCAGCAGCTCCCCATAGACGGCGCTGACCCGGCTGGCCATCCCCGCCCGCGTGAAGTCGCGCTCCACCCGCTCGCGCGCCCGCGCGCCCAGCCGCTCGCGAAGGTCGGGGTCCCCGAGCAGCCGCCGCAGTGCCGCGGCAAGGGCGTCGGCATCGCCCGGGGGGACGAGCAGGCCGTTGCGTCCGTCTTCGATCTGCTCTTCGGTGCCGCCGATCGCCGAGCTGACCACCGCCCGCCGCGCGGCCATCGCCTCCAGCACCGCGAGCGAGGTCCCCTCGTAGTGGGACGGCAGGGCAAAGACGTCAGCGGCGGCGAGCAGCTGCGGCACGTCGTCGCGGCGGCCGAGGAACCGCACCCGGCTCGCGACCCCAAACCGCTCGGCCAGCTCTTCCAGATGGGCGCGTTCCGGTCCCTCGCCGGCGAGGGCGAAGATCGCCTCCGGCACCTGGCTCGCCGCCTCCAACAGGGTCGGGTGTCCCTTCTGGTCGCTGAGCCGGGCGGCGGTGAGGACGAGCGGGCGCCCGCTCGCGCCAAGCTCCTCCCGCAACCCCGGCGGCGCCTCGCCGCCGAAGCGCTCCACCTCGACGGCGTTGTGGACGACTTCGACCTTCGCCGCCGGCCAGCGGTAGCGGGTCACCAGCTCGGCGGCGATCGCCCGCGAGACCGCGAGGTAGCGGCCGACCCGACGGGCGAGCAGCCGCAGCTGCCACCGGGCCGAGCGGTCGGGGAAGTACTGGGAGATGACCTGGACCGTCCCCAGCACCGCCGGCACGCCGGCGACGACGGCGGCGGCAAGGCCCCACTTGGCGGCCATCGGTGAGCTCATGTGGGCGTGGAAGACGTCGGGCCGGTCCCGTCGCAACAGCCTCGCCAGCGCCGGCACCTGCCTGGCGCCGGCGAGCCCGAGCGGCAGGGGCGCGACCATCCGCACCGGCACGTCGAGCGCTTCGGCCGCCGCCCGGATCGGCTCCACCCCCGCCGCGTCCTCGAGCAGCAGCGTCGGCCGCCAGGCGTCGCGATCGAGCGATTCGAGCAGCATCAGCATCGCGTTCTCGGCTCCGCCGAGGACGTGGCTATCCGTGTAGAAGAAGGTGGATCGGGCCATGGTGCAGTTCGCCGGCGAGCTTCGACAGCTCACCTCGGTCCTCTGATTCGGCAAGAGCGGCGTCCACCCCTGCCCAGAAGGCGTAATCGAGGACGGCACGGTAGAAGAGCGGCGAGCGCCAGGCCCCCAGCCGCTCGAGCAGCGAGGCGACCGCGAAGATCGCGCCCGTAACGGCTGGGGAGCGACGGGTCGCCCACAACAGCACAGAACGCGTCGCCAGCCAGGGCCGCGAGCCGTCGTCGGGATTGGCCAGGCGCAGGTCGCCGAAGACCTCCGGGTGGCCGCGGACGAGCAGCACCGTCGTCTCCCCTTTCGCCAGGGTGTCGCGCTGCAGGCCGCCCAGGTCCTTGCCGTACTCCTGGTGGGCGAGCGCGGCCGGGTCGTAGGCGAGCTCGATCCCGGCCGCGCGCAGGCGCAGCGCCAGCTCGACGTCCTCGTTGCCGTAGATGCCGAAGGACTCGTCGTAGCCGCCGACCTCGCGGATCACCTCGGTCCGCAGGGAGGCGTTGCCGGAGTAGAAGGAGCGGGGCCGGTTGAGATGGTCGGGGTCATCGCCGAGCCGCGCCAGGTGCTGATCGAACTTCTCCTTCACGTAGTGGGCGGCACGCGGGCTGTCGGGGTCGAGCGCGACCGGGACCGCGCCGAGGACGCAGAGGCGGGAGCCCGGCGGGTGGTGGGAGCGGTGCCGCGCGACGAACTCGGGCACGACGGTCATGTCGTCGTCGAGGATGATCAGGACTTCGCCGCGGGCGGCGGCGATCGCGGCATTGCAGGCGGCGGCACGGCCACGCCCGCCCGGCTCGACCCGCCGCAGCTCGTAGTCGGCGGGAAAGGCGTCGATCATCTCGGCGCTGCCGTCGCTGCAGGCGTCGGTCGCGACGATCACCTCGAAGCCGGCCGGGTCCGCCGACTGGGCCCCCAGCGACTCCAGCGCCCGGCGCAGCGTCTCCCGGCGCTGGTGCGTCGGCACCACCACGGAGACCGACGGCTCAGCCACCGGCCCCTCCGGCTCGGGACCCGATCGCTTCCTCGTAGACCCCGGTCAAGCGCCGCGCCCAAGCGTCGGGGCCGCAGTGGCGCTGGGCGAACGCGCGTGCCTCCGCCCCCAGGGCGTGGCGCCCCTCGTCGTCGGCGAGCAGGGCCGCGGTCGCGGAGGCGATCTCACCCCCGTCGTCGGCGATCGCCAGCGGCGGCTCCTCGCCGAAGCAGTCGTAGCCCTCACGACCGCGGCTGGTCGTGACCACGGCCTTGCCTGCCGCCATCGCCTGCAGCACCTTCATCCGCATGCCTCCCCCGGTCCGCACCGGCGCCAGCACCACGGCCGCCTCTTCGAGGTGGGGAAGGACGTCGGGCGCGTCGGCGACCAGCTCGACGTCGGGGCCGGCGAGCGCCTTGACGTCGGGCGTCGGTTCGGTGCCGACGATCCGCAGCCGCGCCCCGGGGGCCTGCGCCCGCACCGCCGGCATGATCTCGCCGGCGAGCCAGTGGGCGGCGTCGCGGTTGGGAGAGTGGGCGAAGTTGCCGACGAACAGCACCGTGCCGGCGACCTCGCGGCCCGAGTCCGCGGCGGGCGGAGGAACGAGGCCGAAGGGGTCGACCCGCACCCGCGGGGCCACCTCCGGCGCCAGCTCGACGAGCGTCTCCGCGTCGCGGCGACTGAAGACCTGGACGAGGTCGAAGCGGTTCCAGGCCTGGCGCTGGAAGCCGGCCCAGCGGCGCCAGTCGATCTCCCCGAAGGCCCAGCCCGGCCAGTTCCGCGGCGGCCCGGGTGGCCAGACCAGCGGCCGCGGCCGCAGCACCTCGTGATGGGTGAACACAACCGGTAGTCCGGCGGGATAGCGAAAGACCGACATCGCGCTGTCCTCGACCGCGACCACGTCGAAGTCTCGCTCCGCCGTGAGCCGGTCGAGAACCGCCTGGATCCCAGGGTCGGCGTACCAGACGGTCCGCCAGGGCCAGGGGCCGCGTACCCATTTCGCCGCCAGGCGCAGCTGCCGGCGGCGGCGCCGGCGCCCTGGTGGCGGCCGGCGGCGATCGGCGGCGTGGACCTCGACCTCTCCCCGCAGCCGCTCGACCGCCCCCGCCTGGCCCGGCTCGTCGCCGAACGCGGTCACCAGGGTCACGTCGTGCAGCCGGCTCAGACCGAGCAGCTCGGCGTAGAGGAGGACGGGGATCGCCCCGCCCCCGTCGATCTGGGGCGGGACCGGCGTGACCAGCAGGACCTTCATCGGCACCGGCCAGCGCGCGTGGCCGGCATCACTCCAGCCCGGCGACCCGGACGCTGGCTTCGGAGCGTCGCAGGCGGCCGAGGAGGCGGTTCAGGAGGAGTCGCCGTTCCGGATAGAGGAAGAGCTCGGCGAGGCGGCGGGCGAGCGGCCGCGGCAGCGTCGCCTCGAGCGTGAACCAGACCAGGAACATCGCTTTCATCGGCGCCGAGACGTCGAAGCGGCGACCGGTCGCCCGCACCGAGGCGACCAGGAGGCCGAACCGGGTGTCGCCCGCCACCGGATGCTCTCCCGGCGCCAGCCGCAGCGAGATCAGGCGATTGCCGAGGTCCGACAGCGAGAGGATCGAGTCGGGCCGGGCCAGGCCGATCGCGTCGGCCCGGCGTTCGAGCGAGCGGAAGGTGACCGCCGCGTAGACGATCGCGTCGCGGACGTGACCGAGGTCGAGCTTGGTGTGGTCGAGTTCGTAGCCGTTGCCACCGTGGACCCTGTACTCGGCGCAGATCTCGTCGAGCGCCCCGCAGCCGCCCGAAAGGGCGGAGAGATGTACGAGGTACCAGTCGGCGCCGTGGCGGGGGTAGTCGGCCTCGGGGATCGGCAGCAGCTCGCGCAGCGAGGACAGCCGGAAGGCGGTCCCGCCGCCCGGCAGCCAGGCGAGGTCGAAAGGGAAGGCCAGCTCGGCGCGCCGCACGTCCCCGGTCGGCGCCAACAGGTGCTGGTAGGGCTTCGTCTCCCCGGTCAGCCTGCCCTCGCGGTCGATCACCGCCATCCGGAACTGGACCTTGACGAGGTCCGCGTCGGCCTCGAACGCCTTCGCCACCAGGTCGGCCGCCTCGGGCCGCAGCACGTCGTCGGCATCGAGCACCACCAGGACCTCGCCCTGGCAGCGGGCGATGCCCGCGTTCAGCGCCGACGCCTGGCCGCCCCGCTCCTTGAGGATCACCTCGATCCGGTCCTCGTAGCCGGCGAGGATCTCCCGCGAGCCGTCGTCAGAGCCGTCGTCGACGGCGATCACCCGCACTCCGGGGCGGGTCTGAGCGAGGGCGCTGTCGATTGCGGCGGCGAGGAACCGACCGTAGTTGTGATTGGTGATGACTATGTCGACCCCGAGGTGGCGCCCCACGAGAACACTAGTATCGCGCGCGATGGATGCCGTCGCCGTCCGCCGCGAAACGTTCGCTTGGAGCAGGCGCTCTTTGCTTCCGAACCGTTTCGCGATCATCGCCTTCGCCGCCGGCGCGGGGCTCTTGCTCTGCTCTCTCGCCAACGCCTTGTCTCGCGCCGGCGAGGCACCCTCGCCGCTCCTCTACTGGGGCGGCATTCTCGTGATCGTGCTGCCGATCTTCTACCGGCTCACGTCGGAGGAGGCATCGCCCCGCGAGCGCCTGGCCCTCGTCTGCCTGCTCGGCCTCAGCCTCTACGGCGTGAAACTGGTCCGCGACGCTCCGATCTTCACCTTCGCCGACGAGTTCCTCCACGGCTACAACTCGAATCAGATCAGCCAGCACCACCACCTCTTCCACCCCAACCCGATCCTCGAAACCTCTCGCTACTACCCCGGCCTGGAGGGAGCCACGTCGGCCCTGAGGACGATGACCGGCCTCTCCAGCTACGCGGCGGGCGCGATCGTCATCGGCGCCGCGCGGCTCCTCGCCATGAGCGCGATGTTCGTGCTGTTCTGGCGGGTTTCCGACTCCGACCGGATCGCCGGGATCGGGACGGCGATCTTCACTGCCAACTTCAACTTCCTCTTCTGGAGCGCCCAATACTCCTATCAATCGATGGCGCTCCCGCTGCTGCTGCTGATCATGCTCGCGGTGGTGGAGATGGACTGGGCGGGCCGAGCGGCAAGAGGGGCGTGGCAGGCGCTGGGCGCACTGACGATCGCGGCGGTGGTGATCACCCACCACATCACCTCTTACGCGGTCGCCACCGTCCTCGTGGTCCTGTCGATCCTCACGGCAAGAGCACGGGGTGCCGCCAACCCGTGGCGCCTGGCAGTGCTGGCGGTCGTTCTGACGACGGGCTGGCTCGTCGTCGTCGCCAGTTCCACCGTCGGCTACATCACGCCGACGATCAGCAACGCGATCGACTCGACCCTGCACACGGCCTCCGGCGAGGCGCCGACCAGGGGCCTCTTCCAAGGGGGCAATGCGAGCGCGACGATCGAACAGGCTCCGACGCTCGCCCGGGCCGTCTCCCTGCTCGCCGTGCTGCTGCTCGCCGCCGGCCTGCCGTTCGGACTGCGCGCCGTTTGGCGCCGCTACCGCAAGCAGCCGATCGCCGTGCTGTTCGGGATCGCCGCGGTCGGCTTCTTCGGCGCTCTC
>Ga0068851_10000522_pt1 | contig 16803 bp, 18 predicted proteins | sample KBSCornC12_FD_66588 | JGI IMG/M metagenome (GOLD analysis project Ga0068851, IMG submission 66588) | Corn rhizosphere microbial communities from Kellogg Biological Station, Michigan, USA - KBS Corn C1-2 | ecosystem: Host-associated > Plants > Roots > Rhizosphere > Soil ...
GTACCAACTGCCATTCGGAAAAGGGACCAGTCACGAGTTTGGAACTGTCGGAAACGCTCTGTTGGGCAACTGGGAAGTCGGAGGGATTATCAATGCACGCAGCGGTCTTCCGATTGAGGTTGGTATCACGCGGCCAGACGTCGTGATCCAGTGTGCTGCCGCGACCTGTCCGGTCACGATCGGTGGGGTGTCTTCAACTGTTCCGAATGGTTTTGTGGCCCAACTGCCGGGAACGATCAATGCGAACACTCCGCTTCCACCGGGGTTCGTCGGCGTGGTGAACACGCCCGGCGGGGGAGCTTCGCGAAATGTTCGGCGGCCAAACCTCGTGCCTGGCGTGAGTCCATACCTGAACAACGATCGCAGCTTGATCAATCCGGCTGCATTCTCGATACCGCTTCCAGGTCAGTTTGGCGACTTAACTCGAAATGCTTTGCGTGGCCCAAGTTTCAAGCAGTTCGATCTGGTCCTCAACAAGCGTTTTCCGCTGACTGAGTCGACAAGCCTCGAGTTCCGTACAGAGATCTTCAACATCTTCAACTTTACGAACTTTGCGGTTCCATCGACGACCCTGAACAACGCGCTGCCGACGATCAGTTGTGCGCCGAATGCGGGCGGGGTTGTTTGCCCGGCTGGCATTGTTCCAGGCGGAACACTTCAGCCTGGCAGTGGCTTCAGTCAATCGCAGGCCGGCGGAACGTTCGGCTTGTTGCGACAGACAGTCGAACGCACAGTCGGACTCGGAACGAACCGGCAGATTCAGTTTGCGTTGAGGCTCAACTTCTAACGGTCTTTCTCTGCGGTCGTCTGCGTATCTCTGCGATCTCTGCGTTGAAAAGCCTTTTTAACGCAGAGACCGCAGAGATACGCAGAGGACCGCAGAGAAAGCCTTAAAACTGGATTACATCGATTATGTCACTACAAGAAATGACGCTAACCGAACGCGAGAGTGTGATTCCTGCCACAGAAGACGTTTACGACGATGGGTATCTTCGCGTCGAGCACAGAAATTACTACGTCGCGTGCGGGGGCAGTGCATTAAAACTGCCCCGCACCGAGTTCCTGATCTGTTCGCGGCTGGCCCGAACACCCAATCGCATCGTGGCGGCCGACGAGCTCTGGAGTTCTGTGTGGGGGACTCACAAGCCGCTCAATTCCGAGAGTCTCCACGTCTACATCTATCGCCTCAGGGCGAAGCTCGGCGATTTCGGACTGCAAATCGAAACCATGGTCAACGTTGGATACCGTCTGATTACGAGTAAAACCTAAGAAAACTTCGCCTTGTTAACTTAGAGTTCAGGGATAGTTCAGTTCGATGTAACACCGGCTGTTTAGATTGGACCCGCACTTCAGATAAATCACTCCCTACAGCATCGGAGATTGTAAATGTCTGTCTCGAAGAGAAGTTTTCAGCTTGTGGCGTGCCTCAGCATTTTCGTGTTTCTGCTGATTGGAATCGCATGCAACACCGGCGGCGGTGGTAATGGTGGCGGAACCGTGAGTTTGCACGGCGCCGGAGCCAGTTTTCCAAATCCGCTTTATCAAAAGTGGTTGAGTGAATACGAGAAGGTTCATGCAAACGTCCGGATCGATTACCAGTCGATCGGTTCGGGCGGCGGCATCAAGCAGCTCAAGGAACAGACAGTTGCCTTTGGCGCTTCCGATGCGCCGATGAAGGATGAAGACATGAAGTCAGCGCCGGGCGAGGTCGTTCATGTCCCGACAGTGCTGGGCGCGGTCGTAATCACGTACAACCTTGCGGAGGTGAAACAGCCATTGCGGTTTACGCCGGAAGTGATTGCAGACGTCTACCTCGGCAAGATCAAGAAATGGAACGACGCGAAAATCACCGCCGACAACCCTGGTGTGACGCTGCCCGCAAACGATATCACGGTGGTCTATCGCTCAGACGGAAGCGGAACGTCGGCCGTGTTCACCGACTACCTCTCAAAAGTCAGTACTGAGTGGAAAGAGAAAGTCGGAACAGGTACTTCGCCGAAATGGCCCATCGGGCTCGGCGCAAAAGGTAATGAAGGGCTGACGGGTCAGGTCAAGAATACGCCAAACACGATTGGATACACCGAACTCGCTTACGCAGTTCAGAACAAACTACCAGTCGCTCTGATTAAAAACGCCGCAGGCAATTTTGTAGAACCGACAATCGACGCTGTCGTGGCCGCCGCGGCTGCATCGGCGGCGACAATACCCGACGACTTGCGTGTTTCCATTACAAACGCGCAAGGCGCCCAGACGTATCCCATCTCCAGTTACACATACATTCTCGTCTACAAGAACCAGCAGGATGCCGGAAAGGGAAAGGCGCTCGCGGACTTCCTCTGGTGGGGAATTCATGACGGTCAGAACTTCGCGAAAGCTTTGCAGTACGCGCCGTTGCCTCCGGAGATCGTGAAGAAGGCGGAAGCAAAGATCAATTCGATGACGGCTGGAGGGAGTCCTCTGAGAAGTTGATTCTTCTCTGTGCTCTCTTTGTGTTTTCTGTGTACAAGAAGAACCGTCAAGCATGAGTGCCGTCACCGACAATCAATACTCAAGCTGGCGACGTATGCTTTCTCCCACTGGAAACACCGGCGACGCTGTCTATCGTGTCGTCATGTTGCTAGTCGCTCTTCTCATGGTTGCGATTGTGATCGCCATGGTTTGGGCGCTGGCGACAGAGTCGATGCAATCGATTCGTCAGTTTGGTTTTAGTTTTCTGCGTGGCCACACATGGGATCCGATCAGAGGTGAATTCGGCGCGCTGCCGTTTGTCTACGGAACCGTTGCGTCGTCGCTTATCGCGCTCTTGATCAGCGTCCCGTTTTCATTAGGCATCGCGATCTTTTTGGTCGAGCAGGCGCCGCACTATCTCGCGCGACCTATCGGTTTTCTGGTGGAACTACTCGCCGCGATCCCGTCGGTGGTCTATGGACTGTGGGGCATCTTCGTACTCGCGCCGTTCCTGCGAGAGTACGTACAGCCGCCACTGGCGCGCGTGTTGGGTTGGACACCACTGTTCCGCGGTCAAATCACCGGATTCGGATTGCTCACGGGTGGAATCATCCTGGCAATCATGGTGACGCCGATCATCTCTGCTGTTGTGCGTGACGTGCTCAGCGCCGTTCCGAGTTCACAAAGAGAGGCAGCGCTCGCGCTCGGTGCGACGAAGTGGGAAATGATCCGCGTCGTGCTTGTGAACGGTGCGCCGGGAATCGCGGGCGCAGTGATTTTGGGACTCGGGCGAGCACTGGGCGAAACGATGGCGGTCACAATGTTGATTGGAAATCGACCCGAGATCAGCGCGTCGCTTTTCGATCCGTCTTACACGATCGCATCGGCAATTGCGAATGAATTCACTGAGGCGACCGGCGACCTTTACCTCAGCGCGCTCGTAGAGCTCGGACTCATTTTGTTTCTCGTGACGTTCATCGTGAACGGCATCGCGAGACTCTTGGTTTGGAATGTAACGCGAAAAACCGGTGGAGTTGGCAGGGCGGCGTGATGGCGTATGAGCAACTCTGATCGAATACGTCGTGCGACGAGTGCGTTGATGACGAGTCTGACTGCGTTGTGCACGCTGCTCGCAGTCAGCGCGCTGCTGATCATTCTGTTTTATATCGCATGGCAGGGAATTGATTCGATCAGCATTCGGTTCTTGACTGACACGCCGCGACCTGTCGGCGAAGGTGGTGGAATTGGCAACGCGATACTCGGCTCGTTAGTGTTGCTCCTGGTTTCGTCAGCCATCGGTTTGCCGTTGGGAATCTGCGTCGGAGTTTATTTAGCAGAGGTTGGTACGGGGCGATTTGCTGGGGCGGTACGATTCATCGTCGACACGCTAACGGGCATTCCCTCGATCGTCACCGGAGTCTTTGTTTACACGATCCTGGTGATACCGATGAGGCACTTTTCGGCGCTGGCCGGCGGCGTTGCGTTAGCGCTGATCATGATTCCGATTGTGGCGCGCACCACTGAAGAGATGTTGAAGCTTGTGCCGCACAGTTTGCGTGAAGGCGCGCTCGCGCTGGGTGCGCCGCAATGGCGCGTGACGCTCGGAGTCGTGCTTCCAGCGGCCGCGCCCGGCATCGCCACCGGAGCGATGCTCGCGATCGCGCGTGTCTCCGGAGAGACGGCGCCGTTGTTGTTCACGGCTTTTGGGAGTCGTTTCTTTTCGACTTCTTTGAATGAGCCGATAGCGTCGCTGACGGTGCAGATTTACAACTACGCGATTTCGCCGTACGACGAGTGGCACGCGCAGGCGTGGGCGGCGACTTTGGTCTTGATGACACTGGTTCTTGGGATCAACATCATCGTCCGCTTCTTAACCAGAAAGCGATTTTAACTTTTGTTTCCTTTTGTGCCTTTTTGTGGCTAACGATGCCTGTTCAAACTGCCGCTCCGAAAATTGAAGTGCGCGCATCGACGCCTGCGGTCACGAATGGCAAGGCGAAAGTCGCGGTGCGCGATCTGAACTTCTTCTACGGTCGCGTGCAGGCGCTTCACGATATCTCGCTGGATATTCCGGAACGCATCGTGATGGCGTTCATTGGTCCATCGGGCTGCGGGAAGTCGACATTCCTGCGAACGCTCAATCGCATGAACGATGTGATTCCCGGAACACGCGCCGATGGTCAGGTACTAATCGATGATCACGACATTTACGCGGCCGGAACGGACGTCGTTGCGTTGCGCCGCCGCGTCGGAATGGTGTTTCAAAAGTCAAATCCGTTTCCGAAATCGATCTTCGACAACGTTGCGTACGGTTTGAGAATCAACCGGATGACCGAGAGCAGTTCCGATTTGCAAGGACGCGTGGAGCAAGCGCTCAAGGATGCTGCGTTGTGGAACGAAGTCAAAGATCGTTTGAAGACGTCGGCGTTGAGTTTGTCAGGAGGGCAACAGCAGCGTTTGTGTATCGCGCGGGCACTTGCGGTTCGTCCTGAGGTACTATTGATGGACGAACCTGCGTCGGCGCTCGATCCGATCGCGACGTCGAAGATCGAAGAGCTGATTTTTGATTTGAAAAAGCAGTACACGATCGTAATTGTCACCCACAACATGCAGCAGGCGGCGCGCGTGTCTGACACGACTGCATTCTTCCTTCTCGGAAAGTTGATCGAAGTAAATGCGACCGAGCAGATGTTCACAGCCCCCAAGGAAAAATTGACGGAAGACTACATCACGGGAAGATTTGGATAGAGAGTGTACACAAAAAGCACGAAGTACTAAGCACAAAGCATTATGGATATCCACCGCCATCTGGACGACGAATTAAGCTCGCTGCGCGACCGGGTTCTGCTACTCGGAGGCGAAGCTGAACAGGCACTCGAGCGCGCGATGCATGCACTGACCGATCGCGACAGCGACGTCGCCCGGCAGGTCCTCGATCACGACGATCAAATCGATCGTCTCGAAGTCGAGATCGACCGCCAGTGTATCGACATCATAGCGCTCCGCCAGCCCGCCGCTCGTGACCTGCGCTTTGTCATCTCGGTCGCGAAGATGGCGCCGGTGCTGGAGCGCATCGCCGACCACGCGTGCAATATCGCGCGCGCAGCAATCGATTTAAACAACGAACCCGAGCTGAAGTCAGTGCTCGACTTGAATCGCATGGCCGAGCACGCTCTGAAGATGCTGCGCGCATCACTCGACGCTTTCACTTCGAGCGACGCGATCAAGGCGCGCGAGATTATCAAGAGCGATAGCGAGATCAACGATCTCTACAATCACACTTTCCATCGACTGATCGAACTGATGGTGAGCGAACCGTCGACGGCTACTCGCGATGCGCGGCTGTTGTTCGTCGCGAAGCACCTGGAAAGAATCGGCGACTACGTTACCGACATCTGCGAATTAACGGTCTACATGTCTGAGGCTGCATTCATCAAGCACACGAAATAGTTATGACTCGCCCTATCCTGATAATCGAGGATGACGCCGACATCTCGGAGAGTTTGAAATACAATTTTGAACGCGAGGGATTGGCGGCTGTAACGGCTCCTACTGGCGAGGCAGGACTGTCCGCGGCGTTGAACGAACGCGAGCCACCGCGACTCATCATCCTCGACCTGATGCTTCCAGGGATGAGTGGAATCGAGTTGTGCCGGCGGCTGCGTAGAGAGCCGGCGACGCGACGCACGCCGATCATCATGCTCACTGCAAAGGCGTCCGAGTCGGATCGTGTGACCGGCCTGGACCTCGGCGCCGACGACTACATCACAAAACCATTTTCCGTGCGCGAGCTTTTAGCCCGTGTGCGTGCCGTGATGCGTCGGGCGGACGAGACGATGGGCAAGACTTATGAGGACGATCATCTGCTCATCGATTTCGACGATATCCGCGTAGCGTGTGATGGCGTGAAGATAAAACTGACGAACAAGGAATTCACGCTGCTTTCTGTACTGGCGAGAAGCGCCGATCGCGTCGTTACGCGACAACAGTTACTCGATAGCGTGTGGGGATATAGTTACTACGGCGACGCTCGCACGCTCGATGTGCACATCCGACGCCTGCGGCAAAAACTCGACAAGTGCGGCGATTGCATCGAGACTGTCGTGGGAGTTGGATATCGTTTCGTAGGTTGTAGTTGATTCTCGTGCGTAAGCGACAGTCCATACTGATAGGCGCTTGTATTGTTCTCACAGCCCTTGCACTGGTTGTCCCCTCTTTCAACGTGCGGCTAATTTTAGGCGGGTTGATGCTGCTGGCCGCGGTAGTGTGGGGCGTGACGACTTTCACGGGCCGTGCGCCGGCAGACTTCTCGAACGCCGATCAAATAGATCAGAGTCAAACACCCGAGAGTCTTGCCGTCAGTTCGTTGTTACAAGCCACGATGACGGGCATGCGTGAAGGTCTGTTGGTTGTCAACAAAGACATGCGCGTCGTTGCATCGAACCCGGCAGCACACAAACTCTTCAATCCTTCTGTGCCCGCGCTCAAATCGCAGCGCTTGACTGAGCTCACTCGCAATCCCGCAATTTACAGCGCGTTCCTGGATGGTCTAAAGGGCATCGAGCGCAGCGGTGTGAAGGTCGAGACTCATGGACCGGAGCGACAAGTGTTCGATCTTCGAGTTGTTCCGATCGGCGCGAATGGACACGGCGCCGAAGGCGCGCTTGGTGTCTTCTTCGACATCACGCGGACAGAACGACTCGAGATCATACGACAGGAATTTCTGTCGAACGTTTCGCACGAGCTACGCACGCCGCTGACGGCGATCATCGCGTTTGTCGAGACTTTGGAAACGGGCGCGCTGGAAGATCCGGAGAGCAGCCAGCGTTTCCTTTCCATCATTCGCAAGAACGCCTCGCGAATGCACGCTCTGATCGACGACATTCTCGAGTTGACCGCGATCGAAGGCGGTAACGTAACGCTCAGGCCGGCAACTGTGGATTTGTATGAGTTGGTCGGGGATGTTTGTTCGTCACTCGCTGCGAAAGCGTCGGCGCAGAACGTTACGCTTGAAAATAGAGTAGAGCCGGACGTCGTGGTCCATGCCGACCCTCGCCGGCTCGAACAGATGCTGACGAATCTGATCGACAACGGGATCAAGTTCAGTCGCGAGAATGGAACCGTTTCGATCTCGCACGAACGCGGCACACGCGATCGTATTTTTGTGCAGGACAATGGAGACGGAATTCCCGCGCAGCATCTGGAGCGATTGTTCGAGCGCTTCTATCGAGTTGACCGAGCCCGCTCGAGGGACATGGGCGGCACCGGCCTCGGTCTGGCGATCGTCAAACACCTCGCCCTCCTCCACGGCGGAGAGGTCACCGTCACCTCCGAACTCGGCAAAGGCACCACTTTCGTGATTCACCTCCCTACGATCTAAACCGTTCACAAATTGCACATAAACCAAATTCTGTGAAACCTTGTGCATTCTGTGTACAGGTATGTAAAACAATGTTGTCAAACCGCCTCGCCTCTGGGATAATGGCGTCCTGAGATTTTGCCTCGCCTCACCCCCGACAGCCCCGTAAATGCTCAAAGCCGAACAGACTGGCGTCTGGGGGTATTTTTATGAGGAGAATCCGAAGATTTTTGCGCGCCGTTTCGAGCTTCCTGACTCAATTGGGAGCCGCTCTCGTGAAAACTATAGTTACCAGCCTGGCTGTGGGAATTGTAGTCATCTCAGTCATGCACTACATGGGCGTCCCAGTGCCCGCCGCTGCCGACTTGCTACGAGGCGTCTCGAGACTCGCGCACATCCTTTCGTAGAGGAAAGACATTGCATCCAGACCTGAGTAAGGCCTACGAAGTGCTGGGCGTCAAACCCGGCGTTTCAATGCGGGAATTGAAAGCAGCACATCGAGACCTGGCCAAGGTTTGGCACCCGGACAGATTTCTGCACGATCCGCGCCTGCAGGAAAAGGCGCAGGAGAAGCTGAAGGAAATCAACGAAGCCTATGAGCAGATAAGCTCGGGCAAGGTTCCGCGGCCTGTCACCCCACCGCCGCAGACGGTTCACTACACAAAGGCCCGTCGCGGCAGCAACTGGCAGTGGGCTGCGATTTTCCTGTTAGTGTTCGCTGCCGTCTTCGCTATCACGACTCGAAGCTTGCTTCAACAGCGCACCATCATCGCCGAAGAGCCACCGCTTGAGGAAACAGCGACCACGGATCAGGTTAAACCCGCGCGACCTGACTCCAACGCGCGTGCGGAAGTACAGAGATCCAACACGGAGAACGAAGCTTCCGAAGTCACTTCACCTGTAATCACACAACCCGTACCCGCCGTTGCGACTGTCACCGTCACGATCGATCCCGAAACCGGTCTGCTAGCAAAACCCGAGTGTCCTTTGCGAAGCCGTATGACTTACCCGGCCGGCAGTCAGCCCACTGGTTACTGCAATCTCTCCCACGTGCCGCCGCCAAAAGAATCTCGTATCAAATCGATCGCGAAGAGTGTGAAGCGCACTCTCGATTAAGCGCACCCGCGCGTCAGAACGAAAACACGATCTGCGGCTGTACCCGATAACTGACCGGCGCGAAATCGCCTACCGGCACGAAGAAGTTTGGATACTGTCCACTGCGTCTCAACGAATTCTGCAGATACAACAGAGTCTGGAAAGTTACCTTGCGACTGATTCCATAGTCGAAGCGAAAATGATGTGTTCTGATGTTGACGCCTGTTCCCGTGCCCAAGTCGTCGTCAGTCAGTTGTGAGATCAGGGAGTTTGCACCTTTGATTGAGAAGACGTAGAGGAAAGCCGTGTCTGCGCGTTTGGTGATCCTGCCGATCTGCATCGCCGCCAGCATAGCGTCGCGTTCGTTCAAACCGGTCGCGACGTTGCGTGCGACTTGCAGGTTGAAAGTAAGCGGGAAGGCGTGTTCGCCGTGCGTAAAACCTGCGTAATTGAGCCGGTAGGTCAAACGCACAACCTGAAATCCGGGCGCGGTGTACATTGCTCCGCCGGGAGTAGTCGTGGCGTTGCCGGTCCCTGCGAGCGGTCCGGAAAGCGCGATGCCAAGTCCAGGTTGTACGAGTAAGACGAGTCCTTCCTGCGTCGACGCGAGTTGAATGTGATTCGGATGGCGATAGAGTTGAATGTCTGCACCGACCTGGCTGTTCCAACGTTTGTTGAACGTTTGATTGGCGAGCAGGCCCTGGTGAAACAGCATCGACGATCTTCCGGTCGTGCCGACGACGTCGCCCGCGCGTGCGAGCGGGCTATTCGGCGCGATTATGGCAACGGTGGGATTTGAAAAAACATATTGACCCGCGCGCAGCTCGACGCTCGAGAGATACGCATCGTTGGGTTTGAAGTTGGCGACGTAGCGTTCGTTGAAGCCGTTGAAACGGATGTCGTCGTCAAACAGGAAGCGGGAATTGTCGGCAAAGATACTCTGCACGCGACCACCCTGCAGCTGAACAGATTTCGTTGGCCGATATTCGACCCAAACCTCGCTGATCGAAAAAGGTGGGCGGGCGGTGATGGAGGTGAAGTCCTGGTTGGTCGAGAGCGGATTGTTTGGCGGTCCGGTAGCGAGTTGCGCGTGAAAACTGAGATTCGGATGGATGTCGGTATCGAAATTCAGCCGCAGGCGATACCGGGCTCGCGCGTTTTGCACGTGTTCGAGCGGCGGATCTGGTGGTTCGGTTGCGCTCCGGAAGATGCCATCGAAACGTAACCGGAAGTCACCGCTCACACGAAGGGGCCCGATCTTCGCGGCTTGACCTTCGACTTTCGCGAGTCGCTGTTCGACTGTGGGCGCCTGCTGTTCGGCGGTTACGGGCGTTCGGTCCGCTAAGGTGGTTTCGGTTGTTTTCGCGCCAGGCGGAGTTGTTTGTACGGAGAGTTTTTCGAGCAGAGCTTTGATCGTTAGCTGCTGTTCCTCGAGCGTCTTTTGCAACTGGTCGAGTTTGGCGTTTTGTCGCTCCAACTCGCCCTCGAGCGTGCGCACGCGTTCGGCGACGTTCGGGTCGGGCGGATCAGCAGGAACCTTCAGCATTTCCTGTGCATTCACGGAGATAAAACCGAGTAAAAGAAAGGCGAACAACAAGATTAGGCGATTGCCAATCGAGAGTGTCATATGCAGGTCCTCGCTGATTGTGGATCTTGGTTACTGAGACATCGCAGGATATGTCCGTGATCTTAAATCGAGCTTGCTGTGAAGTTACATCGATGTGAACAGGTTTGCTTCAAAGACCGCTCTTGGGCGAGGTCAGTACCGTAACGCGGTAGCGTCGGGTCCTCCAGGAATACGCAAGCCGAGACTCACCCGACGCTACCGCATTACGGTACTGACCTCGTACCAGGTTGCCGTCTTGATTTCAAAACCCATCGTTGACAACAATCTTACGCGACGCTTACTATTTTAGTGCTCTCAAGGTAAACGATGCTTCTTCAGGCAGCTACGACCACAACAGAAAACGTCGGCAGTTCCATCACAGCTTATTGGCCGGTAATGATCTTTTTCTGCGTCGCTGTGATCTTTCCCGTCCTGCCCCTAATCCTCGGTCGATTCTTAAGGCCAATCAAGTACGAAAAAGGCAAGATGCGGCCGTACGAGTGCGGCATCGACCCGACGACTGAGGCACACGAGCGATTCACCGTTCGTTATTACATCGTCGCGATGTTGTTTCTGATTTTCGACGTCGAAACAATATTTTTACTTCCGTGGGCCATCATCTTCATGGGCGACGACTTTTCGTTTACGAAGTTTGCCCTGCTCGAGATGCTCGTATTCATTGGCATCCTGGTGGTTGGTTATTACTACGCGTGGCGCAAAGGCGCCCTCGAATGGGCGTGAAAAATGGCTGAACACGAAGAAGGCTTTGTCCTGACAACCGTCGATTCGATCATGAATTCCGTGCGCCGCACGGTGGGCGCGAAGACTGTCGACATCGCGGCGCCGGTTGTTAACTGGGCGCGCAAGTCTGCGCTGTGGCCCATGACGTTCGGTCTGGCGTGTTGTGCCATCGAGATGATCGCCACCGGCGCGGGAAGATTCGACATCGATCGCTTCGGCGCCGGCGTGTTTCGTCCGAGTCCGCGTCAGAGCGATCTGATCATCATCGCCGGCACCGTCACTCTGAAGATGGGTCCAGTGGTTCGCCGCGTCTACGATCAAATGCCCGAACCCAAATGGGCGATCGCGATGGGCGCATGCGCGTCAACTGGTGGTCCATTCGATTCATACTCCACGATGCAGGGCGTCGATCGCTGCATCCCGGTGGATGTTTACATCCCTGGTTGCCCTCCCAGACCCGAAGCTCTCCTCTATGGCCTGATGCGCCTGCAAGACATCATCATGCGCGAAGCCCCTTCGGCATACATTTTCGACTCCGATGGCAGCGTTCACCGCAAACGATATTTCGAAGGTGAAGACGTTCTTGCTGCTGATGTTGCCAGCACCGCGTTAACTGGAACTGCGGATAACCTGACTTAGGGCCTTCCCCCGTAATTTGTTTTTGTTTTTGGAGGACGATATGAAATACCTGCTTCGAAACAGTTTGCGGACTGTCCTGGTGTTGACTGTTATTTTAGGGCTGACGTCTCTCGGCTTCGCGCAAACGAAGCCGGCTATCAAGCGGAAACCGGCGACGCGAAGAGCAGTTCCGCTCGTGCCCGTCGGCACAGATTTAAAAGTAAGATTGAATGACACGCTATCGAGTAAAAACTCGCGCATAGGTGATCGATTCACGGCGACAGTCGTCGATCCGAATCGCTTCGACGAAGCGAGAGTCTATGGTCACGTCAGCTCGATTCAGAAGTCGGGAAAAATCAAAGGCCGGACGAGCATGAATCTCGCGTTTGATTCAGTCGAGTTGCGCGACGGGCGCAAAGGCATACTCCACGGGTACGTGACGAGAGTTTACGGTGACGATGCAGGGCGCGCTGACAACGAAGGCGGGGTCGAATCAGGAAGTAGGACCAAGCAGACAGTTAAACGCGCAGGCATCGGCGCGACGGTCGGCGCGATCGTGGGCGGTATTGCGGGCGGCGGTAAAGGTGCTGCGATCGGGTTGATCATTGGCGGCGCCGGCGGTGCCGGATCTTTAGCGGTGAATGGCAGCAAGGAGCTGAAGATCGAGTCAGGCACTGAGATGCTCGTGCACGTCACGCGTTAAATAAACTAGCGTACACTTAGCCACAGATTACGCAGGTGAATACGGATCTAATCCGCAATAATCTGTGTGATCTGTGGTTTCTTTTTGGAAGAATTCCTCGGCGCACATCGTCTAACCACAATGGTGATGGCTGAAAAGCTCATTGATGGACGCGTTATCGAAGCCTGCCAGCAGGGCGACCGCGCAGCTTTTCAACTCCTGTTCGAAACTTACAAAGACAAAGTCTTCTCGATCGCGGTCTATTCCTCCGGCGGTGATCGAGCAGTAGCGGACGACGTCACCCAGCACGTATTTCTGAAGTTATTTACAGCGATTCGTCAGTTTCGAGGCGACTCGGAATTCACCACCTGGCTTTACCGGCTTGTCGTAAATGCATGTCACGACGAAAGCCGCCGTCGCAGGAGGTTGCTTCCTTTGGGAGACACGGTTGCGATGCGAAATCCCGCCGACAAGAAACCTCAGGAGAAGCACTACGCGCGACTCGAAGTTGCGGAGGCGGTCCAGGGGGCAATTGCGCAACTCAAACCACGATTTCGTTTGCCGATACTTTTGCGATACATCGAGGGCTTGTCCTACGACGAGATTGCGAGTGTGCTGGGGTGTTCAAAGGGCACCGTAGCTTCGCGTCTCAACCGCGGTCACAGCCAGTTGGCGAAGCGTCTGTCACACTTGAACAATCCCGCAGTATGGGGAGAGTAGCTTGGATGTTTTCTAAACACATAACAAAAAATATTTCAGCATATTGTCATGGAGAACTGTCGACGGAAGAGTCGAAGCAGTTTGCGGAACACATTATTTCGTGCGCGAAGTGTCGGACTAAATTTGAAGAGGTAAAGCTCGGTATTAAATTCGCCGAACAACTGCCAAAGCTTTCTGCTCCGGATCACATGTGGCGTGAGCTCGAGGACGTACTCGACGGGACGCGTGAAATTCCAATTCTCACAACTCACCGCAGGCGTCCGATATTTGCATTTGCAGCGGCTGCCGCGGCGATTTTCGTAGTACTCGGTGGATTCGCGTTGTATTACAGTAGTCTTCCATCACCAACACTGCCTGGTCGAGCTGAGGTGTCTCTAAACGTTCAACCCGCGTGGCGCGTAAACCGCCTCGACGGCGCGCCGAAAATCGGAAGTGAAAGAATCTACGACGACGGGCAACTTCGAATCGGACAAGTGTTGGAGACAGACGGTAGCTCACGTGCGCGGATCGCAGTCGGCTCGATCGGCGACGTTGATATCGACGAAAACACCAGTGTCAAATTACTGGCAACAGCACCTACAGAACACCGGCTCGAACTCACGCGCGGAAAGCTGAGCGCGCGCATCTGGGCGCCGCCACGACTCTTCTTTGTCGACACGCCTTCCGCAGTCGCCGCTGATATGGGTTGTGCCTACACGCTCGAGGTTGACGATCAGGGCGGAAGTCTCTTGCGGGTTACTTCGGGATGGGTTTTGTTGCAGCTGAAGGATCGTGAATCGATAGTCCCGGCAGGTGCTGCATGCGAAACACAAAAGGGAATTGGTCCAGGCACGCCTTACTTCGACGACTCGACATGGTACTTTCGTTACGCGCTGAGAGCGGTTGACTTCTACCCCGAGGCTGCGAACAGGAGCGCAATTCTGGCTGCCTTGTTGGACGAGGCGCGGCTGCGCGACACGCTGACCCTGTGGCATCTGCTCGCGCGCGTTAACGGAGAAGATCGCGGTCGTGTTTACGACAAGCTCGCCGGCTTTGTGTCGCCGCCTTCTGGTGTGACTCGCGAAGGCATCCTGCGTCTCGATCAGCAAATGCTCGATACGTGGAAAGCCACGCTCGAGCCTGCGTGGATCGGAAGTGGCAAGAACCTTTCAAAGAAAGGTGCGTATGGGACAGTTAAAGGCGGCCTCAGTCAACGCCTGAAAGACATGAGTCCTAAATAGTTTCGGCAAACGGAGAAATGAAATGAACAACGTAAATGAAGTCAAGTAGCCGCAAAGAGGCACAAAAGACACAAAAATGATTATTTAACCTTTGTGCATTTTGTGCCTTTTTGTGGCTAAATTCCGGCGAGGTGGCTCGTATCGTTAACGCAAAGGACTCTCACGAATCCATCATCGCGTAATTCGAACCGCGTGATGCCGCAGTTCGCGCTGGAGATCCAAACGGGCTTCAGCTCCGGAGCATCCAGGGCGCCCATGAGGTGGAGGGCGAGGATGCAGATCGTTCCGGTGTGACTGAAGACCGCGATCTTGCCGCCCCGATTCTGTGCGATGATCTGGTCCAGCTTCTGCCAGGCGCGGTCGAGGAGTTGGCGGTAGCTCTCGCCGCCGGTCAACACGTGTTCGAAGTCGCGCCTCAATAGCGCTGCGTACTGTTCGGGGTGTTGTTGTGCGGCGTCTTCAAAAGTCAGTCCTTCCATCACGCCAACGCTGCGCTCGCGAAAGGCTTCAGTACCGTTGATCGCCAGGCCCGTCAGCTTCGAAAGCGGCCTCGCCGTCTCCATTGCCCGCGCGAGATCGCTCGAATAAATCGCCGTTAATGATTCCGATTTGAGGCTGCGTGCAGTTGCCTCGGCCTGTTTATGCCCGCGAGCAGAGAGCGGCGTCGCAGTGTGGCCGCCGAAACGGCGTTCCGCGTTTCCCCTCGACTGGCCGTGGCGAACGAGGAGCACATGCGTGTGACGCAATGGCATTCTCGAATTCTAGGTTCTCGGTCGCATGCGTACAAGTTCGCCAAATTTTCCTTGAAAAAGCACGGGTTCGGAGGTACTCTGGCCCGCAGCATTTCGACGTCCAGTTACCTCGCGCCGCATCGCGTTAGTTCAATCTCTTGCCTGGAGAATCCCCCGATGGACTTCCAACAACTAAGTAAAGACATTCTGGAATGGGTACTCGCTCATAAACTCGGAGTCTCGATCGTCACCGTCGTCGCGCTCTTGTACGGTGGCATTTGGCTGTACACGATGTTCCAGAAACATGGCTTCTACGTCTGGTACTTCGTGCTGTTCGCCATAGCTCTGGTGGGCACTTTCACTCCGATTAGACTCTACTGCTACACCTTCATTTTAGGGATGGCGACCGCCTTCGCAGAGATCATCTCGAAATTCAGAGACGAGCCGATCAAAACTTTAAAAATGCCTCACGCTTTGTTGTATCACTTGCTGAACGGCGCCGTCGCCGCATTTGCACTCAAGATCATAGTCGTGTTCTTCGGACCTGAGCGCATCGCCAATGGACAGGAGCAATTCAAGAGCGTCGTGGCCGCCGGTCTCGGATCGATGCTGATTATGCGGTCCAAGCTATTCAACATCAAACAGGTGGGAGGAGAAGACATCTCCTTTGGACCAGAGCAAATCGTCAAGATCTATTTTCGGTTTATGGAGGCCGCTATCGACAGGGTGCGCGCTCAGGATCGGATCGAGTTCGTGAAAAGGAACCTGGGCAATATCAACCCCGTCAAAGTATTTGAATATTCAGAGACCATGCTGCTGGCCTCGCAGGCGCTGGATGAGAAAGACAGGCAAGCGTGTATTCAGGGTATCCAGGACTTAAACACGGGAAGCCTCGCGGCTCTATCTGCGAAGACTCGGTCGTTTCGTTTGGGATTCTTGTTGCTCAACAACATGGGTGAAGCCTTTGTGACCAAGGTGTTTGAGAATCCGCCTCCCGACTGGTTGCTCGAGGCTCCCATTCAGGAAAGCAAGTCAACCGTCGTCGACAAACTCCCGTTCCAGGTGCCATTTCTTTCAACCGACCCGAAGGACAAGGCGATCCCTTACATGGCTTATGGTTCAAGTATGAACAGCGAGAGGTTCCGGTCTCGGTTAGGAAAACAATGGCAGGAACTCGATGAAGCGAAGTTTAAGGAAATAACCAAACCGCGTAAGTGCGAACTTATGGGTTACAAGTTGGTCTTCAACGGTTACCGGCCCAGCCAACCTGAAACGGTTCGACTGGCGTCAGTGAACAGACGGGGATGGCAAATCTTGTGAAAGGAGAGACAACCGATAAGGTGGAAGGTGTTTTATACGACCTCACGAAGGACGTCATCGAGTTTCTTGACCGGACGGAGAACGGGTATTCAAGGGAAAAGACCGACGTCATGGTCGACGGCAAATCAGTCGAGGCTGATTTCTATGTTAGTCGAGTAACTCGCGACAATGCCCAACCAAATCCGGAATATTTTCAGAAAATCATCGACGGTGCGAGAAAGATGTTGAGCGAGGATTACGTGAAGAAACTCGAGGCGATGAGG
>Ga0068851_10000529_pt1 | contig 16645 bp, 13 predicted proteins | sample KBSCornC12_FD_66588 | JGI IMG/M metagenome (GOLD analysis project Ga0068851, IMG submission 66588) | Corn rhizosphere microbial communities from Kellogg Biological Station, Michigan, USA - KBS Corn C1-2 | ecosystem: Host-associated > Plants > Roots > Rhizosphere > Soil ...
GCAGATCAGAATCTTATTCTGTTGGATGAAGCTGTGGTTTATAACAGTGGACACTTCCTGGGGTTCTTCAGCGTGTTCAACGCTGATGCGATCAAAAATACAACACTGATCAAGGGGGGTATTCCAGCAGTTTACGGAGGACGATTATCATCTGTGGTAGATGTTCAGATGAAGGATGGTAACAATCAAAATTTTGAAGGAGAAGGAGGCATTGGATTGATATCCTCCAGGTTAACACTTGAAGGACCGATTGTAAAAGGGAAAAGCAGTTTTCTCATCAGCGGCAGACGTACGTATGGATTTGATCTGGCGCAACCATTAATTAAGCAAACTGACTTTGCCGGTACCAATTATTTCTTTTATGATTTCAATACCAAATTCAATTACCAGTTTTCGCAGCGTGACCGGATCTATCTCAGCGGATATTTTGGACGCGATGTGTTGAAGCTTGCACAACCCGGGCGTGATTTTGAATTTAAACTTCCGTATGGAAATTCTACGGCGACTTTACGTTGGAATCACGTATTTAATGATCAATTGTTTTGCAATGTTTCTGCTATTTATAATGATTATCAATTCAAAGCCGGTTTTGCGCAAGATCAATTTAAGTTTGACGTGTTCTCCGGCGTGAGGGATTTCAATGTAAAGCTTGACTTTGATTACTTCGCTTCCAATCAGCACCTCTTTAAATCAGGTGCCCAGGTTACCCATCATAAATTGACTCCCAATATTATCACCGGTAGTTCGGGCGATGTTGATTTTGAATCCACGGCTGAACCAAAATATGGAAATGAATATGCCGCATATGTGCAGGATGATTGGAAGGTATCTAACTGGTTACGTTTAAATCTTGGACTTCGTGGAACACTTTTCCAACAGGTTGGGCCCTATAATGCATCTGTAAGTGGAAAAATTTATAAAACAGGAGAAGTTGTAAAAACTTATAATTCGCTTGAACCCCGGATTTTTATAAATACCACCATCAATGCAGAATCATCTATAAAAGCTGGGGTGACGGCTACTACGCAATACCTGCACCTGGTCAGCAATAGTTCATCAACATTACCTGCCGATGTGTGGGTGCCTAGTTCGGATAAAGTAAAACCACAGCGCGGATGGCAATATGCAGTGGGTTATTTTAGAAATTTTGATCACGGTATGTATGAAGCCTCTGTAGAAACGTATTACAAGTCATTAAAAGATCAGATTGATTACAGGGAAAGTTTTACTGACAATAGTGTGGACCAGGTCGAAGATGAATTTGTTTTTGGAAAAGGGAAGGCCTATGGAATGGAATGGTTTATCCGGAAAAATAAAGGTCCTTTGAATGGATGGCTGGGCTATACCCTGAGTCGAACAGATCGCACATTTCCTGATATCGAAAACGGAAAGACCTATCCGGCTACTTATGATCGGACACATGACCTCTCATTAGTGGTCAATTATGTGTGGACAAAAAAAATAACGGTTGGTGGTGTATTTGTTTATGCAACCGGTCGTGCATTCACACCGGTAGAAAGGATTTACCTGATCAATGGAGAGTTTCAAACCGATTATGGATCAAGAAACAGTCAGCGACTGGAACCCTATAATAGGCTTGACCTGTCGGTGACCTGGACTCCAAAACCTGAAGTAAAAAAGAATTTCAAATCACAATGGGTTTTCTCGGTATACAATTGTTATAACCGCAAGAATACTTTTTTCCTCTACACGGATTATGAAACAGATCTTGAATCAGGTACTGCTACTATAAAAGCATATAAAGTTTCCATCTTTCCAATTCTTCCATCCGTCACCTGGAATTTCAAATTTCAATGAGAACACTATACACCATATTGATTGCTGCACTTTCACTTGTCTTATTTCAGGCTTGTGAAACAGAATATATCCCGGTCAATTCAGGACAAGGACCGAAATATGTAGTGGAAGGTTATGTGGAAGCCGGAGAAAATCCGTTTACACCTTATGTCATCCTGACCAAATCATTTGATTTTTACGGGACGTTTACACCGCAAGATTTTACAGCGGCATATGTACATGATGCAGATGTGAAGGTGAGTGATGGTTCGAAGGAAGTACAGTTTTTAGAGGTTTGTTTTACAGACCTTGATTCTGCGACAAGAAAAGAAGTTGCTGAAAAATTTGGATTTAATGCGGATAGCCTTGCTGTCGATATCTGCGTTTATGTGGATGCATTGAATCAATTGCAGCCGCAGATCGGCAAGACCTATAATTTGAACATACATGTTGGAACCGATGTCATCACGGCATCGACAACCATTCCAACTCATGTACCCATGCAAAACCTGCATTTCGAAGCCCCACCGGGTGAGCCTAATGATACGTTGGCGCAATTGAGATACACCATCTCTGATCCTCCGGGGGAGAGAAATTTTTATCGATATTTTTGTGCAACGAATGATGGCGCATTAGAAACTTCGTTCTCCAGTGTTGCGGAAGATTTATTTTTTGATGGGAAGACTTTTGAGTTTCAGCTGTATAATCCTGCTACCGAAAATTCAGATGTTGATCCGGGAGAATTTGGTTTGTATTTTGTAGGGGATACGATTACGATCAAATGGTGCAACCTGGATGAAGATCATTTTAATTTCTGGAACACCCTGGAATTTAGCAATAACAACCAGGGACCTTTCTCGGGTTATACGAGGCTCGACACCAATATTCATGGAGGGCTGGGCATTTGGGGTGGCTATAGTGTCAGTTATTATAAGAAGGTCGTTGAATATTGATCCCGTATGCTGAGCCCTTTACTTGAATATTCACCTTCTGTTTTGGAGATTCAGCAACATGCTAAAGTCGCGGTTCTGTTTGGTGCCACCGGTCTTATTGGAAATTGTTGTCTGCGAAGATTATTGGTGCATGAGGCATACGATAAAATCATCTCTATTGGACGAGCCCCTGTCAAAGCATCTCATCCGAAGTTGATCCATTATGAAGTGGATATGTCCAATCCGGAAAATTACCGGCATCTCATGCGAGGCGATGATTTGTTTATTTGCATGGGGACGACAATGAAGAAGGCTGGCAGCAAAGAAGTTTTTTACCAGGTGGATCACGACCTCATCTTCAATATTGCAAAAACAGGTTCGTTGCAAAGCATCAATCAATTGATTTTTGTTTCAGCATTAGGAGCAGATAGCAAATCATTAGTTTTTTACCTGAAAGTGAAAGGCGAACTAGAGGATGATGTCAGGCGATTACCATATTGGGGGATTCACATCATGAGACCCTCCATTCTTTTGGGTGACCGTGAAGAAAAGAGACCTGCTGAAAAAATTGTGGGTCAATTGAGTAAGGGATTGCAATTTTTTTCAGGAAGTATCCTGGGGGATATAGCTCCAATACAAGCTGATGATGTTGCCAAAGCAATGGTGCTGGCCGCGCAAAGTTTGAAGCAGGGGACGCACATTCATCATGGTAGTGAGATTGTGAAATTGGCAAAGGTTTTTAATTCATAGGAAGGGTTTGCTTTGGGCGACCTATTTTTGACCCATGGCATCATCAGAAATTAATGTCCAGATCGAACTGGATGCAAACCGTGTTCCTTCGAAAATTGAATGGAAGGCTTCAGACGCTCACCAGGAATTTCCTTCAGAGAGCAAATCCGTCTTCTTGGCATTTTTAGATAAAGAAACTTTAGATACCTCCACTTTATTCCTTTGGACGAAGGAATGCCAGGTAGCCGAGATGGACCGCTCGATGTATTATGTCCTCGTGGCCTTGACAGATGGCTATTTCAAAGCCACACAACACACAGAACTTGCGAATGAGATGCGCAGGTTCATTCAATACTTTGGTGAAAAGACTGGAATACTGCAGCCTGATCCGGATGTCAAGTGATGGAACCGGTCATTTTCAACAATACTCCAGAAGGGCGTGCAGCATTTGAAATGCTCGCGAATAAAGTTGTGAAATGGATTTCTGATTATTATTCACGCATTGAATCGTTTCCTGTTCGGAGCCAGGTTCAACCCGGTGATATTTACAAACAGTTTTCCAATCAATTTCCGGCTGAACCCATTTCTGATGAAGTGGTTTTTAATGTATTGAATGATGTTATTCTCCCTGGGATCACGCATTGGCAGCATCCTGATTTTTATGCCTTCTTTCCTGGAAGCACCAGTTTCCCTTCTATCGCTGCAGAGATGATCACTGCTGGCCTCGCAGCACAATGTATGATTTGGGAAAGTTCGCCTGCAGCAGCAGAATTGGAACAACGATGCATGGAGTGGTGCAGAGATTTATTAGGATTGCCACAAGCATGGGAAGGTGTCATTCAGGATACGGCATCAACTGCGACATTGACTGCACTTCTCACAGCAAGAGAATGGAAGTCAGGTTTCCGGATTTCAAAAAGAGGTTTTGATGGAACCGTGTATAGGATCTATGCTTCATCTCAAGCACATAGTTCTGTTGAAAAAGCAGTTCGGCTCGCTGGATTTGGAACAGAAAACCTGGTGTATATAGATGTTGATGAAAAGCTTTCCCTCATTCCGGAAAAACTTGAGCAAGCTATTTTATCAGATCGTGCAAATGGGTTTATACCAACTTGTATTGTTTCAACATTCGGCACCACTGCTGTTGGAGCCATTGATCCCATCGTGGAAGTAAGCCAGCTTGCCAATCAATACGGATTATGGCATCACATCGATGCAGCTTATTTAGGTACGGGTTTGATGTTGGATGAATATAAACATTTGCGCAATGGACTCGGCGGAGCAGACAGTTTTGTTTTTAATCCACATAAATGGATGTTCGTTCAGTTTGATTGTTCAGCATACTATGTTCGTGATCCTGAATTATTGATCCGCACGATGAGCATCAATCCGTCGTATTTGATGACGGCCCAAGGGGACAAGGTTAATGATTATCGGGACTGGGGAATTCCGTTAGGACGGCGATTCCGTGCATTGAAACTTTGGATGACGATGCAGTTGCTCGGTACTGATGCGGTGAAAAATAAATTACATCATCAAATTGATTTAGCTAAACAAGTTGAAGAGTGGATCATTCGCGATCCGCATTTGGAAATCGCTTATCCCCGAAGCTTTAATATTTTGACGTTCCGAATAAAAGGAAGCTATGATGCTGATGGCAAATTGACCAAATTGCTTTCATCAAAAATTAATGATAGCGGCAAAGCCTATATGACACATGCTTTGGTGAAAGAGCGAGGATTGATTCGGTGGGTCATTGGTCAGAGTTATGTGGAGAAGAGGCATGTGGAGGCAACATGGGAAATAATTAAGGAACTCCTCGCAGGCATACTTTCTAAGGCTTAAAAGCCGAAAATGGTTTTAGATTTCATCCCCGGCTTGAAAGCCGGGGCAATTTCAGCCCTAACTTCAAGCATCTAATCTCAAGCATCTAACCTCAAGCAACTAACTTCAGGCATATAAACATCAAGCATATAACTTCTACTTCTACTTCTAACTTCTACTTCTAACTTCCTTATTCTTTATTCCTTATTCCTCTTGCTTTTTCCTTACATTGTTTCAAGTAAAAAATTCTCCTATGTCTCTTCCTACTAAATCCGACTTACTGAAGGCCAGGTCCTGGCTCGAGGGAATGGTTCATCACACACCAGTACTGACCTCCACAACCTTCAATGAAATGACTGGGGCTTCGGTTTTCTTTAAATGTGAAAACCTGCAGCGCATGGGAGCTTATAAAATGAGGGGAGCATCGCATGCATTGACGAGGCTGCATCATGAAGAGCAGGAGAAAGGAGTGGTCACGCATTCATCCGGCAATTTTGCACAGGCTCTCGCATTAGCGTCGAGAATGAAACATGTGAATGCGACTATAGTCATGCCGGAAAATTCGCCGGCGGTGAAAGTGGAAGCGGTGAAAGGGTATGGTGCTGAGGTTGTATTCAGCGGTTCGAGGCCAATTGATCGTGAGAATAAAGTGAACGAGATAGTTTCTGCTACCGGCAAAACATTTATTCATCCTTCGAATGATTTGCAAGTTATTCTTGGAAATAGTACTGCTGCGCAGGAATTTTTTGAACAAGTTCCGGGGATGGCTTATCTCATTGCACCAGTTGGTGGCGGAGGTTTGTTGGCCGGCACTGCATTAGCTGCGCATTGGTTTAATCCGATGACTGAAGTAGTGGCAGCAGAACCTGCAGTAGTGGATGATGCTTTCCGTTCATTGCAATCCGGGAAAATCGAAACCAATGAAACCGCAGATACTATAGCGGATGGATTGCGCACCAATCTCGGTGATGTTAATTTTCCAATCATCAAAGAATTGGTACACCAGGTATTAGTAGTCAGTGAAGAAGAGATTATCCAGGCAATGAAATGGGTATGGGAGCGCATGAAAATAATCATTGAGCCCAGTAGTGCAGTAGCTGTAGCAGCAGTGATTCGCTACAAAGAACAATTCAAAGGAAAGAGGGTGGGGATCATCATTACCGGCGGTAATGTTGATCTTTCGAAGATGCTGTGGTAGCTTGCACAATCAATTCCCCCTTGGGAAGGGGGTAGGGGGATGTTCGGAAGCTCAAATTAATCCTCTTGTTTATTATTGCGCGTTCGATGAAAATTGCTTGGAACTATTCCATCTGTTTTCATTTTATTCTCAATCCATTTTTTAATTTCCATATAAACCTCATCAGGTCTGTCGATGATTTCAGCATTAGCAAATCTTAAGATGCTGAATCCTGCTTCAATTAATTCCTTCTCTCTTTTTCTATCATAGTCCATTTGTTTTTGCAAGGCATGTACGCTGCCATCTGCTTCAATAATCAATAGCAGATCCTTGCACATAAAATCAGCTATATAGTTCAATGCAGGTCTTTGCCTAAGAAATGAAAAGCCTAACATTTGTCTCCCCTTCAGCATTCCCCATAAAATGATTTCAGCTTTTGTGGAATTGGTTCGAAGTGATCGTGAACGATCTTTTAAGTTTCGATTGTAATGGAAATAGTTTGCCTTATTGGCAGGATCTGTTTTCATGGTGATGAAGTTTGATGGGAAATTAGGGGTTTGAATCAAGGATTACAAGAGGAAATGGATTTCGTTTGGGGCATCGAAACATCCCCCTGCCCCCTTCCGAAGGGGGAAAATTTTTAGAGATTTCGTCGGGGAATCGAAACTTACCCTGAACCCTTCTGAAGGGGGGAAAATTTTTAAATGGATTCCGATGGGATTTTCCTGGAAAAATAAATGATTGAAGAAGCCCTGTCTTTATTCTTTCTTCCGGTCCAATAGGATCTGAATCCGGAAATGAAAGCAGCTACTGGCCCAAAGAAATAATTCCCTTTATATTTTTCACTCAACATGCTGACGTAAAATGCATCGAGGGGCATGTCCAATTTTTTTATGATTTGAAATCCATGTCGAGTTAATAATTGATTCATGGCCTCAGGGCTAAAATGCCAGAGATGTCTTGGCACATCATATGCCGCCCATTGGGAGTTATAATGTTTTGCATCTCTCGATCCATAATTCGGAACAGCAATCACTAGTGTACCATCATTTTTTAAAATGGAATGAAAGTGATCAACATACCCTTCAAGATCATGCACATGTTCGAGCACATGCCATAAGGTGATGACATCAAAAGATACAGGTGCCTGTTTAGCTAAAGCTTCCAGTGGGAGAATATTGATCTGCAATTTTTCAGCTCCCACTTTCCTGGCTGTTTCATCAGGTTCAAGGGCCAGGACTTCCCAGCCCTGTTGTTGCATATAATGGGCAAAGTGTCCTGTCCCGGCACCAACATCTAATAGGTTTCCAGTTGATTTGCCCGATCCTCCCGTCACCCACTCAAACTTCTTTTTCAACATGTATTGACGGGCCCTGTGGTAGAGTTTATTGACCAGGCCAGTTTTTGTATCGGAATGAGAGATGTAGTTGCTGGAAGCATAATAACGGCCAATCGATTCGGCTTCGGGTTGGGGCCAGGTCATTTTGAGTCCACAGTTGGAGCAGGTTTTGAGCTCAAACCACTCTCCTGAGATGCTGTAGTCTTTGGTCTGTATTCCCTTCTGCCATAGTTGATTGCCACAGGCGGGACAAGCTGGCAATGTTTCATTTAGTACGTCGAGAATTGTCACCATCCATGCAAATGTAGGATTCAAAGCATAAACCATTTCAGGCAGGGTGGTTTGAAGCATAAGATTGCTATTTTTGCCCCCCTATGTTCAAAGTCCAGACACCCCGCACAAGCTTGTCCCTTTTGTGCCTTTTACTTTTCTCTTTTATTCTCGTCGATGCACAGGCCCAGGTGTCTACCCTGCGGGGAAATATCTACAATGAAAATACCGGTGAGGTGGTCTCTTTTGGCAGTATCACCTTAAAGGGAACTGACCTTCATGCATTAACTGACCTGGATGGCTTTTTCAATTTTAGTGAGGTGCCTGTAGGTACTTATGACATTGAGGCTACTTTTATCGGATATGATACGCTCCTGACTTCTGTAACCCTGGAAGCTGGCCAGGTCAAATACCTCAAACTGTACATGAAAGAGGCGGCCATTGAACTAAAGACCATCAATGTCAGTGCAAGCCTTGAGCAGAGACGCAACGAGGTTAATTTTTCCAAGATCACCGTTACCCCTAAACAAATCAAAGCTTTGCCTTCAGCCGGAGGTGAACCTGATATCGCACAATATCTCCAGGTATTACCAGGAATTATTTCTACTGGTGACCAGGGAGGTCAACTTTATATCCGAGGTGGTTCGCCGGTTCAGAATAAAGTGCTCCTCGATGGGATGACGATTTACAATCCATTTCACAGCATTGGTTTTTTCAGTGTATTCGAAACTGAAGCTATCAAATCTGTGGATGTGCTTACTGGCGGATTTGGTGCTGAATATGGAGGAAGGATTTCGGCTATCGTTGATCTTAAAACAAGAGATGGAGACAAGACCAGGTTTGGAGGATTAGTTTCGGCAAGTCCGTTTCAAGTCAAAGCGCTGTTAGAAGGACCAATTATTCCTTTTAAACCCGGACACCAATCCAGTGCTTCTTTTCTGATCACCGGAAAACACTCTTATCTCGATCAGACTTCTCCGCATTTATATGATTATGCAACAAAAGATTCTTTAGGTCTTCCGTACAAATACACGGACTTCTATGGAAAGATGTCTTTCCGTACCGGGGGCGGTAGTAAAATTGATTTTTTCGGATTTAGTTTTTCGGATGGTGTCAACCTGCAAAACATTGCTACACTGAATTGGAAGTCAGGCGGTGGTGGTTTGAATTTTAAATTGATTCCGACAACTTCTAACCTGATCATTTCAGGAACGATTGCCTATTCGAAATATGACATCATGCTGAAAGAAATAGATGAGGCCCCCAGGAAAAATTCAATCGGAGGATTTAATGCCTTACTGGACTTCACTTATTATGGCAAGAAAACGGAAATCAATTACGGTTTTGATCTTAACGGATTCTCCACGGATTTTCAATTCAAAAATTTCGTAGGCATCACGTTTAATCAAAATGAAAACACGACAGAATTAGGTGGCTATATCACCTTACGACATAAAGCAGGAGCTGTTATTATTGAGCCTGGACTCCGAACACAATTCTATGCATCACTAGGAAATTTTTCTCTTGAACCTCGTTTAGCCATCAAGAGTAATTTCTCCGATCACTTTAGGATGAAATTTGCATTCGGACGTTACTCACAAAACCTGATCAGTACTGTCAATGAGAAAGATGTTGTGAATCTTTTTGTTGGTTTCCTTTCCGGTCCGGAATCAGAGATTTATAAACCAGGAACAGAAACCCCCACTAAGGATAAATTACAAAAGTCCTATCACGCCTTAGGTGGTATGGAATTCGATTTTGAAAATGGTATTGAAGTAAACGTTGAAGGTTATTTCAAAGGCTTTACACAACTCATCGACATCAATCGCAAGAAATTAAGTGCAGATGATCCTGATTTCTCTTCAGAGACTGGTAATGCTTATGGATTAGATATTAGTTTAAGCAAGCAAACCAAGAAAGTATATTACTGGGCCACTTATTCTTTGGGTTATGTCAATCGTGATGATGGTGAGCAAGTTTATCCTGCGCACTTTGAAAGACGGCACAACGTTAATTTACTGGTCACTTTAAATCTTGGACGGTCCTGGGAATTCAGTGCGCGATGGAATTATGGTGCCGGTTTCCCATTCACCCTGACACAAGGATTTTATGGGAATTATAATTTGCTCGGCGGCATTGATTCCAACGTGCTGACTGGAAATCCTGATCTCGGGATCAACTACAGTGAGAAGCGCAACAGCGGTCATCTTCCGGATTATCATCGTTTAGATGTGTCGTTGAAGAAAACGTTTGAGATCAAGAAGAACCTCACTTTTGAATTGTTGGCGAGCGTGACCAATCTTTACAACCGTGGCAACATATTCTACTTCAACCGCGTTACTTATACCCGGGTTGATCAATTACCTATATTGCCCAGTCTGACAGCCAAACTTGATTTCTAAGCAGGCTTTAGATCTCGTTACGAAGTCCTATTTTAGACCCCATCGGTGAAAAAACGCTGGTACGACATCGGATATCAGTTGGACAGGTTGCTTGTGAGCAGCTTTCTCCCTCCCTTTTTCATGTCCTTTTTCATCGCCTTGTTCGTGCTCATCATGCAATTTCTCTGGAAATTCATTGATGACATCATCGGCAAGGGAGTAGGAGCTCCCGTTATCCTCGAGATGTTTTTTTATAAATCGGTTTCTTTATTTCCGCTGGCGCTTCCCATTGCAGTTTTATTGGCAGCTGTGATGGTCATGGGTAATCTCGGTGAGCAATACGAGCTTTCCAGTTTTAAATCAGCCGGAATTCCCCTGACGAGGATTCTGCTGCCTTTAATAGCAATCAGCGCGGTGATTGGCGTTTTTTCTTTCTATTGCTCCAATACCATCATCCCAATAGCTAACCTGAAATATCAATCAAGGTTGTATGACATCCGGCAACAAAAACCCACACTCAGTATTGAACCTGGTGTGTTCAATGAGGACTTTCGAGGATATGCGATCCGGGTCGGAAATAAGCACAATGATAAACAGACCATAGAAGATGTCATGGTCTATGATGATTCACAACGGAGCAAAGGTGAATTAAGTGTTGTCACTGCTAAGACTGGAAAGATGTATGTGTCTAAAGAGGATGGTGCTTTTGTCATGACATTATACGATGGTAATCAATATACTGAAACCGAAGAAACTGATAAACCGGGAGCTTCTCCTTTTATGATTTCTCATTTTAAAGAATGGACACGACGATTTGATCTGAGTGAATTCAATATGGAGAAAACAGAGGAAGAGCAGTTCAAGTCTCATTACAGCATGAAGAGTGCCAAACAGATTGCTGTTGAAATTGATACGTTGGATGAGCAAATTAAAATCGCGCGACAGTCCAACCAGATCCCGAATGCATTGCTACAGGATACTTCTAAATTAAATACGTTGTACAACCCGGATCAATCCCGGGACAGCAGTCGTTTAATCATGGCGGGAAGGAGAGTTCTGGACAAAAGGATAATTCCTGAGAATGCTGTCTTGGTTTCTCGCTACCAGGAAATCAAAACATTCCTGGATTCCACAAATGCAACACAAGGAGTTACATTGGCCAGTCAGCTTCCTATAAAATTGATGCGGCAATACAAATCACAAATCAATAACCGGATCAGTATTGCGCAATCTACACTCGATCGAAATGGCCGAACCATCGAACGACTTGAAATATTGAGGCGAAAAAATGTGTACGAACTGCATTGGAAATTTTCACTTTCGGTGGCTTGTATCGTGATGCTGATGATCGGTGGGCCGATGGGTTCGATTGTTCGCAAAGGTGGATTTGGATATCCATTGCTCATCGCTATTTTCTTTTTTACATTTTTCATCATGGCCAACATCAGTTGCCGCAAACTCAATGATGCCGGTAATCTTCCTTCTGTGTTAGCAGCATGGATGCCGGTGATGATATTGGCGGTGATCTCACTTTTTCTAACTTATAAGGCTTTACGGGATTCCAGGTTTATGGATTGGGAAAAAGTGAATTCATTTTTCAGAAAGATCATACCCAGAGCTAAATGGAAGGCAGCTTAAGATCCGTAAGATTTTATTGGATATTGGCCTTAACGTTTATCGCTATTGGAGCGATAGCGAGTTTGGTGTATGGAAAAGGAGACTTCCTCATTTGGTTGGCTCATCATCGAAATACTTTCCTGGATTATTATTTCTATTACATCACGAAGGCTGGCGAAACGATTGGCTTTATTGTCGTCGGACTTTTATTATTGATTTCTTCCTGGAAGAGAATGGTCTTCGTCCCAGTCATCGGTGTTATCTGCACTACGCTGACTTATTTATTGAAGTCTTTTTTTCAACATGAGCGACCTGCACTTTTTCTAAAGAAAATGGATTGGGTAGGACCTACTGATGTCATGGATTATCACATGTTGACGGGGCATACCAGTTTTCCTTCCGGACATTCGATGGCAGCATGGGCGCTGTTTACCTTGACTGCGATGATGATCCGAAATACCTGGGTGAGCGTGATTTGTCTTTTCCTGGCTATTTCTGTTTCCTTGTCCAGGATCTACCTCATGGCACATTTCCTGGAAGATGTAGTTTTTGGGGCCTGTATCGGATGTGTGATAGCCTACGGACTTTATAGCCTTTATGAGCTCTGGATGAAGAAACAACCTTAAATCCCGGGCTTCAATATCAAGGTCGTATCTAATAAACGCATTCTATCTTAAATATCCTTTTGTTTATCAATACATTATAATAATGGAGTCGTAGAATATAGTGGTTATTAGAACCGCCCTCAATATTATCTTTACCCGCTAATCCAATACACTGATATGAATATTCGATCTTATTTCTTTTTCGCGCTTCTCCTGGTTGGACTGTTAAGTGCCTGTGGCAAAGAAGCTACCAATTCGTCAGCAACCACAGCCGGTACCGGCTTGAAGATTGCTTATGTCAATGGAGACACCATCCTGCACAGGTTTGAACAGTTTCGAAAACAAGCCGATGCCATGGATGCCAAACAACATGAAGCCGAACAAGCTCTCCAGGCCAAAGGTGCTGCTCTCCAAAATGAGATCATGGATTATCAGAAGAAAGTTCAGGCCGGCAGCCTGACTCCAAAAGAAATGCAGGCTCATGAAAAATATCTTTCCTCGAAGCAAGATGCCATCATGGCCGAACGCGATAAAATAGCCAAAGCCATCATGGAAGAAACCGATGTCATCAACAAACAACTGCAAGCTGTCTTGCACAAGAAACTGGATGAGATCAAGAATCGCGATGGGTATGATTTTATTCTCAATGCTGCTGAAGGAGGATCTGTTTTATCCGCTAATGAAAAATATGATATCACGGAGGAAGTGATTAAGATGTTGAATGCGGAGGGGACAGGAGATATGAAGCCGGATACAACTGGTAAAAAATAAAACACTTCAAATAAAAAAAAGGTAGGGGCTCAATATTTTGAGCCCCTACCTTTTTTTATTTGAGCCCCTACCTATTTAACGATCAAACCTTCAACACCACACTCTTAAACTGCGAGGTGATCTGTTCCCGCATTTTCACCAGGTCATTGTGCATGTGAAGATGGATGACTAATTCCTCCATATTGTCTTCCTGCTCAAATTGTGAAATCAAAGCCTGGTTGTCGGCAATTTGTTTCATGAGTATTTTCCATTTGAGACGAAGGATGGATTGTACTGCATCCATTTTATAATTATCATCGGGATGAAGCTGGATCTGGAAGGGAATGTCATGTTCGTCCCAACTGGCATATTCAAACGGAAAGGTTAATAATTCAATCGCGAGCGTTTGTATTTCGCGATCAGGATGGTTGGAGAAATAATCGGAGGCGGGATTTTTTCCAAGTTCGAGTTGTGCTTTATAATCCAGGATAATTTTTTTGTAAAGCTCATGTTGAAAATCATCCAGTACTTCCACCAGGCTCAGGATCATGTATTTTCCTAATGGACTGGTCTGGCCTTCCGGCATGGGTTTGTCCCCGTAATTCAACAGGATGCGGATGATATCTCTTTCCTGGTATTGATCGATGAGATCAGGGAATGCATTGACAGCGGCATCCGGATTTCTTCCTTCGCGGTCAAAAACCTGTCGCTGTTGATCCACTTCAGCGATATCAATATCCCTAGGAATGCCTTGACGCTTTTGACGAAGAAATTCATTGAAGGCTTTATTGGTTTCGCGGATCAGGATGTGCTCATCGATTTTCATCAGGTGTGCACATTCCGTAATGAAGGCAGAACGTTTGATTGCTTCCGGAATATGAGCAAGTGTTTCCACCAGGTCCTTTACCAAAGCGGATTTGCGCATGGGATCACTGCCAGCTTCTTTCAGCAGCAAATGTGTTTTGAATAACACAAAGTCCTTGCTATTGGCTTTGATGTAATCATTGAAACCGGACAGCCCATTTTTCTTCACGAAAGAATCGGGGTCTTCACCCTCTGGTAACAAAGCGAGCCTGACATCAAGATTTTCTTCCAGGATCAGATCCAATCCACGCATAGCTGCTTTAACGCCAGCAGGATCGCTATCATAAAGTACGGTGATCCTTCCGGCATATCGTCTGATGAGGCGAATCTGATCGGGCGTGAGAGCAGTTCCTGAAGAGGCTACCACATTTTCAATTCCCGCTTGATGCAAACTGATGACATCGGTATAGCCTTCGACTAAAAAACAATTGTCCGCATCGCGAATTGCCTTTTTCGCTTGAGATAGACCATAAAGCACTTTGCGCTTGAGGTAGATGTCGGTCTCCGGTGAATTGATGTATTTCGGACTTCGCTTTTCAGTGCGGATCTGGCGGCCCGCAAAAGCGATGACTTTGCCTGAAATATTGAAAATGGGAAACATGACCCGGTGCCGGAAAAAATCAGTGCCACCCTGAGTGATGAGACCGGCTTTTTGGAGGATCTCTTTCGTAAATCCTTTTTTCAAAGCCTCGGTCACCAAAGCATCAGGTTTGTCGGGAGCATAACCAAGCCCAAATTCTTCAATCGTTTTTGTCCTGAACCCTCGTTCGTGGAAGTAGGTGAGTCCGGTCATTTGGCCCTCTTCGGTCTTATGAAGTTGGTCTTTAAAGAAGGTCCAGGCATAATCGAGGACCTGGTAGGTGGTTTCTCTTTCCTTTTCGGCCAGGATGGATTCGGCGTCTGCTTTGGTCTCTTCTAGTTGGATCCCGTATTTGTTGGCCAGGTAGCGGATAGCTTCGCCGAAGTCGTAGCTCTCATGCTCCATAACGAATTTGACGCTGTCGCCTCCTCTGCCGCAGCCAAAACACTTGAAGATGTTGCGGGTCGGGGAGACGGAAAAGGAGGGAGTCTTCTCGTGGTGGAAGGGACAAAGGCCGATCAGGTTGCTCCCACGGCGCCGCAGGGAGACGAAGTCTTGCACAACTTCCTCAATACGAGCTCTTTCGAGGACATCATCGATACTCTTGCGGGTTATCATGGGGGGTCAAAACTAGGTCTTTCGACGAATTAATATAAATATGAGAATATTCTCTTGTGGATACAATTTAAGGATACTATATTTGTTAGGCAGATATCTGAATACTACATATTATCTGCCTCTAACTTGAATTCTTGATACGTTTTTAGGGTGTTCTCATAGTGTGTTCTTACCCGCTTTCCTAACAGGAGGCGGGTTTTTTGTTTTAAATAACTTGCATAAATTGCTGTAAATAAGGTTTTTATGGACAAGAAACGAACTATCGGTGTGGTCGGGCTGGGGCGTATGGGACAGTCCATTTTGGGCCTTCTGGAGGAGCGAAAAGACCTGTCCTTTCATCCCTTTTCGAGACTAAAAAGTGATTCCATTGCACAGCTAAAGTCGTGCGATGTCGTCATAGAATTTACGACATCTGAAGCTGCTCCTGAAGTGATCAAGACTTGTATTTCGAATGGCGTACCGGTTGTTTCCGGAACAACAGGTTGGCATGAATATCATCTCGAATCGATTCTTAGTTTTTGCAAACAACAGCATGGAAAATTTCTCTATGCTTCCAATTTCAGCATTGGCATGAACATCATGTTTGCATTGAATGCGAAACTTGCTGATGTGCTTGTCGATTATCCTCAATTCAAACCTTCTGTGAAAGAAATTCATCACATCCACAAAAAAGACATGCCGAGTGGAACCGCTTATACACTGTTGGAAGATATCAGGAAGCAACAACCTGGCTATAGCGGAATCAATCTCAATCATGCATATGAATCTGATCCAACATTAATTCCTGTTGAAGCTTTGCGCGAAGGAGAGGTGAAAGGGATCCATGAAGTGATGTGGAATTCCGGGGAAGAGGAAATTACGATTAAGCATGAGGCTTTTAACCGGAGCATATTTGCGTCAGGGGCCATTATGGCGGCGCTGTGGTTGGATCAACAACCGCAGGGGGTTTATACGATGAGGGATATAATTAAAATTTAGAATAAGGAAGTACAAATAAGGAAGTCAGAAGTCATTTACCCCTTTAGGGGGCTAGGGGGAAGAAAAAAGCCTCGCTGAAATTCAGCGAGGCTTTGCTTGGTAAACTATAAACCCAAACTTCTCACATAGTGTTAACTGCTCTCACCCATAGTTTATTTATTCTGTGACGAGGGAAACATTCAGT
>Ga0068851_10000535_pt1 | contig 16605 bp, 11 predicted proteins | sample KBSCornC12_FD_66588 | JGI IMG/M metagenome (GOLD analysis project Ga0068851, IMG submission 66588) | Corn rhizosphere microbial communities from Kellogg Biological Station, Michigan, USA - KBS Corn C1-2 | ecosystem: Host-associated > Plants > Roots > Rhizosphere > Soil ...
GCAAACCGTAGTCGTTGTAATCGACGCGACGTGCGGAGTCGAAAGGCAGTTTGGCGGTTGCAGGCGCTTCGGTTTTGACTCTCACCACCGAAGCTCCCTTCACCATGTCTTCGAGATCTTCTTCCTCTGCAGGTGTGGGAATGATCGAACGTCTTCCCGATCTCTCGCTAACAACCGTCGCGGGCGGAATAGCGGTTCCAACACCGGCGCCAGCGGCTGTCGCTGCTGCGACAGTGGCTTGCGGTTCGGGCCGTGTCGCTTCCGTGCGAATCACCGGCTGAGGAGCTGGCGGTTCCTTCATGAACTCCGCGACACGATCCGCGGGAGTCAGATTCAACGTCTGCTTGAGAGTGCTCTTCGCTGCCTCGCGTTCAGCCTTGATCGCGGCTTTGGTTTCCTTTTGCAGCCTGGCTCGTTCGGCGCGCTCATGCCGCCACACTCGGAATCGCTCAGGAAGTTTTCCGACAAAAGCGAAGCGAGTGCCGATCGCTTGTGCGACGACCTCGTACATGCGCACGAACGAGAAGTTCGTCGCCAGCAACAATCCCATCGCGGCAACAGCCACCAGCAAAACGGTCGCGCCTACGTTGTTCAACCCGCTCGCCAGTCCCTGCGCGACAATAGCCCCCAACAGGCCACCGGGTTGTACGCTGCCGTCGAACAGGGGATGTATTTGTGAGATCGACAGCAGCGCGGCAGCGGCGACGACGAGGATCACGAGTCCAACGATCCGCGTCCACGGACTGTGAATCGTCGCGGCGTGTACTTGTCTCCATGCTGCTGCGAATAAAAGCAACGGCAACAGGTACGCGGCGAGGCCGATGAATTGAAAAGCAGTCGCGGCAACGTTGGCGCCGACCGACCCGGCCCAATTCTGCGTCTGGGCCTGTCCAGCCGAGTTCCATGATGGATCGTTCGGATAGAACGCCGCGGAGATGAGGCAGAGGGCGAGCAGCAATCCGAGCGCGAGAAAGAGTATCGCCAGTATTTCGTTACGACGATTGGCGCGCGGAATTATGATGCGCGGCTTCTCTTCAATATGTGTGGTAGTCGCCATGAAAACTCCCAACTGACTGAGACACTACGCGGCCTTGCGTGCGAGCAAGTAGGCTTTGATGAAGTCGTCGATGTCTCCGCTGAGTACTGCGTCGACGTTGCCTCGTTCGAGCTTAGTGCGTGTGTCTTTCACCAACTGATAGGGGGCCAGCACGTAACTTCTGATCTGGGACCCAAATGAGATGTCGGCCTTGTTGGCTTCGAGTTCGGCTGTTTCGGCTTGCCGCCGCTCCAGCTCGAGTTCATAAAGACGTGAGCGCAGCACCTGCATGGCAACTGCTCGATTTTGATGTTGTGAACGCTGATTCTGACAGGATACGACGATGCCTGTGGGTAAGTGTGTGATGCGCACCGCGGAATCGGTCGTGTTGATGTGTTGTCCGCCTGCGCCGGTGGCGCGATAAGTGTCGACGCGCAAGTCTTTGTCGTTGATTTCGACTTCGATGTCTTCGTCTATCTCAGGGTAAACAAATAAAGAGGCGAATGACGTGTGTCGCCTTGCCGCTTGATCAAACGGCGAGATGCGGACCAGCCGATGGACTCCGGCTTCTGCCGTGAGGAGTCCGTAGGCGTATTCGCCTTCGACTCTGAATGTCACACTCTTCAGTCCGGCTTCCTCACCTGGTTGATACTCGAGCACTTCCGCTTTGAACTCGCGCTGCTCGGCCCACTTGAGATACATGCGCAGGAGCATCTCGGCCCAGTCCTGCGATTCGGTGCCGCCCGCGCCGGGGTGAATGGTGCAAATCGCGTTGCGGCGATCGTTGTCGCCGGCGAGCAGCATTTCGGTCTCGGCCTGGCTCAGGTCATGTTCGAGGCGCTCAATCAATGAATGAAGTTCCTTGATTGATGTTTCGTCTTCTTCGGCAAACTCAAAGAGCACTTCAGCGTCTGCGACCTGCGATTGAAAATGTTGCTGTCTTTCAATTTTTTTTTCGAGGCGGCTACGAGTTTGCAACAGCTTTTGCGCGGCTTCCTGATCGTTCCAGAAATCTGGTGCCGAGGCCTGCGCCTCGATGTTCTTCAGCTCCTCGCGGCGTGCAGGGACATCAAAGAAACCTCCCGAGCTGGTCTACCCGCGCACGCAAGTCGTCAAACGAAGCTCTCAATTCCTGAATCGATAAAGTGTCGTTCATCTTAAATTCCTAAAACTCCTTCTCCTGCTGAACACGATCGCGATGAATACCAACAATGTAATCGCCGCACAAAACTGCACAAACAAATCACCGTGCCGGGTGTAGAAAGTGCGTTTACCCGCCGGCACAAATTTCCAAACTCGAACGTCCGTCTCGAATGCGCCGGTCGGGTTATGAACCACACCGCGCTCGTCAATCAGTGCCGAGATACCGGTGTTCGTTACGCGCACAACCGGTCGACCGTTCTCAACAGCGCGAAAGATTGCGTTGGCCAAATGCTGTCGTATCACGGCTGTCGGTCCGAGATAACCGTCGTTCGAAATATTTATCAGAACGTCAGCGCCTTCTTTCGTCATCCGCCGCGCAATCCACGGATACGCCGACTCGATGCAAATGAAGACGCCCGCTCGATATTCTCCAACGGGCATCAACGTGTAATTGTTCCCGGGAGTGAACTCGCCGACGATTCCAGTTATCAAAGAAGCTCCCGGTAACCATTGAGGGAGCGGCACATATTCGCCAAACGGCATCAGGCGAATCTTATCATACTGCGAAATCAAGCGGCCCGAATCATTTATGAGCAACGCTGAATTGTATGAACCATCCGCGGGCGCGCGTTCGAGAGAGTTGAAGAGCAACGACGTGTGATTCTCTCTCGTGAAGTTGGCAAGCAGTTCCTGCAGTGCGTGGTCGGTACCGTATGTGAAGTTCATCGGCGACTCGGGCCAGACCACCAGCTTCGCGGAAGCGCGACCGGCGTTTGGGAGACTCTGCAAGGCGGTCGTGCTCAGCGTCAGATGTCGTTGCATCAACTCATTTGTTTCTTCGACACTCTTGATCGCCTTCATCGGCACATTTGGTTGCAAGGCTACGATCGTCACGGAAGGCGTGTCTGACGAATTCCAACGTTCGCCAGGAGGATTTGCCGAGAGCGCAATCGTCAAGAGGACAAACATAACGATTAACGAAGACGCGGCGACGGTCCACCGCGTGCGGCGGATTATCAACAACGCAACAACGACGTTGATTGCAAGGATGATAAAGCTGACGGCGTATACCCCACCCCAATGCGCAGGTGTGATCAACGTCGAGTGGTATGCCTGTGAGTACCCGAGCGCGTTCCAAAGCTGTCCCGTGACGCCGAGGCGAATCCATTCGAGCGTCGCCCAAAACACCGGCGCCAGCAGCAGTGCCATGTGGCCCCATTGCCGGATCGCGAGCGCGGTTAGTGCAGCGAAGAGTCCGGGGAAGATTCCAACAACCACTGCACCGGGAAGTAACAGCAGGTACGCCAGCACCGTTGGCAGCCCGCCGTAATGAATCATCGAGTAGGTGAGCCAGTAGCAGGTGGCGTAGAAGAAGACCGTACCCGTCGCCCAGCCGAGGATCAGCGCACGGCCCGGCGACGGCCGGCGCGCGATCGCCACGAGCAGTGGAACCAGACCGACCCACGCCAGAAACCACGATTCGAAGTTTGGAAACGAGAGTATGAGGAAGCCCGTTGTGAGAGCTGCCAGAGCCCACTCAACCCGACTCGGGAAAACGCCTTGCTCCATCGCGGTTGAGTTTAATCAAAAATATTTTTTTGAGCGAGGAACTGGGTGCGCGCACAGGAGGTCAATTCGCCAGTTTTTGACGCAAAAAGACAGATTCCGTCACTCTCAAAGTGACAAATTTCGGTAGGCCACAAAAAGGCACAAAAGGCGCAAAAAAAGAAGACCGCTGGTTTAAATAATTCTTTGTGTGCCTTATGTGCCTTTTTGCGGCTGATTTAAATGCGGGAGAACCCAGTCATCACTGACTGGGTCCACGTTTCGGGGGGAAGCACTGAAGGATCGCTCGGAAGGTTAGCTGGCGCAGCGGCAGGCGGCGCTCAGGGGATGTAGGCGGCGGGGGCACGGTCAACGATTTGTTTCGCATTCCGTGTCGTGCCGGTCGTCTACTGAGCACACGCTGTGCCAGAAAACCTCAGTTTCCCATCGTGACTTGTCGTTGGAGAGCGATCGCTTCCTGGTTATTTGGGTCGATCGTGATCGCGCTCAGCGCGTATTTTCGCGCCTCGCCCTTGTCACCACGTTCGAGAAAAATCTTTCCTAAAAGTATATGGGCGTCGATGAGTTTTGGATCCCAGAAGATCGCGGTTTTCAAAGCCGCTATCGCCGCCTCCTGATCACTGCGGCGAAGATTGATGCGACCGCTGAGCAGGTACGCCTCGGCATTCGTGGGTTCGATCATCACCACGCGATGCAGCTCGGGTAATGCTTCGTCGTCGCGCCCCGCTTGATAAAGATCGCGCGCTTTGACGAGCAGATCCTGTGTCGCCGAGCTCGGCGAACCAGCGTCAGCAGTCATCCGTTTTTCGCGGTTGAGACCGAACACCTCCTCGCGGTTCAAAACGTCACGCATCCGCAAGTTAACGCCGCTCGTCGTTTGCGACTTCTGCCATTCAGTCTCCCACTTCGCATACGCCGTTCGCAGGAAGCGGCGCGCCATGTCGTCGGCAGCGTTTGCGGCTTCGGTCTTCCCGAGTTTCAGCAGCGACTTGGCAAACAGGAAATACGCTTGCCCATCCTGCTGATCGGAAGTTATGACCGGCCGAAAATGTTCGGCAGCTTCATCGAATTTTCCGGCCAGGAACAACGCGTAACCGTAGTTGAAGTGGACCATCTGATCCGACGGCGCTGACTCTGACGCACGAGCGAGAAACTCTGTGCCCTGCGACAGGAGTCGCTTGCGTTCTGCGTCGTTCTTGTTTTCTCTTGCCGCCTGAACCGCCACTGCGCCCGCGTTGTTGTAGACGCCGATCAGCGGCAAATCACTCGAAAGCGGCACAACCGTCGCTAACGCACGTCCGTAATCGCCGAGTTTGGCGTAACCGAGACTCGCGTAGAACGCGGCTTCCGCGTAATGAGGTTCTTTCTTCTGAATTTTTGAGAAATACTCCGTGGCGTCTTTCCAATTCCCGAGACTCATGTAGCCACGGCCGAGCTCGAACGCTGCTTGCGGATAAACCGCGCCGCCCGCGGCTTCCGCGTAGTAGTGCATCGCATTCTTCAAGTACTTCGAGCGCAGCTCATGGCGCAGGTCCAACTGAACAGCCTTGACGTAAGCCTCGAATGCCTTCTGCGGGATCTTGGTGGCTTCCTGGACGATCTGGTTTTGGGAGTAGGGAAGCGCTTTGTCGCGCTGATAGAGAATCTGGTACGCGAGGCGCCCGTGAATATCCTGGAGCGTGGTCAGAAGAGCGCCGTAATCAAACTGTCGCGTGGCCCAGCCGCCGTCCATCACCTCGCCCATCGTGCGCCCCTCGTTCACTTTGATCACGCGGGCCGTCACCTGAACGTAGGCGTCGGAAGACGTATTGCTTTCGGCGTTTGCCGGTGGCGTAACGGTATAGCTGCCGACGACGATCATCGTCGCTTTTGCCTGGCGCGCGAGCTTGATGGCGGTCGCGCGAGACGGAATCACGGTTTCGGGCAGGCGCAGTTGCTGGTAGGCCAGTTCGCGTTCGTCGCTCGAGACGACGATCAGACCGGGCTTATTTAGCAGTTCGGCCAGCGCGTCGGCGAAGCTTTCGCCAACCCAGTTGTATTCGGGACGATTGGACGTGTTTTCAAAGGGCAGAACCATCACGACGTCGGCCGATGGATTCTGCGCCATGACCGGAATAGCGATAATTGTTAATAAAAGAGCAAGAATCAAAAATCTCATGATCGGCAGTCTAAACCAGGCGTACACAAAGACACAAAGCGGTCCACAGAGTGCACATATGTTTTGTGCAATCTGTGCACGGATTTACATGGAATAGACGAGGGAAACGTTCTCGTCGGCTGGCTGGGCGAGATCGAGATCCGGTTGCAGGTCGCGCGTCGCATCCTGGGTGAGGAGGTGCTGGACACCGGCCTTGTCGACCGGGCGGGAGAACAGGTAACCCTGGCCATACTCACAGCCCAGCATCTTTAACTGCTGATACTGCTCTTCAGTCTCGATTCCCTCGGCAATGACTTCCATCCCGAGGTTTCGCGCCAGAGTTGAAATCGTGCGGACGATCGCGTTGTCGTTGTCGGTCGTGAGACGCATCACGAATGAACGATCGATCTTCAGATAGTTGAGCGGGAAACGATGCAGGTAGCTGAGCGAAGAATAGCCGGTGCCGAAGTCGTCGATACTCAACTGCACGCCCAGCGAGCGCAATTGTTTGAACATCAGCGCCGCCGCTTCCGCGTTCTCCATGACCACGCTTTCGGTGATCTCGAGTTTCAAGCAGTGTGAATTGAGTTTGCTGGTTTCGAGTGCGAGTTTGATCTGTTGCAGCAGATCCGGTTGCGCAACCTGTCGCGCGGAAAGGTTGACGCTCAAACTAAGCGAGCGATGGCTCGGAGAATTGATCTGGCATTCGCGGATGTGTTTGCACGCTTCATTCAACACCCACTGCCCGATCGGAACGATCAAACCTGTCTCTTCCGCCACCGGAATGAAATCCACCGGGGAAACCAAACCACGTCGCGGGTGGTTCCAGCGTACCAAAGCCTCAAAACCCGAGAGACGTCCGGTTTGCAAGCAGATAATCGGCTGGTAGTAAACACTGAACTCTTTCTGTTCGACCGCCTGGCGCAAATCGCTTTCCAGTTGCAGGCGCGACACTGCACGCGCGTGCATGCCGTGATCGAAGAGTTCGTAACGCGCCTTTCCGTTTTCTTTAGCGCGATACATCGCGGTATCTGCGTCGCGAAGAATGTCTTCAGGCCGGTCGTACCCGCTCGAACTCAGGGCGATGCCGATACTCGCGGTCGCGAAGGCGGAGTTCTTGTCGAGCACAAACGGCTGTGTCAGCTCGTCCTGAATTCGTTGTGCGACTCGCACAGTGTCAGTTGCGTCGGTCATGCCGCTCAGGAGAATCGCAAACTCATCGCCACCGAACCGCGCCAGCGTATCGAGGGGACGCAGCGTTCTCTCGAGACGCTCGGCGAAAGCGACGAGAAGCAGATCGCCGTGCGTGTGGCCCAGGCTGTCGTTGATGTTTTTGAAACGATCGAGGTCGAGGAATAGAACTGCGAACTTGTGATCCTTGAGCCGTTTTGAATTTTCCATCTCCGCCTTCAACAACTCGGTAAACATCGCGCGGTTCGGCAGGCCGGTTAATGAATCGTGAAATGCAGCGTGACGGAAGTGTTCCTTTGTTTCTTCCAGTACGCGGCTGATTCGTTCCTGCTCCATGATGTAGTTGTTCAATTCCTGAACGTGACGTTCGGCTTGTTCGGCGCGTTCGTGTTCCGCCTCCGCGCGCGCTCGTTCTGCTTCCTCCGCGTGGCGCGCGGAAGCCTTTACCTCGCGCATGTAACGATCGTAGCTGAAGTAAACAATGATGATGATGGGAATGCAGATCAGAAACGCCCAGAAACGCGTGGTGCCGAGACTGCTTACGATGAATCCGGCGCCGGCCGCACCTACGAAATAACTGATCGACATCCACAGGAAGTTGCGAGTCCACATTCGCCAAATCGACTCACGTGCTTTGAGCGCACTGGCAGTAGCGCCGATTCCGGTGTGGAGCAGGTATTGGACCAGGCCCATCACGCAAAGCGCGATGACTGCGCGTGAAGCTCCACTGTTTATCAGGTGGGTAGTGGAACCGAAAGTAAGTTTCAAAACAGTAGTGGTCGTCAGCACGGAACACGCAAGTGCCGCACTCGCAAACGCCACCGTTCTGACTTTCCGGCTGATTCTCAGCGCCGAGCAGATACCAGCCAACGCGCCGATCATCACGGCAGCTTCACCACCGTAAAGCAGCAGAGTAATGAAGATGAAAGTGTCGTCGACAGTGATGTTGCCGCTGATCTTTGGAATGCGAATCGCGATTCTCGAACCCAGAACGGCCGTGATGAGCGTCAGGAGCAGGAAGTAACCATCAATCACACCGGTGGGGAGCGTGAAGGCCGCGTAGAGCACAGATGCAGTGCCGGCCGCGACGATCAGCCACATGTAAATATTGATTGATTGTTGCCGTAAGCTCTTCATGTCCGCACGTTCCAGGTGGTTACTTCATTCCCGCCGTGTTGTCGCCGACCGAGCAGTCGCCGAGTACGTATCCGTCGCCGAGTACGTAGCCATCGCCCAGGACGTAACCATCGCCCAGAACGTAACCATCGCCCAGAACGTATCCGTCGCCGAGTACATAGCCGTCGCCGAGTACGTAGCCGTCGCCAAGCAGCAGGACGTTCGTGAAGACAAACGATCCGCCAAACATCGTCGAACCGTCGCTCTTCATCACGTAATTACCAAGCGTCACAGTCTTGGTCCACATGTTGAAGTTCAGACTCTGAATCGTGAGCCCTTCGTTGACGCCATCACCCAACAAGAGCCCCAGGCCATAGCCGACCTGGTACTTGTTGATTAAGTCTTTGCCGGTGATGGTGGCATGCTTGAGCACGAGTCCCTGTGTCCACGGGAAAGTCATGCCCGCAACTGTGGTTTGTGGGGCAGGAGCAGACTGAGTTAGCAGAGAAGATCCGAAAGTGGGTTTCAGCAGTCCCAACAAATCGCCACGAACGATCCGCGCGAGCGATACCGCGCCCGCAACGTTGAGTTGACCCGCTCCCTGCTCGAAAGTATTGAAGCCTTCAAGCGGTTGTGCGGTGTACATCAAGAGCATTTTGACGAGGTTGGGCGTCAGGCTGGAGTTTGCTTCTAACAAGAGAGCCGCAGCGCCCGAGACCATCGGCGCAGACATCGACGTACCGCTGAGGTACATGAGCTTCATGTTGCTGGTGGAATATTTGTAAGTTTCGAGTTCGGGAAATTTCTTCACGAGGCCGTTGCCGACTGCTTCGGCCGCGATGATCTTGTTACCCGGAGCAACGAGATCTGGTTTGATCAGATTGTCGTAATGAAGGAGTCCATAGGAATCGACAGAGAAGCTGCGTGTTGGACCACGTGAGCTGTAGCTCGTGACTGCATCTTCCTGGCGTGGATCGGTGCCGAAGCTGTTGCTGGCGCCGACGGTGATGGCTGAAGGTTCGTTGCCGGGCGTGTGAATCGCGCCGTAAATTTTCTTTCCTTTGTCGTCTTTACCGTTATTTCCCGCCGCAGCGACCACGACGACACCCGCGTTAACAAGCTTGCGAACGGCGTTGCAGATCGGATCGTCTTCGTACGAGTTGATGGCGGGCGTGCCGAGGCTCATGTTCACGACTTTAACGCCGTAGTTGTTTTTGTTTGCGATCAGCCAATCGAGTGCCGCGAGCACCCCTGAAACTGTGCCGACACCTTGCGAGTTCAACACGCGGAGGTTGACGAGATTCGCGGCGGGCGCGATGCCTTCGTAGGCGCCGCTGGTAGCTGCACCGTCACCCGCTGCAATTGCGGCGACGTGTGTTCCGTGGCCCCATGGGTCGTCCGTGCGGTTCTCGCCGGTAAAGTCTTTGCTGAATTTGATCTTGCCGCTGGTTGCGAAAGATTTGTGTTTGCTGTCGATGCCGGAGTCGAGCACTGCGATCGTGACGCCGGAGCCGTCGAGAATGCTGTTCAAACCAAGCAGGCTCTTCTGTGCGCGAACTTGCTGCGCGCCCGTTGTGTTTGTGATGTGACCCGCGCTGGTGACGGGTGCGTCGAGAGAGATGTAAGTGACGTCGGGATCGCCGAGCAGGACTGGAATAGAGTTCACTGAAACATCGACGATGCGAATGTTCAGGTTTGAAAGTACGCCGACAAGTAATCCGCCGACGGTGTCGAGCAGACCGCCGAGAAGTCCTGACGACGAAGATGGTTTTGACTGCACGATGACCTTCACGTGTGCGTCGCCATTGCCGGAAAGAATCAGTTGGCGCAGGTCAGGGGAAATCTTGGTGGTCGAAAGGGTTGCGGCACGAGTTCGCGTGTTGGTGGATATGAACAGTGCTGAGCACAGTGATGCCAGGACTGCGGCAGTCACAAGACGTTTAAGAACATGGGGGCGAGACATTCGTTTCTCCAGGGGGCAAAAGGCTCAAAAAACATCGCTCGCGAAATGCGGGCGCGGTCCTAGTGCTAGCTCCGTGCCAGATGCGGCGTTTTGGTACTTTCGTTAGGAAAACTGCGGATCGGGGCCTTGGACCACCCACGGCAAAATGACCCTTTTCAGTCAGCTTGACGAGATCGGTCTTTAGCCACAAAAAGGCACAAAAGGAACAAAACTGAATTTGATCTTGTATGCCTTATGTGCCTTTTTGTGGCCTCACTTGAACGGTCTTACCACGATGGCTAATCAAACCTTCGCGGAGGGCTTCGAGGGGGAGGAGGGCGCATTGGAGACGGGTGGGTTTGATGTCACTTTCGAGAGCGGCGATTAGGCGATCGTTGGAGATGTCGGAGATGGTGGTGAGATCGGTGCCGAGGATGAGTTCGGTGAGAAGGGAGGCAGCGGCGGTGCAGATGGCGCAGGCGTCGCCTTTGAAACGAGCTTCATGCACGGTCGCGTCTCGAAGTTTTACTTCGATGCGGATGCGATCGCCGCAGAGTGGGTTGAAGCTTTCGTGACTAATGTCAGGATTGACGAGGTCGCCGTAGTTGCGAGGGTTGCGGAAGTGGTCCAGGAGAGTGTCACTGTAGAGCGTGACCATACGCTACTTTCTGTCTTTCAAAAACGCCGCTTGCCGGCCCGATTTAACTGCCACAGCTTCAGCCAAAATACTTAGCGCGATCTCGGGTGCGGACTCAGAACCGATGTCCAAGCCAGTTGGCACGTGAAGCTGGTCCAACAATTCCTCCTCCATCCCACCATCCTTCAAAAACTCCTTGATCGCCTTGCCACGTCGCTTGCTTCCTAACAATCCTACGTAAGCAGGTCGCGCAGGCAACACGACTTTCAAGACCGGGAGGTCATACTTGTAATCATGCGCGGTCAGAACGACATAAGTCGAAGACGTGTAGGAGAGCGTTCCCGCGATCTCGGACGGAATTCCAATGAGCAACTCGTCCACATCAGGAAATCTCTCTCGCGTTGCAAATCGCGGGCGGCCGTCGACAACGATCGTCTTGAGTCCAAGATCGTGGGCCAGGCTAACCAGCGGCATCGCAACATGTCCTGCGCCAAAGATGATCAGCGTAGGCGGCGGTCCGTGCACTTCAAAGAACACAGCTAACGCGCCACCCAGCAGAACCGTAGCAGACGTGCGCTTGCGAATGACTTCGGCCGCAACGAGCTGAGCTTCGCGATCGAGTTCAAGATCGCCCAGGGTTCCTGAAGTCGCGCCCCCCTCGATTAAGAGCAGCTTGGAAGAAGTGTTCGTTAAAGGAGTAATGAGCACTGCGCACCTGCCCTGGTCCACTGAGGTCCGCACGGTGCGATACAAATCCAGGAGCTGGCTCTTTGGATTCGTAAGATCCATTGGCTCGATCAGCACGTCTAAATCACCGGCGCATGAGAACCCGATCTCCCACGCATCCTCGTCGGCCAGCTTCATCTCCACAAGCCGCGGCTCAAACGAAGACAACACTCTTTCCGATTCGGCAATCACGCGTGCATCGACGCAGCCGCCTATCGTGACCGAGCCGAGAATGCGGCCTTCTTCGCCGACCCACATCTTTGCGCCCTCTCGCTTTGGACTCGTGCCGCGCGTGGCGACAAGCGTGGCCATCGCGACGCGCTTCTCGGCCTTCGCGAGCTTTTCAATGTCTTCGAACAGTTCTTCCATGGGCCACAAAAAGAGTTTACAAAACCAGATGAGGTTCGAGCGCGCGCAAGCTCGCGAGATCGTGTGCAGGCGCAAACACATTAATAAAGGGCAGCGCCGCCTGCATTCCGCGCGTCAGCGGTTGATACGTCGAGTTACCAAGCAGCGGATTCAACCAGACCAACCTTCCCGCACGCTCCTGTAACTTCGAAAGCGCGTGCGCGAGTTGTTCCGGCTCGCCAGTGTCCCAGCCGTCGCTGAGAATAATAACGACTGTGCGCTTATCGATGCGCCGCAACCACTGAACATTGAAGTTCGCGAGGCTTGCTCCGATGCGCGTCCCGCCTGACCAGCCTTGAACGTTGGATGCAAGACGATCGAGTGCACGCCGGTAAGTTTTGTTTTTCAACTCGCCTGTGATTCGCGACAGCGTCGTCGCAAATACAAACGACTCGACTTTCGCAAAACTATTCTGGAGTCCGTACACGAACTGCAACAGCAGCCGGCTGTACATGTCCATCGACCCTGACACGTCGCAGATCACAACCAGCTTCGTGCGCTTCGCGCGTCGTCGTTTGTAAGCCAGTTCGATCAGTTCGCCGCCGGTTTTTAATGACAAGCGCAATGAGCGACGCAGGTTGACTCGGTGGCCGCGTGCGACAGGTTGCCAGCGACGGCTCGGCTTACTCGCCAGTCGTTTCACGATGCGACGCGCGAGTTGCGAGATCTGCTCGAGCTCTTCATGACTAAAGTCAGTGAAATCTTTCTGAGCGCGCGAGGCGGTATCGCTCGCGCCTGGCACCTTCACCGGCGCAGCGCCTGCACGAACTGGCGCGGACCAATTTTCGAGAAAGAACGCGAGTCCTTTGGGTTGCGAGACGTTACGCGCCCGCACCGTCGTGCCGGAATCTCGCTCGATTAACTTACGCGGCGACCGGTTCCAAAATGCTTCGAATAACTCTGCAAAGACAGGAAAGTCGTCGATGCTTGTGGTGAGGACACTGCGCAGACTAAGAAACACCTCGTCGCGATCTTTGGTGTCGATCACTTGCAACACAGTCGCCGCCGTAACTACTTCCGCTGGCGTCACGGAGAGACCGCGTCCTCTCAACGCGCGACAGAACGTGACAAGATTTTCTATTTCCATCGCGCGTTAATCCGTGGCGATTTGCGTTGCTTTGAACGTTGCGACGTCAGCCTCGTCCTTCAGAAAACAGCCGATCGTCTCCGCCATGATCTCGTCGTTCAACTCAGTCGCCTGCAACGCAACGAGCGCGTTGGCCCAGTCGAGTGTTTCAGCAACGCCGGGAATCTTCGAGAGGCCCATCGTTCTCGTCCTCTGCATAATCGTTGTGAGCCGTTGCGAAAGTACTTGTCCGATTGTCGGAACTTTCGCGCGCACGATCTCGAGCTCCTTATCGAGCGATGGATAGTCGATCCAGTGATAGAGACAGCGACGGCGAAGCGCGTCAGAAAGATCGCGTGAACGGTTGGAAGTAAGCACGACGTGCGGGCGGTGCGTTGCTTTGATCGTGCCGATCTCGGGAATCGTCACTTGAAAATCGGAAAGGATTTCAAGCAGAAACGCTTCAAACTCCTCGTCGCTGCGATCGATCTCGTCGATCAACAAGACCGGCGCGCGCTCGTGTTCTGTGATTGCTTGCAGCAGCGGTCGCTTGAGCAGAAACGCTTCGCTGAAAATCGCCGCTTCTTTTTCAGCTTCTGAAGCAGACGACGATTCCTCGAGCTTCAGATGTAAGAGCTGTTTCGGGTAGTTCCATTCGTAGAGCGCGGTCGTTGCGTCGAGACCTTCGTAACACTGCAAACGGATCAGTTTCGTGTCGAGGGCGTGGGCGAGAGCCTTCGCGATCTCGGTCTTGCCTACACCGGCTGGGCCTTCGACCAGGAGTGGCTTGCCGAGCGCCATCGATAGATACAGAGCGGTCGCTATGCCGGCATCGGCGATGTATACCTCGTTCGCCAGCATTTGCTGGATATGTCGGACTTCTTCTCTCAATTCTTTGCCTCAGCCAGTCGTTCAAAATCTTCGGACGTATTGATGTCTTCAGGGAAGGGAAGACTGAATTGAACTTCGTGGAGCGAATCCGCGTTTGCATCGACCAGCTTCCAGGCGGCTTTGTCGCCGTGTAGCTGCGTAAGTTGCTCAAACATCGTTTGAGCGAAGATCATCGGATGACCTTTGCGGCCGAGATACGAGCAGAGCGCAATCGGAGACTCCGTTTCGCGCCACTCTTCCGCGACGCGGTTGATTATCTCTGGCGTGATACCCGGCTGATCACCAAGGATGATCATGATTGCGGATGATTGCGGGTTTAGCGCCGCGATACCCGCTCGATATGAAGACGAGCAGCCCTCGGCGAAGACCGGATTCTCGACCACTTTTGCGCTCCCGAAATCCACATGCTCGCGGAGTTCCTCCGCCGCACGACCAAGAACAACGACCACTTCATCGAGACCCGCTGCACGTTGAACTTGATTCACAACCCAGCCCAGCATCGTCGTGCCGCGAAACGGAAGAAGCTGCTTCGGTGGTCCAAGTCTCTGCGAAGCACCGGCACCCAGAATCAATCCTGAGACAAACTTCCTCATCCCTCCATCACCCGCGCCAATTATCCCTTAAGATCGATAATTTACAAGAACGCCCTCTGCGCTCTTCGAACTGGATTTGTGTGGAAATTCGCCGTATTGACAGAAATCTTGTGTCGGCGTATTGTCCACCCTTCTGGCGTAGACTTCCCAACCTCCCATCACCGCCAGATCTTTCGGCCCTGTGAACCTCAACTAGGACTGGAGGAGCCCCACCAATGAAGAAGGCCAGCACGATATCATTTTTATCTGCATCGTTGATTCTTGTTCTCGCGAGCTTAGCAGTCCTGCTTACTCCGATTACGGTTTACGCCTCTAGCTGTTGCGCCAGGTGTGGTCCCGCTGCGGATGTTTGTTGTAGCGGGTCCGGAGCCTGTTTCGCCACTGATGGGTGGGGTTGCAGGGCGTCGAATGGTTCCTTTGTAGCACCGATGAGCCAGCTTTGCGAAGTGTATTGATCTGAGCGAATCCAAATGACTCTCGATCACAAAGCTCGGTTGCCAATCCTGCTTGGCTTAGCACTGATCTCAGCAGTAGCTTGCGCGCAGTATTGCTTCGCGCAAACTGTTGCAGATAAAACCGACCGGCTCGTGGTGCAGCAGCCGCTCGATGAATTAGCGATAGCCTTCCCCATCCAAATCCGAAAAATCGACGATCCGAGCGTTCGCATATTTTTAAAGTTGCGCATAGCAACTGTTCTATGGAATGAGCCTCACCAGAACACTACAGCGGAATCTCTTACTGTCGCAGCATTGGACGAACTCGACGCAAACGCTGCTATACCCTCGCTCTATGCTGATAGATTTCGCATGGATCTTCTGGCGCTCCTCCAGGCCAATGCACCCGAAACTGCCAAGCGGTATGCACGCAAAGATATCGACGTCGCTTACTCGATGTTGAACTCGAAGGGAAAAGAAGCATTGGCAATCGAGGCGCTCGAGACTGAGTTAGCGAAAGGGTGGGTTCCCGATTTAAAGCTTCTTTTCTTCCTGCATAGACTAGAGACTCAGCCCGTTGAACTTGGTCGCACACTCTCCGTCGTCGTCGCCGCGGAAGAGCGCCGCACAGTCACGATTCCCCTGGAAGTGTTTTCATCGCTTACTCATTTCTACCTAAAACCCGACGTACAGTCAGACCTAAAGCGGCGCTTTCTGGCGGCAGCAGTTAATTCGACCAAAGTCAGTTACATGTTGTCCGACTCGGAAGACGTCAACCATGCGTATAACCTTCTTGCGGCCATTCTTCCGCATGTTAAGTCGTTGACGCCCTCGCTGTACCCGCAAGCAGCCGCACAGTTGTCCTCGCTGATGAGTCGCGTACCTAATAAAAGGTCTCAAAGTGAGGAGATTGACGAACGTATCCGAACCAGTAACGACCCGCTCGCGCAAATCATTACAGAAGCAAGGTCTGCCACTAACTCTACTTTAAAGGACGAGTTGTTCCTGCAAGCTGCTCGCATGGCGTTGGAAAAAGGTAACCTGAAATTATCGTTAGAACTTGCCACGTCTATGTCTGCCGATCCGGATCGCAAAGAGTGGCAAGAACAGTTCTTAAGCGTGTTAGCGAATGCGGCTATTGAAAAGAAAGCGCCAGAAGTTGCCGGCGAAGCGATTGCACTGATTCCTTCGCAGTCGCTCAAAATACCTGCATTACAGAAGTTGGCTCTGTACTTCTTTGAAGCGCAGGATCCTTTGAAAGCAAAAGAGTTAGTCGATGACGTTCTGAAGACAATCAATTCCATAGACGAAAAGACTCAGAAGACTTTGGCGCTCCTTCGTCTGCTGCCGCTGGTCTCTAAAGTCAATAACGACCTCGTACCTGTTATCGGCGAACAGATAGTAAAAAGTATCAACAGCATTCCTTCGCCCGACAGCACGACAGACAAAACAGTCGTGACTAATTATGTTGAGAAAACCTTGATGCCGGTTACATGGCAGACGCTTCCGGTGTTCCAGGCATTAACAGAGAGAGATGAGAATCTAGCGTTAGACCTTGCGAGCAGAATTCTGGTGAAGGAGATAAGAACCTCTGCGCTTCTCGGCGTAGCCATTGCAAGACTGGCCAATGCCAGGAAAACACTGAACGAGAAAAGGCTTCGCCTCAAGAGTCAGGATTGACACTTGGAGGAGGTCAGTACCGCAACGCGGTAGCGTCGG
>Ga0068851_10000537_pt1 | contig 16566 bp, 13 predicted proteins | sample KBSCornC12_FD_66588 | JGI IMG/M metagenome (GOLD analysis project Ga0068851, IMG submission 66588) | Corn rhizosphere microbial communities from Kellogg Biological Station, Michigan, USA - KBS Corn C1-2 | ecosystem: Host-associated > Plants > Roots > Rhizosphere > Soil ...
TCATCTCTTTCACGAGGTTCGAGAAGCGGCCGACGTTGGCCTCGTCGAGCGGCGCGTCGACCTCGTCGAGCAGGCAGAACGGCGCCGGGTTGAGGCGGAAGATCGAGAACACGAGCGCAACCGCGCTCATCGCCTTCTCGCCGCCCGAGAGCAGCGAAATGCTGGTCACGCGCTTGCCGGGCGGTCGCGCCATGATCGCCACGCCCGCGTCGAGCACGTTGTCGCCGGTCAGTTCGAGATAGGCCTGGCCTCCACCGAACAGGCGCGGAAACAGCTCCTGCAAGCCGGTGTTGACGCGATCGAAAGTTTCCTTGAAGCGCGCGCGCGTCTCGGTGTCGATCTTCTTGATCGCGGATTCGAGTGTTTCGAGCGCGGTGTTCAGATCGGTGAGCTGCGAGTCGAGATAGGTCTTGCGCTGCGATTGTTCCTCGTACTCCGAAATCGCGGCGAGATTGACCGGTTCGAGGCGCTTGATCTTGCCGTCGAGTTCGGTGATGTCGCGCTGCCATTCCTCGTGATCGGCGCCCTGCGGCAGCGACTCGATCAGCGTGGCGAATTCGTGGCCGGCGGCAACGATCGCATCCTGCAACTGCTGCGCGCGCATCTTGAGGCCGTGCTCGGCGAGGCGCTTTTCCGACAGCGCTTCGCGCGCCTGTTGCAGCAGGTGTTCGATGCGGTGGCGCTCCTGCTCGTGGCCGCGGAATTCATGATCGCGCGTTTCCAGCACGCGGCGCGCTTCGACGAGCTGCTTGTCGATCAGCAGACGCTGATCGAGATAGATCTGGCGCTCCGATTCGAGGTCGGCGAGCGGCGTCTGCCCCGATTCGAGCTGTTGTGCGATCTCGGCTTTGCGCGATTCGAGCTGGGCGAGCTGGCCGCTCATGCGCAGCAACGCCTGTTCGAGCGCGGCCACGTTAGTCCGCTTGGATTCGATGTCGAGCGCTAGCCGATGCGTCTGCTCCGATGCCTCGCGTGCATTCATGCGTGCTTCCTCGCGCGCTTCGAGCAGGCGCCGGCGTTCGCTGTCGAGATGCTGCCGATGCTGCTCCTGATCGCCCATGCGCGAGACGGCTTCCTCGAGTCTTGCGCGCGCCTCGCGCGTGGCGACGTCGTCCGTGGCAAACTTGGTTTCGAGTTCGGCGATTTCGCCGTCGACGCGCGCGATGCGCGCCTGCGCGGTTTCGAGTTTGCCGCGATGGCTTTGCAAGGCGCCGGCTAGCTCGGCCATGCGCCGATGCGCGACGTAGAGCTCTCGCTGCGCGTCGTCACGCGTGCGCTCGGCGTCGGCGCGCTGTGACTTGATTTCGTCGAAGCGCGCGTTGAGTGTCGCGATGCGCTCCTCGGACGCTGCAAGTTCGTCCTTGAGCGCGTGGATTTCCTTCTCGCGCGCGATCACGCCCGCCTGCGCGTCGCCACGCCGGCGCACGCGCGCGAAGCCCGCGCCGAGCCATTCGCCAGCCGGCGTGATGACGGATTCATGCGGCGCGAGGCTGGCGGCGCGCACACGCGCGGCGTCGATCGAATCTGCGGTGTAGATGCTGTCGAGGATGTGCAGCGCGGCGACCGGCCCGCGCGCGTGAGCGGCGAGCGTTCCTTCGCGTGTGGCTCCAGCCTGCTGCGCCGAAACCAGCGCGATATCGGCCTTGCTCGCCTGCGCGAGTTCGCCGAGGAAATCGAACGGCGCATCGACGAGCACGCCATCGAACAGGCCCGAGAGCACCGTTTCGACCGCGGTTTCCCAGCCCGCTTCCACGTCGAGCGCTTCGCCGAGGCGCGGGGCCTTGTCGAGGCCGAGGCGTTCGAGCCATTCATGCGCCGGCGACTTCTCCTGGCCAAGTGCAGCATGTTGCAGGGCCTCGAGCGATGCGAGACGGCCGCGCATGGTTTGCAGCGAAGTGCGGCCTTCGCTGAGCCAGGCACTGGCCTGGTGTTCTTCGCCTGCAAGCTCCTCGTGCTTGGCCTTGCGCTCGTCGAGCATCGCAGTGAAGGTTTCGACCTTCTCCCTGTGCTCATCGTGGTCGGCGGCGAGTTGCTCTGCGGCCGCACTCAGCGCGGCGAAGTCGGCGGCCTGCTTTTCCGCGCGCAACGCTTCGAGGCGGCGGCCGAGTTCCATCGACTGGCGGTCGAGATAGTCGAGGCGCGTGCGCTCGACCTCGGCGGCCTGGCCCGAATCGGCGCTGGCCTTGGAGTGCTCGTCCCACTGCGATTGCCATTCGGCGAGCGCGGCTTCGGCGGCGTGCTGCGCCTCGGCGGTCTGTTCGGCGGCTTCGCGCAACGCTTCGAGCTTGGGCTCGCCGTCGAGCAGCGAGGTGCGCAGCGTTTCGATCTGCTCGCGGTCGGCGGCGATGTGCTCGCCGAGTTCGGCGTAGGCGTTTTCGGTCTCGACGCGCGCGCGTTCGAGACGCTCGCCGAGCTCCTTGTTGTGCTGGATCTGCTGCTCGACGCGCGCGATGTCGCCGCCGACGCGATAGACCTCGGCCTGCACGCTGTTCAAGCGATCGGTCGCGCCCTGGTGCGTCTCGCGCAACGTTTCAAGTTGCGCCTCGACTCCGCGCTGGTCGGCGACGAGTTTCTCGATGCCGATCTCGGCTTCGCGCAGCGCGTCGCCGTGGCCTTCGAGCTCGGTTGCGATCGCGCGGTAGTGCAGGCCGCGCAGTTCGGCCTCCTTCTTCGCCTGCTCGGTCTTCAGTTCCTGCCAGCGCGCGGCGGCCTTGGCCTGGCGGTTGAGGTGTTCGAGCTGCTTGTCGACTTCCTCGCGTACGTCGTTTAGGCGTTCGAGGTTCTCGCGCGTGGCCTTGATGCGGCTTTCGGTTTCCTTGCGCCGTTCCTTGTACTTGGAGATGCCGGCGGCTTCCTCGAGATGCCCGCGCAGTTCGTCCGGATGCGCCGAGATGATCTCCGAGATCATGCCCTGTTCGATGATCGAGTAGCTGCGCGCGCCGAGGCCGGTGCCGAGGAACAGGTCGGTGATGTCGCGACGGCGGCAGCGCGCGCCGTTGAGGAAATACTGCGACTGGCCGTCGCGGCTGGCCACGCGCTTGACCGAGATTTCGTTGTACTTGGCGTACTCGCCGACGACAAGGCCGTCGGAGTTGTCGAAGATCAGTTCCACCTGCGCCGTGCCGACCGGCTTGCGTCCACCGGAGCCCGAGAAGATCACGTCGCTCAGCGCGTCGCCGCGCAGGCGGCTCGCCGCGCTCTCGCCCATGACCCAGCGGATCGCGTCGATGATGTTGGATTTGCCGCAGCCGTTCGGACCGACGATGCCGGTCATGTTGGTAGGCAGGTGCAGGACAGTCGGATCGACGAAAGACTTGAATCCGGAGAGCTTGATCGTAGTAAGCCGCACTAGTTTCCATTCCGTTCGGGGCCGGAAAAACGGCCCACGTTGTCTGGCGCAAGGGCTTGCGCTAAGGTGCGCGCCCCACGTACGAGGCCGTCGTTCCCGCAAAAGGCGGAATGACGGCAAGAAATTCAGGAGTCAGGGTCCATGTCCACCAAGCCCAGCAAGAAACTGGAAACCTTCGCGAACCCGCAGCCGGACCGCGATTATACCATCCGCATGCGCATCCCCGAGTTCACCTGCCTGTGCCCGAAAACCGGTCAGCCGGACTTCGCCGAAATGCGCCTGGAATACGTGGCCGACAAGACCTGCGTCGAGCTGAAATCGCTCAAGCTCTACATCTGGAGCTTCCGCGACGAGGGTCATTTCCATGAGGACGTGACCAACCGCATCCTCGACGACCTGGTCAAGGCGACCAAGCCCCGTTTCATGCGCCTGAGCGCCGAGTTCGGCGTGCGCGGCGGCATCTATACCACCGTCATCGCCGAGCACCACAAGAAAGGCTGGAAGGCACCGGCAAAAGTCGAGCTGGCGTAAGCCCGCTCGTTGCTCGTCAGCCTTTCTTCTCTGCGGCGGGCTGCGCCGGCGCCGCGGGAACCGCAGCCGGCTTCGGCGGCGGTGCACTGCCGGCCGGATACTCGATCTTCGCCTGCTGCTTGAGCTTGGCCAGACGCTCCTCGCCGATCTTCTTCTGCAGGCCACTCCTGATCCCGTCCTTGACCTTGTCAAACTCTGGCGGCGTAAGCGGATTGACAGCCTGTACCTGGAAAACGAGCCAGTTCTGCGGCAACTTCAGCGGCGTGCGCGTGAAGTCGCCGGCTTTCATCGATGCCAGCGCATCGGTGACCGGCTTGGGCATGTTCTCCGTGTTGATGTGCGAAAGCACCTTGGCCTGCGCCTTGCCTTTCCATTCGTCGTAGACCTTGTCGAACGGCGTGCCTGAAACGAGCTCTCCCGACGCTTTGAGCGCATCTGCCTCGTTCGGAAACAGCAGGCTACCGAGGTCGTATTCGAACTTGCCCATGGCTGCGACCTTGGCGTCGTATTCGGCTTTGAGCGCCTCGTCGGAAATCGGGGTCTGCTGCTGCAGGCGGATCATCGCGCCATTCGCAACCGCAGACAGGCGCGCGACCTCGACATCGGCGGCGAACTTCGGATCGGCCAGCATCTTGTCACGCTGCGCCTGCTCGGCAAGCAGCACGTAGTCGCCGAGCACGCGCAGGATTTCGGCGCGCTGTTCGGGATTGTTCATGTCGGCCTTGGCTGCCTTGACGCGAACGAAGGCATCGACGAGTTCCTGCGGCACTGCCGTGCCGTTGACGGTTTCCGCCACCGGCAGATTGGCCGGCAACTGTACGAGGCGTTGATCGCCGGCGCCGCTCGAACACGCAGTGAGTGCGAGGCAGACAGCAAGGGAAAGTACGTTGCGCATGGGATCTTCCTTCAAATCAAAATTCGTGTCGCGCCATCCGCCATCCGACCCAGAACGACGCATTCGCAATGCGTCGGTCAGGTTTCGTCCGGCGTGCGCGTTTCCAGCGCCAGCGCGTGGATGTCGGTCTGCATCATCGCACCCAGGGCGGCATAGACGCGCTGATGACGCTTGACCGGCGAAAGTCCCGCGAACGCCGCGGCGAGGATGCGCACGCGAAAGTGCCCGCGCCCGTCGCGCGCGCCTGCGTGGCCGGCATGTTTATGGCTTTCGTCGACGATGTCGAGCTGCAGCGGCGAAAATTCGGCCGTCAGCAACTCCCGCATGCGCGCGATGCGCTCCGGGTTGAGTTCGACCGCGCCGGTCACGGCAAGGTCTTGCGGAATGGCCGTACGTCCACCTCGCGATAGACGCCGGCAGCGACGTACGGATCGGCCGCGGCCCAGGCCTTGGCCGCGGCGAGATCGGTAAATTCGGCGATGATCAGGCTGCCGCTGAATCCTGCGGGGCCCGGATCCTCGCTGTCGATCGCAGGGAACGGCCCGGCCAGCAGGAGGCGGCCCTCAGCAAGCAAGGTCTTCAGGCGCTCCACATGCGCGGGTCGCGCGGCGAGCCGTTTTTGCAGGCTGTCAGCGTGATCCAGAGCGTTGATCGCATACCACATCGACGGAATCTCTTTGCCGGAAAACTAGAAATGATACCTCAACTGACACACCGCCCCTGGTGCATAGCCTCTGGACAGGCGCCCACAATCCCCGTAATCTGTCACTCAAAGCGCTGGCCAGCCCGCACGCATCGCGAGCCGCGCGATGCAGACAAGACCCGCCCGCGCTGTTCTCTTGGGAACCGCCTCCCGCGCACGCCCGATGCGAATCGGCCGTTGCGGATGGGACCTCATCCGCATATCCGCCATGCCGCAGTTCCACACTATGCCGCAGCGGTTTGCTGGTATGTATTTTTTGTATTTCTATACTTTGGCGTATGCATAACGCTTTGTCTCCCCGGGGCCGCGTCGCGCGCGGCAACCACGCATGACCGAAATCGTCGCATGAACGCGCAGGGCGCAGCCGCCGAAACGGGCGACGACGCGGTCGCGAGCCCGTTCCAGCACGTCCCGCAGCAGCAGGAAATGCCGCTGGCGATCGTGCGTGGCGAGCCGGTGCTGCAGATGCCGCAGGACCTGTACATCCCTCCCGATGCGCTCGAAGTCATCCTCGAGGCATTCGAGGGGCCGCTGGACCTGTTGCTCTATTTGATCCGCCGGCAGAATCTCGACATCCTCGATATACCGATCGCCGAGATAACGCGGCAGTACATCGACTACATCGAGTTGATGAAGGACCTGCGCCTCGAACTGGCGGCCGAATACCTGGTCATGGCCGCGATCCTGGCCGAGATCAAGTCGCGTTTGCTGTTGCCGCGGCCGCCGGTCGAAGAAGGCATCGAGGACGATCCGCGCGCCGACCTCGTGCGCCGTCTGCAGGAATACGAGCGCTTCAAGAAAGCCGCGGAGGACATCGAAACGATGCCACGCGCGGACCGGGATTTTTTCGTGGTGCATGCCCATGTCCTCGACAAGGCCGTGGTGCGCGTGCCGCCGCCGGTGGACATGCGCGAACTGCTGCTTGCGCTCAAGGACGTGCTGACCCGCGCGGAACTGAAGGGCCACCACGAAATCCGCCGCGAAGCGCTGTCGGTGCGCAATCGCATGAGCGACGTGCTCAGCGCACTCGGCGACGGCAGCTTCCACGCGTTCCAGTCGTTGTTCAATCCCGACGAAGGCCGCATCGGCATCGTCGTCACCTTCCTCGCCTTGCTCGAACTGGCCAAGGAACACTTGATCGAGATCATGCAGAGCGAACCGCTTGCGCCGATCTACTTGAAGTCGCTAGCCACAGCCAATTAATAACCTATGCGCTCGTCCATGATCGCGAAAGTCAAAAAGCCGCCTTCCATGGCGGCACTTCTCAACAAAAGCTGTTACTGATAATGGAATTCGAAATACTCAAACGCATCGTCGAAGCCGCCTTGCTCGCATCATCGGCGCCGTTGTCGCTGCCGCAGCTGTTCACTCTGTTCGCCGAAGACGAGCTGCCGAGTCACGACGACCTCGCGCGCGCGCTCGACGAACTGGCGCGAGACAGCGAAGGCCGTGGCATCGAGCTGAAAGAGGTCGCCTCGGGTTTCCGCTACCAGGTTCGCGCCGAAGTGAACCCGTGGGTCTCGCGCCTGTGGACCGAGCGGCAGACACGCTACTCGCGCGCGCAGCTCGAGACGCTCGCGCTGATCGCCTACCGCCAGCCGATCACGCGCGGCGAGATCGAGAACATCCGCGGCGTGGCCGTATCGAGCAACATCATCAAGACGCTGGAAGAACGCGAGTGGATCCGCACGGTCGGCCATCGCGACGTGCCCGGCAAGCCGGAACTGTTCGGCACGACGCGCGCCTTCCTCGACTACTTCAACCTCAAGTCGCTCGACGAATTGCCGCCGCTGGCCGAAATCCGCGACCTCTCGGACTTCGACCCGCAGCTCGGGCTGGCCCCGGTTGCGATCGGCGACGCGGCGGACGAAGCAGGCGTCGATGGCGAAGGCGCGGCGACGCTGGCGGAAAACGAAGAAGCTTTTGCCGAATCCCCCGCCGCTTCCGCCTCCGACGTTTCGGCAGATGAACCGGCCGCGGACGAAACCAATGGCGGCTCGCAACACGAAACGATCTCCGCCAAGGCGATCGAACCGCACGCAACCAGCGAAACCATCGAAGAACACGATCTCGCCGACGAAGGCGACACCACCACAACGAGCGCCGACACGGCGCCTGCCCCCACGGAGCACACCCCATGACCACGCCTGCATCACGCAGCCTACTCAGCTTGAAACGCCCGCAACCGGGCGACGCGCCCGACGGCGCCACCATATTCGAAGACCGCCTGCACAAGGTGCTTGCCAACGCGGGCTTAGGCTCGCGGCGCATGCTCGAGCAGCGCATCCAGAACGGTGAAATCCGGGTCAATACCAAGGTCGCCGAAATCGGTTCCAGCGTGCGCGCCGGCGACCGCGTCGAGGTCGACAACAAGATCTTCGTCGTCGTCAACGACACGGCCGAGCAAGCCAAGGTACTGATCTACAACAAGCCAGAAGGCGTAGTCGCCACGCGCGAGGATCCAGAAGGCCGGCCGACCATCTTCGAACAGCTGCCGCAGCTCAAGGGCGCGCGCTGGATCTCGGTGGGCCGCCTCGACATCAACACCACCGGCCTGCTCCTGCTCACGACCGACGGCGCGCTCGCGCATGCGCTGATGCACCCGTCGACCGAGATCGAGCGCGAATACGTCTGCCGCGTGCACGGTGAAGTACCGGACGAGGTGCTCGAGAAGCTCAAGGCCGGCATCGACCTCGACGACGGCCCCGCGCGCTTCGACGAGCTCGCCGTGATCAGCCGCGGCGACAGCCACTCCTGGTTCCGCGTCATGCTCAAGGAAGGCCGCAACCGCGAGGTGCGGCGCATGTGGGAATCGCAGGGCCTCATGGTCAGCCGCCTGAAACGCATCCGCTACGGCAACATCGAATTGCCGCGCGGTCTGCTGCGCGGACAGAGCGAAACGCTCGATCCTGAAACGGTGAAGGCGCTGCGCACCCTCGTCGGCGCGGGCGATCCCGAGCCGAGCCTGACCTTGCAGCCGGTGATCAACCAACGCCGTGCGAAGCCGTCGAACGAATATCGGCCGTCGCCAAATTCGCAGCAAGCCTGGAGCGGCGCGCACGCCGACGAGGCGCGCGAGGCGCGCGCCTTCGACCGCATCCGCGACGACGGTCCGTTCCGCCCCGGCGCCAAACGCAGCAACAACAAGCGCAAGGACAAGGGCAAAGGCCCCGGCAAGGGCCCGCGCAGCGGTGGACCGAATGCCGGCCAGCCCGGTGCGCGCCAGAATCAGCAACGGCGCGGCAAAGGTCGTGGTGCCGCGCAGCCCCAGATCGGCGTCTACCAGCCGCCGGCGCGTACCTGGTTTGCCGGCGACGACAAGTCGCAGCGTGGCAACCGCCAGCGTCCGGGCGGACAGGGTCAAAACGCAGGCCGCGGCCAACGCGACGGCGGCCCGATCCATCAGAATCGCAACCCGTTCGCGCAGAACGAGGGCGGCGCGCCGCCGGGCAACCGCTTCAAGCCGAAGCGCGACAACAACCGTCCGCGCAGCGGCGGCAATCCGGGCAATTTCGGCGGGCAAGGTCAGCGTCCGTTCCGTCAGGACGAAACCCTGCCTCGCGATGACATCGGCAATCGCCTGCATCCGGACGGGCGCCAAGGCGGCGGCCGGCGCCGGTAGTTACAAGGCATGACAAAAAAGCGGCCCTGAGGCCGCTTTTTTTTTGCTTCGCGATCGAGTCGATCGCGAAGCCGGAATGACCATCCCTGGCCTGCGCCGGAATCAATCCAGCTTCAGGGCTTTCTTGTTGCTGTCGCGGCGCTTCTGCTCCTTGCCGCGGTACTCGGCCACGCAACCGTCTTGCTTAACCATCACACAGTCGAGATAGTCGGTGATTTCGACGAGTGCGGCGCGGATCGCCTTGCCGGCTGGGGTCTTTTCCTCGTGCGCGAGCGAACCGCCGAAGCCGCCACGGAAGATGCCGACCGACATGCCGCCGCCCTTGCTGCGTCCTTCGATCGTGCGCGAATAGGAGATTTCGCCGGTGGTCGTATCGACCACGCGCACATCGACCGCGAGGTAGGCTTCGCTCGACTTGCCGCCGACGCCGATGCCGCGGAAGCTCAAGCCGCCGCCGGTATCGGAGGTGTTTTCTTCGTACGCGGTCACCGTACCCATGACGAGATACCGCGCGCCCGTCACCTTGCCGATCTTCGCGCCGGTGCCCGGGGCGATACGACCGGAGGCAGCGAGGTTCTGTTCTTCGAGCACTTTCTCGAGCTTGGCGCGCTCGACGACACGGAAATCGCCGCTCGAGGACAGCTCGTTGGAGAGCATGCCCGACAGCTCCCAGCCCACACCGCCGCGCCACCAACCGGCGCCGGACTCGTTCTTGAACTCGGCCACGCCGATCGCCGGACGATTGTCGCCAGCGGCATAGGCGCTGCCTGCGCCAACGAAGCCTGTAAGCGCCATCGCAACGACCCATACGTACTTCTTCATCACACTCTCCCCACAGTGGTTGATTAAAGGACGATGCATTCTAGTGTTGGCCCATTGCGCATACCAGCGCACTACTCACGCACGGGCTGCCAACCGTATCACGTTTTTCGCCCTCCGCGATTGGCCCGGTAACGGCGAACCAGAGCGTTGGTCGACGAGTCGTGTGCCAAGCCGGCGTCGTCCGCGGCAGCGATCTCGGCGGCGATCTTTTGCGCCAGTTGCTTGCCCAGTTCGACCCCCCACTGGTCGAACGAATCGATATCCCAGATCGCGCCCTGGACGAAGGTGATGTGCTCGTACAGCGCGACCAGCGCGCCGAGGCTGTGCGGCGTCAACGTCTGCGCCAGCAAGGTGTTGCTCGGCCGGTTGCCGGCGAACACGCGGTGCGGAACGAGCCACTCGGGCGTGCCCTCGGCGCGCACCTGCTCCGCGGTCTTGCCGAAAGCCAAAGCCTCGCTCTGCGCGAACAGATTGGCCATGAGCAGGTCGTGCTGCTCATGCAGCGGGCTCAGCGCGTCGCAGAAGCCGATGAAATCGCACGCGATCAGGCGCGTGCCCTGGTGGATCAACTGATAGAACGAATGCTGGCCGTTGGTTCCCGGCTCGCCCCACCACACCGCCGAGGTGTCATAGTCGATCTGCGCACCGTCCAGCGTCACCGACTTGCCGTTGCTCTCCATCGTCAACTGCTGCAGGTAGGCCGGGAAACGCTTGAGGTAGTTTGCATACGGCAGCACCGCCTGCGTCGCGGCGCCGAGGAAGTTCGTGTTCCACAAGCCGATCAACGCCATCAACACCGGCATGTTCTGCGCGAACGGCGCGGTGCGGAAGTGCTCGTCCATCGCGTGGAAGCCGTCGAGCATCGCGCGGAAGTTGTCCGGGCCGATTGCGAGCATCGTCGACAGGCCGATCGCCGAGTCCATCGAATAGCGACCGCCGACCCAGTCCCAGAAGCCGAACATGTTGGCTGTATCGATGCCGAACTCGGCGACTTTCTCGGCGTTGGTCGACACGGCGACGAAGTGCTTCTCCACCGCTGCTTCGTCCTTGAGCTTGGCAAGCGCCCAGGCACGCGCGGCGTGCGCGTTGGCCATCGTCTCCTGCGTCGTGAATGTTTTTGAGGCGACGATGAACAACGTTTCTTCGGGTTTGATGTCGCGCGTGGCCTCGAAGAAATCGGCGCCGTCGACATTGGAGACGAAGCGGATGTCGAGATCGCGCTGACTGAATGCGCGCAATGCTTCATAGGCCATCACCGGGCCGAGATCAGAACCGCCGATGCCGATGTTGACGACATGCCGGATGCGCTTGCCCGTGTGCCCTTTCCAGTCGCCCTCACGTACGCGCGTCGCGAACGCGGCCATGCGCTCGAGCACCTCGTACACGCCGGGAACGACATCGCTGCCGTCGACTTCGATGACCTGATCCTTGGCCGCACGCAGCGCGACGTGCAATACCGCGCGCTTCTCGGTCGCGTTGATCTTCTCGCCGCGAAGCATGGCATCGCGGCGCATGGCGACGCCGGCTTCTTCCGCGAGTAGCAGCAGCAGGCGCAAGGTCTCGTCGTCGACGCGTTGCTTGGAATAGTCGAGAAACCAGCCGGCCGCTTCGAGCGTGTACTTGTCCCCGCGCTGCGGATCAGCGGCGAACAGTTTGCGCAGATGCGCATCGCGTGCGCGCCAATGCGCGGCAAGCGCGCGCCAGATGGGACGTTCGGTGAGCTTGGGCATGTCGGGTTCCGTGTAGCGTGGTGATCACGGCCCGCTTTGCGGCGAGCCGCCGCTATTGTCGCGTTTCCGCGTCCTCGGCGAAAGGCACTAGCGTGCCGCGCGAATGGCCCTGCTCGGCGAGATACTCAAGCCAGCGGTTGAGAAAGCTCGCCATGCGCATGCGGTGCGCGAACAAGGTCTTGGTCGCCGGGAACGAACCGAGCGCATGCCACAGGTGTTTACCGGCGTGATAGTGCGAGACCTCGGCAACGTGCGCGTCGCTGTACATGCGCAGCCACGCCGACGCAGGCGCTTCGTCGTTCGCACTGCGCAGACGATACGAAAGTTTCAATTCGAGCGTGTAGGCATGGCGCTCGAGCATGTCGAGCCGCACGTCGAGCCCGTCGTCGACCGACGACATGTAGCTGCCGACTTCAAGAGACTGCGGCGCGAACACGCGTGCGAGGCGGTGATAGTTTTCCGCATACAAGCCCATCAGGTAGGCGAACCTGCTCGGCAATACGGCGGACGGTTTTTCGAGTACGGCGGACATGCGTGCATCATAGGCGCCGCCATCCTGCCCCGCTAGACTTGCGCATCCGGGCGCAGAGGGTTAACTTGAATATCCCGCGCCTGGCGTTTGTCGACGCAACGTCCGCTTGCAAGAAGCGTAGCGAGGCGCTGCAGTTCACTCCGAGGTTGCTCAGAACAAGTGCTTCTCGATGCCGAGCCAGGCGAGGATCTTGCTCGCGATTTCCTCGATCGAAGTGTGCGTGGTGTTCTGCACCGGGATGTTCTCGCGCTTGAATAGCTTGTCGGCGAGCGCAAGCTCGTAGCGACACTGCTCGATCTTCGCGTATTTGCTGCCGGGCTTGCGCGCTTCGCGCACCTGCGAGAGACGCACAGGGTCGATGTCGAGGCCGAACAGTCGCTGCCTGTACGGTTTCAGGCGCGGAGGAATTTCCAGCCGTTCGAGATCATCCGGTGTCAGCGGATAATTCGCCGCCTTCACGCCATAGTGCAACGCCATATACAGACAGGTCGGCGTCTTGCCGACGCGCGATACGCCGACCAGGATCAGGTCGGCGTCGGCGTAGTTCACGTCGAGGCCGTCGTCGTGGGTCAGCGCGTAGTTGGTCGCGTTGATGCGCGCTTCGTACTCGGCGAAGTTGGTCATGCCGTGCGCGCGGCCGACGCTGCGCGAGCGCTTCATGCCGAGCTCGCTCTCGAGCGGCGCGATGAACGGCGCGAAGATATCGAGCATCAGCGCGCCGGTGGAAACGAGCACTTCGCTGATGGCCGGATCGACGACCGAATTGATCAGGATCGGCTTGATCCCGCTCGCTGTGTAGGTGTTGCGGATACGCGCCGCGGCTGCGTGCGCCTTCTCCTCGTTGTCGACGAACGGAATGCGGAACGTGTTGAATTCGACGCCGTCGAACTGGGTCAACACCGAATGGCCGATCGTCTCTGCGGTGATACCGGTACCATCGGAAACATAGAAGACGCTTCTAGCCATCTTGGCGCTCGCAACCGAATGAACGCGCAGTGTACGCGATGCCGCACACCGGCCCGCAAACTTGTTTTGCAGTGCACAAACCGGCGAAAATTACGTTCTTCGTGCATCGCGCGCGCTTTTTCCGGAGAAGCTCTTGAGCGATTTGATTCTGTGGCTCGATCAACTGCGTCTTACCGATCTCGGCAAGGTGGGCGGCAAGAACGCCTCGCTCGGCGAAATGATCGGCAACCTCGCCAAGCTCGGCGTATCGGTGCCCGGTGGCTTCGCGACGACGGCCGACGCGTTCAAACAGTTCATCGCGCAGAGCGGTCTCGCCAAGCGCATCCAGGATCGCCTCGCGACGCTCGACGTCGATGATGTCGACGCGCTGACCAAAGCCGGTGGCGAGATCCGTCAATGGGTGATCGACACGCCGCTGATTCCCGAATTCGACGCAGCCGTGCGCGCCGCCTACGCCAAGCTGTGCAAGGATGCGGGCGCCGAGAACACCGCCGTCGCCGTGCGCTCGTCGGCCACGGCCGAAGACCTGCCTGACGCCTCGTTCGCCGGCCAGCAGGAAACCTTCCTCAACGTCTCGGGCGCCGACGACGTCGTGCACAAGATCAAGGAAGTGTTCGCCTCGCTCTACAACGACCGCGCGATCGCCTACCGCGTGCATCACGGCTATGCGCACGAGGACGTGTTCCTCTCCGCCGGTGTGCAGCTCATGGTGCGCTCCGACGTCGGCGCTTCGGGCGTGCTGTTCACCCTCGATACCGAATCGGGCTTCCGCGACGCGGTGTTCGTCACCGCAAGCTACGGCCTCGGCGAAATGGTTGTGCAAGGCGCAGTCAATCCCGACGAGTTTTATGTCTACAAGCCGACACTGCGCCAAGGCAAGCCGGCGATCCTGCGCCGCCAGATCGGCGCCAAGCAGCAGCGCATGGTGTATTCGACCAAGCCCGGCGAGCGCGTGCGCATTGAGGAAGTGCCGCACAACGACCGCGCCACGTTTTCGATCAGTGACGAGGACGTGCATGAATTGGCCAGGCAATCGCTCATCATCGAGCAGCACTACGACCGGCCGATGGACGTCGAGTGGGCGAAGGACGGCAATACCGGAAAAGTATACATTGTGCAGGCCCGCCCGGAGACGGTGAAGTCGCGCGCGCGTGCGACGCAAATCGAGCGCTATCAGCTGCACGAGCGCGGCCCCGTGCTCACCGCAGGCCGCGCGATCGGCCAGAAGATCGGTTCGGGCAAGGCGCGCGTGATCCGTTCGCTCAAGGACATGGCTCGCGTCGAGGCCGGCGACGTGCTCGTCGCCGACATGACCGACCCCGACTGGGAGCCGGTGATGAAGCGCGCCGCCGCGATCGTCACCAACCGCGGCGGCAGAACATGCCACGCGGCGATCATCGCGCGCGAACTCGGCGTGCCGGCGGTCGTCGGCACAGGTGACGGCCTCGACAAGATTCCCGATGGCGCCGAAGTCACCGTGTCCTGTGCCGAAGGCGATACCGGTACGATCTACCAGGGCCTGCTCAAGTTCGAGAAGGTCACCGCCGATCTCGCGCAGATGCCGCCTGCCCCGCTCAAGATCATGATGAACGTGGCCAACCCCGAGCGCGCGTTCGACTTCGCCATGCTGCCGAACGCCGGCGTCGGCCTCGCGCGTCTGGAAATGATCATCGCCAGCCACATCGGCATCCACCCGAAAGCCCTGCTCGAATATTCCGCGCAGGATGCCGAGACCAAGCGCAAGATCGACGAACGCATCGCCGGCTACGGCGATCCGGTGCAGTTCTACGTCGACCGCCTCGCCGAAGGCATTGCGACAATCACGGCGGCGTTCGCGCCGAATCCGGTTATCGTGCGTCTGTCGGATTTCAAATCCAACGAATACGCCAACCTGATCGGCGGCAAGCGCTACGAACCGCACGAGGAAAATCCGATGATCGGTTTCCGCGGCGCGAGCCGTTATGTCGACCCGAGTTTCAAGCCGTCATTCGCGCTCGAATGCCGCGCGATGAAGAAGGTGCGCGAGGAGATGGGGCTTGCCAATGCCTGGGTGATGATCCCGTTCGTGCGCACGCTCGAGGAAGGGCGCAAGGTCATCGACGTGCTCGCCGAGAACGGATTGAAGCAAGGCGAGAACGACCTCAAGGTCATCATGATGTGCGAGGTGCCGTCGAACGCGTTGCTAGCCGACGAGTTCCTCGACATCTTCGACGGCTTCTCGATCGGCTCGAACGATCTCACCCAACTCACGCTCGGCCTCGATCGCGATTCCTCGATCGTCGCCAATCTGTTCGACGAGCGCAATGCGGCGGTGAAAAAGCTGCTGTCAATGGCGATCTCGACCGCAAAGAAGAAAGGCAAGTACATCGGCATCTGCGGGCAAGGCCCGAGCGATCATCCCGATCTCGCCCAGTGGCTGCTCGACGAAGGCATCGAATCGGTGTCGCTCAACCCCGACACTGTGGTCGATACCTGGCTGCATCTGGCCAAGAGCAAGGCTTAAGTCGCGGCGTCCAGGCTGCAAGGACAGCATCGCTCGGCACTTGGATTCCGGCGGTTCCCGCCGGAACGTGGAGCGGCACGCTCAGCCTCGACGGAGCCGCGCGGCAAAGTCCGCAATCGCCTGTGCCAATCCGGCGAGTATCTGCGCGTCGCTGCTGCCGCTGGATTTGCGCACATGGAATGCGTGGTCGGCGTCGTCGAACCACTTGAGCTCGGCGCGCGGGCCGAGCCTGTCCCCCACCTCGGCCATCAAGCGGCGATCGGCCAGCTCATCGCGCGTGCCTTGCAGGAACAGCATCGGCACGCGGATTCCGAACAGGTGCTCGGCGCGCTCGTTCGAAGGCTTCTTTGGCGGATGCAGTGGAAAGCCAACGAAGACAAGACCGGCGACATGCGGCAACGGCTCCAGGGCCTGCGCCTGCGAGGTCATGCGCCCGCCGAATGACTTGCCGCCGGCGATCAGCGCAAGTTCCGGTGCGAGGTCGGTAGCAGCGATGACCGCCGCGCGCACGGTCGCATGCGCCAGCTTCGGCGAATCGGGGCGTCCGCCTCCCTTCTCCATGTAAGGAAACTGATAACGCAAGGTCGCGATACCGCATAGCGAAAGCTCCGCGGCAAGTGCGGCCATGAACGGATGCGTCATGCCCGCACCTGCGCCGTGCGCGAACACATAGCACGCCCATGCATCGGCCGGCGCCTGAAACAGCGCCGATACGCGATTGCCTGCATCGACCGCAATCGTCAATGCACGTGCCGCGGTCTCCGTCATCGCTGCGCATACTCCTGCAACTTGAGCGAATACGGCGGCGCCGTCGGCTCGTGCATGAAATAGACGAAGACTTCGCTCCACCCAGTCGCGAGCAAACGATCGGCCCAGCGCTTGAGATCGTCGTCGGAATATTCTTCGAGACGCA
>Ga0068851_10000541_pt1 | contig 16522 bp, 12 predicted proteins | sample KBSCornC12_FD_66588 | JGI IMG/M metagenome (GOLD analysis project Ga0068851, IMG submission 66588) | Corn rhizosphere microbial communities from Kellogg Biological Station, Michigan, USA - KBS Corn C1-2 | ecosystem: Host-associated > Plants > Roots > Rhizosphere > Soil ...
ACCTCACGCCGCAGCTCGAGGCCCGATTCAAGGCGCGCTTCGGCGACGAGGCGGTGGTGTCCCTGCACAGCGGCATGACCAACCCGCAGCGCCTGGCGAGCTGGCTGGCGGCGCACAGCGGTGCGGCGCGCATCGTGCTGGGCACGCGCATGGCGGTGTTCGCGTCGATCCCGGCGCTCAGGCTCATCGTGGTCGACGAGGAGCACGACCCCAGCTACAAGCAGCAGGAGGGCGCGCGCTATTCCGCACGCGACCTCGCCGTGTGGCGCGGCCAGCGCGAGAAGGCCAAGGTGATCCTGGGCTCGGCCACGCCTTCGCTCGAGAGCTGGCACCAGAGCCGCCCCGCCGAAGGCGAGGACCCGGGCGGTCGCTACGTGCGGCTGGCCATGCCCTCGCGCATCGGCGCGGGCGAGCTGCCCGCCGTGCGGCTGGTCGACATGAACCTGCAGCCGCCGAAGACGGTGATCTCGGGCGCGCTGCTCGACGCCATCGGCCAGCGCATCGCCCGCGGCGAGCAGAGCATGATCTTCCTCAACCGGCGCGGCTATGCGCCGGTGCTGGCCTGCGGCGACTGCGGCTGGAAGAGCGAATGCCCGCACTGCAGCGCTTATCGCGTGTTCCACAAGATCGACCGCACGCTGCGCTGCCACCACTGCGGCTTCACCGAGCGCGTGCCGCGCGCCTGCCCGGCCTGCGGCAATCCCGACATCGCACCGGTCGGCCGCGGCACCGAGCGGCTCGAGGAGCACCTGGCGGAGCTGTTCTCATCGGTGAAGCGGCCCGACGGCAGCGCGGTGCGCATCGCACGCATCGACGCCGACAGCACGAAGAAGCAGGGCGCACTCGAATCGCAGCTCGCCGCCGTGCACGCGGGCGAGGTCGACGTGCTGGTGGGCACGCAGATGATCGCCAAGGGCCATGACTTCCGCCGCATCACGCTGGTGGCGGCGGTGAACCCCGACGGCGCGCTGTTCTCCAGCGACTTCCGCGCGCCGGAGCGGCTCTTCAGCCTGCTGATGCAGTCGGCCGGCCGCGCGGGCCGCGACGCCGCGTACCTCGCGGCGCAGGGCGCGACGGCCGAGATGTGGATCCAGACGCACCACGCGCAGCATCCGCTCTTCATGGCGCTGCGCAGGCACGACTACACCGCCTTCGCTGCGCAGCAGCTCGACGAGCGCCGCGCCGCCGGCATGCCGCCCTTCGCCTTCCAGGCGCTGCTGCGGGCCGACGCGCGCGAACAGTCGGTGGCACAGGGTTTCCTGAACACGGCGGCCGACCAGGCCGAGTCGCTGCCGGGCGCCGACATCGTCACGCGCTACCCGGCGGTGCCGCTGGCGATCCAGCGCGTGGCGAACGTGGAGCGTGCGCAGATGCTGATCGAGAGCCCCTCGCGCGCCGCGCTGCAGAAGCTGCTTGCGGCATGGCAGCCGCTGCTGCACGAACTGCGGCGCACGCCCGAGGGCAAGGGGGTGATCCGCTGGCTGATCGACGTCGATCCGCACAGCATCTGACGCCGGCGGCGGCCGCAGGCCCTGAGACCGCGGTTTCAGTGGTAGCCCGTCGGCTCCTTGCCCATGTCGACGTAGCGCAGTTCGTCGTGCCTGCGCCGCGCGACGCCCACCGGCCATGCGAACACCACGAGGCTCAGCGCGGCGAGCGCGATCGCGGTGGCGGTGCCGAACTTGCCGGCATGCCAGAACCAGCCGACTGCCGAGAGCCAGGCCAGCCACAGAAGGATGCGAACCAGAATTGCCATCGCGCGCCCCATTCACATCTTTGACTTGTGAACACTGTAGCAGCGCATCTGCAAACCCAAGCATTCATCTGAAGTGGTAGCCGACAGCTATGCCTTACGGCATGCCCAGGATTACCGAAAATATGTGAAAAATAAGTTGACGGCGCTCGCTGCGCTGCACAAGCTGTAAAGACGCGAACCCGCCGTGGATCGCGAACTCCAAACTGCCTCGCTACTGGTCGCAAAGGTAGGTCACCGTGAAACCGCCGTCTCTTCGTGGTTGGTCCCTCTCGCTGGCATCGGGCCCCTCCGGCCTCGTGGGCCTCATGGGCCTCGCTCTTGCCCTCGCCGCGCCGCCCGCCGCTGCGGCCGAGCTGGAACTGCAGGGCAGCCGGCTCGTGGTGTCGGGCATGCTCGACGGCAGCGCGATCAAGGAATTCACCGACCGCCTGACCAGCGGAACGGTCCACACCGTGGTCTTCGAGGACTCCTTCGGCGGCACCGCCGACGCGGCCGGAGCCTTTGCCGACGCGATCCGCGCGAGCGGCGTGCAGACCGAAGTGCGCGGCCAGTGCATGGCAGCCTGCGCCTACGCCTTCCTGGCCGGCAAGACCCATCGCTTCGGCTACGGCCCGCAGGTCAACGGCATCCTGCTGCCGGTGGCGCAGCGCCCCACCGCCGCCGAGTTGGCCGTGCGCTGGCGCGGCGACGAGGCCCACAAGACGCTGGCCGAATTCACGCCCACCTCGGCCGTTGCCAAGCCCATCGAGACCAGCGCAGCGCCTTCTGCAACGGGGGACGCCAAGGACAACTGGCAGCCCGACCACGGCGTGCTCTTCACCGCGAGCCCCACCCTCTTCGGCCGCATCTACAACACCTACTACTGCGACGGCACGCAGGGCCGCGACTTCTCGAAGTGCGAGCGCCTGGCCGATGCCGATCCGTTCAAGCTCGGCGTGCTAACTCCGTAGCGCGCTCACTGCCAGGGGAAAGCTCAGGAAGGCGATCACCGTCGTCCACAGGATGATGCGGGCGATGCGCCCGTTGTCCGCGCCGAAGCGCTCTGCCAGCATCGACACGTTGCTCGCGCTCGGCAGCGCCGCCACCAGCACGATGGCGACGAGCGCCGCGTGCGACAGCGGCAGCCCCAGCGCGATGGCGCCCCGCCCCAGCCCCCAGACCAGCAGCGGATGCACGATGAGCTTCACCGCCACCACCGGCAGCACGTCGCTCCACGGCGCCCTGGCCGCCAGCATGCGGCCGGTGGCGCCCATGGCCTCGGCCACGGCCGCACTCGCGTCGTGCTCGCGCGCCAGCAGCGCCGAGCGGGCCAGCACCGCGCCGATGGTGAAGAGCGCCACCGGCGAGGCCGCGTCGGCCAGCATGGCCACGGTCCGCTCGACGGGGCCCGGCAGCGTCCAGCGCGCGGCCGACAGCAGCACGCCCAGCAGGATCGACCACGGCATCGGGTTGACCACGATGCCGCGCAGCGCCTTGCGCGCCGCCAGCATGGCACCGTGCCGCCCGGCCTCCCCGGCCCCGTCGAGCCGCGAGAGCGCGATGCACAGCGACGAGGTGACGACCAGGTCGAACGCGATCGTGATGATGATCGGCCCCGCCGCCTGGGCGCCGAGGATGGCCACCAGCAGCGGCACGCCCATGAAGCCGGTGTTCGGGAACGCGGCCACCAGCGCGCCGAAAGCGGCGTCGTTCCAGCCCACGCGCGCATTCCGCGTGAAGGCCACCACGCCAGCCACCACCGCCAGCGCGCAGATGCCCCAAACCAGTGCGACGCTGCCGTCCAGCAGCTGACCGATGGGCGTGCCGGCCCCGAAGCGCAGCAGCATGCACGGCAGCGCGAAATACAGCACGAAGGTGTTGAGGCCGGGAATGGCGTCCAGCGGCAGGATGCGGGCGCGCGCCGCGCCGTAGCCGGCCGCGATCAGCGCGAAGAAAGGGAAAGTAACAAGGAATACAGCCAGCACACCCCATTGTCGTTGCCTGCTGCCGGGGGATGCATCGGCGTTGCGCGCCTACAGCCGCGAAAGCGCCGGCCCCGTATCATTGCCCGCTTTGCGCCGGCCGTTCCCCACGGCGTTTGCGGCGGCAGTTTCCGGCTTCCTCGGTTCTCTTTTCCTCCCATGTCCCACGGTCTCAATCCCGCACAGCTCGAAGCGGTCAACTACATGAGCGGTCCCTGCCTGGTGCTCGCCGGCGCGGGCTCGGGCAAGACGCGAGTGATCACCCACAAGATCGGCCGGCTGATCCAGTCGGGCATCGAGCCGCAGCGCATCGCGGCCATCACCTTCACCAACAAGGCCGCCGCCGAGATGCGCGAGCGCGCGAAAGACCTCATCGGCAAGGACGCGCGCAAGGTGGTGGTGTGCACCTTCCACGCGCTGGGCGTGCGCATGATGCGCGAGGACGGCAGCGTGCTCGGCCTGAAGAACGCGTTCAGCATCCTCGATGCCGACGACGTGACCAAGATCCTGAAGGACGCCGGCGGCACCACCGACGCGGCCACCGCCCGCATCTGGCAGTGGACCATCAGCAAGTGGAAGAACATGGGCCTGAACGCCGCGCAGGCCGAGGCCCAGGCGGCCGACGACAACGAGCGCATCACCGCGAAGATCATGGCGCGCTACGAGGAGCGCCTGCTGGCCTACCAGAGCGTGGACTTCGACGACCTCATCGGCATGCCGCTGAAGCTGCTGTACGAGTTCCCCGAAGTGCGCGCCAAGTGGCAGGCGAAGATGGGCCACATCCTCGTCGACGAATACCAGGACACCAACGCCACGCAGTACGACGTGCTCAAGGCCCTGGCCGGCGAGCGCGGCCACTTCACCGCGGTGGGCGACGACGACCAGTCCATCTACGGCTGGCGCGGCGCCACGCTGGACAACCTGCGCAAGCTGCCGGTCGACTATCCGAAGCTCAAGGTCATCAAGCTGGAGCAGAACTACCGCTCCACCAGCGCCATCCTGCGTGCGGCCAACAACGTGATCGGGCCGAACCCGAAGCTCTTTCCGAAGACGCTGTTCTCCGAACTCGGCGAAGGCGAGCCGGTGCGCATCGTCGATGCCGACAACGAGGCGCACGAGGCCGAGCGCGCGGTGGCACGCATCATCAGCATCCGCGCGGGCGAGGCCACCACGCAGGGCAAGCAGTACAAGGAGTACCGCGACTTCGCCATCCTCTACCGCGCCAACCACCAGGCGCGCGTGTTCGAGCAGGCGCTGCGCAAGGCGCAGATCCCGTACAAGGTCTCCGGCGGCCAGAGCTTCTTCGACCGCGCCGAGATCAAGGACCTGTGCGGCTGGTTCCGCCTGTGGGTCAACAACGATGACGACCCGGCGTTCCTGCGCGCCATCACCACGCCCAAGCGCGGCATCGGCCACACCACGCTCGCCAGCCTCGGCACCTTCGCGAGCCAGTACAAGCTGAGCCTGTTCGAGGCGCTCTTCAGCCCGTCGCTGCCCAGCGTGCTGCCCAAGCGCACGCTCGAGGGCATCCACGAGTTCGGCCGCTACATCAACGACCTCGAATACCGTGCGCGCCGCACCATGGGCGCCGAGGACTCGCGCACCTTCATGCTCGACTGGCTCAAGGAGATCGAGTACGAGAAGCACCTCTACGACGGCGAGGACAGCGAGGCCGCCGCGGCCTCGCGCTGGACCAACGTGCTGGAGTTCGTCGACTGGATGTCGCAGCGCGCCGGCGGCACGCTCGACGACGCATCCGGCGCCGACAGCGGTGGCATCGAGAGCGAGCGCAAGAGCCTGCTCGAGGTGGCGCAGACGATCTCGCTGCTGTCCACCATCAGCGAGCGCGAGCAGGACCAGGACGTGGTCACGCTCTCCACGCTGCATGCCTCCAAGGGCCTCGAGTGGCCGCACGTGATGCTCATCGGCGTGAGCGAGGGCCTGCTGCCCTTCAAGCTCGACGACGACAACGGCCGCCAGCAGCAGGTCAGCGAAGACACGCTGCAGCGCCTGCAGGAAGAGCGCCGCCTGATGTACGTGGGCATCACGCGCGCGCAGCGCAGCCTGGCCGTGAGCTGGACCAAGAAGCGCAAGCAGGGCCGCGAGATGGTGCCCTGCGTGCCCAGCCGCTTCATCGCCGAGATGGGCCTGGACAAGGCCACCACCAGGGAAGACCCGCGCGAGAAGCTCAAGGCGCTGCGCGCCGAGTTCGCGCGCAAGGCGCAGGACAGCGCGGCGAAGGCGGCAGCGGCCGCCTCGGCGCCATGAGGACGACAGCGAGGACGACGACGAACACGATGAAGAAGAAGACCACCGCGACCGCTGCGCTGCTCGCCGGCGCCATTGCCCTCCTTTCGGGCTGCGCCTCGATGAGAGGCGGCAACCCCGACTGCCCCACCGACGCGCGCGACCTGCCGCTGGAATCGCTCTACGGCAGCTGGGAAGCCCGCTTCGACAACCTGCCGGCGGTGGCCGTCGTGCAGCTCGGCAAGCACCCCGACTACGACGGCGTGCGCGGCACCATCACGCGCAACGGCGCCAACCCGGCGAAGGCCACGGTCGCTCAGCTCGCGGGCGACGTGGACGACGAAGGCGCGCTCTCCATCGACGAGTCGCAGGACGGGCGCGCCATCAGCGGCGTCTGGTCCGGCAAGCTGCAGGCCGGCTCGTGCGGCCGCGAATTCAGGGGCACCTGGCGCAATGCGGCCGACGAGAGCACGCACCCGTTCGTGCTCAGCAAGACAGTGGCACAGGAAGGAAAGAAGCCATGACAAAGACGAAGAAGATCATCCCGCGGTCCCGATTCGGGTTCGGCACGCTCGCCGCCGTGGCGACCTGCCTGGGCGGTACGGCGGGCGCGTTGCACGCGCAGGCCGTGGACAAGCCCCCGAGCCCGCTGGCCGACTCGCAGCTCACCTGGCAGCAGTGCACCGCGCTCGGCGCGAACAACGAGGCCCGCCTGGCCTGCTTCGACCGCTGGGCGCAGCAGCAGACGCTGCCCGCCGCCGCGGTGCCGCCTGCCCCGCCGGTGCTCGCGAGCACGCAGCCGCCGGTGGACGGATCGGTGCCCGCCACGCGCGTGGTCTCGGTGGCCACCACCGAGGGCTGCCGCGACCGCCAGTACTCGGCGCTCTCGCGCTTCTGGGAACTGGAGAACGCCACCGACTGCGGCACCTTCGGCTTCCGCGGCTACCGTCCGCTGAACGTGTCGGTCTCGGCCGCCACCAAGAAGCCGGAGACGCCGACCTCGCCCTCGCCCGACCACACCGCCGACCCCGTGGCCTACCAGGCCAACGAGATGCGCATCGGCCTGTCGGTGCGCACCAAGCTCGCGCAGGGCCTGCTCACGCAGAACGACCCGGTCAAGAAGGACTCGCTGTGGTTCGCCTACAGCCAGCAGTCGACCTGGCAGCTGTTCAACGGCTCCATCTCGCGGCCCTTCCGCACCACCGACCACGAGCCCGAGCTGATGTACGTCTACCCGGCCGACTTCAAGCTGCCGGGCGGCTGGCGCTGGCGCTATGCCGGCCTGGGCATCGTGCACCAGTCCAACGGACAGAGCCTGCCGCTGTCGCGCAGCTGGAACCGCGTGTACCTGATGGGCGGCGCCGAGCTGGACGACCGCTTCACCATCACCGGCCGCATCTGGAAGCGCATCTCCGAAAGCGCCGCGAAGGACGACAACCCCGACATCGCCGACTACATCGGCCGCGCCGAGATCACCGGCCGCTGGAACCTCAACCGCGACAACCAGCTCGCCGTGACCGTGCGCAACAACCTGCGCGACAGCGGCCGCGGCTCGATCCGCCTCGAATGGCTGAAAGCCATCGGCGACCCGACCAAGAGCAACCTGCGCTTCCACACGCAGCTGTTCTCGGGCTACGGCGACACGCTGGTGGACTACAACCGCAAGCGCACGGTGCTCAGCATCGGCCTCAGCCTCGTGGATTTCTAGGCTCGCCCCCAGGCTTCGCGCACTTCGTGTCGCTTCGCCAACCCCCTTCCGGGGGCAACACCTGCGGCCCGGCGAAGCCGGTTCCGCGGTGTTCCACCGGAAGAACTCAAGGAGAATTCGCCGTATGAGTCAAGACCTCACCCCCGTCGACGACACGCAGCGCGAGATCATCGCGGCGCTGCATGTCGCGCCCGTCTTCGATGCCGCCCGCGAACTGGAGCGGCGCGTCGACTTTCTCGCAAGCTACCTGAAGCAGACCGGCCTGAAGACGCTGGTGCTGGGCATCAGCGGCGGCGTCGATTCGCTGACCGCCGGCTGCCTCGCGCAGCGCGCGGTCGAGAAGCTGCGCGCCACGGGCTACGACGCGAGCTTCATCGCGATGCGCCTGCCCTACGGCGTGCAGAAGGACGAGGCCGAGGCGCAGGCCTCGCTCGCGGTGATGAAGCCCGACCGCACGATCACGGTGGACATCCGCCCCGCGGCCGACGCCATGCTCGCGGCGCTGAAGGCCGGTGACCTGGAGTTCCGCGATGCGGCGCATGAAGACTTCGTGCTCGGCAACATCAAGGCGCGCCAGCGCATGATCGCGCAGTTCGCGGTGGCCGGCGCGCACGACGGCATCGTCATCGGCACCGACCATGCGGCCGAGGCGCTGATGGGCTTCTTCACCAAGTTCGGCGACGGCGCGGCCGACATCACGCCGCTGACCGGCCTCAACAAGCGCCGCGTGCGCGCGGTGGCGCAGCTGCTGGGCGCGCCCGACGCGCTGGTCTACAAGGTGCCGACCGCCGACCTCGAGTCGCTGGTGCCGGGCAAGCCCGACGAGGACGCCTTCGGCGTCACCTACGAGCAGATCGACGACTTCCTCGAAGGCAAGCCTGTGTCGGCTGAAGCGCGTCGCATCATTCTTTCCACGCATCGCAAGAGCGCGCACAAGCGCGCGCTGCCGGTCGAGCCGTTCTGAGCGCGGCGCCCGCCCCGCCTCGCCTCGCCTTCCCGCGCTGCCTCAGCGCGTGACGACCTTCCAGCGCCCGGCCGAGATCTCGGCGGCGTAGGGCGCCGGAATGCTGGCTTCGTAGGCGTTGCCGCGCACGACCGCGTCGTAGCTGCACACGGGCTGGCCTTCGGCGTCGTGCAGGGTCCAGCGCACCTGGGTGCCGTCGGGCGCCTCGTGCACCACCTGCATCGAGGGCGCGCCGATGTTGGCGCCTACGTGGGCGTAGCGCGCGTCCACCGTCATCGGCACGTGGGGCGGAAAGGGCTCGCTGCCCGGCAGGTCGAACCACTCGTCGTGCATGAGCAGGCTGCGCTGGGCGACCTTCCACACCCGGTGCCGCAGGAAATGCTGGTCGGCATAACGCGAGGAAAAAGGGCGGCTGCGCAGGTAGGCGCGCATGTCGCCGGCCATGTCCCAGAACACGCCGGCACACGCGCCCCACATGCCGGCGAGCATGAGCTCGGTGTGCGAGTGGTAGTCGCGCATCACGTGGAACCAGCGGTCGGAGGCACACCACGCGCGCACCGCGGCCTGGTCGCGGGTGGACAGCAGTGAATCGGCATCGCGGAACTGCACGCGGTCGACGCAGGGGTCGTCGAGCGCGAGGAAGCGCCACATGGTGCCCGGCAGGTCCTGGCCGCCGATGGAGCGCACGTCGATCACCGCGGCGCCCTCCCGCATCAGCCGGCCGCAGACGTCGGCCGGCACGGAATCGTCGACGTAGAAGCGGCACAGCCACGCCGGGAAGAACTCGCGCGCGGCCCGCACGTTGAGCACCGCCATCTCGCAGTAGCGCGGATCGCCGCCGAAGAGGCTGAAGGCGATGAGGTTGCGATGGCGGTTGCGTTCGTCGAAGCGGCGAGGTACGGGCAGGCCGACGGTGGTGGCGGCCGGCTCCCTGTCGGCCTCCAGCATCTTCAGCCGCAGCGACTCGGAGCCGAACCTGCGCACCTCGTCGCGCTTGCCGAGCTGCCCGGCCGCCTCTGCCATCCCGTCGAAGGTGTTGGCGGTACTGAGTTCGCCGATGACGCGCAGGTAGAGGTGATAAGCCTGCTGCGGCTGGCCGAGCCTCAGCAGGCACAGCGCGACGTCGGCCAGTGGCTGCGGGCTGTACGTGGCCTGCCATGCCTGCGACGCGAAGCCCCGCGCCTTCTCGTAGTCGCCTGCCGCGAAGGCCGCGCGGAACCTCGTGCCGAGGGCGTCCAGCGCCTGCTGCGTGATCGCCGGCCTGCGCACCGGAACCGGTGGCTTCGTCTTCTTCGTGCCCGCCTTCGCCATCGTCGCGCTCCCTTCGCCTCTGCGTTGTTCCGCCTCTTCGCGTGTTCGCTTCTTCGCTTGCTCGCTCGTTCGCCTCAGCGCTCGCGCAGCGCCTCTCGCGCCTTGTTGAGCGGCTTGACCAGGTAGTCGAGCACCGACTTGCTGCCGGTGTGGATGTCCACCGAGGCGATCATCCCGGGCACGATCGGGAAGCTCTTGCCGCTCCTGTTCGTCAGGCGGTCGGCGTCGGTGCGGATGTACACGCGGTAGTAGTACACGTCGCGCCTCACGTCGTCCTGGATGGTGTCGGGCGAGATCGTCGTCACCTTGCCCGGCAGGCCGCCGAAGATGGCGTAGTCGTAGGCCGTCACCTTCACCGTCGCCTCCTGCCCCGGGTGGATGAAGGCCACGTCGCGCGGCGAGATGCGCGCCTCCACCAGCAGCTTCTCGTCGAGCGGCACGATCTCCATGAGCTTGCCCCCCGGCGGCAGCACGCCGCCCACCGTGGTCACTGCGATGTCCTTCACGATGCCGCGCACCGGCGAGGCGAAGGTCAGGCGCGTGAGCGAATCGGAGCGTCCGCGCGTCACCGAGCGCTGCGCCTCGATCTCGGCGTTGGCCCTGGCGAGCTCCTCGCGCGCCTTCACGTAGTACTGGCTGCGGATGTCGGCCGCCTTGCTCTCGGCCTCGTTGATCTGGCGCTTCAGGCGCAGCACCTCGACGTCGCTCGCGGCGCCGCGCGACACCAGCGGCTCGGTCAGCGCCAGTTCGCTGCGCATCAGCGCCAGCGCCTGCGTCACGCCGGCGAGGCTGCTCGAGAGCTGCTCCCGGCGCGAGCGGTAAAGCGCGGTCTCGGTGCGCACGAGGTCGGTGTCGGCCTGCACCTCCGGCGGAAACGCCAGCGGCGTGCCGCCCACCTCGGCCGTCAGCCGCGCCGACATGGCGAGCGCCGCGCGCATGCGGGACGCGCTCTCCTGCACGGTCGACTCGGTCTTGGTCCTGTCGAGCTGCGCGAGCACCTGCCCCTCCTCGACGATGTCGCCCTCGGCCACCTTCAGGTCGACCAGGATGCCGCCTTCGAGCGACTGCACCATCTGCTCCTTCGACGACGGCACCACCTTGCCGGTGCCGGTGGACACCTCGTCGAGCTCGAAGCGCCAGGCCCACGCCAGCAGCAGGAGCAGCGCCGCGCTGACGATCCAGACGATCAGCGAGGAGCGCGGCAGCGGCGGCTCGGAGGGCGAGCGGGGTGCGGCGGCAGGCGCCACGGGCAGCCGCGACGGCGGCCTCGACGGAGGCACCGGCGCTGCCGGTTCGGCCGCGGCAGGCTGCGCAGGAAGTTCCGCGACCGTCTTCGGCACGGCCTGCGCCGCGTCGGCCACCACCACTTCGCCACCCACGGTACTGGGACGGCCCGCTTCAGACGTTGCTGTTGCCATGGGAAAGTTCTCCAATCACGCGGTCCCTCGGACCATCCAGAACCACGCGCCCGCCATCGACCACGATGATCCGGTCCACCCAGTGCAGCACCGGCATGCGGTGCGTCGCCACCACCAACGTGCGCGGCGCCAGCCAGTCGCCGAGCGAATCGATGACCTGGCGTTCCGTGACTTCGTCGAAATGCGCGGTGGGTTCGTCCAGCAGCACGATCGACGGCTGGCGTATGAGCGTGCGCGCGAGAAGCAGCGCCTGCCGCTGGCCGCCCGAGAGGCCGAGGCCGCCCTCGTGGATCATCTCGCCCAGGCCTTCCGCGCGGGACTGCACGAAAGGCAGGGCGCCGGCCATCGTGAGCGCCTCCAGCAGCTGATCGTCGGTCGCCAGCGGCATGCCCATGGTGACGTTCTCGCGGATCGAGCCGTGGAAGAGCCGCGCGTTCTGCGTGAGCAGGCCCACGTCGCGGCGCAGGTCGGACGGGTCGATCAGCGCGATGTCGAGCGAATCGAGCGTCACATGCCCGCGCTGGGGCGACTGCAGGCCGGCCAGCAGCTGCAGCAGCGTGGACTTGCCCGCGCCCATGCGGCCCAGCAGCGCGACCTTCTCGCCGGGCTGTATCTGCAGCTGCGCGGCCGCGAAGGCCGGGCTCCTGTCGTCCTTGCCGTAGCGGAATTCGACGCCTGCGACGTTGTAGCGTCCCTGCATTGCGGACACGTGGACCAGGCGCGCACGCTCGGGGTGGTCTACCGGCCGCTGCATGAGCTGGTCGAGCCCGGCCCGCGCCACCTTGGCCTGCTGCCAGCGCGCAAACACGCCCGAAAGCTGCGCGAGCGGCGCGATCATGCGCGAGGCGAGGATCGACGATCCCACCAGCGCACCGGTGGTCATGTCGCCCTTCATCACCAGGAAGCAGCCGGCCAGCAGCGTCACCGCGTAGACGATGGTCTGCACCTCCTGCGTCCAGGTCATGAGCAGCCCCGTGAGAAAGCGCTGGCGCATGCTGACGCCGGCCGCGACGTCGTTGGCGTGGTTCCACTGGTTCTGGAAGCGCGGCTCTGCGCGCATCAGCTTGATGTCTTCCAGGCCCTCGACGGCTTCGACCAGCAGCGCATTGCGCAGCGCCGACTCGCGCATGCCCTCGCTGGCGAGCCGCGCGAGAGGCTTCTGGATCAGCAGCCCCGGAATCACCAGCAGGGGCACCGCGGCCAGCGCCACCAGCGCGAGCGGTCCCGCTACCAGCCACAGCACGACCAGGAAGAGCACGAAGAACGGCAGGTCCGCCACCGCGCCGATGGTGGTGGAGGTGAGCAGCTCCCGCACCTGCTCCACCTCGCGCACCTGGGCGATGAAGGAGCCGGTGGACTTGGAGCGCGCGTCGGTGCGCACGCGCAGCGCGTGGCCGAAGACGAGATCGGACACCTTGAGGTCGGCACGCTTGCCGATCACGTCGGAGATGTGCGTGCGCGACGTGCGCAGCAGGAACTCGAAGGCCACGGCGAGCATGACGCCGCCGAACAGCACCCACAGCGTGGACTCCGACTGGGCGGGCACCACCCGGTCGTAGATCTGCATCGAGAAGATCGTCGAGGCCAGCGCCAGCACGTTCGCGAAGACCGAGGCCAGCACGATGTCGCCATAGCGGCGCCAGTCGCGCAGGGCGACGGCCCAGAACCAGTCCTTGCGGTAGGGACGGATGTAGTCGTCCACGCGCGCGTCGGGCACGGCCGTGTTGGGCCGCAGGATGGCGGCGCGCTGCGCGCGCGCACAGAGCTCGTCGACGGACAGCGAGGTCTCCAGTCCCTGGTCGCCGCACAGCAGCACGCCCAGCCTGCCATTGCCGTCGGCCGTGCGGACCACCCCGACCTCGCCGTTGTCGAACTCCACCACCAGCGGCAGCCGCCAAGGGTCGAGCTGCGTGCGGGAAAAGGCGTCGAGCCGCAACGCGAGGCCCAGGTGCCGCGCCATGTGGTCGAGCAGCGCGTCCAGCGGCGCGCCGCGCTCCCATGCCAGCGAGACGCGCACGCGCTCCTGCGAGGCGCCGATGCCGTAGTGGCGTGCGACGTAGAGCATGGCGTCGAGCCAGCTGGTGTACTGCGGAGGCAGTTTCATGGAAGCAGCTCCATCCCCTGGACGGTTGTGTTGTCGAGGCCGTAGAAGGCGCGGCCCTGTCCCGTCGCGCCGATGTAGCCGATGCGGCTCTCCCAGAGGTCGTGCAGCACGGCCTCCTGGTCGGCCGCGGCCTGGTGGATCTCCTGCTCGGCATTGAGCAGGTCGAGGATGGAGCGCGTGCCAAGCGTGTACTGCTCGCGGTAGAGGTCGCGCGCCTCGGCGATGCTGCGGCGCCGCTCGGCCAGCACGCCCAGTCGTGCCTGCGCGCCGGCGACCTGCTCGCGGAAGCTGCGCGCCTGGTCGCCCGCATTCAGGCGGGCGGCATCGATGCGCATGCGCGCAGCCTCCTCGGCGGCGGTGGCCGAGCGCACCTGGGCGTCCATCGCGCCGCCCTGGTAGATCGCGCTGGAGAGGTTGAACATGACCGTGTGGTTGAAGCCGTTGCGTTCCAGCGTGCCTGGGTTGACTCCGCCCATGGCCTTGTTGGCGGAGACGTCGAGGCTGAGCGTCGGGTAGCGCTGCGCCTTCGCGACATCGAGCTGGGCGGCGGCAACGCGCCGGTCCGCCTCTGCGGTCAGCACTTCGGGCAGCAGGCTGGTGTCCGGCGGCTGGTCGAATCGCAGCTCGCTGGCCAGCTGCTGCGGCAGCGCTGCGACGAGCGCCGGGGCGGGGCCGCCCAGCAGCGTTGCCAGGCGTTCGCGCGACTGCGCTAGCAGCGACTTCACCTGCAGCAGGTTGGCGCGTGCGCTCTCGACGCGCGACTCGGCCTGCAGCGGATCGGCCCTGGTGCTCAGCCCCGACTTCGCGCGCAGCCGCGCGGTCTCGAGCACCTTCTCGACCGCGTTGACCTGCTCCTGCGCGATCGCGGCGAGCGCCTGGTAGCGGTGCGCCCTGACCACGGCCTCGGCCGTCTGCTGCGCGACCGCATCGATCTGCCTCAGCACGATGGCCTGCTGGCGCCGGACCTGGGCTTCGGACTGGTCGACAGCGCCCGAGACCTTGCCGAAGTCGTAGAGCATTTGCGACAGCGAGGCGCTGGCGAGCATGCCGTTGCCGCGCCTTGCGCCGCCGCTGTTGTTGTTGAGGCCTGCCCCCATGCCCAGCTTCACCTGCGGGTAGTAGCCGGCGCGCGCCACGTCGACGCCTCCGGACTGCTGCGCCAGCGTGGCGATGGCATCGGCGATGGACGGATGGTGCGCCACCGCGCGGCGCACGGCATCGGCCAGCTCCAAGGGCTTCGAGTCTTCGGCGGCTGCCTGAGTCGATGGATGCATCGCCGCCGTGGCGCGGGCCGCACCGAGCTCGCGAGCCAGTGCGCTAGGCGCGAGCCGCCGCGACGCCTTCAGCTCGACAGGAGCATCCTGCGCGGCGGCGGGCAGGCCGGCCAGGGCCACCAAGGCGGCCGCGCAGAGTTTCGTTCGGGGGGTCACGCGCTTCGCTCCTGCGTGGAAGAGAAATTGCCCGCAGCGCCGAGTTCGCGCATCCGGTTGATGTAGGCCCCCACGCGCCTGCGGCTGGCGGCGGGCAGGCTCGCCAGTTCGGCAGCAGCCGCCTCGCGCGGCACCACGCCCAGCGGCGCGGCCACGAAGAGCCAGTTGATGGCGTGGAAGATTCCCTGCCATCCGTTGATGGCGTAGGCCTGCACGTCGACCATCCGCGGGGTGCGCTGCTGGAAGCACGCCCACAGCTCCGCGTAGCTGGGCGGCAGCGGCAGCTCCGCCACGTCGCGCCAGAAGGCGGTGTCTCGCCGCGGGCAGTCGTAGTGCATGCGCAGGAAGTCGCGGATGCCGGACCAGCATCGCGCATTGGCTTCGTTGAAGTCGTCGATCAGGTGCCCCGCCACCACACCGTCGCCCGCGGCGACGATGCGCTCGAAATTGCGCAGCTGCTCGAGCATCTGCCCGATGGAAGTCGCCTCCAGCGGCTCCACGAAGCCCGAGGCCAGCCCGATCGCCATCACGTTGCCGACCCAGACCTGCTCGAAGTGGCCGGGCTCGAACCTGAGCGTGCGCATGGGCTCGATCCCGGGGCCGATGCGGCGATGGATCTCGTCGACGACCTGCGCCTCGTCGGTATGGGCGCTGCTGAAGACGTAGCCGGCGCCCACGCGCTCCATCAGCGGTATCTGCCACATCCAGCCCGCGGGCATCGCGATCGCTCGCGTGACCAGCGACGGATTGGGCTGCGGATGCGGCATGTGGAAAGGCACGGCCCGATCGAGCAGCAGGTAGTCGGAGAACGAGCGCCAGCGCACGCCCAGCTTGCCGCCGATGCCCAGCCGTGCCAGCCCGGACGCATCGATGAGCAGGTCGAGTCCGACGACCTCCTCGACGCCCTCGAGCCTTGCGGCGCGCGCCATGCCCTGCGCGTCGCACACCAGCTCCTCGACGCGGGCCTGCTGGTGCACCACGCCGCGCGAGACGGCCACGCGGCGCAGGTAATCGGCCAGCTTGTGGCTGTCGAAATGGAAGGACGCCGACAGGCCCGAACTCTCGCCCAGCTGGAGCATCGCCGCCGCTTGCTGCTGCGATGCATTGCTGGCGATCGACGCGAAGCCCGGTATGTACCGATGCAGCTCGATGCCTTCATGCACCATGCCCGAGAGAAGAGGATGGAAGCCGGCTTCCATCCAGTCGATCTCCTGCAGCCCTGGACGGCCGAAGAGGTGGTAGTAGCGGTCGTCGTCGTCGCCGGTGCGCCAGCCTTCGTAGCAGAAGCCGAGCTTGAAGGCCGCGCCGGTTTCGCGCACGAACTCCTTGAGACCGATGCCGTTGCGGCGCAGCGCGTCGATCAGGTTGAGCAGGCCGCCCTCGCCCACGCCGACGATGCCGATGGCGGGCGACTCGATCACGCGCACCTCGACATTCGGTGCGAACAGGCGGCGCAGCGTGAGCGCCGAGAACCAACCCGCGGTTCCGCCGCCGATGACGACGACGCGGGAAATGTTGCGAAGATTCAGCATATGCGTGCTTTCATGGACCCCGGCCGGGAAGAAAGGCACGCACGCATATGCTGAATCTTCGCAACATTTCCCGCGTCGTCGTCATCGGCGG
>Ga0068851_10000542_pt1 | contig 16505 bp, 25 predicted proteins | sample KBSCornC12_FD_66588 | JGI IMG/M metagenome (GOLD analysis project Ga0068851, IMG submission 66588) | Corn rhizosphere microbial communities from Kellogg Biological Station, Michigan, USA - KBS Corn C1-2 | ecosystem: Host-associated > Plants > Roots > Rhizosphere > Soil ...
GACATCCTACGGCGCGCTCCGGGTCTTGCTTTCGAATCGAGGATTCTTGGCCCTCTTACGGCCCCCGTGCGACGGCGCTTCAGCAAGTCGACATAACCCTCCTTGTCAGTCGCTTCGCCGACCCTGGTGTGCGCGCCAACAACTGAGCCTCGGCGGCGGGCTCTCCGCTTATCGCTGCCCGCGCCGCGGGCGCCCGCCACGCACCATGAGAGCGACGAGCTGGGCCTGCTTGTGGACGGCCGTCTTCGCGAAGACCCTCTTCAAGTAGCCGCGCACCGTTCCTTGCGCGCTCAGACGGAAGCCGAACCAAGCCCATTTCGAAATAGTGCTCAAGTTTTCCTCGCATCACGTCTGGCCTTCGATCGTGTGGACTTCACGGCACCCACGCCCGCCATGCTGAAGACCTTCGATAGCCTAGGCGACGGTTGCGGCAGTCGTCGGTCCGTGTGGAAAACTCAGAATGAATTTGATGGAGCGCTCGATCGCTCCCATCGTGGCAACTCAGTTGCCGGTCGCCGCTATGCGGCTAGCTCGGGACGGGGACGTCCGTTCCATTCGTTAGGGCTCGCTTGAAACGCTTTCTCACACTCCTCCTCCTTGGCATCCTTTCGACTAGCGGCGCTGTTCAAGCTCAGGCTGTGGAAACGCCGCTGAAGCTCGCGTTCCAACGAGCACGCGCCACAGGAAATATCGACGAAGTCTTTCCTGCTCTGAAGAGTGCCACGTTATACGTCGTTGCTGGTTCCAGTGGGCCGCCCAACGAAGCGCACGACTTGTTCATAACAAAGTCACCAAAAAATGGCCGCATGTGCGTCACCGTCTCCGAAAGCGAGAGCTACCTAGCCAAGGTCTCGTGGCCGAAACGAGTCATATCTGGTGAGCATCTTTTGCGGCATTTGCCGAAGGCGATGGAGATCGTCGTTGTCTACCCTGATGGTGGAGACTACGTAACACAGGAACAAATGGAGTGGTTCCGTGGAATGCTCGGCAAGCCCTAGCCAACGCTGTCAAGTGACGTTGGGTTTCATGGTGTTTGGAGCTTGAGCGGTTGATTGAAGCGCGCGGCTAAGGCTGTTGACTGAACGGAGGAACAGACCGCCACTCTAGAGACGGCCTTGTTGCACACGGCTTCGAGCCGAGATCGTGCGGTCCCAGATGCGAACCGCTCGGCGGGCGCGAACCCCCTCGCGTGTCTCTCGAACAGTTCGAGGCACCACGGGTTGGTTGGACAGATTTCCAGGTACGTCGCCTTTGCTCGCGCTTCAACCAAGGTCCAGCGCAATAAGGCAACCCGGGTCGATTCAGGGACGACCTGTCCCTGTCCTGAGACTTGCCCACAGGGCCGCACCGCGCCGGCTCGGCGGCTCAGAGCTCACGCCCCGGCTCTCAGCATCCCTACGCTTCACTCCGCGACTGCCGATAAACACCGGCATCGCCGCTGGTTGCTTCAAGAATATTGGCTTGCGGCCTTCCGTGCATGCGCACGCCGTGGCCAGGCTGGTGCGGCCGGCGAGCGCAGCGCCGGCGCGGCCAGCGGGATCAGGCAAGCGCCGATGCGCTGAAGCGTGCGCGCGCCGGACGTTGAACTACTTATACAAGTAATCGAACAGGAGGAGATGAGATGCTCGTATGGGGCTCGAAAGTCGGAATCACGGACCTCGGTCCGCAAGGGAGCAAGCACTGTCCGACTTGCGAAAAGGAGCGCAGCTTCCGCCTGATGCTGCGCTACAAGGTCAGCCACCTCTGGTACGTGATCAAGTGGGTGTCGGAAAAGCAGTACGGCGTGGTTTGTGAGGTGTGCAATCGCGGCGACGACCTGGTCACGCAGGCTGTCGAGGCAAAGCTGGGCAAACCTCAGATCCCCACGACCCATAGCAGGGCATGGATTGCCGTGGTCGCCGCGATCGCGTGCCTCCTGGTCATCGGCTTGTGGGACAGGCCGGAGCGGGTCGAACGCATGAATAGCTTGCTTGCCTCACCGCAGAAGAGCGACCTCTATGTGGTCAACCTCGCCTCGTTGCTGAAGTCGCCGCAATCGCTGGGCATGTACGGCATTCTTCGCGTGCGCAGCGTGGCTGGCGAGCGCGTTGACTTCGACACCCCAATCGTTGCATACGACAAGGTCACAGGGGCGAACAAGGAGCTGCGGAGTGGAAAGCTCGCCGATCCCGGCTATTTCAGCGGCGACCCGCTGGCTCTTTCCCGCGGTGAACTCGCGGATCTGAAGCGGCACGGTGCGCTGCATTCGATCGAGCGGCCATAACGTCACAGGCGTGCAGATTTCCCATCCGAAAGTTGCCGCTGCAACTTTCGCTCAGTCGCAGGCCGCCGCCGCCTAGCCTCTCATCCCGTTCCTTACGGGTACAGTGAGCGCGGCAGCGCCGTCATGCTGGTCGCCCTGTCGTTCGCGTTGGCCGCCGAGCTGCTGACGTTCGCGTACCCCGCAACCGGCAAGCCGACCGTCGCCACCGGCCGGTTGGAAGTTTTAGGCAAGCGGATCGCAAGCGTCTAGACCCGCAGGCGGTTCTAAGGCTGCTGCTCGATGTGACATGAGAGGCATGACCCGGCTTGCCCGGGCATGTCCGCTCGATGGCAGGGTTAGGCGTCGCGTTGGCTGCGCACTGCATTTCGAACGATTTTCCACTCACGCTTGACACCGGGCATGAGCATAAGACCTGCATTGAATAGAGGCGGCTTGTACCAAGGCTTGCGCAGATGTTCTTCTATCCTCTTCTGAAGGTCCTGCTCGTCGAACATCGGCCACGGGCCGATTGCTCCGGGGTAGACCATCCATTGGCCGCAGACTGGTGCGACTTCTCGACGAAGAATAGTCTCGATCTCCTCCACAGAAAACCCGGTTCTCTGCAATGCCCTGCCCAGAGCGAGTAGATCCTTCTCTGTGTTCTTCGTATCAACGAATACCCCCGAGAGGAGAACCCAAACGGCTTCGCGGGATCTGGTGTTCATTGCGACGCCCAACGTTCGACAGGAGCGGCGTCGGGCCAAAGGGCGCGAAGCGGCCTTTGGAACGGCCGCTCGATGGAGGGGTTAGGCGACACGGCCCCTTTGCGCCTGATAGCTGAGACAACCTTGCGCCGCCTTGGCGACCGGACGGTCGACTTTTGAGGATGAGGCGACGGCTTCTAGCAGCGCGATCAGTGACAAGCCACTCACTTCCGAGACGCCCGCATTGAGCAACCGATTCACCATGGTGAGACTCAATTCTGCAGGGGTGCGTTCTATGGATTTAATGAGGTGGGGCTCATAGCCCGGGAACGCCTCGAGCGTGTGGACGATGGACCAGAACGACTCATACCCATCGGCGTTGGGAAAGCGTTCGAAGATGCTCAGGAGCTGGACGAACTCGGGTTCGCCGACATCAGTTCGCTCGGCCAAAGAGTCGACTTCCCAGGTGAGCCGCTTGAGTTGGGCTTCGTTATCGGGGTCAGAGAACCAGCCAAGATGGAACGCAGGAACGTTCGTCACTAGTGTTGCTTAACGTTGGAGTTGACCGGCACGCGTCGAACGACCTGTTAGGGCGGAACTCGATCCCGCATCGCCTGACCGCAATCTAGCTCGACGAACCATTGCCAGAGCTCCGCGATCGCAGCGAAGACAGAGTTAGCCAGCCGAGCACCGCTGGCATTGCTGCAATTGCTGCCCAAAACGGAAAAGCGAACAACCCGAACGGGCCAGGACCGCCAGACCGACTGATGAGAATCCAGGAATTCTCCAGTATTAGCCAGCACCAGTATGCGGCCCAAATTGCTGAAGATGCAGCGAACGCGTGCACGACTAGCCTCAAAACAGCGGATCGGCTGCGCGCTTGAATGGCAAGTCTCACAAACAGCGTGACTGCCGCAACTACGGCCGCGCAACAGATGCCTCCAAAGCCGAACGAAATGATTGCGAGTGTTATCAAGTTGCGCCCAAACTTTCGACATGAGCGGCGGCGCAAAGGGCGCGAAGCGGCCCTTGGGACGTCCGCTCGATGGAGGGGTTAGGCCTCACGCCCGCTTCTCTCGACCGACGAACTCTAGGAAGGACGGGAAGTCCGGCGCCACGAGCTGTTTGCTCTCCTCGCCAGCGATGCAGTCGAGTTTTACGACCGGGCCAGTCTTGCCTTCGCAAAGCTCGAGCGCGACCGAATCGCCTCCACCACTGGTGCCGAAAAAGAAGTATCCACCGAACTGCTCGCGATAGAAGGGATGGCTCCACTGTGAGATGGCGAACGCTACGTCGAATAGGCAAGCCGTAGCGGAGACACGCTCAACGGACCTTCGCCGCCGTTCGAGGCGCGCAGCAACGCTATATATTGCGGCGGGAGATCGAAGGGCACCTGGTGCATCAGGCTTTGGATTTCCGCATCGCTCGCTCCAGGCATGGCAAACCAGTCGCGCAGTACGAGCCCTTCGATAGCGATTTGTGGTGACATGTGGGGCCTAACGTCTCATGTACTGCACGCGAGTCCAGTTCGAATGCAGCCTAATGCGCGATGCCGGAAGCGCGAGGAAGGCGAATGCTTCCCTCTTAAAACCATCCCTCTGGACACCCTCTATGGGGTGAGCCACGTACTGAGTCACCTGGCGGTCGACCGCCACGTCGCCTCCTCGACCCAGACCCAGGCGCGTTCCGCGCTGCGCTTCCCACACGACGCCCAGGTCCCTGCATAACAGCCTGCTCCTCATCGCGTGGTCCTCACTGCTCAATTCCGCAGTTGTTTGGTAAGCCTGCCGCCTTGCCAGGCGAATGACTCAGTTCTTGGCGATGGACCGTTAGAGCTCAGGACGACCAAAGCACCGCCTCGGTGGTAAGAGGCCGACTGGAGACGCTGACACTCTCCGAATGACGGAGATCGCCGGACGTTCAAGTCCTTTTCAATCGTCAGGATGAAATAGCGATACTGACAATGCAAGCCGGGGCTCCATGCTTCAACAACGATGTGTTCCGAAGCACCGTGCGGTGTGACGCGATACAGCCTGATGTCATCGGCCTTGGCTTCAGCCAGGTGCCGGCCATCCAAGAAGACGCTGTAGGACTTTGACTCCACAGAAGGCTGCGCCGAAAGTAACCCGTAACGCGACTGCAAACTATCGGCCGCCTGGGTCGCGCTAGCCCAGAGCAATGGCAGAAGAAAGAGAGCCGCCGCTGCCGGGTGGCTAGTCTTCATCAACTGAGGTCACCTGCAGGTTTTTGGTCTTTGAGTCGATCGTCAGAAGGATGGCCTTGCCGCTCTTCTCGAACCTCCCTGAACAGGCAGCGTCGCGGCCTTCGCCGCACAGCACTTCCGGGTACTGCTGAAAGGCGAGCTGCTTGTGGACACCTGATTTGCCCCACGCGGAGTCGGCCGTCCAAGCCGAACTAAGAAGCTTGGACCTGGCCGTCGCGTAGCTTGACTGTAGTTGAACGCCGACGGCCTTGGTCAACGATGCCGCTGCGGCTGCACTTTCGCCAGCCATGGTCGTTGTGACGGACATGCAACCGAGGGCCAGCACGGCTGAAGTGACGCGTTTCATAAAGAGACCCGAGAACTGACGCGGGGTCAGTCCGCGCGATTGGTAGGTAATTGCTCGACCCGCACCTGCCCGCTTCCCTCCTTCAACCTGAACGTGACCTTGATGTACTCCGAAGACAGCACGCTTGGTTGGTCGTACCCAATGAAGTCTCCCCGCATGTTGTAGTCTTTGCCGGCGTTGCGGTCTGCCGCGCGGCCGATCGCGCTTCGAGTTTTCGGCTGCGGGACTCAGAACTTGAGTCGCTCGCAGACCATGACGCAGGCAGCGAAGCCGAAACAAGACCGTCGTGAGCGACTGCGTGTCCCTTGTTTAGCCGATGTCTCGTCCACGGGCACCTTGCTGATCCACGCCCCAGAGTCGATGGAAAGGCTGCCATCGAGGCCGCGTTCAGACCAGTCGGAGCGTCATGAGCCGAAAGGTCAAACTCGCCACTGAGTAAGCGCCGTATCGACACTGAGATCCGGACTGCTTTGTAGCCGCGTCGCCGCGTCGTCCTCGGGCCGCATGGCAACCTGTCAGGTGAGTTGCCATGCCGACGTCGAGCTCCGCATTGCCTCGACGGCCCTGTCTCCTGACGCAGGCGCTATCAGGCCAAGCCCGCGCGGGGCTGCGCGAGGAAAAAGCGCACCATTTCCGCGGATGCGTTCGGTCCCGAGCCATCCGTGTAAGTGCCGCTGCTGTCGCCGCCCGACCAGGAATGCCCGGCGCCATGCAAGGTCCACAGTTCCAGATGGGGACGCCCATCGCCTGCGGTGTGTAGTGAACGGCTGAACTTACGCCCTCCCGCCGCGATGCCCTGCTCCGTGCTCGTGGATAGCGTGTCTCTGTTTGCCACGCCAGCGCCATACGCCTCGCTTGCCTGCTTGAGGATGGCGGCTCCGTTCGAGTGCTGCACCGTGTGGTCGCGGTCGCCGTGGAAGACGATCGTCGGCACGGGCTGACTGCAGCTCCGTCGACCGGCCGTCGTGGCCGACAGGCTCGCCGCGCCACGTCCTCGCCCGCCCTTCATTGCCGCCATCGCGGATGGAATGTCGTGCGCGCTCGCGAATGGCAGACCCGAATGGGCCCCCACCGCAGCGAAGATGTCGGGGTACGTCTCACCGAGCACGACAGCCATCGCGGCGCCGGCCGACAGGCCGGCGACAAAGACGCGGCGCTCGTCAACGCCGTGCGCCTGAGCGACTTCCCTCACCATGCCGGCGATCAATGAGGGCTCACCCTTGTCGCGCTGCTGATCCTGCGGCTGAAACCAGTTCCAGCACCTAGAAGGGTTGCCGCTTGCAGCCTGCTCCGGGTAAAGCACCAGGAAGCCGTGCTCTTCGGCGAGCCCGTTCATCTGGGTACCGCGTGCGAAGTCATCCGCTGACTGCGTGCAGCCATGGAGCATCACGATCAGAGGACGGAGCGACTCCGAAGTTTGGCTGGGCACGTAGAGCTTGTAGGCCCGAGTTCCGGCCTGATTGGAGAACTCACCGCGGATGAATCGTCCCGGCAGACCAAGAGTCCCGTCCATAGCGGGCTGGGAACCGTCTCGGCGGCCGAGCGGAGGCGCACGATCGCTCGCCGGCTCGGGTACTCCCGGCTGCGGCATGTCGTGCGACACCACAGATGGTCTGTTGCCCGACTCCAATGCGCGTCGGATCGTCTCCGTAACGCCGTGCATGGGCCCGGTGGAGGTGTCCAGACCCGCCGACGCTAGTGCGCGCTGGATCGTCTGGTTGATGTGGTCTGCGTTGAAGCGCGCCGGAGGAAGGAAGGTGTCGATCATGGTGTCCTTGGAAATGGGTTGGGTTAATTGATGCGATCCGACAGGGCCTGCCTGACGGCACTGCTGGCTTGAAAGGCGCCGAGGACCGAGACCGATTCGATAGCCGCTTTGGCGAGCGCAGGAGTGACGTCGTCGGCAATGCGCGCAAGCCCGACGACTTCGATCCGGATGCGCTTACCCGCGGAGACCGCACGCTCGAGGTCGAGACGGCTGAAGTGCTGCAGGCCCAGCGTCAGGGCGCGGCGGGCGACCGTCTGCTTGAGCACATCTGCGTGCTGGGCCAATTGATTTCGAACGGCGGTACGGACGAGGTCGGACCGGTTTGAGTAGAAGCCCTCCTGGACCAGGAGATCGACTTGACCGAGGTCGACCACGCTTATGTTGACCGCCATCTTCTCGGTCTCGCCGGCGCGTGGCTGTCTTGTTTCGACTGCGAGGTGAACGGGTTTCGGCATCTGATTGGAATCCATGTGGAATCCAATTAGAGCACAGTCCAGCCGCCGCCGCTTGCGGGCCCCTTATGCGCGCTCCCGTCCGTGATGCTGGATGGCAGCGGGACCGCGGCAGTGCACGGGCTCCGGAGTTCAAGATGAGTGAACGAAATTCCCGAAATGAGTGAATTCCGATAACAGGTGTCGGGTGGCTCTCGACGCGGTACTCGAACCGCAGAGCCGATACTGACTTAGACGCGACGCTTGCAGCGGACGTTGAACGGGCAGCTCACTCAACTCTGAACTGCCGCCCACTCACTCAATTCTGAATTTCGTACGTCGAGGTTGTGCGGAAAAGTCCAAGGTACCTCTGGCCCATCATCGTTTACCGGGGCGGGCGGCTGATTGACGTTGATCCGTAGCCGGTCCTGGCTCCCGGAGCTGGACTTGTCATCGGAGGTTAGGGCCTCCTGTGATGGAGGAGCGGCAATCGCGGTGCCCTCAGCGGGGTTGCGATATAGAGCAGTCGCTCGACCACAGCAGCGAGCCCTTGGCGAGCTTTGATGGCATCCTCGCGGAGTCGTCTCGCCTCTTCGCGTGGATCGTCGTCCGCCATGGTCACGCTTCGGCATCGCGCGTGCCCAGGCCAACCAAGCGACCACGGTCCACCTAAAATTGCCGGCATGCCCGAGGACGCATTCGACGCGACCACCCCGCTTCGCTCTCGGTGGGATCAGGAAGGCGCGGAGTACGTTGACTCCAACGCGGAGTGGCGCGAGCGGTGCTGGAAGCGCCTGCTGGCCCTCAACGGGCAACTCGGTGCCGCGGCCGCCCTGGAACTCGTGCACGATTGGAGCTTGAAGGACGGTCTGCGAGCACTCTCGCCCGAGCTGGTAGCAGAGGACTCTGTGCGACCTCCGCACGCCGGCCTATAGCAAGGAGATTGAAGCCGCCTTTCGATTGCGCCTTGGCCCAAGGGTCAAGGCGCCGAGGCTAGACTTCCGGCGCGCCGAGCGGTAAACACACAGTAAAGCGCGCACCAAGCCCCTCTCCGTCGCTACTGGCCTCAACGGTGCCGCCGTGAAGGTGCACCAACTCGCGGACGAGAAAGAGTCCGATACCCAATCCGCCCTTGGGTCGAGCGGGATCCTGCGGCGCCTGGGCGAACAACTCGAAGACGTGCGGAAGCAGATCGGACGAAATGCCAACTCCTGAGTCGGCGATCTCCACACGCAGCAGCGTTCCATCTGCCATTGCGCTGATCGTGATCGTCCCTCCATCAGGCGTGTATTTGGCGGCGTTGGTCAGGAGGTTGGCGAAGACCTGTGTCAACCGGCGAGGATCGCCAGTGATGACCAAAGGCTCAGTTGGCAGGTCGATGACCAGCCGATGGCTGCGGGCTTCGAGTTGCGGATTCGCAGACTCGATGGCCTGACTCAGGATGTCATGGACGCTGGTCTGAGCTCGACGCAGCCTGAACTTCCCGTTGCGCACGCTTGCTGCATCGGTCAGGTCGTAAACCAACCCGGTGAGCGCGCTGGCTTGCCTGTCGATGACGTCCAGCAATCTGGCTTGGCGCTCGTCCATATTCATCGCCCTCAGTACCTGTACGGAATACTTGATGGGCGCTATGGGGTTGCGAAGCTCGTGCGCGACAAGAGCAAGGAGAGCGTCCTTGCGGTGGCTCTCGTCACGCGCCTCACGCAGGCGGCCGGCGAGCCCGACGGTCGCCAGCGCGATGGCGGCAAGCTCCGCCAGAACCTCGATCGTGCGTAGATCTTCCGAATCGAACTGACGTTGCGAATCGTGGCTCAACAGCCAGACAGTTCCGACGGGTCTGCCGTTTAGGTGAAACGGCGTGAGCAGCGCCTCTTGAATCGGCGCATGCAGCTGGTTGATGTCGCTGTACACGCGAGCGGGCTCGCGCATCAGGATCGCTTCATCACGATCCAGAACCTCTTGACAAGGGCTGAAATCCCGCCGCATGGTTCCGTCCACATATCGGCTGAATTCGCCAGCAGTCGCTATCCAGCGAAACCGCGGCTCGCCGTCTGCCACTTCCTCGAGACTCAAGCCGGCGGAGTGCGCGCCCGTGAGCTGAAGGGCCAGATCGATGAGCCGCTGGGCGATCAGCGCCGGTTCCGCGGCGAATGTCTTGGCGAGTCGAGTCAGCGCCTCGCTCTCGGCCTTGTAGTCTGGAACTCGCGGCGGCCGCCGTCGCAGCAAGTCGGTCGCGATGACATCCGATAAATGACGGCGCCCTTTGACGGTTCCCGCCGGTGCCTGACCGCTTGCAAGCGATGCCATGTTCGCCTCCCGAACGATCCGAGTTGCTCTCGGCGCTGCGATTGGCGGCTGCGACCGCTACGGGGATCGTACGCTTCTGCTAGTTGCTCCTAAGGCCGTTCATCAGTCACCCCGAGCCGCTAAAGACTCCGCCACTTCGCTGTTGGGAGCGCTGACACTTATGACAGGTCAACAGCGGCAACTGGTCATAGCGGCTACCTGGCAAGGGCTTTATCGCGCTCACGAAGGACCCGGCGACTCCGTGAAAAGACTGGATGCACATCTGGACCGGTGTCCCGGGCGGCGCCTCGGGTGGCTACGATGGCGTGCATCGTGCGGCGTCGCCTTGCTCTTGCATCCCTTACGGCCGCGGTTGCTGCACCCCGGCTCGCGCTCTCTTCACCAACAAGGCTGCCGCGCGCAGCGGTGCCGGGAGGCGTTGCGATCGTCGAACTCGGCGCAGCCGCGCTGCGACCCTCGGCAACGTCCGACGGCCGGCGCGTGATGGTGCTGCCGAAGCCCGAACGCACGAGATTCTGGATTGCCGTCATCGGCATCGGGCTCGCCACCGATCCGAAGAAGCGGCAGACGCTCACCGTCCACGCTGGCGATGGTGCCGGGCGTGAGATCGGATTCATGCTGGAGCCCAAGCGCTACCCCGAGCAGCGGCTGACCGTCGCGCCGCGGCATGTTGATCTGTCGCCGCAGGACCTGGCGCGCTACGAGGGCGAGCGCCTCCACCTCGCCCAAGTGACCAGCCTCTTCACGGCGTCGCGCGAGCCCGCGACACTGCTGCTCGCCAGCCCAACCAATGGGCCGCACTCGTCGTCGTTCGGCCTGCGCCGGATCTTCAACGGCGAGAAGCGCAATCCGCACAGCGGGATGGACATCGCCGCGCCGACAGGCACGCCGGTGTTTGCCGCTGCTGCTGGCGAAGTGGTCGACACCGGTGACTACTTCTTCAATGGCAACACCGTGATCGTCGACCACGGTCAGGGATTTCTGACGCTGTACTGCCACCTTTCCGCCATCGAGACCGAGGTCGGGGCGCTCGTCGACGCCGGCGTTCAGATCGGCCGCGTTGGTGCAACCGGTCGCGTGACCGGCGCCCACTTGCATTTCAGCGTCTATCTGAACGCGACGCCCGTCGATCCGGCGCTCTTTCTCACGCCCTGAGAGGGGGCACACGCGGGCCAGGCTGATAGTTTCCGGGCCTGCTTGCGGTGCGCCGCCATGACGCGGCCGCCGGGCCTAATCGAGGCGTCTCGATTCGCGAAGCGCGTCGACGTCGAGCTCACGACATTAACTGTCAGCTGTGATGAGTCGGACCAGCATGTATACGTTCGACCGGCACGCTGCGTGAAGGCAGCCCGGGGAGACTCCAAGCAGTCTCGTGATTCTTCGGCTGTACGTGCATGCACGCCCAATAAGCCGCACGAGCTGACTCCTTTGGAAAGGCGGCGGGTGCTGCCCAGCGGCCACAGGTCAACCCTCCGGGCCGGGCGGCGTTAAGGGATGCAGCTGACGTCCCGTCAGTGACCATTTCAGACCTAAGGACGCTATGAACAAACTTCTTGCCACCTTACTCGCCGGCTTCTTCGCCGTCGCCGCATCGGCCCAGTCGACCACCACTGCGCCGACCACCGCAGCGGCGAAGAGCGAGGCGAAGACGGACGCCGCGATGGGCAAGGCCGACGCGAAGGAACAGAAGGCGGTGGCCGAGGCCGACGCCAAGTCAGCCAAGGCGAACGCCAAGGCCGACAAGAAGGTCGCCGACGCCAAGGCCGACTCCAACGAGACCAAGGCCAAGGCCCACGCCAAGGTCGCCAAGGCCGACCCTGAAGACAAGATGAAGGCCGAAGCCAAGGCTGAGAAGACCGATGCGAAGGCCGACGCCAAGATGATGACGAAGACGGCCGACGCTGACGCCAAGGCCGACAAGGCCATGGTCGAGGCCAACGCCGACAAGACCAAGGCGAAGGCCAAGGCCGACGCCACGAAGGCGGAAGCCAAGGCCGATGAGAAGGCGAAGGCGAGCAAGTAAGTCGCTCGCCGGAGGAAGAGGAGCGGCGCGGTAACGCGCCGCTTCTCTTTTCGTCCTCGGGCTAGCACTCGTCAGCTTCGTGTCCGGAAACGCGCCAGGCCACGTATCACCGATGAGGTGCTGTCCGCGTGCGACCTGCTGTGGATCGATGTGGCCCTAGTGAGGTCTCAGTCGCTCGGTCAAGTGGCCGAGTCGGCGACGGGTTGCCAAGCTCGATCATGCGGGTCGAAAGCCGGTGCGTTCAGCTGGTCGCGGTCGCCCGCCGCAACGAACGGTCGAAACCCTCCTCATAGGGATCCATCGGCTGGTCGGACCACGACACCCAAACTCACCAGCGGGTAGGCCTCCTGGAATTCCGCCAGCAGCTTCGCCATGTAGGTCGCCTCACGCCTGTCGGCACCGAAGAAGCGCGAGAAAATGCGGTCTGGAGCCGGTCAGCCTGCTGTTGCAGCGGGTGCGGGCAACAACGTGGGGCCCGTGTCATCCGGATCCCGCCTGTCTGCGCCAGCGCATGCGCCTACAGCTAGCGCCGCTTTGCTCCTATCAGCAGCGCTGCCGCCGCGCGCGATGATTGCTGACACATCCGCTGGTACCGCCATGGCCGCATCGTCCACACGCCACATCCTGATCGTTGACGACGACGGTGACCTGCTCGAGGTCCTGAAATTCGTTCTCGAGGACGAGGGATACCACGTCAGCACCGCCGAAGGCGGAGCCAAGGCGCTGTCAGCGGCTTCATCCCAAGAGTTCAGCCTCGTCTTGCTCGACGTTTCGATGCCGGACATGAGCGGCATCGACGTGGCCAAGCGTTTGCGCGCCGATCCTCGCACGGCAAGCGTCCGTCTTGCACTCCATACCGGCCGCTCCGTCGCTGAAGTCCGCGAACAGTTCACTGACTACGATGCCTTCATCGGCAAGACAGAGAACGCCGTGGATTTGGTCACTGCCATCGAGGCGGCCATTGAACAGCCTGCTACGACGCCATCGCGGGTTGATGAGACGTCGGAAACGGCCGCCGTCTAGAGAGCAACGGTTCAAAAGACAGCCCCACCGGCGCCGGGCGACGCACGCGCTCTCGCTGAACTGCTCAACGCGGTTCGCTGACCCGGGTGTTGGGCGCCCGAGCGTGCTTCGCACGGCTCAGGCAAGCTCTGAGGTGGCTCGCAATGCCACCCGGCCGGATCCTATCGGGGGAAGCGGAGAGCCACCCCATTTTCAAGAGTGGCGGCTGGCAGTCCGCGTTGGCGTTGGCGAACGGGCGCCCCAGTGAAAGCGCGGCCATGACAGACTGGCACAGAGGCGCAAAATGCAAAGATCGTGTCGTTCGTCCGCGTTTTTGTGAACCGGTGGGCTTCAAAGGCATCCACTGGCCGACCCCTCACGGTCTCCAGCGGGCAGAAGATGTTCGAAGCTCGCTATGAGAACGAGTTGTTCCTGGCGGACGAATTGCTGTCCCGAGGCGGAGCTTCCTCGCCGGAGGACCATATCTGGCTGGATAGAGTGATGGCCGCCTACGAAGCCTCGACCGACGCGACATACGGCACGGCCGACGACATTCCGGATCCGTGGGCACCGGACACCCAGCCCGAGGTCTTCGACAGCATGCCAGAGGTAAACAATCGAACGCTTGATCACTTGCCCGGCGTTTCACTGGTCCTGGAGCAAGATCCGGTCACCCAGGCCAGAGAGCTGCGAGAGGAGGCCGCGAGACTTCGCAAAGGTCTGCGTCCGGCGCTTGCGGCTCTTGCACATGAACGAGAGCAGATGCGACGCGCAGTCGGTGGCGTCGTTGAAGTGTTGAAGAGTCTGCGGAGGGTCGGCAAGTGACTGGCGGTTGAGAAGAATTGACGCTTCGTGGTCGACCTTAAACGGCGACCCCTGATCCTACTTGTGCGGCACATCCACGTTTAGCCACTTGTTTTTGGTGTAGACGCCGCCGTGGGTCCGCACCGTGTCGGCAAGTCCTTCCGGCTCTCGACGTAGCCGAGGGCGCGCTTCCTTGCGTAGAACGCGTCGTAGGTCCCGCTGGACGTTTCGGGTGACCCAACCCCCACATGCCGAGCCCGAAGCTGTTTCCGGGGGAGCTTCCCGGCGAGCCGTGAGTCTGAGATGGACATGCAGGAGATCAAGCGCCGTCTGCAGAGGCGCAAGACGAAACCCATGCGCAGCTGCACGGGCCTACGCCCCTCGCTCGCTGCTGTGGCGGCTGCACGCCAGCGGTCCGCTCAGCGGCTTAGCACAATGCGCCCGCAACCGCCGCAGCCTCTTGGTTGTGGCGAATGAGGTGACACCAACATCGAGCCGTGGCCGGATTGCGTTTGCTCCTATACGTTAGTTACCTCGCCGAAGCGAGCGGGCAGCCCGACGTCGCCGCGATCGTAAGAGAGTCGTGGAAGAACAGCGAGCGCGATGATGTCAGCGGTCTGCTGGTGTTCGACGGCAGCCGATTCGCACAGTTCCTCGAAGGCCCCGAGGCGGCGATGCAGCACCTGCGCAGCCGCCTCGAAGGCGACCATCGACACCGCGATATCGAGGTCCTGGTGTGGTCAACGGGCGTGGATTGCCGACGGTTCGCGTCGTGGCGTATGGGTTATCTGAAGTACGACCTCGACCGCTGGGGCCTCCAAGGGCTTCGCGGGGCGCGTGGCGACGTGGCCATCGAGCGTTCACGTTCATTCTGCCGACGCTGGACATCGACACCGGGCGAGCTCATCCCTTTTGAGTGCTCATTCGCTGGATAGTGGCGCGCGCAGAGCCAAGTTAGAAGCGCGCGGCAAGTAATGTGCTGACCTTGGCAAGCACCTAAGGGCTCGCCCGAGTCTCAAGCGTTATCGACAATCGGCGTCGACTCGTAGTGATTTGGCGTTGCGGCATGCCTGCCAAGCACATCCGAAAGGCGCGACAATGCTTGATGGGCACGAGCGAGATCGAGTTCTACAAATGGTGGATCGTCGATGCCCAGACGGGCGAGCGACGCCGGACGATGTACAAGCTGACGCGCGCCAATGCCGAAAAGGCATTTCCAGGTGCCGTGCCGGATCTAGAGACGCGCGAACTACGTGACGTTCAGGTCACAGGGCCGACCGCAAACAGCAGGCCAGGATCGAATTGGCACTGATGTCCTGAGCCTATTGGGTTCGAACCGTCCGGCCGGAGACGGCTGTAGCCCGTGGTTGAGCTATGGGAGACATGGCCGCCGCCTGATCCCCCATCGAGCGAACATTCACAAACAGACTTCGTCAAACTTCTGGTGGCGCTTGCGCGACAAGACGACGGACCGCTTTCGCGGGCGCTAACCCGCCCGGCACGAGCGGCAGTTAAGGTCGGTAGCAGCGATCTGCGTGACCGGACGGGCTTCTCGAAAGCAGCCCTTCGCAGAATCCGGCGGGCGTCCACCGCCGGGCTTACATAGCATCGATTGAATTGCGAGAGCGGGTGCGGGGCGCGCGGGCAAAGCACCGCAGGCGTCCCCCGTGCCTGCCAGCGCTACAGTCTTGGAGTCAACCCCTTCTTGCCCGCAGTGATACCAGCCTTCATCGCCCTATTTGTCGTCGCCTTTCTGCTACTCGTCCTGTATCTCAGAGACCGCGGCAGGCGCTCTGCGAAACATGCATCACCAACCCAGCCGAAGCCCGACAAGCTCGACACGACGCTCGGCGAATTCCGCGACATGCGTGAGGCTCTTCGTCCACTGGAGCACCGGCGAGCCGCCTCCCGCCGAGACCCTCGACCGGGGAAGTAGCCGTGCACGGCCGTTGAGGTCAGCGCGTCGGCTCGATGTCGCGATGCGGCTCAAGGGCTCGCTCTACGGGTCCCTTGCCGACGTCGCGAGTGATGCTTCGTTCCCTGACCCACCGTTCGATCGCAGCGGCGGAGCCGCGGTCCCTTGAGCTGTCGGAGGTGCTCAGGGCGGCAAAGAGGTTGGCCCACGCAACCCCTGCGTCATTGCGGCTGGTCGTAGCGTTCGGACCTGTCTTTCGCTGCGGGCGAGGATGCCGCTCCCTGCCCTCCTCCGCGGCCTTCTTGCGCCAGAGGCTCGGATAGTTGCGGTCGACGCCACGACTCGCTTGCCGGCTCGCTTCGGCGTCGATCCCCCAGCCGCGAAGCTTCTCCGCGAAGGTCTCGCGCCAACGGTGCAAGTCCGCCTTGCGCGGGTTCAGGCGTTTGCCATGCTTCGACTCGGCTCGAACGCTGATGTGCACGTGCGGGTTCGCCTGGTGGTCGTGCAGCACCATGACGTACTTGTGATCGGCGAGTTCGGCTTGGGCGAACTCGCGAGCCGAGCGCAACACGCACAACGGGTCGGTCCCTCGAGGCATCGACAGCATGATGTTGTAGGCCTCGCGGCGGTCACCGATGTCATCGATCAGGGTCCCACCGTAGCGCCAGTCCTCGGCGAGCTCACGTACCGCATCCCGTCCGCTCACGCGCTGGCCCTGCTCGTCCTCAATGTCGAGGCG